>Ga0302326_10007419_pt1 | contig 24395 bp, 27 predicted proteins | sample Palsa_T0_3_FD_202264 | JGI IMG/M metagenome (GOLD analysis project Ga0302326, IMG submission 202264) | Peat permafrost microbial communities from Stordalen Mire near Abisko, Sweden - Palsa_T0_3 | ecosystem: Environmental > Terrestrial > Soil > Palsa > Peat permafrost | place: Sweden: Abisko... | reverse complement strand
TCCTCTCAGACCAGCTACCCGTCGTCGCCTTGGTGGGCCGTTACCTCACCAACAAGCTGATAGGCCGCGAGCCCCTCCCGAAGCGGAATCCATTTCCTCATCAGGCCATGTGGTCCGATGGGGATATCCGGTATTAGCAGCGGTTTCCCGCTGTTATCCCGGTCTTCGGGGCAGGTTGCTCACGTGTTACTCACCCGTTCGCCACTAGGTCTTCACTGGTATTGCTACCAGATGGACCTCGTTCGACTTGCATGTGTTAAGCACGCCGCCAGCGTTCGTCCTGAGCCAGGATCAAACTCTCCATCGAGACTTGCGACTGACCCCGAGGGGCCGGCCGAAATCTGGTTTGTAGAGCCGGATGAGACCTGGCGATCTCATCCAACTGGCACAAGACAGATTGTTGTCCGTTCTGTCTAATGCTGAATTGAGGTGACATCTTCCGCCCGGCCTAAACCGCGCGTAGATGCCGCACTAGCTTTTGATTTCCTCTGTTCCGTTTTCAAGGAGCACCGCTGCGGGCGCACGCAATCCAAATTGGACCGGAGGTGCGTTCCTGATATCTGCCGGAAGTCGCAGCCGTGGGCCGCAACCGCCGAACCTTCCGCCCCGAACCCCCTACGGGCCGTTTGGGGCGGCCTCTCAGACTACCCGGTGCTCCCTAGGGTGTCAAGCCAATCTCGGCTGCGACCATCGGGGCATCAGGCTGCTGTGAGGCAGGCCCGACCCTAACAGCCAGGTGGGAGCGACGCCACCCTGAGGGCCTACCCCCGAGACGTCGACGACCGTGGTCGCGTGACGCCGGGGCCGTCGACCAAGAATCGCCACGGGAGCTCGGCGCCGACCGAGATGCCTACCCGAGGGGTCGACACGGGCGGCGACGGACCCTCGACCCCGTCATCCGCCACCCATAGCCGGGCCTCTCGACCGACCAGGTCCGCCCCGTCGAAGGATCGATCGATACCGAGCGCTTGGCACAGCCGGCCCGGTCCCCGGCACAGGTCGCGGTCGTCGCGGACGCCCGGCCCGGTCCACCGGGCCGACCGCATGGCCTCGAGCCCTGATACCGGGGCGAGCGCCCGCAGAAGAACGGCCCTGGCCTCCCCCACGGGTCCACAGACGACGTTCGCGCACCAATGGATGCCATAGCTCAGATACACGTAGAGGTGGCCGGGAGGGCCGAACATGGCCCGGTTGCGCTCGGTGACGCCTCTATAGGCGTGGCTGGCGGGGTCCTGCTCGCCCCGGTACGCCTCGACCTCGATGATCCGCCCGGCGCGGCCGTCGGCCACGACGAGCAGCTTGTTGAGAAGCCGAGGGGCCAGCTCGACGGAATCGGGCTGAAAGAAGTCGCGGCCGAGCCGCTTAGTACCCGCCACGGAGCAACTCGCCTGGATGGACGATCCAAAGCCCTGGCCAGGACGCGCTCAAGGTTCGTCATCCCCGCCGAGGCGGGTCACCATGTCGGCGAGATGGGCCTCGAAACGCTTCAACTGAATCGCCACGGGCTTGGGCCCGGCGCCGCCAGGAGTCACCCTCCGGGTGACCGCGACGCCGGGGCTGAGCAGCTCGACCGCCTCGGCGCCCAGAGCGGGGTGCGACTCCACCAGCTCCGCCAGCGGTACTCGGCGCTGGATGGCATCGCGGACGAGACCGGCAACCACGCCGTGGGCCTCCCGAAAGGGCATTCCCTTAACGACGAGCCACTCGGCCAGGTCCACGGCCGCCACGTATTGACTGTCGGCCGCCTCGCGCATCCGCTCCGTGTTCCACGTGACGGTCGCGAGCAGGCCGGCGATGGCCGCCACTCCGCCCGAAATCTGGTCCAAGGCGTCGAATAGCGGTTCCTTGTCCTCCTGGAGGTCGCGGTTGTAGGCCAGGGGAAGCCCTTTCAGGGTGGCCAGCAGCCCGGTGAGGTTGCCGATCAGCCGCCCGGAGCGGCCCCGGGCGAGCTCGGCGATGTCCGGGTTCTTCTTCTGGGGCAGCATCGAGCTACCCGTGGCGTAGGAGTCGGCCAGGGTGGCGAAGCCGAACTCCTCGGTCGACCAGAGCACCATCTCCTCGCCCAGGCGCGACAGGTGCACACCGATAAGGGCCAGATCGAACAGGGCCTCGGCCACGAAGTCCCGGTCGGAGACGGCGTCGAGAGAGTTCTCGAAGCGGTGGGCGAACCCGAGCTCGGCGGCTACGAAGTCGGGGTCCAGGGGCAGCGACGATCCCGCCAGCGCGCCCGCCCCGAGCGGCGACACGTCGAGGCGCCGCCTGGTGTCCATCAGGCGGTCGACATCGCGGGCAAAAGCCCAAGCGTGCGCCATCAGGTGGTGGGCGAGCAGTACGGGTTGGGCCCGCTGGAGATGGGTGTACCCCGGAAGGTAGGCGTCCCCGGCTTCCTTGGACCTTCCGAGGAGGACCCTTTGGAGCCCGATGAGGCGTCGCCCCACCACGAGCAGCTCGCGCTTGGTGAACAGCCGGAGGTCGGTCGCCACCTGATCGTTGCGGCTCCTACCGGTGTGCAGCCGGGCCCCGGCCCGGCCGGCCAGCTCCGTGACGCGTCGCTCGACAGCGGTGTGCACGTCCTCGTCCTCGGGCTTGAACGCGAGCGTTCCAGCGGCCAGTTCCTCCCCGACGCGATCCAGGGCGGCCAGGAGGATGTTGGCGTCGTCGTGGGAGACGATACCGACCGCCGCCAGGCCCCGGACGTGGGCGCGCGAACCCTCCACGTCGTCGGCGGCCAGCCTCTGGTCGTAGGGAAGGCTGACCGTGTAGGCCAGGAGCTCCGCCGCCGGCCCCTCGGCGCCGAAGCGCTCCTGCCACAGCGTCACGGCTGGCCGTCACTGCGGCCGACGGGCGGCCGGTTGACCTGGCGGGCCGCCCACGTGGCCACGCCGAGGCCCCATAGCCGCACGAATCCCTCCGCGTCCTGGTGGCGGAAGCGGTCGGCCGCCTCGTAGGTGGCCAGCGAGTAGTCGTACAGACCGACTTCGCTCCGCCGCCCGGCCACGATGCAGCGACCGGGCAGCTCGCAACGCAGCCGGACGTCGCCGGTCACGTACTCCTGGCTCTTGTCTACGAACGCGTCGAGCGCCTGCTTGAGCGGCGAGAACCAGAGGCCGTCGTAGACCAGCTCCGCGTAGCGAGGTTCCAGCCGGGCCTTTTCGTGGGCCAGGTCGCGTTCGAGGGTCAGGTCTTCGAGGTCGGCGTGCGCCATCAGCAGCGCCAGGGCGCCCGGGCACTCGTACACCTCTCGGCTCTTGATGCCGACCCGCCTGTTCTCGACCATGTCGATGCGACCCCACCCATACGAGCCGACGATGCGGTCCACTTCCGCGATGACTTCGGAGAGGGGCAACCGCTTGCCGTCGATCCCCACCGGCAGGCCCTGCTCGAAGCTGATCACGAGCTCGGTGGGACCGATGGCGGTCGGTGTGGTGAGCTCGTACACCTCTTCGGGTGGCCGTTCCCACGGGTCCTCCAGGATCCCGCATTCGATCGTCCGGCCCCAGAGGTTCTGATCGATGCTGTAGGGACTGGCCTTGGTGACGGTGATCGGGATGCCCCACTTCTGGGCGTACTCGATGGACTGTTCACGCGTCAGGCCCCACACCCGCACCGGCGCCAAGACCTCGAGGTCAGGGGCGAGGGCGGCGGTAGATACTTCGAATCGAACTTGGTCGTTGCCTTTCCCCGTGCATCCATGGGCGACGGCGTCGGCGTTGAACGTCCGGGCCGCCTCAACCAGATGCTTGACAATGACCGGTCGCGACAGGGATGAGATGAGCGGGTACTTGCCCTCGTACTTGGCGTTGGCCTTCAGGGCGGGCGCGACGAAGTCGTTGGCGTACTCCTCGCGACAGTCCACGACTACCGCATCCAGGGCCCCGGCTGCCAACGCCCGCTCCTTGATCGAGCCCCATTCTCCGCCCTGGCCCACGTCGGCGGCCAGCGCGATGACTTCCACGTCCATCTCTTCGGTCATCCAGCGCACCGCGACGGACGTGTCCAAACCGCCGCTGTAAGCCAGTACAACTCGCTTCGCCACTATCGGGTATCCCTTCTTCTTATGAACGCTGAGGACTTACAGACCGGCCAGGTGGCCAAGTCGCCTCGCCAACTTGGACCCGCCGACCCGTTCGGTCGCCACCACCATGATGGTGTCGTCGCCCGCCACGGTGCCCACAATTTCCGGCAACGAAGCCCGGTCCAGGGCCGAGGCCACCACGTGCGCCGATCCCGGCGGTGTCCTCAGTACGACCAAGTTGGCCGACACCGCAACCTCCACCACCCAGTCACCCAGCACGCGGCGCAAATGCTCCTCGGGGGCGACGCGGTCCTTGGGGAGCTCAGGTACGGCGTAGACGGAATCCCCCCCTGCGGCGCGCACTTTCACCGCACCGATGTCTTCGAGATCTCGCGACACCGTCGCCTGGGTCGCCTCCACCCCGGCATCGGCGAGCAACTTCACCAGCTGGCTCTGATTGCACACGGCGTTCTGCTCCAGAATCTGTATGACGCGGTGCTGCCGCTGGGTCTTGGCCAGCCTCATGTCTGCCTCCGTTTCCGCACCAGCCACAACAGAAGGCCGCGCGCCGCGTGCATCCTGTTCTCTGCCTGCTCGAACACCACGCTGGCCGGGCCGTCGATGACGGCCGGGCTGACTTCCAAGCCCCGGTGAGCGGGGAGGCAATGCAAGAACAGGGCGCCGGGAGCCGCCCGGGCCATCAGCGCTTCGTCGACTTGGTAGCCCGCGAACGCGTCCTCGCGGTCGGCCTGCTCCCCCTCCTGGCCCATCGACACCCAAACGTCGGTGCAGACTGCGTCCGCGCCCTCGACGGCGCCGGCCGGGTCGTTGGTAACGGTGACTTCGACGCCACTGGCCCGGGCCCCGTCGACCGCGACCGGATCGAGCTCGTGCCCGGCCGGACAGGCCACGCGGACGTCGATCCCGGCCAGCCCGCAAGCGAGGGTGAGGCTGCGGGCCACGTTGTTGCCGTCGCCCACCCAGGCCAGGCGGCGCCCGCGGAGGGCGCCCCACCGGTTGCGAAGGGTCAGCAGGTCGGCCAGGGCCTGGCAGGGGTGGGCCAGGTCCGAGAGCAAATTCACGATCGGGACTTCGTTTACCTTCGCCATGGCCTCGAGCACGCTGTGATCGAACACCCGAGCCCCGACAACGGAGTGATAGCGGGCCAGGACCCTCGTGACGTCCTCCACCGACTCGCGAACCCCGAGGCCGATCTCCTCACCCCTGATGCTGATCGGGTGACCCCCGAGGCCGACCACCGCCATCTCGCTCGAGTTGCGGGTCCGGTTGGATGGCTTTTCGAAGATGAGCGCCACGCCCTTGCCTGCCAGCACCGGCTCGGGACTCGGTTCGGCCGCCGAATCCAGGACCTCGATCAGTTCGGACGCGCTCAAGTCATCGACTTCCAGGAAGTGCCGCATCAGGATGCCCCTAGCGCGCCGAGGACCCGTTCGAGGATGCCCACGGCGTCGTCCATCTCCGCCTCCGTCACCAGCAGTGACGGGGCCAGCCGCAATGCCGTCGGCGTCACCGCATTGACGACCAGGCCGGCATCGAGAGCGGCCGCGGCCACCCGGCCCGCGTCTTTTCCCTCGTCCAACTCCACCGCGATCAGCAAGCCCAAACCGCGGACGGCCTTCACCTCCGGCAGCTTCTCGAGCCCGGCGGCAAGATAGGCGCCGGCGTTGCGGGCCCGAGCCGGGACGTCCTCGGCCTCCATCGTGGCCAGCACGGCCCGGGCCGCCGCGGTGGCGAGCGGCTGGCCGCCGAACGTCGTGGCGTGGTCGCCTGGAACGAACGCCGCCGCCACGTCGTCGCGTGCCCAGCACGCCCCGATGGGCATCCCGTTGCCGAGCGCCTTGGCCACCGTCACGACGTCCGGGAGAACGCCGTAGTGCTGGAAGCCGAACCAGGCCCCGGTCCGTCCCAGCCCGGTTTGCACCTCGTCGACGATCATCAGGACGCCCCGCTCGTCGCACAGGGCCCGAACGCTTTGGAAATACTCGGCACCGGCCGGGTTGACGCCGCCTTCGCCTTGTACCGGCTCGAACAGGACGGCCGCCACCGTCGGGTCGATGCAACCGGCCAGCTGGTCGATGTCGCGCCACGCCACGTGGCGGAAGCCTTCCGGCAACGGTTGAAACGGCTCGTGCTTGGCCGGCTGACCGGTCGCATGGAGGGTGGCCAGGGTCCGTCCGTGGAAAGAGCCGTAAGCGCTCACCACCACGTGACGGCCGGGCCCGGCCCACTTCCGAGCCAGCTTGATGGCGGCTTCATTGGCTTCGGCCCCGCTGTTGCAAAAGAAGACGCGTCCCGATCCGGCGCCGATGAGGCGGTCGAGGGTGGCCGCCACCTGGCGTTGCGGCTCCGTCCCGAACAGGTTGGACACGTGCAGCAGCGTCTTGGCTTGGACGCAGACGGCTTCGGCGACGGCCGGGTGGGCGTGTCCCAACGACGTGACGGCCAACCCGGACAGGAAGTCCAGGTACTGGCGACCCGCGTCATCCCACAACACGCTCCCTACGCCGCGGACGAAAGTGACCGGTTGGGGCGGATAGGTATTCATGAGACGGGTGTCTTGCAGATCCGTCATCGTCCCCGTTCCTCCTCGTCGCGCGTGACCATCGTTCCCACTCCCTCCCGGGTGAAGATCTCGAGCAGGAGGGCGTGGGCCTGCCGACCGTCGAGGATGTGGGCGTGGGCCACTCCGCTCTCTACGGCTCGCACGCACGAGCGCACCTTCGGGATCATCCCTCCATCCACGACGCCCGTTGAGATCAGGTCGGCGAGCTGCGCGGCCGTGGCGCTGGAAAGCCGGGTCGAAGGATCGTCGCGGTCGAGCCGGATCCCGTCCACGTCGGTGAGATAAACGAGCTTGGTGGCCTCGAGGGCCTCGGCGATGGCGCCCGCGACGGTGTCGGCGTTGATGTTGTAGGCCTGTCCTGTGCTGTCGCTGCCGATGGTCGCGACCACCGCTATCAGGTCCTCCGCCAACAGCCGGACGAGCAGGTCTGGGTTGACGGCCGCCACGTCGCCCACGAAGCCCAGGAGCGGATCCTTGGCCCGGGCGCTGATGAGGCCGGCGTCCTCTCCCGAAATGCCGACGGCTAAGGGACCGTGCACGTTGATGGCCGACACGATGTCCCGGTTGACCTTCCCGACGAGCACCATGCGGGCGATGTCGAGCGTCTCGGCATCGGTAACGCGCAGCCCGTCGACGAACTCGGGCACCTTGCCGAGCCGGGCCATCAGCTCGCCGATCTGAGGCCCGCCCCCGTGGACGACGAGCGGCCGCATACCCACCGAACGCATCAGCACGATGTCGGTGGCAAAAGACGCCAGCGCTTCCGCCTCCCCTCCCCCGGCGCCGTCAGGGGAGCCGGCTGAGAAGGCGTTTCCACCGTATTTGACGACCACGACCTGACCCCAGAAACGGCGGATGTAAGGGAGCGCCTCGACCAAGATGGCGGCCTTGTCGGCCGCGGAGACGAGACCGACGGGCGATGCTGGCGGCGCCGGGGCGGCCAGGGTCGGTGAGGTGGGAGTGGCGTCCGGGCTCGTCACGGGTAGACCCCGACGATCGGCAACCCCAACGTCTCGGGAAGGTCCAAGGCCAAGTTGGCGCACTGGATCGCCTGACCGGCGGCGCCCTTGGTGAGGTTGTCAAGTGCCGCGATGGCGATCACCCAGCCGGTACGGCCGTCGTATCGAGCCGTGAGGTGGGCGCAGTTGGATCCGAGCGTGGCCTTGGTCGAAGGCGACCGGTCCGACACCACGACGAACGGCTCCTCGCGGTAGAAGTCGCTCAGCACCGCCAGGGGATCTGGGGCCCGGCCGGCCGGGCGGGCGTAGCAGGTGGCCAGTATGCCCCTGTTCATCGGGGCCAGATGCGGGGTGAAGATCACTGAGGCGCCGGTGGCCTGCTCGATCTCGGGGGTGTGGCGGTGGTCGAGCAGGCCGTAGGCGGTGAAGTCCTCGTCCACCGCGTTGAAGTGGGTGTGGGCCCTGGCCGCGCGGCCTGCGCCCGACACCCCGCTGGCGGCGTCCACCACGATGCCGGACGGTTCGACGAGACCGCTCCTGACGAGTGGGGACAGGGCCAGGGCGGCCGCAGTGGGGTAGCACCCGGCCGCGGCGATGAGCGTGGCGCCGGGCAGCTCGTCGCCGAACAGCTCCGGCAGGCCGAACACCGCTTCGTCGAGAAGTTCCGGGTGGTGGTGTTGCTCGCCGTACCAGACCGGGTAAAGCGCCGGGTCCTTGAGACGGAAGTCGGCGGCCAGGTCGACGATGGCCCCGACCCGCTTGCGCAGCTCGGGAACCAGGTCCTGAGAGGCTCCGTGCGGGAGGGCGAGGAACACCAGGTCCAGCCCCTCGGCCGCGTCGGGATCGACCGCCGTGAAAGGCAAGTCCGGGTAGGCCGCGGCCAGGCTCGGATACAGGTCGGCGGCGCGCCCACCGGCTTGCGAGTCAGCGGTCGCCAGCACCACCTCGAAAACGGGGTGCCCGGCGGCCAGCCGCAGGAGCTCGGCCCCCGCGAACCCCGATGCGCCGAACACGCCGACCCGACAGGATTCGCTCATGATCGGGCAGCATACAGACTTCTGCATAGTCATGCAGGTATGGCCCACGGCCTGGCCTGTGGATAAGGAGGGAAAGTCACAGGGTTCGCCATCTGGTTCCCCACAGGCGAAGCGGGGCACCATGTGACCATGCCCTTCGAAGTCACCCTCACCGACGAAAGCGTCGAACGGGTCGATGGGGCGGACTCCTACACCCTGGAGGGCCCCCTCACGACCTTCTTCGGCAACGACCGGCCGCGGCCCCTCGACAGCTGGAGTACCAAGGTCGCCAGCTACCGCACGGAACGAATTTCAAAGATCCGACGCTTGGCGGTCTGAGGGCCCAGCCGCCCCAGTTTCAGCCGCCCCAGAGTCAGCCGCGCAGCTCGCCTCCGTGGCCCACGGTCACGGCGTCGATCGCCTCTTGCCGGACGGCCGCCAACTCCGCCTCCCCCAGCGTGCGGTCCGCGGCCCGGTACCGCAACCGGAAGGCCAGGCTGCGCCGCCCGGTGCCCGATTGGGCGCCTCTGTAAACGTCGAACAGCGTCGCCGACTCCAGCAGCTCGCCGCCGGCTCGGCGCAGCGTGGCCCGAACGTCTGTAGCGGGGACGGCCTCGGGTACGACGAACGCCAGGTCGAGGTCCGACGCTGGGTAGCGACTCACCTCCTGCGCCAAGCTCGGCCGTCGGCGCTCGTCCGCCAACCCGTCCAGCGATGCGACCATGTAGCCGACCCGCCCGGTGAGCCCGTAGGCGGCCACCACATCCGGATCCACTTCGCCCACCGCGCCGAGGGGGGCGCCCTCGCCTCCCAGTATCCGAGCCCCCCGGGTGGGATGGAAAGCCGGCAGCTCGGCGGCTTCGATCCTTGCCGCCCCCAACCTGAGGGCGTCCGCCAGCCATACCCAGGCCCGCACCACGGCGTCGGCGGCCAACGTGGCGTCGGTGCCCTCGGTCGGCAGAGCCACTATGGCGCCGACGTGCTCGGCCTCGTCGGGCGTCACCTTGTCCCCGCCCGGCATCGCGAAAACCCGGCCGACTTCGAACAGGCAGACGTCGCCGGCCTGGCGGTCGACGTTGAACTTCACCGCTTTCAGCAGACCAGGGAGCAGGGCGGTGCGCAGGATGGACTCAGAGCGGTCCAGGGGGTTCTCGACCTCCACCGCGACCGCGCCCAACCCGGCTCGCTCCAAGTCGCCCGGCGCAAGGAAGGTCGTGGTCCAAGCTTCGTCGAAGCCCGCCCCGGCCATCGCCTGGCGCAGGCGACGCCGCTCCCGCTGACGATCGGTCAAGCCTCCGGCGCTCACTCGGGCTCCCGCCGGCAGCGTCCGCTCGATGCGCGGGTATCCCCACAGGCGGGCCACTTCTTCGATGACGTCGATCTCCCGGCTGCATTCGAGTCGCCAACTCGGCACCGACACGGCGTGCACGCCCGGCCCCTGGGGCACCGCTCCAAAGCCGATGGGCGCCAGCAGCCTGGCCACCTCGGCGTGATCGATGGCGGTGCCGAGGATGGAGTTGACCCGCTCGGTGCGAACTTCTACCACCGGCGGAGTCGGCAGCGTCGTCGGGTCCTTGACATCGTGCGTCGGCCCTCGACGCAACCCCTCCCCCCCGTCGACAGACCCGAGAAGGGCCACGAACCGATCGACGGCAGCCGGGGCCACTTCGGGATCGACCCCTCGCTCGAAGCGAACCCTGGCCTCCGAATGCAGCCCCAGCCGCTTTCCGGTCCGGGCAATGGCCATCGGGGAGAACCAGGCCGCCTCGAGGAGCACCCGGCGGGTGGCCGGGCCTATCTCGGCTCGGGCGCCGCCCATGATCCCCGCGGCGCCGACTGCCACCCCTTCCGCGTCGCATATCACGCAGTCGTCGGCTTCGAGCGTCCGGGCCACGCCATCCAGCGTGGTGAGCGATTCTCCCGGGGCGCCCCGGCGCACGAGGATCCCGCCTCCCCCGAGCTGTTCCAAGTCGTAGGCGTGGTTGGGTTGGCCGAGGTCGAGCATCACGTAGTTGGACACGTCGACCACGGCGTTGATGGGCCGCATGCCGGCCAGCGCCAGCCGGCGAGCCATCCACGCCGGAGAGGGCCCGTCCGGAACTCCTTCGAGCACGGTGCCGGTGAAACGGGGGCAGAGATCGCCCGCCACCACCGATATCGGGGCCACGCCGAGCGACGGGTCGACGGGAACGGCGACGGGATGACGCGGTGCGGCCCACGGCTCACCCAGGGCGGCGGCCAGGTCACGCGCCACGCCGGCCATGCACAAGGCATCGGGCCGATTCGGGCTCACGTCGAGGTCGAACACCACGTCGGGGTGTAAACCGAGGGCCTGCACCAGGGGAGTTCCGGGGGCCGCCAGCCCGTCGGGCAGGACGAGCAGTCCGTCCTCGGCGCCCGGGGCATCCGGCAGCCCCAACTCGGTAGTGGAACACAGCATGCCGTTCGACCATTCGCGTTGCAGCTTCTGCCTTGATATTTCGAAGCCGCCGGGCAGCACGGCTCCGACCGGCGCCAGCGGGACGAGGTCGCCGGCGGAGAAGTTCCGCGCCCCGCACACGATCTGCAGCGAATCTCCGTCCCCCGCGTCGACGTCGACCAGCCGGTTCCTGTCGGTGTTGGGATGGGACCGGATGGCCAGGACGCGGGCCACCACGACGTCATCCAGGCCCTCCCCGACGCGCTCGACCCCTTCGACGATCAGGCCGAGGTCGGACAGGGCGGCGGACAGACGATCCACGTCGGCCTCGAGAGGCGCGTAGTCACGGAGCCAGGAGAGCGGGGCGCGCATCGGCAGATCCTAGAATTGGGTCAGAAAGCGGACGTCGTTGTCGAGGAGGACCCTCATGTCGGAGAGCTGTGCCCTCACTTGGGCCAGGCGGTCGATCCCGAAGCCGAACGCGAACCCGCTGTAGATCTCGGAGTCGATGCCGACCGCGGCGAACACGTTGGGGTCGACCATGCCGCAGCCGCCGAGCTCGATCCAACCCGAACCGCTGCAAGTCCGGCACCCGGACCCCCCGCATATCGGGCAGGTCACGTCGAACTCGGCGGACGGCTCTGTGAAAGGAAAATAGGACGGCCGGAGCCTCGAGTGGATGTCCGGTCCGAAGAAGGCGGTCGTGAAAGACTCGATCACGCCGGCCATGTCGCCGAAGCTGATCGCCTTGTCCACCACCAGCCCTTCTATCTGGTGAAAGACCGGCAGATGACGGGCGTCGGGGGTGTCCCTCCGGTAGCACCTTCCCGGCATCACGGCATAGATCGGTAGCTGGTGCGACTCCATCAACCGGATCTGCACAGGCGAGGTGTGGGTTCTGAGCAGGACCGTCTCCGGCTCGCCGAGACGCAGATAGAGGGTGTCCCACATGCCCCGGGCCGGGTGGGCGGGCGGCATGTTGAGGGCCTCGAAGTTGTACCAGTCGGTCTCCGCTTCCGGGCCCTCGGCGACGGTGAAGCCCATGGCCACGAACGTGTCCTCGAGCTCGTCCCTCGTCTGGGTTACCAAGTTGAGGTGACCGATGCCCCGCCCGACCTTCGCCAGCGGCGCCGACGGCGGACCCGCCACCACCTCCGTCAGATCGAGGCGCTCGGAGTCGATGCGCTCCCGGCGACCCTTCTCCTCGAGAACCTGGCGGAGCGCCCGAGCCTTGTCCTCCAGTCGAGCCCGGGCCCCGTTGATGAGAGCCCCCGCCTGGCGGCGATCGTCGGCACTGAGCTGGCCCAGCCGGGTGTGGATGCGGGCCAGATCGGACCGCTTCCCCAGCACCTCGCGCTCGGTCTGACGGAAAGAATCCAGATCGGACGCGGCTTCGAGTCGGTCGGCGGCTAGGGCCTCGATGGCCTCGAGCGACGACGAGATGATCCGCAGGTCGTCGGGAGTTCCGGGCGGCTCGGGAGCCTCAGGCGCGGTCACAGCTGTTGCAGGTTGTCCAAGTCGATGAGTGGAAGGGTAAACCGAAACGTCGAGCCGCTCCCCACCTTTGATTCTGCGCTCAACTCACCGCCGTGGGATTCGACCAGGCCGCGGCTGATCCATAGGCCGAGCCCGGACCCGGTCGGGCGCCCGGCGGCGCGGCGGAAGAACTTCGTGAAGACCTTCGGCAGATCGGTCGCGGGTATCCCCTCGCCCTGGTCGGTGACCCGCACCGAGACCCACCCCTCTTCGGTCGCGCCCTCGATCAGCAGTCCCTGCGGCGAACCGTACTTGCAGGCATTCTCCACCAGGTTGGTAAGTACTTGTTCGATTTTGTCGGGATCGGCATAGACCTTGGGGTACTCGGCCGGGAAGACGGTGTTGCTGTTGAGCGTCGGATACTCGAGGCGAACCTTTTCGACCACGTTCGCGGTCAGGCGCGGCAGGTCGACCAGCTGGCGGCGCAGGACCAGGCGACCGGTCTCGAGCCGACTGATGTCGAGGAGCTCCGTGATGAGGCGGGTGACCCGATCGGCGTCGTGGTTGACCTGTTCCAGCATCATCCTCTTTTGATCATCCAGCAGGCGGTCCCAGCGGTTGAGCATCAGGCTCGTGTAGCCCTTGACCGACGTCAGCGGTGACCGCAGCTCGTGGCTCACGGTCGAGACGATCTCGATGCCGCTCACGCCAGAACGGTCATGAGCGGCGGGCCGGAGGCTCACGACGGCGCCAGAGAGCTCTCCGGTCTGCTCGCGAAGGTAGACGGCAGTGATCGAGGTGACCACGTCCCGGCCTTGCTTGGTCCGCAAGGTCACGGTCTGCTCGGGCATCCGCCGGGCCGAACGAAGACGGCCCGAAGGGTGCCACCCGTTCTGCATGAGCGGCTTGCCGTGGGCGTCGCGAACGTTGAGGCGCACCCCGCACCGCTCGCCGATGAGTTCGTGGCGCGTGTATCCCGTAATCTGTTCGGCTGCTCGATTGGCGAAAACGATGCGCTCCTCGCCGTCCAATCTGAGCACGCCGTCAGGCAGGAGCTCGACCAGATCCTCCGTCACGCCGTTCCGATCCCGAGCGGTCCGCCGCTTCTGCCCGCCCCGGCCGCTCGGCGTTGGCGCGCCGCCTCGAAACAGATGACAGCGGCGGCGACGGCGACGTTGAGAGACTCGGTGGCGCCCGCCATCGGGATGCTGAGACACCCGTCCAGGCGAGAACCGAGGGCGGGCGGCAAACCTCTCGCTTCGTTGCCGAGCACGAGCGCGAGCGGCGCCGCCAGGTCCTCTTCGGTGTATTCGAGGCCGCCCGCGACCACCGCTCCCACGCGGCGCAGACCCCATCGCCCCAACTCGTCGAGAACGTCCTCGGCTTGCGGCTCGCCGGCCACTACCGGGACGCGGAACAGAGCGCCCGCCGACGAGCGAACCGTCTTCGGGTTGTACACGTCAACCGACCCGGCCGAGAACACGACGGCTCCGGCCCCCGACGCACAGGCCGAACGCAGGACCGCTCCGGCGTTGCCGGGGTCCTGCATTTCCACGCAGGCGACCGCGAGCAGGGGTCTGGCCCCCGTGACAGACGACAGGGGCACGTCGAGCATCGAGACCACTCCGGCGATCGACTGGGGCGTCACCGTGTCGCAAGCCCGGGCGAGAAGGCCGGGCTGGAGGTCGAAGATCCGGGCCCCGCTGGTGCGACACCGGGCCGCCAGCTCCCGGTCGGTTCCGGTGGACTCACGGGCGTCCAAGTAGACCGATTCGACGGTCGCTCTCGAGGCCAAGGCCTCGCCGAGCAACTTGGGCCCCTCCACGACGAAGGACCGTTCCTCCCACCGCGCGCTCCGGCTCCCGATCAGGCGACGGAGGCGCTGAACTGCCTCGTTACGCAAGGCGAGAGCGGTCAGGAGAGCTGCGGCCCGGCTCTCAGGCTCAGACCGTCGCCGAGCCGGCGGACGCTTTGGCCGCGACGTCGCCATCGGCGAGCGCGTCGCGCGCCACTTCGACCAGGGCACCGAATGCCTTGTCGTCGCTGACCGCCAGATCGGCCAGGATCTTGCGGTCGACATCCACGCCAGCCGTCCGTAGCCCCGCGATCAGGCGGCTGTAGCTCATCCCGTGGGTGCGGGCGGCGGCGTTGATCCGCTGGATCCACAGCTGCCGAAAGTCGCCCTTGCGCGCCCGCCGGTCACGGTAGGCGTACTGCAGGGAGTGCATGACCTGCTCGTGGGCGGATCGATAGCTCCGGCTCTTGTTGCCGAAGTATCCCTGCGCTTGTTCGAGGACGGCGCGACGGTGCTTCTTGCTATGGACGGCACGTTTGACCCGAGCCATCGTGAGCTCCTTTCAACAAAAAGATGACAGTGACAAAGACCCTGGTGGGATGGAAGACGAACGAGCCCGCGGAGGCGGGCAGGGGTCAGATACCCAGTAGGCGCTTGACGGCTTTCACGTCGCCAGGAGCCACGTCGACTTCCCGTCCCAGACGCCGGGTGCGTGTGCTCGACTTCTTTTCCAGGATGTGCGACCGGAAGGCCTGACGGCGGCGGAGCCTGCCGCTTCCGGTGATCTTGAAGCGCTTGGCGGCGCCCCGGTCGGTCTTCATCTTCGGCATCTTCTGGCTCCTAGTCGTGGCGATTCACTGCTGGCCCGGGCGGGATGCCTCGGGTCGGGTGGCGGGGTTCAGGCTCCCGCCGGGGGGCTGCTTTCGTTCTCGTTGGCCGGTCCTGCTGCGACCGCAGCTACTGCGGCTACCGGAGGTTCGATCGCTTCGGGTTCTTCGGGTTGGGGCGCTTCGGGTGGGGACGCTTCGGATTTGGGCGCCTCCCCCGGGGACTCGGCGGCGGAGTTGGCGTCTGCCTGGGCCGGAGCGGTCTGGTCAGCCGGGGTGGATCCATCCGCCGGACCGTCGTGGCTTCGAGCTTGACCTGGATGTGCTCCATTTGACGACGGCTTACGGACTTGGCCCCGACGGTCGGGTGCGAGCACCATGATCATGTTTCGCCCGTCGAGCTTGGGCGCCGCTTCGACCTTCGCCACCGCAGCAACCTGCTCGGCGACCTGATCGAGGATCTTCTTGCCGAGCTCGGGGTGACTCATCTCCCGGCCTCGGAACATGATCGTGATCTTGACCTTGTGACCTTCGCCCAGGAACCGGGCCACTTGGCGGGTCTTGGTATCGAAGTCCCCGATGCCGATCTTCGGCCGGTACTTCATCTCCTTGATCCCCGTGGTAGTCGCCTTCCGCCGGGACTCCTTGGCTCGCTGAGCCGCTTCGTACTTGAAGCGGTTGTAGTCCATTATCCGGCAGACCGGAGGGTTGGCTTCAGCCGCCACCTCAACCAGGTCTAGGTCCAATTGGCGAGCGATGGTCAACGCTTCGGGCAAAGGTTTGATCCCGAGCTGTTTGCCATCGGGATCGATGAGCAACACCTCTCGGGCCCGTATCCGTTCGTTGGTCCGGTGCTCGTTCAGGTCAGGCGCAGGGGCTATGAGGCATCACTCCTAGATATCGGGCCCTACAAACGCGAAAGGGCGGGCGGTAGGAAGCACGCCCGCCAGCAGCGGCCGAACGACCCGACGCACCTTCGGTGGCCGGGTGGGGGTCCAAGAACCCCACTTCCCGTATTCAGTTTTCAACCTAGGGTAGCGCAATGAGCACGCTTTGGACGCCCGGCGGCGAGAGACCCATCCCGAGAGACCCGAACCCAGCAACTGCGCCCCCAGGCCAAGATGGCCCCGAGCCTACTGAGGAGCAGATGCAGGCCGAGCTGGCCCAGCTCCAAGCCCAGCTGGCCCGAACCCCGGCGGCGGTCGTCATCGCCAACCATGCCTTCGGGTTGTTCGAGCTGGCGGCGCTCCATCTCTCGCTGGAACAGCCGCAGCTCGAGGAGGCCAGGCTGGCGATCGACGCCCTGGCCGCCCTGGTCGAGGGCCTGGGCGACCGTCTGGGGTCTCACGCCCAAGAGCTGACCGCCGGTCTCGGTCAGGTGCGGATGGCGTACGTGCAAATCCACGCCGCCGTCCAAGGTGCCCCGCCTGGGGCGACGACCGACGGCGGCGACGGGGACTAGCCGGTGGCGACCGCACCCGATCGACTGGTTAGGGCTCGCCACGAAACAACTTGACGCAATTCTTCGACATAAGGGCTGGTCATTGATAAGGACATGTTCCAAGTTGTTTCGTGGCGAGCCCTCAGGCCAGGGCCGCGCCGGCCGCCGTGGGCGTCACGGCGAAGGCTTCCCAAGTCCCGTTCCGCCCGGGTCTGACTTCGAAGCGGACTGGGGTCCCGGCCGTTATGGTCCGCGACCCACCCGCGATTTGCGTGCAGTGAAACCGGTAGAGGCGACCGGCCGCCACGGCGCCGCCCGACGAAGCCTCGACGGCGCCGAGCCCCACGGCCGGGTCGAACTCCACGACCGTGCCGACCGCATCCGCGCCGACCGCCCCCGACGCACCAGCCGTACCCGGCGCACTCGGACTCACGGAACGATCTTGGCGATCGGCAGCTCGATGATGTCGGTCGCGCCGTGATCCTTCAGGGCAGGTATCAAAGTGTTGATGGTGTGCTTGGGCACCACGGCTTCGACGGCAAAGCCGTCTTCCCCGTAGAGCTTGGAGACGGTGGGCGACTTCATGGCTGGAAGGAGCTCGATCACCGAGGCCAGCGCCGACTCGGCCACGTTGAGCTTCACCAGGACCCGACCGCGAGCGATGAGCGTGCCGGTCAGAAGGGTCATCAGCTGCTGCATGGCGTGGCGCTTGGTGTCATCGGCATAGGACTTCGGATTGGCTATGAGCTCGGTATGGGATTCGAGGACCGTGGCGATGATCCGCAGCCCGGCGGCGCGTAGAGCCCGGCCGGTTTCGGTGATCTCCACGACCGCGTCGGCGATCTCGGGGATCTTCGCCTCGGTGGCGCCGTGGGAGAGCCGGACATCGGCGTCGACGCCGTTCGCCTCCATGAATCGCCGGGTCAACTCCGGGTACTCGGTGGACACCCTCGTGCCGGGAGCCAGATCCCCTACCGACCTGGCCGGGGAGTCATCCGCCACCGCCAGCACGACGCGAACCGGCCGGGAGGTCGCCTTGCTATATCGGAGCTCTCCCAGCGTCGCCACGTCGCTGGCCGTCTCCTCGATCCAGTCCCGGCCGGTGATGCCGAGATCGAAAAGGCCCTCGGCGACGTACTGGGGGATCTCCTGGGGCCGCAAGATGCGGACGTCGGAAACCCGGGGGTCCTCGATGGTGGCCCGGTAGTCGACGTCGGAGCCTCTGAGCACGGCCAGGTCGGCCGCCTCGAACAGCTCGAGCGTGGCCCGCTCCAACGAGCCCTTGGGAAGAACGAGGCGAAGCACAGAGCTAGCCCGCCTAGGACTCGGCCCTGGAGGTCGTCGAAGCCTTCGCGGTTTTCGAGACCTTCGATCCCTTCGACAGCGTGCCCAACAGGTTGGCCATCTCGATGGCGGCGGCGGCGGCCTCGAAGCCCTTGTTGCCCGCCTTCGTCCCCGCTCGCTCCACGGCCTGCTCGATGGTGTCGGTGGTGAGCACTCCGAAAATCACGGGGATTCCGCTGTCCATCTGCGCCCTTTGAACGCCCGCCGCGCACTGGCCGGCGACGAAGTCGTAGTGACCGGTCGCCCCCCTGATCACGGCCCCGAGGGTTATGACGGCGTGGTAGGACCCGCTGGACGCCATGTGGGCGGCGACCACAGGCAGCTCGAACGCGCCCGGAGCCCAGGCCACGTCGATCGAGCACTCGTCCACCCCGTGGCGGCGGAGGCCGTCAACCGCGCCATCGACGAGTCGGGACACGATCGCTTCGTTGAACCGGGCGGCCACGATGGCCACCCGCAAACCCTGGCCTTGGAGGTTTCCTTCGAACACCGTCACAGCCCGCCTCCTTCGTCCAGCAAGTGACCAAGACGGTCCCTCTTGGTCCGCAAGTAGCGGATGTTCTCCTCGTTCGGCACACTGTGCAGCGGGACCCGGTCGACGATTTCCAGGCCGTAGCCCTCGAGGCCGCCCCGCTTGGCTGGGTTGTTGGTCATGAGCCGCATGGTCGTGATCCCCAAGTCGACGAGTATCTGGGCCCCGATACCGTACTCGCGGCTGTCCACCGGCAAACCGAGTTCGACGTTGGCGTCGACGGTGTCCAACCCGCCGTCCTGCAGCTCGTAGGCCTGAAGCTTGTGGGTGATACCGATGCCGCGACCTTCGTGACCCCGCAGGTACACCAGGACGCCCAGGCCCTCGCCCGCGATGCGACGTAGGGCGTCGTGCAGCTGGGCCCCGCAGTCGCAACGACGAGAGCCGAACACGTCACCGGTCAGGCACTCGCTGTGAACCCGCACCAGCACGTTCGGCTCGCCCGCAGGCTCTCCCATCACGAAAGCCAGGTGGCTCTCGTGGTCGATGACGCTCTGGTACGCGAAGCAGCGGAACTCGCCGAACTCGGTCGGCAGACGAGCTTCGGCCATCCGCCGCACCAGCCTCTCGGTCTGGCGCCGGTAGCGGATCAGGTCGGCGATGGTCACCAGCACGAGGCCGTGCTTGGCCGCAAAAATCTCGAGGTCGTCACGCTGAGCCATGCCGAGCCCGTCCTCGGTGACGACCTCGCACAGGACGCCGGCCGGGGTCAGTCCGGCCAGGCGGGCCAGGTCGACCGCGGCCTCGGTGTGGCCCGCCCGCTTGAGAACCCCTCCATCGCGGGCCCTGAGCACGTGCAAGTGCCCGGGCCGGGACAGGTCACCGGGCCGGGTGGCGGGATCGGTAAGAGCCTGCGCCGTCAAGGACCGGTCGACCGCGGAAATGCCGGTCGTGGTACCCGACCGTCGGTCTACCGTGACGGTGAAAGCCGTGCGTTGCGACTCGGTGTTGCGCTCGACCATAAGTGGGAGGTCCAGCTCATCGGCTCGATCGTTGGTGATGGATACACAAATGAGACCCGAGGTGTGACGTACGAAGAAGGCCATCGCTTCCGGCGTGGCGTACTCGGCGGCCACGATCAGGTCGCCTTCGTTCTCCCGGTCCTCGTCGTCGACCACGACCACGATCTCTCCGGCCGCGATCGCTGCGATCGCCTCTGCGATGGGTGCCGTGGGCACGGTCAGGACCTCTCTATCGACCCGAGCTCGGTGTAGGGAGACTCGGTTCCTCCCTGAAGCAGCCGCTCGGCGTATTTGGCGATCACGTCGGCCTCCAAGTTGACCGGGTCGCCGACGCTCTTCCGGCCCAGGGTGGTCACGGCGAGGGTGTGGGGTATGACGGCCACGCCGAAGCCGCCCTCGGTCACCGCCACCACGGTAAGGCTCACCCCGTCCACGGTCACCGACCCCTTCTCCACCAGGTAGCGCCGGACCGAATGGGGCGCACCCACTCGGAGATCGGGACCGGTCCGGTCGACCCGTCCAACCGCATCGACGTGGCCCTGGACGAGATGGCCGCCCAGGCGGCTGCCCACGCTGACGGCGCGTTCGAAGTTGACGGGGTCTCCAGGTCGTAGCGACCCTAGGCTGGTGCGGCCCAGCGTCTCCGATACGGCGTCGGCGGCCCACCAACCCGGACCCACGGCCACGACGGTGAGGCAGCAGCCGTTGACCGCGATCGAGTCGCCGACCCTGGTTCCCTGAGTCACCAACTCGGCGTGGAAGGTGAGACGCGATCCGAACGCGGCCGATTCAGGGGCCGGTTCGGTGGCCGCAAAGGCCCCGAGTTCCTCCACAATTCCGGTGAACATCACCAATCACGGTACGGCAAACCCGCCTTGACCAGCGAGAACATCGATCCGTACATCGGGACCGAACTGCGTCACGGCGGTGATCCGGCCCCGCCAGATGCCGCCCAAGGTCTTCGATCCGGGCCCGGCGAACAGCGGTATCCCGTCGTCGCCACCCATGAAGGCCGGGGCGAAATACAGCACGTAGTGATCTACCAGCCCCCTTCCGTGAAAGGACGCAGCCACGCGTGCGCCCCCCTCGACCAGCAGCTGGATGACGCCGCGGCTCCCTAGGTCGTCGAGAAGCGGCTCGATCTCGCCGACGTGGATCAGAGCCGGGTGGATGCGGGCGGCGGCGGGCGGGTGGCCCAGGACCACCCGGAGCGGGTCGTGGCCGGCTTCGGCCCGGACCGTCAAAGCTGGGTCGTCGGCCCTTACCGTCCCGGCTCCGACCAGGATGGCGTCGCTCTGGCTTCGGAGCCGCTGCACGTCGGCCCTGGCCTCCGGCCCTGTTATCCACTTGCTCGATCCGTCTGGGGCGGCGATGCGCCCGTCGAGGGTTGCCGCCAGCTTCAGCACGACCCACGGCCGGCCCGTGCGGCGGTGGGCGAGGTAGGGGGCGAGCGAAGCCTCGACGACCTCGACTCCGACGCCGACCTCCACTTCCACTCCGGCGTGGCGAAGCCGGGCGATGCCAGCGCCGGCCACGTGCGGATCGGGATCAACCACACCGACCACGACGCGCTTGACCCCGGCCGCAATCAGGGCGTCGGCGCACGGCGGGGTGCGCCCATGGTGTGAGCAAGGTTCGAGCGTAACGTAGGCCGTGGCTCCCTTCGCCGACGCCCCGGCCAGCTCGAGGGCCACCGCTTCGGCGTGCGCTCCCCCCGGGGGCTGCGTGGCTCCGAGCGCGACGGGTGCGTCACCGTCGGGCACGATGACGGCGCCGACCCATGGGTTGGGCGAGGTCGTGGCCCGGACGCTTTGACCGAGGGCCACGGCTTCAGCCATCCAAACTCGGTCGTCTGGTTGCTGAGTGGTGGTCACTCGAGATCAGGGATGACGGGTGGGCTGGCCGGCGAGCAGGTCCAAGGCGTGCGGGATCACGTCGATCACCGCGGTGAGGCACTCGGCCGCGCCCTTGGGCGATCCCGGGGTGTTGAGGATGACGCTGCGGCCCCGGATACCGGCGACGCCACGGGAAAGGCGGCCGAGGGGGCTCGCCAGCCGCATGGCCTCGGCCAGGCCCGGCGCTTCTCGCTCGAGGATCTCGCGCGTGCCCTCAGGCGTCTGATCCCTCGGTGCGAATCCGGTGCCGCCGGTGGTCACCACCAGACCGGAGAAGCTGGCGCTGAGCCGGGCCAGCTCCCCCGCCACCGATGCCACCCCATCGGCGATGACGGAGCGCTCCACCACCTCGAAGCCCGCCGCCGTCAGCGCCTCCTGAAGCGCGGCGCCCGACAGGTCCTCGCGGGTCCCGGCGACCACCCCGTCGGAAACGGTCACGACCTTGGCCTGATGCGCGAGGGGGGCCGGGCCGGCTCCGCTCATCTGGCCGCCGTGGCCGCCAGGGCGGCCTCGCGGATCGTCCGGGCGGCGGAGAGCGGGTCGGGATGCCCGAAAATGGCGCTCCCGGCCACGAAGGTGTCCGCCCCCGCCCGGGCCACGGGCCCGACCGTCTCGGCGTCGATGCCACCGTCGACCTCGATGGACAGGGCCAGGCGATCGCGCCGGGCGATCTCGTAAGCCCGAGAGATCTTGGGCACCGCTTCCTCCATGAAATGCTGGCCCCCGAACCCGGGATGGACGGACATCACCAACAGCAGATCTATCTCCGCCAACCAGGGTTCGCATTCAGCGACGGAAGTCTCCGGGTTGACGGCCAGACCGACCCCGATGCCCAATCCCCGCATGGCCGCGATCAGCTCCGCGGTTCGGCCCACTTCGACGTGTACGGTGCAGCTGTTGGCGCCGGCGGCGGCAAAGGCGTCAAGGTAGTCACCGGGATCGGTCATCATCAGGTGACAGTCGAGAAAGGCGTCGGTGTGGCGCCGAATGGCGCTCACCACAGGGGGGCCGATGGTGAGGTTGGGGACGAAGTGTCCGTCCATCACGTCGACGTGGAGCCAGTCGGCCTCATCCCGCACCCGGTCGATGTCGGCGCCGAGGGCAGCGAAGTCGGCCGAGAGGATCGACGGGGCCATGCGGACCATCGCGGTCACCCTACCTAGTTACAGTTCCGGTCATGCACAGAAGCAGGTTGGTCGCGGCGCTGATCGACGTGCCCGAGGAGCACTTCGAGCAGGAAGCGGAGTTCTGGTCTGGTGCGCTCGGAGTGCAGCAGAACCGTGATGCGGACGATCCCGACTACGCCGACTTCGGTGAAGTCACACCGGGGTTCCAGTTCTACGTGCAACGGGTGGGCGCGCCGGCACGGACCCATCTCGACATCGAGACCGACGACGTCGACGCCGAAGTGGCGCGCCTCGAGGCCCTCGGGGCCACCTGCGTGGAGCCCATAAGGAGCTGGTGGGTGATGCGCGACCCGGCCGGGATGCTGTTCTGCGTGGTGAGGGTGCAACTGCCCGAAGCCTTCGAGCGCCACGCCCGCGAGTGGCCGTAGCCCTCCGATCAGATCGGTGTTGAGTCGACCGATCTCAGCCCCGGGTGGCCAGCTCGGGGATCGGGTCTCCCGCGTCGTGGTCCCGGTCGGTCGGCGGCGCGCCCCCCTGGTCCCGCTCGCCGGGTAACCGCACCGAGCCGCAGTTGCGGGCCACCTGCAGGGCGGTCATCCCGAGCAGCACGAGCTCGCCGGCCCACCACTGCCAGGCTGCCGCGTCGTTGGCCTGGGGTAGGGCCCAGATCAGGGCCAGGACCGGCCAGAGCCAGTCCTGCCAACGGACCCGCCGGTGCGCGGCGCACCCGACCATGACCGCCATCAACAGGCCGGGGGACCAGTAGTACGCGAAGTTGACGGTCTCGGTGAGGGGCCTGATCAGCAAGACGCCGGTCGTGACCGCCAGGATGGCCACGGCTCCCCGGACCCGTCGCAAGCGCCAAGAAGCCCCCGCCGCCAGGACCGCGGCCGCCATGCGATTGACTTGCGAAGACCGGGACCCCAACCAGGTGCCGTCGAACCACGGGTGTCCCGTCGATCCCACCACGACGGTCACAGGGGCGAAGAACGCTTTGGACGCCACGCTCCAGTCGACGCTCAGGAAGTACAGCATCAGCGCGCCGGGAAGCGCGCACGCGGCCAAGAGGGTGCGCAGGCGTCGGCCGGCGGGGCTCAGAAGCACGAACAACGGGATGAGCATCACCGCCCACTGCTTGAAGGACACCGCCACAGACAGCAGCAGCGCCGCACCCACGGGATCGTCCGCGAGCAGGCGCCTCACCGCAAACAGGGTGAAGGCCAGGGCGAGCACGTCCTCGAGGTGACCCAATTCGAACTCGGGCACCATCACGATGGCCAGGGACACGACTTGCACCACCCACAGACGGCTGCGGACGCCGAGGTCCCAGGCCAGGCCGCGCACCGCCCGCAACAGGATTATCCCGAAGAGGGTGACATAGGCGCCGACCAGTTGGACGTAGTGCGGGTTGGCGCCGGGGTGCCAACCCGCCAGGTCGGTGAGGCCTTGTAACGGCGCCATCACGAAAAAGGACAGGGGAAGGGCGTACTGGTACCGGCTGCTGTGGTACACGGTTGCCACGTGCCCGCCCCAGACGTAACGTCCGGCATCGGTCAACATCGAGACGTCCGCCCACCCCTTGTAGTCGATGAGGTAACGGGCGAGGTACAGGCTGTAGAGGACGGTCAGGCCGGTGAAGGCGACGCCGATGGCGATCGACGACGACCAAGCCCTCCGATCTGTCGCGGCGGCGCCCACCGGCGCTCGCGGCGCGAGACGTCCCGTGACACCCACAACAATGATTTCGGGTGTCTTCTCGTGTACCTTGAGCCGACTCTTCAGGCGACCCGCAGGGTGAGCAGGAACATGCCGTCGGTGCCTTCGTCCTGGGGGAGCAGCAACCCACCGCGTCCAGCCGGTCGCCAGGGAGGTCCGGGGGGCGGAAGCGGCGTGAGGCCGGGGGCGTTGCGGGCCAGCCAGGTGTCGATGGCGGCCGTCTCGGTCGTGGTCATCGTGCAGACGCTGTAGGCCAGCACCCCGCCTGGGCACACCAACGTCAGGGC
>Ga0302326_10007417_pt1 | contig 24399 bp, 21 predicted proteins | sample Palsa_T0_3_FD_202264 | JGI IMG/M metagenome (GOLD analysis project Ga0302326, IMG submission 202264) | Peat permafrost microbial communities from Stordalen Mire near Abisko, Sweden - Palsa_T0_3 | ecosystem: Environmental > Terrestrial > Soil > Palsa > Peat permafrost | place: Sweden: Abisko... | reverse complement strand
AGCTCGCGCTGAACGACTCGGAGAGGCCGATGAAGATGCCGCCGATCATCGCGCCCGGGATGCTCCCGATCCCGCCTACCACGGCCGCCGTAAACGCTTTGAGCCCGGCGAGAAAGCCGATGGTGTTGGAGATCTGGTTGAAGGCGAGCCCGGACATCACGCCGGCGACCCCCGCCATGGCCGAGCCGATGAAGAAGGTGAGGGCGATGGTGCGGTTGACGTTGATGCCGAGCATCTCCGCCGCCTCGCGATCGGCGGCGACGGCGCGCATCGACTTGCCGAGCGTCGTGCGGTTCACGAGCTGGCGCAGCCCCAGCATCATCACCACGCTCACCACGATGATGAGGATCTCCACCGAGTCGATGCTCACGCCACCGACCTGGATGCCGTTTGTCGCGGAGATGAAACTGGGGGTCGAATAGCTCTTGGTGAAGCCGCCGAAGAGGAGCAGGACGCTGTTCTCGAGCACGAAGGAGATCCCCAGCGCGGTGATCAGCGGTGCGATGCGGGGGGCGTCTCTGAGCGGCCGGTAGGCAAAGCGCTCCATCGCCATGCCCAGCAGGCCACACCCGCCCGCGGCGAGCGCGAACATGATCAGGATGAGCAGCGGCACCGGGATGGTCAGGGCCGTCGGACCCCCGAACCAATGGATGACGTAGTAGCCGATGTACGCGCCCACCATGTACACGTCGCCGTGGGCAAAGTTGAGGAGCTTGAGCACCCCGTAGACCATCGTGTAGCCGAGCGCGAGCAGCGCGTAGAGGCAGCCCGTCTGTAGGCCGTTGACGACGGTTTGGATGAACTCCTGCATGCGTCCGTTGCAGTCAGAGGAGCCAAACGCCAGCGGCGCCGCCCGCGCGGGGGCGGACGGCGCCGCGTGGAGACTTAGCCGTTATCCATCAATGATTCGCGATCGAGACGTACGTTCCGTTGACGTTGATGTGGAACAGGTATCCCGGGGCGCCGGTTAGATCGCCACCCGGCTGGAAGGAGATCGCCACGCCCATCGGGTTGTCCGCCGCGGGGATGTCCGTCTTCTTGATCGCGGCGAGCACGTTCGACCGGCTCGGCGTCTGTCCCGCCTTGCACACCGACGAGATCGCCTTCATGACGACGTCGGTCGCCTCGTAGGTGGGCACGCCGAACGCCCCGTAGGGACCGTACTTGGCGACCCCTGAGACGATCGACTTGTCGAGCGGGTTGGTCGACGTCGAGATGTCGGGCCCGAAGTTCGACACGTAGGTACCGGGGATCTTGAACTGGGTCGGCGAGTCCGTACCGTCGGTACCGAAGAGGATCGTCTTCTTGTGCTGCTGTTGCGCGTCGAGGCCGAACTGCTGGGCGTTGGCCGCCGTCTGCCACGGCAGCATGGTCACCGTCTCGGACGAGTTCAGCTGCGAGGTCACCAGTGACGAGAGCGCGTTCGCGAGCGTCGCGCCGGTGTCGGTGCCGTTGTAGGTCTGATGGTTGACCTTGATGCCGGCCTTCTGGAGGATCGGAGTCATCACCTTGACCAGTCCCTGCGAGTAGGCCTCGTCGTCGTCGATAATCAGGACGGCCTTGGGATGGAGATGATTGATGACGTAGTTCGCATCCTGCGGACCCTGGACGTCGTCGTCCGGAACCACGCGGAAGAACGTGGGGTTCTTACCGCTGGAGGCGAGCGCGGGAAGCGTCGCGGAGCCGGAGATGAAGGCGATCCCCGCCTTACCGAAGATCGGGCCGACGGCCTCGACCTCCTGGCTACCGGCTGGCCCGACCGCAGCCACCGCCGACGAGGCGACGATCGCGTCGGTCTTGCTCACCGCGATCGACGGCGTGAGCTGGGTGTCGTCCTGGTCGAGGGTGACATCGGTCTTGTTGGCCGCGTTGTCGTTGGCCACCGCGAGCTCGGCGAAGTGGAGCTGCTCGAGGCCGAGCTGAGCAACCGGACCGGTGAACGGACCCTCGATGGCGATCGACGTGGCACAGCCCTTGCCGGTGATGGCGGACTTCGTGCCCGTCGTGCTGCTACTGCTGCCGCAGCCCGCCGCCGTCAGCGCGGCGAGCCCGACCGCCAGCGTGATGATGCGTTTCATCTCGTGTCTCCTCCTGTGGGGAACTTCGCTGGTGTGCTCATTCAGGGTCCGGCGCATACGCCGGCGAGCCATCGGGGTAATAGGCGGCCGCCGGCGAGCCGGCGGGCCGGAACACGGCGACGATGCGCATCACCGCGGCGCCCGTGTTCTCCAGGCAGTGCACGGTGCCCGCGGGGAGCTGGATACTCGATCCGCTGGCCAAGGGATGATGAGCGCCGTCCACATGCATCACGCCTGCTCCGTCGAGCACGTAGATGACTTCGTCGTAGGTGTGAAAGTGCTCAGGCGCCCGCAGCGTCGGGATGTAACCGACGAAATGGGTCGCCGAGCGCAGACCGCTGGCGGGGTCGGCGACGATCCGGAACTCGCGCTGGGTGGTCGCGGCTTCCGACTCCTGGTCGGCCAGGCGGCGGACCACGGCGCGAGCCGGTTCCACCGGTTCGGACTCTCCCCAACCCGCGAGTTCTGCGCCAGCAGAACTCGCAATGGAACCGGCGCCAGCCGGTTCCACGCGAACCGCCACCACCCGCAGCACCTCCCCGCCGCGCGCCTCGAGCCCGTAGCTCTCCCCGGGCGCCAGGTAGGCGCCGCACTCTGGTTCGAGCGCATGGGTCTCGCCGCCCGTGCGCAGGACACCTTCGCCCGAGAGGACGAACAGCACCTCCTCGCAGTCTCCGGTGTCGCGCGGGAGCGAGCGTCCCGGCCCACACGCAATCAGGGTCTGCTCGAGCGCCGCGAAGCCGGTGTGCGGGCCGAGAACGGCGTGCGCGCTCACGGTGTCGCCGTCCTGAGGGTCGGCCCAGGCCGCCGGTACGGGAGCCACGTGTGCGAGCCGGTCCTGTAGGGAGTTCATGTCTCTCACACTTCGCCTGGGGACGAGCTCGACCCGTCACACTCCCACATTCACCGTGCTCCGGTCAACCATGTTCCTTGAGCGTTGCCTTAAGCGTGATCTCGGTTCCGGCCAGGGCCATCGACACGGGGCACGTCGTCTTAGCCTGGCGGGCGAGGTCGGCGAACATCGCCTCGTCCATGCCCTCCGCATCGCCGACGGTGTCGAGCTCGATCTTGGTGATCCGGAAGCCCGCGCCGAGCTCCTCGAGGTGGACGCGCGCGGTCGTGTCGACCTTGGCCGGCGGATGGCCGGCCTCGCTCATCAGGTTCGCCAGCGACATCGTGAAACAGCCGGCGTGCCCCGCCCCGATCAGCTCCTCGGGATTGGTCGCCGGCACTCCTTCGTCGATGCGCGAGCGCAGGGTGAAGGTGCCGTCGAAGGCGCCGCTCCCCACGCTCATCTTCCCCTCGCCTTCAGGGACGGTTCCCTCCCAGCTCGCGTGCGCGGTGCGAACCACTCGAATGCCCACGTGCCCTCTTTCGGTCCTCTGCGCCGGCTCCCTCCTGTTGGGTCCGGCCGGCAAAGTTTGATTTTGTACTGTTGATCAAATCACTTTCAACCGGTCGTTGTCGCCTGTGAACCGACTCGTGCGCACGATCGCTAACGACGACCTAACGAGGGAGAAGTGCGCATGACCCACGTGCTCGGTCTCGGCGACCTCGCCGCCGTCCGCGAACGGTTCACCTCGCTGCAGTCGGGGTTCGTCTTCCTCGACGCTCCCGGGGGGTCGCAGGTCCCCGACGAGGTCGGCGAGGCGATCGCGCGCACCCTGCGCGAGGCGAGCGCCAACATGGGCGCGCTCTACGAGACCTCGCGGCGCGTCGGCGAGATCGTCCTCGACGCGGAGACCAGGGCCAGCCGCTTCCTCGGTTGTCAACCGCACGAGGTGATCTTCGGCCCGAACATGACCTCGCTGAACTTCACCCTGTCGCGCACCGCCGGTCGGGATTTCGCCCCCGGCGACGAGATCCTCGTCTCCTCCCTCGACCACGATGGCGGCGTCGCTCCGTGGCTCGAGCTCGCCCACGACCGCGACCTCGTCGTCAGGCACATCGAGCTCAAGGACGACACCACCCTCGACTACGGCGACCTCGAGGCGAAGCTCTCGGACCGCACACGCGTGGTCGCTTTCGCCTGGGCGTCGAACGCGGTGGGAACGGTCGTCGACGCTCAGCGCGTGTGCTCGCTCGCCCACGAGGCCGGCGCGCTGGCGTGGATCGACGCCGTCCACTACGCCGCGCACGAGCCGATCGACGTCGGCCAGGTCGGAGCCGACGTGCTCATCTGCTCGCCCTACAAGTTCTGCGGCCCCCACCTCGGCGTCGCCTTCGGCCGCGAGCAGGTGCTCGAGCGCTGGCGCCCGTACAAGGTGCGCCCCGCCCCGACGACGCCACTGGGAAGGCGCTTCGAGACGGGCACGCTGCCGTACGAGCTCCTCGCCGGCTTCAATGCGACGATCGAATATCTCGACTCGATCGGTGGGCTCGAGGCGATCCGCCCCTACGAGCGCGAGCTCGGCGAGCGCTTCCTCGCCTCGATCTCCGACCGCGTCACCGTGTACGGCCTGCCCGGGATGGAGGGCCGCGTGCCGACCTTTCTCATCAACGTCGCGGGCGTTCCCGCGCCCCGCGTCGCCCAGCACATGGCCGACCACGGGATCGGCGTCTGGGCCCACGACTCGTGGTACTCGCTCGACCTCTACCGCCGGCTCGGCTACGACGACCAAGCCGTACGGCTCGGGTTCATCCACTACAACACGACCGACGAGGTCGACCGCCTGGTCGCGGAGCTCGACCGCCTAGCCGAGTGAGCCGAGGACGGGAAGCGACAGCTCGCAGTCGGGCTGAAATGAGGGACTGTCGGCGCCGAGAGCGTTGACGACGTCCTGGAGCGCGGGGCTGTCGTAGGGCATCGCGAGGTGGTCGGCGAGGTCGAGCGGGCATTGATCCTGGAGGGTGATGTTCGTGACCTCGGGCCCCGCGAGGAAGGCCGATGTGTACGGGGTGACGACCTCGTCGTACTCGCTCTCTATCACCGTGTAGTCGACGCCCGGTACCGTGTCCCCGCCCGCGTTCAGTCGCTGAAGGAAGGACGACCCGACTTCCTGCTCGGTGCACGCAGGGCAGTCGGCGAGGGTGGTGGTGGCCGGCAGGCCGATGAGGGTGTCGGCATTGATGAGCGCGAACAGGCCGTCGAGGGTGGTTCCGTGACTGGACGGGGCGAGCCCGACGAGGTCGTGAACATAGGCGGCTCCGCCGTCGAACTCGAGGTACTGGCGGGGCAGCATCCCGCCCTGGGACCAGCCGACGATGTCCACCTGGGCGGCGCCCGTCGACTTGCGTACGCGCTTGACGAAGGCAGCCAGCTCGGTCGCGGACTTGCCGATCTCCCCGACCGCCGAGATCCGCCCGCCGGTGAGCTTGGTGAGCGCGTCGGGGCCGTAGCTGAGGCCGTACACGCAATAGCCGTCGTCGGCGAGAATGGGTCCCAGGGCCTGCCAGGAATCGGCGATGTTGTACAACGTACCGGGCAGCAGCACGACGGGATACGGGTGCGACGCCGAGGGCTTGCACGTCCAGATGTTGACGCCGGGCGGAGAGGACGTCGGGTCGGTGAGCTCCACCGCGTAGCCGGTGGCCGCGGTGCCGACCGGGTAGCGCGGGGCGGCGGCGGCCGTGGAGGCGAGGACGCCCGTGGCCAGGGCCACGACGGCGCCCACCAAGATCCAAGCGTATCGACACCCCTGCCGCACCAGATGGATGTTAATCGATTCGTCGGTCCTACGGCGTCGCACCGGCGAGGATCTCGGCCAGCGTGCCCAGGTTGATGTTCCCACCCGAGACGATGCACACGATCTTCCCGGACCCCGCGCGGCCCGACAGCGCGGCCGCCAGGGCGAGGGCGCCGGCGCCCTCGGCGACGACCCGGGCGCGCCCGGCGAGGAGGCGCACGGCCGCCGCCGTCTCCTCGAGGGAGACGGAGAGGGCGCCGTCGACGAGCTCGGAGACCAGGGGCCACATCGGCGCGAGCACCTTGCGGCTGCCCGAGCCGTCGACGAACGACGCCGTGTAGTCGACTGCGGTCGGCTCACCGGCCTCGAGCGCCGCCCCCAGCGCGGCCCCCGTCGAAGGCTCCACGGCGTAGATCTTGGTCTCGGGGTGGAGCGCCCGGATGGCGCTCGCGATCCCCACCGTCAGCCCACCGCCGCCGTAGGGGATGAGGACCGCGTCGGGGTCGGGGAGGTCCTCGAGGATCTCCAGCCCGATCGTCCCGTTGCCCGCCATCACCCCCTCGTCCTGTACGGGATGGACGAACAGGCCGGACACTCCCTCGACCGTGCTCGTGACGATCACCTGCCACCAGTCGTCGTAGGGCAGCTTCAGGACCCGGCCGCCGAGGCGCTCGATGGCCTCGAGCTTGGCCTCGGGCGCGTGCTCGGGGACGGCGATGGTGGCGGGCAGGCCGAGGTCACGCGCGACCCATGCCACGCCTTGGGCCATATTGCCTGCGCTCGCGGTGACCAGCCCCTCGGCGCGAGCCGCGGTCGGGGCCTTCATGATCGCGTTCGTCGCGCCCCTGACCTTGAACGATCCGATCGGCTGCAGGGTCTCGAGCTTGAGGTAGATCTCCGCGGGGGCGTCGTCGAGATGGAGCCGCACGAGCGGCGTCCGGAGCGCCGAGCCGGCGATCCGCTCGCGCGCTGCCTCGATCTCGGCGAGCTCGATCACAGCTCGACTTCCGTGCCGCGGCCCAGGCGGCGGGCGTTCGCGACGGCGACCTGGGCGGCGGCGAGGTCCTCGACTGCGAGCCCGAGCGAGCGGAACAGCGTCAGCTCGTCGTCGTCGGCGCGTCCCGGCCGCAGGCCCGCGAGCACCTCGCCGAGCTCGGCGCGCACGTGCCCCTCGCCCGCGATCGCGCCCTGTTCGAGGGCAAGCCGGTACTCGCCGGCCTCGTGCCGTAAGGACTCACGGCTGTCGGCGAACAAGGCGGCCGCCGCCACCGTCTCGACGTCGAGCTCGCGCCACGCGGGCGTGCTCGCTCCCACCGCGTTGACGTGGGTGCCCGGGGCGAGCCATTCGCACCGGAGCACGGGCTCGCGCGAGCTGGTGACGGTGACGACCACGTCGGCCCCCCGCACAGCCTCCTCGGCGCTCGCCGCGGCCGAGATATCCGCCGCACCGCCCGCGCTCTCGATCAGCGAACGCACATGCGAGACCGTCGGCGCGTAGACGCGCACCGCTTCGAACTCGCGCACGGGGAGGAGCGCCTCGAGGTGCGCCGCCGCCTGCACGCCCGCTCCGATGATCGCGAGCGTCCGGGCGTCCTCGCGGGCGAGCACCCGCGTGGCCAGCGCCGTCACCGCCGCGGTGCGGATCGCCGTGATCGCCGAAGCGTCGACGATCGAAGTCGGCTGCCCACTCTCTCCGTCATAGAGGATGACCACGCCCTGGTGGGCATCGAGCCCGCGCGCCGGGTTCTCGGGCATCAGGCAGATCGCCTTGAGCGCGAAGATGGCCCCCGCGGGCTTCGTGGAGCCGTCGCCGCCGTCGCCCCTCCACGCGGGCATCAGTCCCATCAGCCCCGCGGCGCCCGGGGCGCGCATCACCGAGCGCAGCGGCATGTACGCCTCGCCGCGGGCGAGGGCGGCGAGCACCTCCGCCATCGCCTCGAGGCAGGCCGCGGGCGTCAACGTCTCGCGCACGTCTTCATGCGAGAGGACGAGCACGCGCATGAGCTAAAGCGCCGCGCCGAGCTCGTCGCGCTCGGCGCGGCTCAGCGGCGCCGAGAGCGCCTCCCGCACCGGCTCGAGATGCTCGGGTCGGCCGGGTCCGACGACGATCTGCCCCACCCGCTCGTCAGCCAGCAGCCACGCGAGCGAGAGCCCGGCCATCGTCATCCCGCGCTTGCGCGCCTTGCCGGCCAGCCGTTCGAGCACGTCGAACGTCCCCGTGCTCACGAGCCGCTCGTAGGGCTCCGGTCGCTGGGTCATCCGCGAGCCGGCCGGGAAGGGCTCGCCGCGGCGGTACTTGCCGGTGAGCCATCCCCCCGCCAGCGGCCCGAAGGCGAGATAGGCGACGTCGCGCTCTGCGCACATGGGGAGCAGGCGCTCCTCGTCGCCGCGCTCGAGCAGCGAGTGGGCGTTCTGGATCGCCCGCGGCGAGCCGGCGTCGAGCGCCGCTGCGAGTTGGTCTGAGTCGAAGTTGCTGACCCCGTAGGCGCCGATCTTCCCCTTGGCGAGGAGGTCGTCGAAGACGCCGAGGGTGTCGGCGAGGGGCACCGCGGGGTCGAAGTCGTGCGCCAGGTAGAGGTCGACGCGTTCGACGCCGAGACGCTCGAGGCTCGAGCGCAGCTGGCGCTCCACCCGCGCGGGCGCGAGCCCGTGGTCGGCGCCGGCCGACATCGGGTTGTAGGTCTTGGTGGTCAGTAGCGGCCGGAGCCCGCGCGAAGCGATCCACTTACCGATGGCCTGCTCGCTGCGCCCGCCACCGTAGGCGTCGGCGGTATCGAAGTGGGTGATCCCCAGCGCCCACGCCGCGTCCATGAGGGCGAGCGCCTGATCCTCGCTCAGTCCCCGGCCGAAGTACTCGGGCGCCGAGCCGACGCCGCCGAAGTTCCCGCAGCCGAGCGCGACCCGGGGCAGCTCCATCTGGGACCGGCCCAGCCGCCGGTACTCGATCTCGAGCGTCGCGGTCACCGCATCGCGCGGCTACGCCTGCGCCGCCCGCAGGACGGTATCGATCAGCCCCGGGAAGCGGGCCTCGAGGTCCTCGTTGCGCAGCGAGTTCAGGCGCGAGGTGCCTTCCTGGCGCTGGTGGATCACGCCGGCTTCGCGCAGCACCCTGAAGTGGTGGGTGCAGGTCGACTTGGTGACGGGTAGCTCGAGGCTGCCACAGCTGTGCTCTGAGCCGTCGCTGAGCCTGGTGACGATCTGCAGGCGGACGGGATCGCTGAGGGCGTGGAGGACGGCCGCAAGCTCGAGCGCGCTGCGCTCCGGCTCGCCCGTCGCGACGGCGCGGTCATCGGTTACCAGTTCTTCAGCCATCTCCACCCTCGATTGTACGACGATCGTCGTACATCTGCTAGCCTCGGATCGATCATCGTACAGCGACACCCGACAGGCAGATGAGCAAAGCGAACGGCACAGTAGGCACGAGCAACAGGCCCCCGTCGGCCCACCTGACGGCAACGCTCATCCTGGCCTGCCTCGGCCAGTTCATGGTCATCCTCGACGTCTCCGTGGTCAACGTCGCGCTGCCGGCGATCCGCCACGGCCTCGGGTTCTCCGAGCAGGACCTGCAATGGGTGGTCAACGCCTACACGGTCACCTTCGCCGGGTTCCTCCTGCTCGGTGGGCGTGCCGCTGACCTGATCGGCCGCCGTCGCGTGTTCGTCGGCGGGCTCCTCCTCTTCGCGCTCGCCTCCCTCGCCGGCGGCCTGGCCCAGAGCGAGGTCATGCTCATCGTCGCCCGGGCGATCCAGGGCCTCGGCGCCGCGGTGGTCGCGCCCGCATCGCTGTCCATCCTCACCACCACCTTCACCGAGCCCTCCGAGCGCAACCGCGCCGTCGGCATCTGGGGCGCCATGGGCGGCGCCGGGGGTGCGGCGGGCGTCCTCCTCGGCGGCATCCTCACCGATCTCGCCGGCTGGCGCTGGATCCTCTTCATCAATGTCCCCATCGGACTGGCCGCCGCCTTCCTCACGACCGTCTACATTGCCGAGGGCCGGGCCCAGCACGCGACCAGGAACTTCGATCTCGCCGGCGCCCTCGCCGCCACGATCGGGCTCTCGCTCCTCGTGCTCGGGATCGTCCGCACCGACGTGACCGGCTGGGGCAACGCCTCGACGATCGCTCTGCTCGCCGTCGGGGTCGGACTGCTCGGACTCTTCCTCGCCATCGAGGGGCGCTTCGCCAAGGCGCCGCTGATGCCGCTTGCGCTCTTCGCCTCGCGCACGCTGAGCGCCGCGAATGTCGTCGTCCTGTTCGTGGGCGCCGCCTCCTTCGGGATGTGGTTCTTCGTCTCCCTATACCTGCAGGAGGTACTCGGCTACTCGCCGATCAAGGCCGGCCTGGCCTTTCTGCCGATGACGCTGTGCATCGTCGCGGGGTCGGTGCTCGCCTCTCGCTTCGTGCTCAGGATCGGGGCCAAGCCGATGCTCATCGCCGGCATGCTCGCCCAGACCGCCGGCCTGCTCCTGTTCGCCCTCGTCCCCGTCCACGGTGCCTATCTGGCCAACATCGTCGTCCCGTCGCTCCTCGTCGCCATCGGCATCCCTCTGTCGTTCGTCCCGTCCACCATCACCGCCGTCCAGGGCGTCGCCGCCGGCCAAGCCGGGCTCGCATCGGCGGTGGTCAACACCTCGCGTCTGGTCGGGGGCGCGCTCGGTCTCGCCGTCCTCGCAGCCATCGCCGCCGCGCGGACGAGCAGCGATCTGCGCCATTCCGGCCACAGCGCCCATGCCGTCAATGTCGCGCTGACCAGCGGCTTCCACGTCGCCTTCGCGGTGGCGGCGGGCCTCGCGCTGGCGGGTGCTTTCGTCGCCGCCTTCGGCATGCCTCGCGTCGTCGTGCGCAAGCCCGGCCTCCCGGCGCAGGAAGCCGTCTCGCCCGTCGAGAGCGCCGTCTGATCGCGGCGCCGTCCGCCGCCCGCTAGACCCTTCCGGTAGTTCTGACCCAGGGTCTCATCCTTTCGGTGATGCCGTCCGATAGGTGGTGCATGGAACTGAACCACGACAAACCCTGGTGGGAGCTCGACGGCAAGCTGCCTCCGCATGACAAGCCCGTTGACGCCGAGCGTGAGCGACTGCGCTCAGAGCTCGCGCGGGCCTGGCGTTGGCATCTGAATCCGCTCCCGCAGCCCGCGAGCGCGCCTTCGCGCCGCTACTAGGCGGCCTTGGTCAGCGACGCCGCGATGTCGATCATCGCGGGGTTGCTCAGGGCATCATTCAGCGTATTGGAGACCCAGTAGGCCGCCTGGGCGGTGCGCCAGCCGACGAGGTTGATGTGGCGCCCGTCGAGGAAGAGCAACAGGTGCTTTCCGTGGACGGTGCGCACCTGCTGGGGGACCCTGAGGATCGGCGGGTCTCGCCACGTCGTCCCCTGAACGCCGTAGTACTCCCCGAGCACCGGGTTGACCACCAGCGTCATCCGATAGGCGAAGTGCGGCACGCCACTCTGATCGTGGATCGTGTAAGCGCGAGGATAGGAGCCGTTGTAGACATAGCCCGGGTTGGGATACTCGTAGCAATCGGTGCCCAGGTCGCTGCAGTACTGAGAATCACCGGCGATCAGGCGCGGGTAATAGATCGGCATGGCGAGCTTGGCCAAAGCCGCGGCTTGGGCCTTGCCGTCGGTGGGATCGGCGCTCAGCCCGGCGGCGCGCGCTGACGATGCGGAGGTGTGCCGGCTCTTCTTGACCGCCGGGACCGCGCTCGGGGCGGGTCCGGTCGTCGGAGTCATGAGCTGCTGGTAGGCGTTCTCCGCAGACTGCGCCTCGTCGGTCACGTAGCACGGAGTCTGGCCCGAGGCCGTCAGCGGGCAGGGCAGGAAGATCGCCGGGAAGGGAATCTGCTTGATCGTGTGGCCGGCAGAGAAGGCGACGAGATTGAAGAGATTGATGAGCCCGTCGGTGGTGTGGAGGCTGCGGTCGGTCTGGGTGTGCTGGCCGAAGATCTTCAGCAGCTTGTCGCGGTTGGAGATCAGGTTGTCGACGCCGTACTGGTCTTTGGCCCATCGGATGAAATCCTGCTGGCGGGCGTTGCGGACGAGGTCTGAGTCGGTGTGGCGGAAGCGGACGAACGTCAGGGCGGCGGTCCCGCACAGCTTCTGGTAGCCGGGCTGGAGGTCGATGCTCGAGTAGTCGGTCTGCGCCGTGTTGTTGTAGTAGCGGTGGTCGACGTCGCTGTACACGCACCCGATCGCGTTCACGAGGTCTTCGAAGCCGCCGAAGTTGATGTCGACGATGTGGTTGACCCTGAGGTCGGGGAACACGTTCTCCCTGATCACCGTCTCGAGCAGGTTCGGGCCCCCGACCGAGTAGGCGCTGTTGAGCTTGGTGGTCCCGGCCCCGGGGATCTGGACCTTGAGGTCGCGGGGGATCGAGAGCACGTTGATCGTCGACGAGCTCGGGTCCAAGCGGACGAGCATCATCGTGTCGGTGTTCGCGGAGCTGAACGACGTCCCGGCACGGTGGTCGGATCCGATGATGAGGATGGTCTGCGGCTGGCCCGGGTTGGGAACCACGACCTGAGCATCTTTCAACGCCGGCGTGGCCGACAGGTAGGTGGCGATCTGCTTGAACTGAAGGAGCGCCGCGACCGCTGTCGTCGCTGCCGTGCACGCGATCACCACTACGGCGGCGGCAGCGAAGCGCCACAGCGCACCGCTGCGCGAGTGCGGGATCAGCCCCACGCGGGCCCGTCCGCCGCGGCAAGGGTTGCGTCCGGTACCCCAGGACGGGCAGCGCCGGGGGCGCTCGGCACGAGTTCGACCTGGGTGTTCACCGGGATTAGCGACATCGATTGCCGTGGGTGGGAGCAGCGGGGCAATGCGAGCCGGCCGCAAGGCCGGCTTGACGCGCTCCCCCATACGGGGCGGCCTGACGCGAGACCACGGCAGGCAGGCTCGTCACGGTACCTGACGAGGCGGATCTCATGACGGCAGGGTCCAGGGCGCCTCGGCAAGGCACAATCCCGCCATGGCTCGCGTCTTCGTCACCCGCCGGCTTCCCGGGCGCGCGCTCGAGCGCCTCGCCATCGAGCACGAGACGGAGGTGTGGCCCGAACGCCTTCCGCCCCCTCGCTCGGAGCTGCTCGCGCGCACGGCCGAGGCCGACGGCCTGATCTGCCTGCTCAGCGACGCCATCGACGCCGAGCTGATCGACAACGCGCCCCGCCTGCGCGCGATCTCCAATTACGCCGTCGGCACCGACAACGTCGACCTCGCCGCCGCGACCGAGCGTGCGATCCCCGTCGGCAACACCCCCGACGTGCTCACCGACGCCACCGCCGACTTCGCCTTCGCGCTCCTCCTCGCCGCCGCCCGCGGGATCGCCGAGGCCGCGCAGTCGGTCCGCGCCGGCGACTGGCCGACGTGGGAGCCGGCGCGCCATCTCGGCCGCAGCGTGCACGGTGCCACGCTGGGGGTCGTCGGCCTCGGCCGCATCGGCCGAGCCGTCGCACAGCGCGCCCGCGGGTTCGAGATGGAGGTGCTGGCCACGGCGACCGCGACCACGCCCGGCCTGCCCCTGGATGATCTGCTCGAGCGCTCGGACTTCGTCTCCTTGCATTGCCCGCTCACCCCGGCCACGCGCCATCTGATCGACGCGTCCGCGCTCGGGCGCATGCGCCCGACGGCGATCCTCGTGAACACGGCGCGGGGGGCCATCGTCGACCAGGTCGCCCTGCGGGCGGCCCTCGGGAAGGGCTCGATCGCCGGCGCCGCCCTCGACGTCACCGACCCCGAGCCGATCCCGCGAGACGACCCCCTGCTCACCGCGCCGAACCTCCTGCTCACCCCCCACATCGGCTCGGCCACCACAGTCGCGCGCGAGCGGATGGCCGAGCTCGCGGTCGAGAACCTGATCGCCGGCCTCGCGGGGCGACCGATGCCCCACCAGGCCAATGCGGTCGGGGTGGCGGGTACCCGCCCATGAGGATCGGGGCGATCCTGCCGACGCGCCGCCGCGCGAGCACGCGCCCATGAGGGTTGCCGTTGTCGACGTCGGCACCAACTCGACGCGCTTGTTCGTCGCCGACGTCGAGCGTGGACGTGTCTGCGCCCAGCTTGCGCGCCTGACCCGCGTGACCCGGCTCGGCGCGGGCGTCGACGCGAACGGGAAGCTCGATCCGGACGCGATCGCTCGCGTGATGGCGGCCCTCGACGACTACCAGCGGGTGATCGAGGATCATCACGCCGAGCGTCGCGTCGCGGTCCTCACGAGCGCCGTGCGTGACGCCGAGAACGGCGAGGAGTTCGCGGCCGTGCTCCGTGCCCGCTACGGGCTCGAGGCGAAGATCCTCGATGGCGAGGAGGAGGCGCGACTCACCTTCCTCGGCGCCACCAGCGAGCGTGACCCCGAGGACCGCACGACCACGCTCGTCACTGACATCGGCGGTGGCTCGACCGAGTTCGTCATCGGCCAGGGCCGCCAGGCGCGGTTCCACGTCTCGACCCAGGCGGGCGCGGTGCGGCAGACCGAGCGCCACCTGCACCAGGACCCGCCGCTCGCAAGCGAGCTCGAGGAGCTCGCCGCCGAAGTCCGCTCGATCATCGCCGCCGCCGTCCCCGAGGGGCAGCGCCACGTCGAGCACGCCATCGGCGTCGCGGGCACGCCCACCTCCCTCGCCGCCGTCGCCCAGGCGCTCGAGCCCTACGACCCCGACCGCGTCCAGGGCTACCTCCTCGGCCGCGACGAATGCCAGGGGCTGCTCGAGCGTTTGGCTGCGCTTCCCCTGGCCGAGCGCCGCGAGGTGGCGGGCCTCCACCCCGATCGCGCGCCGACGATCGTGGCCGGCACCGCGATTCTCGTCGAGACCTTACGCCTGTTCGATCTCGGCAAGATCGAGGTCTCTGAGCACGACATCCTCCGGGGAGCGGCGCTCGCGTCCGCCTCCGACTCATAGAGCTAGCGACGCCATTCAGGGGAAATCCTCCTATACATATAGAGGAAACCCGTCTAGACACATGTTCGATTGATGGATTCGTGTCCAGGGGTCATCATGGTGGTCTGCCGGGAGATGGTTCGACTCTGAATTAGACCCCGGCGCATAGGTCCAGGCGATAGCCGTAAACACCGGCGCCTCCCGCCGCCTGGACCACCCGAAACCAGGCCCTTTTGGCACGTACCCCTGCCCGTCCCATAGGGCCAACCTGGATCGGAAGCCGCCCACTTGATGTGGGCGGCTTTCGTTAAGGGGCGGGAGCGCTGCGGGGCGATCGGTGGGGTGATGCACGTTGAACCGATATATGCGGCTTAACGCGTAGCACCCCCCCAGAGCCTCTACCCCAGGTTCGTCTTGCGCGGGTAAGCGACGCTCGGGTCGGTGAGGACGTTGACGAGCGCGGGCTTTCCGGCCTCGAAGGCGCGCGTGAGCGCGGGCCGAAGCTCCGCCGGGGTGCGGACGAGCTCGCCGAAGCCGCCCAGCGCTTCGACGACCAGGTCGTACCGCGTCTCCGGGCGCAGCTCGGCAGCGACCGAGTAGCCGTAGAGGAACTCCATCGGATGCTTCTCGAGCGCCCAGATGCCGTTATTGCCCATCACGCCGACCACGTTGACGCCGTGGCGGGCGAGCGTGTCGTATTCGAGCCCGGCGAACCCGAACGCTCCGTCGCCGGAGAGGAGGACGACTTGGCGGTCGGGGTGGGCGAGCTTGGCGGCGAGGGCATAGCCCGGGCCGCTACCCAGGCAGCCGAACGGGCCGGGGTCGAGCCAGCAGCCCGGCTCGTAGACGTCGACCATCCGCCCCGCGTAGGAGACGAAGTCGCCGCCGTCGCAGACGATCACGGCGTCGCGGTCGAGGACCTGCGCGAGCTCGGCGTAGACCCTCATCGGGTGCAGCGGCGCGCGCGGGTCCGCGGACTCATCCGCCTCTGCCGCTCGCTTCTCGTCCTCGATCGCGCGCAGCGACGCGATCCACGCCTCGCGAGCCGAGCCGCCCCCCGAGCCGCCCCCCGAGCCGCCCGCCGCCGCCTGCAGCGTCCCGAGCGTCGCCGGCAGCGCGCCGTAGAGCTCCGCCGCCACCGGACGCGGATGGTCGCGCTCGGGCTCGGCGACGTCGATCACGACGATCTCCGTCTCCGCCCCGAGCGCTGCGCCGAATCCGAGCCGGAAGTCGAGGGGCACGCCGATCACGATCGCCACGTCCGCCCCGGAGAGCCCGGCGCCCCGCGCGCGGGAGAAGAACAGCTCGTGGTCGGCGGGCACGCAGCCGCGGGCGAGGCCGTTGAGGAACACGGGGATTCGCAGCTCCTGCGCCAGCGCGAGCAGCACACCCTCCCCGTGCCCCCAGTAGAGCCCGGTCCCGGCCATGATCACCGGGCGCTCGGCGTCGCGCAGGAGCGCGGCGGCGCGGTCGATCGCGCCGGCGTCCGCCCCGGACCCGGCCCACGGTTCGTGCCGGCCGGCCGTGGACGCTCCCACAGAGACAGCCTCCCCGAACACATGGTCCAGGGGGAAGTCGAGAAACGCCGGCCCCGACGGCGGCGCCAGCGCCACGGCGATCGCCTCGTCGACAAGCGCGGGGATCTCGGCCGTGCCCTCGGACGTGCAGGCAAGCTTGACCAGGGGACGCACGAAGGGCACGTGGTCGATCTCCTGGAGCGAGCCTTGCCCCCAGCGGAACTGCGGTGCGCGGCCGGCGAGCACGAGCACCGGCGAGTGGTTCTGGGCAGAGGAGGCGATCGCGCTCATGCCGTTGGTCACCCCCGGTCCCGCGGTGAGCGCCGCGACCCCGATCGTCCGCGTCACCTTCGCCCACCCCTCGGCGGCGAACACCGCAGTCTGCTCATGACGGACATCAACGATGTCGATCCCCTCCGCCCGGCACCCGTCGTAGATCGGGAAGATGTGCCCGCCCGAGAGCGTGAAGAGCTTGCTCACGCCGTGCGCGCGCAGGCGCTGTGCGATCAGGCGCCCACCGTGGAGCTGGGTTTCGGTCTCCGTCGCCACGAACTAGCCGCACGTTAACACGGGCGCTCGTAGGCGAGCTAGCATGGAACGTAAGACCGACGAAGGGAGCACTCCGATGAGCGACACGCAGATTCCCAGCGACCAGCATGCAGAGTTCGACGCGATGTGCTCGGAGGTCGAGGACTTCGAGACCCTGCCGACGGTCAAGCCCAATCCCGTCGCCCCTGCTCCGGAGGAGCTGAACGACGAGGAACGCGCCGCCCCGCTCGACGAGGCCATCCTCGGCGGGCTCGTATCGCCCTAGCCCCTCCCCTCCCCGACCTAACGCACGCGGAAGTTCTCGTGTTGCACGAGCTCTAGCGCCAGGGCGGGCCACCACACCCCCGAGGGCGGAGCGCCGGGGCGGCACTGGCCCCCGGACACGCCGGGGTTGGCGATCCAGGCGAACGCGTCGACGTTCCGATAGCCCGTGCTCGCCGTGGGCAGCGGTCCGAGGCCCCGGCCCGCCGGGTCGCAGAGCACCTCGTTGCCTTCCTTGCGGGGGTGGCGGGGGCGCAGGGGACCCTGGCCGTTCTCGGCCGTATTGATGACGAAGTGCTTGCCGCCGGTGAGCCGCGAGATCTTCTCTCCGTAGGCTATCTCCTTCTTCGTCCAGTCAAAGTGAGTGGAGTTCAGGAAGAAGCCCTGGATCTTCGCCACGCCCGCGCGCCGCAGCAGGCTCGCGGCGCGCGACGCCGGCAGCGCGTCGGCGGCGCCCGCATCGAGATAGATCACCAGATGGGGGTCGTTGGAAAGGACGTTGATGGCATCGTGCAGCTCGTTCATCCGCACCGTGACCCCCGCGGGGGAGAGACAGCCGGTGGTGATCAGCGAGTCCATCTCCAGGAACAGGACCGCCGGATGCGTGCCGATGCCCTGCGCCAGGCCGGTGATCCAGTCTTCGTAAGCGAGCTGCTCGGCCGGCGGATCGGCGTAGTGACCGCAGTGCCCGTCGACGAGCCGGTAGGTCGAGAGCATGGGCACGGTCCCCGGCTCCTCCGAGGCCGCGCGGTCGAGGTACTTGGATACGCCGTACGCCGGGTCGAGACCGTTCCAGGCGCCGAAGCGCTCGGTGTTCGGCTCACGCGCGATCACCTCCACCTTCGCCGCCTGCGACGGATAGCTCGCCGCCCAGGCCAGCGCCGTGCGCCCGGGCAGGCTCTGGAAGTAGTCGGCGAAGAACCGAGCGCCGCGGAGCGGGTTCCCGGCCGGAGGCGCGGTGGGCAGGCCAAGCGGGTTGGAGGGGTCGCGTACGTAGAACGAGGAGTCGGGATCCCTGATGTTGACGGTTTCCTCCGAGGGGGCGACCAGGTTGAGCGGGGACGCGTCGTAGAGCTCGACGTCGACCTCGGCGGGCAGGATCGGGGCGCCGTTTACCGTCATCGGGACGTCGATGATCGCGATCGACTGACCGGGAGCGAACTGCAGCGTGCCGGTGACCGGGGTGAGCGCGGGATAGCCGGCACCGGTCGGATCCCACACGCGGTAGGAGACTTGGGCCACGCCGCTCGTCTCGTCACGCTGCACCGGGAGCTCGAGGGTGGGCAGCGTTCCGTTCGAGAGCTCGGGGAGCACGGCCTGCAACATCCCGGCGGCGAGGTGGATCCCCGGCTGAGGGACGGGGCCGAGCTCGTTCGACACCGCGGACACGCTCGCGCCGGCGTAGGTAACGGTCTCAACGACCCGGAGCATCGAACCGGAGTCAGCCGCCGTCACCATGTAGCCGCCAAACGGCCCCGAGGGGGGTGAGCTCACGTCTTGGCACGAAGATGAGGAGGAGCACCGCTGCCATTGGACTGAATCCGTCTCACCATCGAGATACTGTGATGGGTCCCACGTTCCCGCGGTCGCGGTGAGTAAGTCTCCGATGCCGACCGATCCCGCCGCATCGTGAATCTGGGGAGGTGATGTGTTGACGGCTCCCGACGGCGAGAATGCCTCGGCACTCGCGAGCGGCCCGGACGCGCCCTCGCCCCCGGCCACCAGCACTTCGCCGTCGGGTAGTGATGCCGCGACGGCGCCGTAACGCGCCGTAGTCATGGACACCACCGTCAACCACTGCGAGTACGTCGGGTCGACGATCTCGGCGCTCGTCGTGCCGGACGGATCTGACTCTGACGAGGAGCCGCCGACCATCAGCACCTGACCCCCGGGCAGCGCTGCCGCCGCCGCCTGGTACCACGGGTACGACAACCCCGCTCCCACCCATGCACCGTCCGAGGGGCTCTCGAGCGCGAACCACGGGCTTGTGCTCGTGTAGGGGTCGAGGTCGAAGCCGCCGGCGAAGAACGCCTGTCCGTTGCCCAGCGGCACGGCAACCCCGCCACCGGTGCTCGGGGTCGACTCGGAAAGTGACCAGGAGTCTGCGCCCGGGTCATAGATCTCCGAGTCGCCGTACGGCGCCCCGCCCACGACCCACACCGTCCCGTCCGGCTGCGCCACCGCGCTCGCACCCGCCCGCGCGTACTCCATCGGCGCCGCCGGCGACCACGTATCGCTCGCCGCGTCGTAGATCTCCGCGCTTGCCGACGGCGACCCGTCGACATCGCCACCGGCCACGAGTACGCGGTCATCACCCAGCGGGGCGGCGGCGGCAAACGCGCGGGCGCTGCCCATCGACGCGACCAGGGTCCAGGCGTTCGTGCTCGGGTCGTAGATCTCCGCGCTCGCGGTGGCACTGCCCGACCCGTCGATCCCCCCGGCCACGAGTACCCGGCCGTCGCTGAGCGCGGCCGCCACGGCCCCGTAGCGCGGGGTCGTCATCGAAGGAAGCGGGCTCCACGAGCCGGTGGGATCGGCCTGCGCCGAGGGCGCCAGGGCAAGCCCGAGCACGATCAGGCACAGCGTTATGACCGGTTTAGCCCGCACCCTAAGAGTCCTGTCGACAATTCGATTGGACGGGGAGATCGAACATCCGTCCAGAACGGTCGGGCGAGCTAAAGGTCTAAGTCTTAACGGGGGCGGCTCGCGAGCTGACGGCCTCGGGTACCGAGACCGCTGCCGGGCCACGCAGTCGGATCGAGTTCAGGACCCCGCCCGCGAGGATGATGATGGCCAGAACGTAGAACCAGGCGAGCACGATGAGTACGAAGACGACCGTGGTTCCGAACTGGGCGATCGTCGAGACGTGCGCCAGGTAGAGGGGGAAGACCAGGGCCAGGACGGCGATGGCCGTCGTGGCGCCGGCTGCTCCCGGCCACACCGCGCGCCACGGGACCGGCCGGTTGGGCACCGCACGGTAGATGACGCACAAGCTTCCGAACAGGAGCACGAGCGTGAACCCCAGCGAGATCCGGTACACAACATGTCCGATCCGCGCCAGGTCAAACGGCAGGTCGCGCGCCCCCGCCTGGAGCAGGCTGATCACGGTCGGCGCCGCCACCATCGAGATCATGAAGACGAGGAGCACGACGAGCATCGCGAGCCCGAAGCGCTTCTGGGCCCACCACGACCGCGAGGGGACGTCGTAGATGCGGGCGAAGGCGGTGTCGAGAGCGCCCCAGAACGACGCTCCGAACCACACGCTGGCCACCAGTGCCCCCACCCCGGTCTTCGTCGTCGAGACCCGGACCTGAGAGAGCAGCTTCGCGAGCGTCGACTTGGTCGCGCCCGGGAAGATCTCGCTGAGGTCCCGTAGCACGCTGTGCTCGACCTGAGTGCTCTTCAGTACCTGGCCGGCGACGAAGAGACCGAGCAAGGCGACGGGAACCACGGTGAGGAGCATGGCGTAGGCCAGCATCGACGAGAGCCCGGTGACGTTGGCACCGAGCACGATCCCGAAGAAGCGCCCGACGGCCGCCCGGACTCGGCGCCATGCCCTGAGGGGGGCCTGCATGAGATCAGAGTGTGACGGCGGGCGTGCCGCCACGCCAGCGCGGAGCTGGCGGTGGGCCGCTAAGCGCGGTGGCCGGCCGCCAGCGGGGCGCGCGCCCATGCCGACGCTTCGGCGAGGCTGCCCTCCCCGGCGAACCAGCGGTGACCGACCCTGAAGGCAGGTAGCTGGGTGACGCCGAGCGACATCAGCTCGCGAGCGCCCGACTCGAGCGCGACGTCGTTGCCCGGGTCCCCGGCGGCCTGCAGACACTCGTCGTGCTCGATCCCGGCGGCCGCGGCGGCCTCGGCCAGGTTCAAGCGGTCCTCGAGGTCGAAGCCGCCACAGAACGCGAGGCGGCAGGCCGCGAGCGCGAACACCGACCCCACCCCCGCTCGCACCGCATAGACGGCAACCCGGAGCGCCGCCGTCCCCTCGGGAGGGAAGCGTTCGGGCCACACGAGGGGAAGTCTGAGCTCGGCCGCGCGGCGCTCGGCGCGCACGCGGAGGACGCGAGCGACGCCCGGGTCGGACCACGGCCGGTCGGTCTGAAGCGCCGCGGCGGCTAAGGGAACCCACTCCACGCCGGAGAACTGGCGCTCGACCCGTTCGGCAGCCAGATATGAGAACGGGCAGCAAGGATCGAAGTAGAAGGCGACCGAGGAGTCGATTCCGCCGACTCCAGGCGCGCGAGAGATCGAGTCCCTGAGCAGGCGCTGCGCCCGGCGCTCTGAGAGGACGGCTACGTCACCCATAACCCCTATTTCGGCGCCGATCGCCTCCCGCATTAGCCCCTGACCAAATTTAGTGCCGGATCCGCTCAAAAAAGTCTGGCCGAGGGTCCAACCTTCGCATTTGTGGGTACGTTAATCTGGAAGAAGGTTCGTAGGACGTCCACCGGAGGGAACGCCAATGCCGCAAGTACCACCACCCAAACGTCATCCATACAACCAATGGTCGCCGGACGCGCGCGCGCTCGATCTCGTCGGCGACAAATGGACGCTGCTCATCGTCCGCGACCTCGCAGCGGGGCCTCGCCGCTTCGTCGAGCTCCAGCGCGTGCTGCCAGGGATCTCGACCGAGCAGCTGCGCTCGCGCCTGAACCGGATGGTCGCCGACGGCATGCTCACCCGCCAGCGTTTCCGCGAGGTCCCGCCTCGCGTGGACTACGAGCTGACCGAGCGGGCACGTGACCTGCTGCCCGTGCTGGGCGAGCTCGCCCGGTGGGGTTACGAGTGGTCGTGGAGCTCTCCGCGGGAGAACGAGCTCGTCGACATCGGCGCGATCATCCGCCTCGCTCCTGGCCTCGTGCATCCGCCCCATAAGCTCGCCGGCTCGGTCGAGCTCCTGGTGACCGACACTCGCAAGGACGGCTCCGCGGCCCCCTACCTCGTGACGGCCTCGCGCGGCGTCGTAACCCTGGCCGAGCGTGCCGACGACGCGGCCGCCGCCCACGTGATCGGCACCGAGGAAGCGTGGATCCTGGCCTTCGCCCCTGAAGGGACGCTCGACGGGCTCACGATCACCGGTGACCAGATGCTGGCCGCGAGCGTGCTGGGCGGTCTTGCCCTCAGCGCACACGAGGCGATCTCGGCCGCCGCCGCGGCGTAAGAGCTATTTAGAGGAGTAAGTCGCCGGCCCGATCTGAGCCGACTTGGTCGGTTCGCCGATGAGGTTTCCGAGCGGCGGCGCGACCCAGCAGGGCAGGTTGCCGCCACCGGCCGGGATCGACCCGTCGCCCGCGGCGCCGGTGTTGTTGCAGTCCCAGGAGGGCAGGATCCCGTGTTCAGCCAGCCCCGGTCCCTGCCCGGCGAGCGGCGGCGGGTAGGTGTTGCCTCGGTTGGTGGGCGACCGGGTCGGATAGATGGCCAGCGACTGGGGGCCGAGGATGCCGAACTGCGGCAGGTAGTGGCCCGTGCCGCCCGAGTAGGAGGTCGTCTTGGCGGCCAGCGCCCCGCCGCCGATGCTGAAGAAGTCCGAGATGAGCTGCTGGTGCAGCGAGAGCCAGGTGAGGATCGGGTTGAGCTGCTCGAGGAAGGGGCCGACGCTGCCGAGCAGCGGCTTGGCGCCGTCGAGGACCTGGGCGAGGGCCGGCAGCCCCGTCTTCGACGCGGTGATCAGCGGGTTGAGGTGCACGAACAGCGAGCGCAGGTTGGGGGCGAGGATGCGCACCGAGCGCAGCGTGGGACTGAGGTCGGCGGCGACCGGCATCAGCTCCTTGAGCAGCGGATCGGTGTTCGTCGCGAATGTCTGCAGCTGCGCCATCGTCAGCCTCGTCTGGGTGAGGAAGGTCGGAAGCGCCGCGAAGGTATCGGCCAGGGCGTTGTCGTTGGCGGCGGTCGTCGCGAACGTCTGCTGCGCGCTGATGATCAGGTTGCGCAACGCCGACTGGTTCCGGGTCAGCGCCGCGAACACGGTGCCCGTGTTGACGAACAGCCGCCGCACCGCGTTGTGTTCGATGTCCAGCGTCTGCAGGAGGTCGGCGCCGTCGGCCGCGAAGGTGGGCAGGTTGCCAAGGACCGAGTTGAGGTTCTCACCGTTGCCCGCCGTCGCCTGGGCCAGGTCCTGCTGCCAGACCTGGAACGCCCGTCGCGTGGTCGGGTCGAAGGCGTCGAAGATCTGGGCGAGCTGAACGGCGGAGGCGACGTGGGTGCGCGCGAGCATGCCGCCGTCCTTGATCGGGGGCGCCGATTCGGGCCCGGGGTTGATCTGGACGTAGGTCTCGCCGATGATCGTCTTCTCGCGCAGGATCGCCGTGGCGTCCGCGTGCAGGGGCGCGTACTGGTTGTCGAGCTGGATCGTCGCGAGGGTGCCGTTGCCCTGAGGATCGAGCCCCACCGAGATCACCTTGCCCACGGACACGCCGGCGATCCTGACGTCGGCCTGGGCGGCGAGCTCCTGGGCGTAGGGGAAGGAGGCCTCGAAGCGGTAGCCCTCGGGGGCGAAGGGGATCCCGCCACCGAAGGAGAGCCAGAGGAAGAGGAGCAGGCCGAAGCACGACAGCGCGAACAGGACCATGGTCGCGATCTTGCCGAAGGAGGGGGCGCCCTTTACCATCAGCCGTTCACTTCGCCCCGGTCAATAGGGAGGATTGCGACAGGGGCGCCGGGAGCGCCGGTACGCTCGGCTCGCTCGTCCCGCCGATGCTCGCCACATGGGGCTTGAGCGTCGCATCGTGGGCGATGGCCGCCGCCTGCGCGGGGCACAGGCCGACGTCGGAGAGGATCGGAGTGAGGTCGTAGAGCGCCTCGGCACCGGGGAAGCCGTTGGCGATCGAGGCCAGCGTCGCGCAGTTCGCCTGCAGGAAGATGGGGCGGTAGTCGCCGTTGGCGTCCTGGGTGGAGAACAGAGTACGGCCGTCGTGGAACAGCCACGCGAGCCAGAACAGATAGCCGTGCTCGGTGTTCCCGGGGTTGTAGCCGAGCATGTTCACCAGGTTGTTGACGACGGTGAACACTTTGCCCAGGTTCGGGGTCGCCTGCGCGAGGTTGACCGCCGCGGGACGCAGGTTCCGGATCACCGGGCGCGCCGCGACGACGAACGGGCGGATCTGGTTCTCGACGATCGGCGCGCTCGGCTTGGCCAGGGCCGCCAGGGCCGCGTTGGCCGCCGGCAGCGCCCTCGCCGCGGGGAGCAGGTTCGTCGCCGCCGGCCCGAGCACGTCCGCGAGCTTCTGCACCTTGGCCAGGGTGGCCGTCGCCTGATCGAGCGTCCCCGGGAGAAGGCGGACGGCGGTGCTGATGTTCTCGTTCTCGGAGGCGAGCGCGTGGAAGACCTGCGAGCCGGCGTCCACGAGCGAGACGAGCTGGGGGCGCTGGGCAGCGAGGTCCCCGTCGAGCCGGCGCAGGGAGTCGACGAGCTGGCGCAGGTCGGCGCCCCGCTGGGCGATCGCCTCGTTCACGCGCGCGAGATCCTGGTGGGTGGGCTCGAAGCGCTCGAGGACCTGGG
>Ga0302326_10007416_pt1 | contig 24400 bp, 24 predicted proteins | sample Palsa_T0_3_FD_202264 | JGI IMG/M metagenome (GOLD analysis project Ga0302326, IMG submission 202264) | Peat permafrost microbial communities from Stordalen Mire near Abisko, Sweden - Palsa_T0_3 | ecosystem: Environmental > Terrestrial > Soil > Palsa > Peat permafrost | place: Sweden: Abisko... | reverse complement strand
TCAGCGTAATCAAATTCGGCTGCTCGCGCGCAAGGTACTGCCGATCACAGCAATCCGCGGTCGCCAGGAATACGCGCTGCACGCGCGGCATCAGATTGGCGAGCCCGAAATGCGTCTGGCGCATGAAATAGAGCGTGTTGCGGCAGTCGGCATCGCAGTCGCCGCGGCCGATGTACACCAGCGACCACTTGCCGCTGAAAACATTGACCGCGGCGCTCGGCTCGCCGCCGGGCGCAGCGCCCGCAGCCGCGCCCGCACCCGCGCTCGCGCCACCGCCAGCGCTGGCGACGCCGCCAGCCAATGCAGGCTGCGACAGGACGAATTGGGGCAGCGCGACCTGCGGCAAGCTCCGCGCCGGCAGGATCAGCTCCCCGTGATTGGTGTGGCCCGTGGGCCGCCATCCGGAGCCGTAGTAGATCAGGAACGCCAGCAGCAGCGGCGTGAAGAACAGCAGCAGCAGCAGCGGCAGTACGCCGCGTTTCGGGCGCGTCGCGGCAACCGGCGGGTTCATCGCGCGTCCCGGCGCCAATTCATATAGCCATACAACCCGAGTGCCAGTGCGCCGAAGGCCCACCATTGGATCGCATAGGACAGATGGCGCTCCGGCCCCAACCCCGTCGGATGCCAGTCGCGCACAAAACCCAGCGGCTGATCTGGATTGAGCAGCAGCTGACGGCTCTGCAGCGGCTGACCCAGCGCCGCCGACAGGTCGGCCATGGTCGGAAAACTCGTGAGCAGCGGCCACGGCGCGCCAGGCGCCGGTGGCACATGGCCCAGGGCGATGCCCGCGACCGGCAGATCATCGAGCCGGCCGGTCGGGGTCTGCGGCGCCGTGGCATCGATGCGCACGTCCGGCAGCTGCCTGCGGCTCGTGGTCAGCGGTATCCAGCCGCGATTGACCACGACCGTACGGCCATCGCTCAGCCGCAGCGGCGTCAGCACCTCGTAACCCGGCTGGCCATTGTGCGACATGTTATCCAGTAGAAACTGATGCTCGCCGTCATAGCTGCCTTCCAGCCGCACCTGCGTGTAGCGCGGCAGTGCCGAGGTCGCGCGCCCACCGAGATCGGCCAGCGACTGGCTGCCGGCGTCAAATTCATCGGCGAGTGCGCGCTTGTGCTGCGCGCGGTGCCATTGCCAGCGCCCGAGGTCGACGAACAGCACGACGGCCGCCAGTGTCAGCAGCGTCATGAACCAGCTCGCGGACCAGCGGAATCGGCCGAATTCGAGTGTCAGCGGCAAACCTGGTGCTCCTGGGTGCGGCGCGCATTGTGCAGGGGCGGGGGCCATCGAGTACAGGCTTGCCCGCAACGCCCTTTATACTTGCGGCGAATACGAAATTTGCGGCGCCGTACGATCGTTGCGGTGCCGTCCGAAACTTGCGGCGCGCTGCCGCCGGAGCGCTCATGGAGCTGTTGCGAATCCTGATCTTTGGCCTGCTGGCCGCGATCATCGCGAGCCTCGGCACGGCGCTCTATCACCTGTCTTCCGGTCGCGGTGACTCCAAGAAGATGCTGCGCGCCCTGACGTGGCGCATCTCGCTGTCGATCGCGCTGTTCCTGTTGCTGATGATCGCCTGGCGCGTCGGACTCATCACGCCGCACGGCCTGCAGCAGTAGGCGGCGCGCCATGCCCATTCGCGCACTGGTCTTCGATGCCTACGGGACACTCTACGATGTGCAATCGGTCCGACATCTTGCCACCGAACTGTGCGGCGACAAGGGCGAGCTGATTACCCAGCTCTGGCGACTGAAGCAGCTCGAATATACCTGGCTGCGAAGTCTGATGCGGCGCTACGAAGATTTCTGGTCGGTCACGCGCGCGGCGCTGGAATTCTCGCTGACGAGCGTCGGCATTGCGCCCGACCCCTCGATCTGCGATCGGCTCATGAACAAATATCTGGATCTCAATCTGCATGAGGAAGCGGAACAGGCGCTGGAGTCGCTGCGCGACTACAAGCTTGCCATCCTGTCGAACGGCAGTCCGATGATGCTCGACGCGTTGATCAGGTCGTCCGGGGTGGCCGCACGCTTCGCCGACGTGATCAGCGTCGATCGCACGAAGCTGTTCAAGCCCGAGCCCGCCTGCTACGCACTGGTCGAACCAGCCCTGGGCGTAGCGAAAGAAGAGATCCTGTTCGTATCCTCGAACGGTTTCGATATCACCGGCGCGAAGCGCTATGGCTTCCGGGTGGCCTGGATCGATCGCGGCGGCGGTACGCCAGCGCCGCGGGACTCCGACGTCGGGCCAACCGAGTTCTTCCAGCTGATCCGTGGCCGTGCCGAACAGCTGGGTTATGAGCCTGATTACCGTGTGACACGCCTGACCGATCTTGCGCCGCTGCTCGGTTAGAGCCGGCTGCTGCGGCCCCTCGCTGTCTACCGCTACCGCTGCCGTTGCCGCGGACCCAAACACAAGGCCGCCAGAACGGTTAGAGTGCCCGGCTATGACGCGGAAGCCGGTGGCGCATTCCAGGCCTCTCACCAGCGACATGGCTGTGCTCGAGGAGCTGCGGCGCCGTGAGCCCGTGTTTCATCGCCTCGAAGCCGGTACGACGCGCGCCGATCTGGAGAACATGACGGCTCCCGAGTTCCGCGAGATCGGCGCTTCAGGCCGCCGCTACGACCGCGGGTACGTCCTCGATATTCTCGAAAAGCGTCTGGAAAATCCCGCCGCGGATGTCTGGGAGACCAGCAACTTCGATTGCCTCGAGCTTGCCCGCGACACTTACCTCGTCACCTACACGCTGCTGCAGCAGAAACAGCGGGTGACCCGCAGATCCAGTATCTGGCGTCGCACCGTGGAAGGCTGGAAGGTCGTCTATCACCAGGGCACGGTCGTTGAGGCGGACTGACTACTCCGTCACCTGCATCGAGTCGACGAAATATTCCGTATCGCCAAAGCATGAGCTCGGCAACCACTTGTGCTGCTCGAAATGCACCGCGACGCGCTTGCCGAGGCTGGCATTGATCTTCGCGGCGACGTCGTCCTGCGGCACCGTAAAATAAAATTTCTCAGACACAGTGCCGGGCATCGTGACCATGGCCATCTCGCCCTCCCAGGTCTTGCAGAACCAGCCCTTTTTGGAGAGCTTCTGCACGAAACCCGCGCGCTCGCCGGTGGAATAGGCCCAGTGCAACGACAGCCAGCTGTAGCCCGCCAGGCCAGCGATCACCACCGCCAGGATAATAACGAGTACTTTTGTCATTGGTCGGTACCACCCGCGGCAGTGGGCAACCCGGTAACGAACGGTTGCCGCCGGCGCGATTATGCCTCGCGCGCGGCACAGCGGCATAGGTGCGCCGACCGGGCGCTGCGGTGTCCTGACCTTGAAGACCCACGGCGTCACACGTATCGTGCCGACACCCTTGAGGCCGAAGCGGAAGAAGTAACCTCCGGACGCCCGCATGGTCTGCCACTTCGCCCTCCGGCTCCCGGCCCTGTCGGGCCTCGCTCTGGTCATTCTTCTTCAGGGGTGCGCCAGCACCCGAGCGCACTGGCAGTTGAGGCGGGCGGTCGCCGTGCTGGAGCAGCGCAGCGATCCAGACTCCCTGGCCGCCGCCGCCGTGCTGCTGCGCTTTACTCAGCGCACATCGACTGCGGCCGCGGCGCGGGCGCTGCTCGTTCGCGCCGTGACTGCGGCGCCCGAGCGTGCTGACCTGGCGTGGCTTGAGATTCAGAATTGCCGGCTCGTGGCCGGCTGTGACTCCGGATCCGAAGAGCTGCGTCTTCGCGCCCTGGATCCCACCAATGGCGCCGCATGGATCAATGCGATGACTCGTGCCAATGCAGCGCACGATGAGTCGGAAAAAATGGCCGTCCTTTCGGGACTGGCCCGGAGCGAGCGCGTCGATGTCTATTACACCACGCTCACCGCGCATCTGACGCGCTCGCTCGCGGACACTCACGAGATATCGCTACCCGACGCGCTCACTGATGTCATTGGTGTCGTCGCCGCGGAGGCGACTCCGGCCTATGGCGCCACGTCCGGGCTATGCAAGGGCGACCGGCTCAACAACGCCGCGATACTGGAGGATTGCCGGCGCGTCGCATCAGCCTTGGAGCGGGGCGACACCGTGCTTACGGAAAATCTCGGCGTGGCCATCGCCAGGCGCGTCTGGCCCGCCGAATCGCCAGAGTGGAAGGCCGCTGTCGCGGCGCGGCGTGTCTACGAGTACCGTCTACATTTGTGGATGCACTCGGAAATGGAATCGCTGCGCGATCCGCGCTGGGCGGAACGATACCTGGCGCTGTGCGCACAGAATCAGCGCGAACAGGATGTCTGGCTCGCCGAGTTCGTCGACGAGGGCAGGAGCCCGGATCCGCCGCCTGATTGGGTGCCAGGAATGACGGTACCGTGAACGACAGCGACGCACAGACGGACAGCGACGCGCAGATCGTCGAGTCCTGGCGCCGCAACGCGCAGGCCTGGACCGCCGCGGTGCGGGGCCGGCGCATCGAGAGCCGCGAGCTGATCACTGACCGGGCGATCGTCGACGCGGTGCTCAGCCGCGCCCCGCGTTACGTGCTCGACATCGGTTGCGGTGAAGGCTGGCTCGCCCGTGCACTCAGCGGCAGCGGCGTCGAGCTGCTCGGCATCGATGTCGTACCGGGCCTGATCGAGCAGGCGCAGGCGGGCGGTGGTGGCGATTTTCGCGTCGCCTCCTATGAGCAGCTCGCCAGCGCTGCATCCGGGTTCACTGCCGATGTCGTGGTGTGCAATTTCTCGCTGCTCGGCGAGGCATCGGTCGACACGATATGCGCTGCGATACCGGCGCTGCTGAGGACCTGCGGTGTTTTCATTATTCAGACTCTGCATCCGATCGTGGCCTGCGGGGAGCGGCCGTACCAGGACGGCTGGCGCGAAGGATCCTGGGCCGGGTTCGGCGCCGAGTTCACCGACCCGGCTCCGTGGTACTTCCGCACGCTGGGCAGCTGGCTGCAGTTGTTGCGAAAACACCGATTGCGGCTGCTGGAGCTGCGCGAACCCCTGCATCCGCGATCGGGACTGCCGGCTTCGGTAATTTTTATCGCCGACGTGACGGAGTGAACACTCGTCGCAATCCGGCGGTCATAAAATGCGGCGGTCTGAATAACACGACCGCCTCGACACGGGCCGCCGACCGCAGCAAGCAGTGCATCCAAAAGATTGCAGATCCCGTCCATGGCAAAGCGACTCTATCCGCTGCAAATAGAGCCGTGGAGCGCGGTCAGAATCGCCACGCGCGGCGAGATCTGCGCCAAAGCGCAGGCGCTGCGCGATAAACGCTTGCTGTCGCGCGATGCGCCGGCGCTGCCCCTGATGGGATGCACGATGTCGGCAGCCTGCAACTGCATGTACCGGCATTACGCCGACCGCCGTGCCGCCACGCGCCGCGACCCCGCCGGCAGCGTCAAGCCTGCCCCCGGGACGCCGGTGGAGCGGCGCGGGGTTCGCGGCCGCCGCGGCGCCGATTAATTAATCGATCCTAAGCCGCGAGCCGCCCGGGCCGGCGCTATCATTTGCCGATCGACACCGCGCATCGCGGCGGGCTTCTTCGGTGGTTGCATGAATCGTGTGCTGGTTGCAGCCGTGTACACGGCCCTGTCCATGATCGCCGGCACGGCGGCATGGGGCGAGCCGGCAGCCCCCGTCTCCGGAATCGAGTTGCAGTACGCCGACGACAGCGTTCGTATCCAGGACGACTTTTACCGGCACGTGAACGGCAAGTGGCTCGCGACGACGCAGATTCCCATCGACAAAACCGGCTACGACTCCTGGCACAAGCTCGATGACGATGCGCGCGAGCGCTTGCGGGACATCGTCGAGAGCCTGGGCACGGCGGCCGACCCGTCCGACCCCGATCAGCAGAAGATCTCCGACCTGTACCAGAGCTTCATGGATGAGGCGACGCTCGAGCAGCTCGGCTTGCGGCCGCTCGAAGCGGAGCTCGCCAGGATCGATGCGCTGCAAAGCAAGCGGCAGATCGCCTCACTGATCGCGCATTTCAATCGGATCGGCGTGTCCGCGCCTTACTCCCCTTATGTGCATCAGGATGCCCGGGACTCCACTCGGTACGTATTCGCCCTGACGCAGGATGGCCTGGGACTGCCGGATCGCGACTACTACCTGCTGAACGACAAGGAGCTCAGGCAGGCGCGCATGCTCTACATCGGGCACGTCGAGCACATGCTGCGGCTGGCCGGTGACCTGCAGGCTACGGCGCACGGCCGCCAGGTTGTCGCGCTCGAGTCCGCATTGGCCCAGGCGCAATGGACCAAGGTCGACAACCGCGATCCGGTGAAGACCTATAACAAAGTCGCGTTCGGGAAGTTGTGGTACCTGGTTCCAGGCTACGACTGGCAAGCCTACCTGAACGACTCGGGCGTTGCGGGCAGGACCGATTATCTGGTGATCGAGCAGCCGGGCTACCTGGCCGCCTTCGGCAGGCTGCTGGCCTGGACGCCGCTCGAGGTGTGGAAAAACTATTTCCGCTGGCATCTGCTGATCGAATTGTCGCCCTACCTGAGCAAGCGGTTCGTCGATGAGCGCTCTTCCTTCTACGGCATCTCGTTGCGCGGTGTCCCGCAGATCAAGCCGCGCTGGAGGCGCGGCGTCGACCTGGTGGAGGAATCGATGGGGGAAGCCCTCGGCAGGATCTACACCGCGAGGTATTTCCCGCCCGAGTCCAAGGCACGCATCGACGCGCTGGTGCAGAACCTGCTTGCGGCCTACCGGGCCGACATCGACGCGCTCGACTGGATGAGCCCGGCGACCAAGCAGAAGGCGCAGGCGAAGCTCGCCAAGTTCACGCCCAAGATCGGCTATCCGGCCGTCTGGCGCGACTACGGCGCGCTGCAGATCAGCAAGGACGATCTGGTGGGCAACGTGCTGCGCGCACGCATGTTCGAATACGAGCGCAACCTCAACAAGCTGGGCCACCCGATCGATCGCAGCGAGTGGTTCATGACCCCGCAGACCGCCAATGCCTACTACAACCCTGAGATGAACGAAATCGTGTTTCCGGCCGCGGTGCTGCAGCCGCCGCTGTTCAACCCCGGTGCGGACGATGCGGTGAATTACGGCAGCATCGGCGCCGTCATCGGTCATGAGATCAGCCACGGCTTCGACGACCAGGGCAGCCAGTATGACGGCGACGGCAACCTGCTCGGCGCCCCGGGCTGGTTCAGCCCGGCCGACTTCCGCAAATTCAAGGCCAGGACGCACGCGCTGGTGAAGCAGTACGGCGTGCGCGAGCCCGTGCCCGGCTATCACGTGAACGGCGAACTGACCCTGGGGGAGAACATCGCCGACAACTCCGGCCTCGCGATCGCCTACAAGGCCTACAAGCTCTCGCTCGGCGGCAGCGCCGCGCCGGTGATCGACGGGCTCACGGGCGACCAGCGCTTCTACATGGGTTGGGCCCAGGTGTGGCGCGACAAGACCCGTGATAACGAGACCATCATGGAGCTCAAGACCGATCCGCATTCGCCGGAGATGTACCGCGGCAGCCTGCCACTCATGAACCAGCCGCCGTTCTATGAAGCCTTCGATATCAGGCCGGGCGACCGGATGTACCTGGCTCCCGGCAAGCGCGTGAGCCTGTGGTAGTCGATCGCCGCGAAGCCAGGCCACTGCACTCGAGGCCAGGCCTTCAGCCCTCGAGCTCGCTGACGTCGACGTCCACGTAAAGGCTGGCACCGGGCGGGCCGAAAAACGTGCCCGCGACCGGCGAGACGACATCGGGCCGGCGCGCCACCGCGACGGCGATGTGCTTGCTGCCGACCATCTCGGCGAGCGTCGGATCAAACCCTTTCCAGCCCGCGCCGGGAAGATAGACCTCCGCCCAGGCGTGGGTCGCGCCGCTGCCGGTATGCGGCGCATTGAGATAACCGCTGACGAAACGCGCGGCCAACCCCAGGGAGCGCGCCGCCAGCATGAACAGGCTGGCGAAGTCGCGACACGAGCCGGCGCCGCGCGCCAGCGTCTCGGCGGCGCTCTGCACCCCGGGATATTCGCGCGCCTGATACGTCAGGGTCTGCTTGATGTCGCGGGACAGGCGCTCCAGCAGGCTGTAGGTCTGCACTTTTTCGCCCGCGTGCCATCGCTGGCTGAGCCAGCTGCGCAGCGCCTCCTGCTCGACCGGCGCCTGCACATCGACCAGATAGGGCCGCAGCACCGCGGCCGTGTCGGGATCGTAGCGGAACGGATAATTCACGGCCTCATCGGCTACCAGGAAGTCGAGCGGCGCCACGTCGAAGTGCTGCACGATCACTTCGCTGTCGATCATGAGCTGCGTCGTGGGCAGCGCGAAGTTCGCGATTGCTACCGAGTTGTCGTAGATATCGCGCAGCCAATGCAGCGTGGCGGCGGGTGAGGTCTCGAGCAGCGAGGACTCGATATGAACTTCGTGGCCTTCGCGTGGGCGCAGCAGCAGGCGGTGCGGGCCTAGCCGTACCTCAGCGGGAAATTCATAACGGGTACGATGGACGATTTTTAAGCGCCGCATCGGCGATCAGCAGACATCAACGGGCGCTTGCAGCCGCTTTACGCTTTACGGCTTACGGCCGCGCAGGCGGCCGCGCAGCTTTACCAGTTCCGCGCGCAGCACAGCATTTTGCTGGCGCGCACTATGCTGGCGCCACCAGAAGAAAGCGCTTGCGCCCGCCAATATCACCAGTGAACTTTGCAGCAACACGGAAAATCTGCCTCCGGCGCAGTCCGGGCGAGAACACGCCAGGATCATCGCGCGTGCGCGAGTTTACTCCTATATCGGTCAGCGCGGCTCGGGTTTGCTAAGCTGTTTCGATCGAGCTTGAAGCCAGAAATCCGGGTTGAGGGTTCAGTGTCCTACAAGAATCACGCAATCGGGCCCCGCTGCACCCGGTGACCGGCCAACTTGAACTGATGGATGGTTTGCCTACTCCGCGTCGCTACCTGGCAATCCTGGCGATTTCCTTCGGCACCTCCCTCGCCGTGATCGACGGTTCGGTGGTTACTGTCGCGCTGCCGACCCTGGCTCACGACCTGGGTGTACGTTCTTCCGCGGCGGTGCTGGTCGTTACCGTTTATCAGCTCGTTCTGGTCATGACGCTGCTGCCGTTCTCGGCGCTGGGTTCGCGCATCGGCCTGCGCCGGCTCTACCAGTGCGGCCAGCTGCTGTTCCTGGTGTCCACCGTGCTGTGCTTCTTCGCCAGGAGCCTGGCGTTCCTGCTCGTGGTGCGGGCGATGCAGGCGCTCGGCGCGGGCGCGGCGCTGAGTGTGTCGAGCGCGCTGATCCGCTCGACTTACCCGGCGCGCCAGCTTGGTCGTGGCCTTGGTATCGGCAATGTGGTCGTCGCCAGCTCGAGTGCCATCGCCCCGACGCTCGGCGGCCTGGTGCTCTCGGTGGCATCCTGGCCGTGGATCTTTGCCGCCGCCTCACCGCTGGCGCTGCTGTCGCTGCTGCTCGGCCGGCGGGCGCTGCCGGAGCCGATAGCGCGCGACGAGCCTTACGATGTGCTGGCCGCGCTGCTGTGCGCGCTTACTTTCGGACTGACCATCTGGGGGCTTGAAAGTGCAGTGCATGGCGGCTCGCCGCTGATCGCCGCCGCGCTGGTCGGCGCCGGAGCCGTGGTTGGCGTCGTGTTCGTGCGGCGCGAACTGGATTCGAAGATTCCGATCCTGCCGGTCGATCTGCTGATGCGGCCGGCGATCGGTCTGTCCGCGCTCGGCGGCCTGTTCGTTTTCATCGCCTCGATGACCGTGATGCTGTCGCTGCCTTTCCGGCTGCAGCAGCACTACGGCTTCCTGCCGGGCGAGGTCGGGGCCATGATCACACCCTGGCCGCTGGCGATCGTATTCGTCGGTCCCCTGGCCGGCATGCTGTCGGATCGCTTTCCGGCCGGCATACTGGGCGGCATCGGCATGGCGATCGCGACCATCGCGCTGCTGTTGCTCGCCTTTCTGCCCGCACATCTGACGCACTTCGACCTGGTGTGGCGCATGGCGCTGTCGGGCGCGGGCTTCGGCCTGTTTCTCGCGCCCAATGCCCGGCTGATCGTGCATTCGGCGCCGCACGCACGCGCGGCGTCGGCCGGCGGGCTGATCTCCACCACGCGCCTGACCGGCCAGACGCTCGGCGCGACGCTGCTCGCCGCGCTGCTGTCGGTCGGCGTCGGCGGCGGGCCGGTGCCAGCGCTGCTCGCGGCCGGCCTCGCCCTGCTCGCCGGCATCTGCAGCGTGGCGCGATTGCGCCCGATGGCGGGCGCGAGCACGGCGCGTGATAATCACGGGCGCGAGAATCGCGACTAAGAGCAGACATAAGAGCAGACGTGCTTCCACCGTGGACCAGCACCGGGGCGCGCCATGCGGGACGCCGCATTATCAACGCCATTGCCACCGCCATTCGTTTCCTGGGCCTGGGGGCGTGCCTGGCGCTGGCCATCGTGGCCTGTTCGGGTGGCTCGAAACCACCGCCACAGCGCGCTGCCGATGCGGGCACCGCTGCCGGCGGCGGGACGATCGATGCGGCGAAAGTTGTCAACGTCTACAACTGGACTGATTACATCGACCCTTCCGTCGTCGCGTCGTTTGAGAAGGAGTACGGCATTCGTGTCAATTACGACGTCTACGACTCGAATGATCAGCTCGAGACGAAACTGCTCACCGGCCATGCGGGCTACGACGTCGTCGTGCCCGGCGGGGCGTTCCTCGAGCGGGGCATCAAGGCAGGGATTTACCAGAAGCTCGACAAGGCCAGGCTGCCGAATCTCGCGAACCTCAATCCCCAGGTGCCGCGCGACATGGTGGTCTACGATCCGGGCAACGAATACGGCGTGGCCTACATGTGGCTCACGACCGCCGGAATCGGCTACGACGTCGCAAAGATCGATGCGCGGCTCGCCCATGCGCCCGTGGACAGCTGGCGGATGCTCTACGATCCGGCGGTGCTCGCCAGATTTCAGGACTGCGGCGTCTCGGTACTCGATGCACCAGACGATGTCCTCAGCACGGTACTCGAATCTCTCGGCAAGGATCCCAACAGCGAATCGCGAGACGACCTGGAAGCTGCTGAGCGCGTGTTGCTGTCGATCCGGCCGTACGTTCGCTACGTGGATTCCGTGCAATACTTCGAGCGGCTGGCGAATGGCGAGATCTGTGTGGCCCTGAGCTGGTCCGGCGACATCGCCACGGCTCGCGAGCGTGCCCGGGCGGCGGGCAAGACCGCGCTGATCGCCTATTCGATCCCCAAAGAAGGCACGGTCAAATTCTACGATGTGCTCGCGATTCCCGCCGATGCTCCCCATCCGGGAAATGCGCACCTGTTCATCAACTATCTGCTGCGCCCGGACGTTGCCGCCCGGAACTCGAATGCGATCGATTACGCGACCCCGGTTGCCGGTGCGCTCGAATTCATTCGCGACACGCTGAAAAACGACCCCGGTGTCTACCCGCCGCCGGAGGTGTGGCCGCGGCTGGTGCCACAGCGGGCTCATTCGCAGGCGTTCACACGGTTGCTGAACCGGACCTGGACGCGGTTCAAGACCGGCCGGTGATTTTAGCGAGAGCATCTGAGATGGAAAATCCTGCCGGCCACATATTCTCCGACGACGACTTCGAGCAGCTCAATGCGTGGCTGCTCAGAAAACGCCATGGCATCGTCGATGTGGTAACGCTGGAGGGGTTTCTCACGGCCATCGTCATTGGCCCGAACCTGATCTCGCCGCAGCTGTGGCTGCCATCGGTCTGGGGCAAGGGCAAGCCGCAGTTCCGGAATCTCGAGGAGCTCAATCAGTTCGTGGCACTCGTCATGGGTCTGTACAACGAGATTGCCGTCTGCTTCGAGCAGGACCCGGGCGCCTTCGAGCCTTCATTCTACGAGTCGCCACTGAATGATAAGAAAGTGATCATCGTCGATGAATGGTGCGACGGGTTCATGAGGGGCATGCGCCTGGATGTCGAAGGCTGGAAACCCTTAAAACGTGAACGACCCGATCTGCTGAAGCCACTGGAGCTGTTCGGTACGCGAGCGGGTTGGCGCAAGCTCGAAGCGGGCGGCGAGGAGGCGATGCACGCGACCTGGTCGGTACGCATCACGCCGGCGGTGCGCGCGATCCACGCCTACTGGCTGCCTTACCGACGCGCGCTGCAGGCGCAGCTCGAGAGCGCTATCCGACACTGACGAATGTGATTCCCCGCCCGCTATCGAACGCGGACGACCACCATCGTTAACCACTATCGTTTAACCGGAGACAGGACTTTAACTGACGTAATCCACACTGATCGAGGGCCCCTGAATACCCGGCGCGTGCTGTTCGCGAGCATGATCGGCACGACGATCGAGTTCTTTGATTTTTACATCTACGCGACCGCTGCGGTGCTGGTGTTTCCGCGACTGTTCTTTGCGGCCGGGGATCCGGCATTGGCCACGCTGCAATCGCTCGCGACTTTTGCGCTCGCGTTCTTCGCGCGACCGGTGGGCGCGGCGCTTTTCGGCCATTTCGGCGACCGCATCGGCCGCAAGGCGACGCTGGTTGCGGCGCTGCTGACCATGGGCCTGTCGACCATACTGATCGGCCTGCTGCCGACCTACGCCTCGATCGGCGTCGTCGCGCCGGTGCTGCTGGCCCTGTGCCGCTTCGGCCAGGGGCTGGGCCTGGGTGGCGAGTGGGGCGGTGCAGTGCTGTTGGCCACCGAAAATGCGCCAGCGGGCAAGCGCGCCTGGTACGGCATGTTTCCACAGCTCGGCGCGCCGGTGGGATTTCTGTGCTCGACCGGCATCTTCCTGCTGTTGACGGCGCGGCTGACCGACCCCGAATTCTTCGCCTACGGCTGGCGCATTCCGTTTCTGGCCAGCGCGCCGCTGGTGTTCGTCGGCCTGTACGTGCGCCTGCGCCTGACTGAAACGCCAGCGTTCCTGCGCGCCATCGAGAACCACGAACGCGTGCGTGTGCCGCTACTGACCCTCATGGCGCGGCATGCACAGTTCGTGCTGCTCGGCACTTTCGCCGCCACGGCTACCTTCGTGCTGTTCTACCTGATGTCCGTGTTCACGCTCAGCTGGGCCACGTCGACCCTCGGCTATACGCGCCGGGAATTTCTGATCCTGCAGATGTTCGGCGTGTTATTCCTTGCGCTGACGATTCCGATCTCGGCGGCAATCGCCGACCGGCGCGGGCGCTACGCGACGCTGATCGCCGCGAACTTGGGGATCATGGCATTCGGGCTCACGTTCGCACCGCTATTCGGATCAGGCAGCACCCCGGCGGTGCTGGCTTGTCTCGCCCTGGGGTTCGCGCTCATGGGACTGACCTACGGACCGCTCGGCACCGCACTGACCGAGCTCTATCCGACGGCGGTGCGCTACACGGGCGCGTCGCTGAGTTTCAATCTCGCGGGCATCGTCGGCGCCTCGCTCGCGCCCTACATCGCCACCTGGCTGGCCACTCGCTATGGGCTCAGCTACGTGGGCTATTACCTGTCCGCGGCGGGGCTGCTGACCCTGATCGCGCTGCTGTTGCTGCGCAGATTGGCGTCGGCATCGTCTGCCGGCACGGCGTCATCTGCTGGCGAGCCATTCTCCTGATCAGGCGCCGATGGCGGCGGCGGTCTCGAAGCGGTGCTCGACCTGGCCCGCGAGCGCGCCGGATTCATCCCAGCTCCATTCGCTGAAGCGCACGCGGCCGTGCCGGTCGATCAGCAGAATGCTCGAGCAGCGTGTGCCATATTCAGGCGTGCGAATGAAGGCGCTCGACAGCAGCCGTTCCCAGTCGAGGCTCACACCCGTCCGCGGCAGCAGCGCATCGTCGGCCTGATGCTCGTCGCGCAGCAGCTCGAGCAATGGCCGCTCATCCGGCAGGCGCGTGAGCGCCACACCGAGTGCCGACTTGGCGTTGAGCAGTTTGGGCCACGGCGTGTCGAGCAGGTGGTTCGACAGGCCATAGACGCCGGGTGCGAGCAGCCGGCCATCGCCCGGCACGCTCTCGAATACCGCCAGGCGTTCGCCGTCGCTGAAGATCAGATTGAAGGCATTGTAGTTGTCCGCCGTGCGGCGCAGCTGCTGCAGCGAGAGCTGCACCGGCATCATCGCGGCCAGCGTCGCCGGCACCAGCTCACCGCGACTCGGGGCAGCGCGCTGCACCAGCGCCGGATCGCGGTAATTGGTGAGCGCCGCGAAGCGGCCATCGCGCGCCACACCGAGCCAGCTGCCCCCGGCGCTCAGGTCGCGGCCGGCGAGGATCTGCGGATCCTGCCACCAGGCGGCCGGCGCGGCCGCGCGGGCATGGAACTCGTCGCGGTTGGCGGCCAGCACCAGCGGATAGTCCGCGTGCACCCGCCACGCGACCAGAATCAGGCACATTACCGCTCGCCGGCCGCGTTCATAACGTAGCGGCGTTGAACGTGTCGCAGTCGGCAACGCGGCCGTTGGCAAGCCCGCGTTTGAACCAGTTGACCCGCTGCGCGCTGGTGCCATGGGTAAAGGTCTCGGGGACCACGCGGCCCTGCTCCTGTCGTTGCAGGGCGTCGTCGCCGATGTGCGAGGCCGCATTCAGCGCCGATTCGATGTCGCCCTGCTCGAGCCAGTGCTTTTCCGCCTGCGCATGAAACGCCCAGACACCCGCGAAGCAGTCGGCCTGCAGTTCGACCCGCACCGAAGTCGCGTTGACCTGCGCGCGCGTCTCGCGCAGGCGCAGCGCGTCCACTTTAGCGGTCGTGCCGAGCAGATTCTGCACGTGGTGGCCGACCTCATGCGCGATCACATAGGCTTGAGCGAAGTCGCCGGGCGAGCCGAGCCGATCGCGCAGCGTTTGGTAGAAGCCGAGGTCGATGTAGACCTTGCGGTCCTGGGCGCAGTAGAACGGGCCCATCGCGCTCTGGCCGGTACCGCAGGCGGTCGGAATCGCACCGCGGAACAGGACCAGCCGCGGCCGCTCATACGTGCCGCCTGACTGCGCGAATATCTCGCCCCAGACATCCTCGGTGCTGGCGAGAATCGTGGACACGAATCTGGCGAGAGTATCGTTGGCCGGCGGCTGGTGGGGAGCTTCGTTCTGTACCGGCGCCGTGGCGGACCCGCCACTCAGCAATCCCAGTACGGTCAGCGGATTTACACCGAAGAGCCAGCTGCCCAGGAGCACGACCGCGATGCCACCCAGGCCCAGGTGCAGGCCGCCGAAGCTCATGCCGCCGCCGCCGGAATCGTCGCGCCGATCCTCGACGTTGTCGCTCTCGCGGTTGTCCTCCCAGCGCATGTCAACGTCTCCGCGTCAAACGGGTCGTAAGCGTGCGTATCGAACGCGCGTAGTTAGTAAGCGGCGCGCCGCGGGTCGTCCGGGCGCGCGCCCCGCCGGTGGTACCGCCGGCGAGTCAGCTATGAGGCGGGCGGTGGATTGTGCTCGTAGAAGCCGCGCGCCTGCCGGATGTATGAACTCGGCGCCTCTTCGAAAAACAGCAGCGAAGTCCCGGTGGTAAAGCAATACAGCTTGCCGTCATCGGCCACCCAGTTCAACGAGCAGTCGGCTTTGATATGTTTGCCCGCCGCAAGTCCCACGGGGTCCTCATTGCCGAATTCACCGTGCATTGCCTTCGGTGGCACCACGGCCTTCCAGATGCCCCCGCCCGGCGCCGGTTGGTCCACCGCGAATGCGGATGGATTGGCTGCGGCCAGAGCCCCGCACAGTGCGAGACAACCGAGCAGACGTTGGCGAGCATGGGTTTTCATAGCGACTCCGACGCGGTTGTTTGGATTGCGTGTCAAACGGCCACCTTCATCCGGGCCACCAGTTTCTCGCTCTGCTCCTCGAAGCGCTTGTAGGCCGGACGCTGCGAGAGCCGGCCCAGGTAACTTTGGAACGCCGGCCGCGGCTCCAGGGTCTTGGTCATCATACCAAAGCCGATCTGCGAGCCGATGTAGACATCAGCAGCGCTGAAGCGTTCGCGCAATATGTAAGGACCAGGCGTAATCGCCGTTTCCAGCGCAGCGATCAGGTCCTCGTATCGACCGTAGCCCAGGGCCGAAGTCCGCTCCGGCGTCGGGCGCGCGAGCATGCGGTCGATGAGCGCGGAATCGACGCAGCCGGCGCCGAAGAACATCCAGCGCAGATAGGTTCCACGGATGGGCTCGTCCCAGCGCGGCGCCAGTGCCGCCGCCGGAAACGCATCGGCCAGATAGGCGCAGATCGCGCCGGTCTCGGTGATGACCGTGCCCCGGTGCATGATCGCCGGCAGCTTGCCCATCGGATTCACCGCCAGAAACGCGGGCTTCTTTTGCTCACCCTTCTGCAGATCGACCAGCTCGATGCGATACGGCGCGCCGACCTCCTCCAGCATCCAGTGCACCATGCGGGCCCGTGACATGGGGTTGTGATAGAAGACGATTTCATCGCTCATACGTACTCCCCTTGCGCGATTCCCTAGCGTTCGCTGATCGCGTTCGCTGGCGTGTTGTGTGGCGCGGCCGTTCGGCGCGCCGATTCGAAAGCGACCTTAACACCGCTCCAAGTAGCGCTCAATCGCCGCCGCCGGCTCGCGCCGAGTGCGCGAGACGCCTTGATTGGGCTGCCTTTTTCGCCTGCGGCCGCTTTAGCTGCCGAGGCGGTTCGGATCGCGCCACACACGCTCGAACGGCAGCCGCCAAGCGTGCGGCGCGACCAGCTGATGGATCGCGTTCGGTCCCCATGAGCCCGGGGCGTAGGGGCGCACCGCCGGAGGTGCCTCCAGCAACGGGGTCGACACTTCCCACAGCCGCTCGATGCCCTCGGCGGTGGTGAACAGTGTGTGATCCCCGCGCATCGCGTCGAGTATCAACCGCTCATAGGCCTCGAGCACATCGCCGATGAGACCGGTGTCATGCATCGCGAACTGCAGGCTCAGCTTGTCCAGTCGCATGCCCGGACCGGGGCGCTTGCCGTAAAACGACAGCGACATCTTCGAGGCATCCGCCAGATCGAAGGTCAGATGATCCGGGCCTTGCGCCCCGACACCCGAACCGGCGGGAAACATGCTCTTGGGCGGCTCGCGGAATGCGATGGATATGATGCGCTGGCCCTCGGCCAGGCGTTTGCCGGTGCGCAGGAAAAAAGGCACCCCGGCCCAGCGCCAGTTATCGATCGAGCATTTCAGCGCAATGAAGGTCTCGGTGTCCGACTCCGGATGAATGCCTTCCTCGGTCCGGTAGCCGGTGTATTGACCGCGCACCACATCGATCGGTCTGATGGGCAGCATGCTGCGGAAGACCTTGTTCTTCTCCTCGCTGATGGGCGCGGGCTCCAGCGCCGTCGGCGGCTCCATCGCCATGAAGGCGAGGATCTGGAACAGGTGCGTCACCACCATGTCGCGAAACGCGCCAACCGATTCGTAGAACGGGGCGCGTTTGCCGAGGGCCAGGGTCTCCGGTACGTCGATCTGCACGTGATCGATGAAATTGCGGTTCCAGATCGGCTCGAACAACCCGTTGGCAAAACGGAAGGCGAGGATGTTCTGCGCCGGCTCCTTGCCGAGAAAGTGATCGATCCGGAAGATCCGGTCTTCGTCGAATACCTCGTGCAGCCTGGCGTTGAGCGATACCGCACTCGGCAGGTCGGTGCCGAACGGCTTCTCCATGATGATCCGGGAGCGTTCGACCAGACCGGCTTCGCCGAGCAGCCTGACCGCCGACAGAGCCGCGCTGGGCGGCACGCTCATGTAGTGCAGGCGACGGCTCTCGCCCGTGAACCCCTGCTCCGCCCGGTCCACGGCCGCCTTGAGACCCTCGGCCCCGGCCGCGAGCGGCACGTAGTCCAGATTCTGGGCGAATGTATTCCAATTCTCGTCGGTGACCTTGCGCGAGGAGAACTCATCCAGCGCCTTGCGAGCGAAATCGCGGAAGCCGTCCCGGTCGAAGTCATCGAGCGAGACGCCGATGATCCGGGAGCCGGGAATGAAACCGGCAGTGCACAGATGGAACAGCCCCGGCAACAGCTTGCGGCGCGCAAGGTCACCCGTGGCGCCCACGAGGACTACGACTTGCGGATTGCGCGGACCGACGCCGGCGGGAATCTTTGGCACCATGCAGTCCTCTTATCGGATCTAATTCAAACGTGCGCGGACCTATAACCGCCCGGCGCACACATCGCACACATCGTACACATCGGCGGCAATCCGCAGTATGGGCGCGCAGGATTTCACTTTCGCGCCGTAGAATCCGCCCCATGTCGCTGCTCGGTCACCGGCCCTTCCGGCTTTATTTCTGGGCGCGATAGGTCGCCATAGATCGCAATTTATGGCGACAGGTCGCCGCGGGCGGCCGGTTTTGGGATACTCAAGGGGCGAAGAATCATCTCTGGGGTACCGCCCATGCTGAACCACCGGCCGTTGACGTCACTGCTCGCCGCGACCTGCCTCGCATTGGCGGATTGCGCCACTGCGCCGAGCGCGCCGGGGCATGCCGACCCCGCACTGAGCGCGGCGGTTGCGAGCCCGATGAGGGCGCCCGCCGCGGTGGCGCGCGATCCGGTGCGACATCCGGTGGAGGAGCTGACGTTCTTCGGCCTCGCGCAATCCCAGACGGTGGTCGAGCTTTGGCCCGGCGGCGGCTACTGGACCGATATCCTGGGTCCCTATCTGGCTCTCCACGGCCACTATTATGTCGCATTACCGCCGCCCGGGGACCCCGACGAGGACCCCTCGACGCAGCGCTGGCGGGCGCGCTTCACCACGCAGCCGGAGCGCTACGGCACGATCGTTCAGACCACGCTCGGGCCGGACCACTTCGACATTGCCCCGCCGGGCTCGGCCGATCTGGTGCTGACGTTTCGCAACCTGCACAACTGGATGGATGGCGGCTACGCGCCGCAGGCGCTCGCGGCCTGCTATCGCGCACTCAAGCCCGGCGGCGTCTTCGGTATCGAGGAGCACCGCGGTCGCACCGACCGGCCACAGGATCCGAAGGCCAAGAATGGCTACGTGCGCCAGGACTACACCATCGAGCTCGCGACGCAGGCTGGCTTCGAGCTGATCGGCTCCTCCGAGATACTGGCGAATCCGCGCGACACCAAGGACTGGGTCGACGGGGTCTGGACACTTCCGCCCACGCTCTCGCAGGGCGATAAGGATCGGGAGCGGTATATGGCCATCGGCGAAGCGGACAATTTCGTGCTCATGTTCCGCAAGCCCAAGCACCCTCGGGGATAAGCCCGGCGTCGCGAGCGCGCGCCGCTTAACCGGCGCGTTTCTCACCCGGCGCGTTTCTCAGCCCGCGCGTCTCTCAACCGGCGCGCGGCGTCGGCCGGTCCACGGCGCGCACCGTGTAGCCGCCGGATTTTTCGTCTGCCTGCAATTCCAGGAAACCGCGCTTCTGCGCTTCGGCCAGCAGGTCGTTGAACGAACGAAATCCGTGCGCGCGTTCGTTGAAGCCCGGGTGCCGCCGCTTGATGGCCTGCTTGATCATCGATCCCCAGATCGGCTCGTTCTCGCCGCGTTCCTCGGCGACCGCCTCGAAGGTCTCGACCACCAGATCGAGCGCCTCGGTCCGGTCGGGACCCTTGTTGTCGCCGCTCTTCTCGCCGCTGGTTTTCTCGCCGTTGGTCGCCGGACCGGCGGATGCCGCGGCCGCCGTGCGCCGGCGCGCCTTTGACGGCTCCTTGCGCACCAGATCGTCGTAGTAAATGAACTCGTCGCAATTGTTGATGAACAGGTCGGAGGTCGAGTTCTTGACCCCCACGCCGATCACCGTCTTGTCGTTCTCGCGTAATTTGCTCACCAGCGGCGAGAAGTCCGAATCGCCGCTGATGATGACGAAGGTGTCGACGTGGCCCTTGGTGTAGCACAGGTCGAGCGCGTCCACGACCATGCGGATATCGGCGGAGTTCTTGCCCGACTGGCGCACGTGCGGGATCTCGATCAGCTCGAAGGCGGCTTCGTGCAGGCCGCGCTTGAAGTCCTTGTAGCGGTCGAAATCGCAATAGGCCTTCTTGACCACGATGTGGCCCTTGAGCAGCAGGCGCTCGAGCACTTTCTGGATGTCGAAACTGGGGTAACTGGCGTCGCGCGCCCCGAGGGCGATGTTCTCCAGATCGAGGAACACGGCCATCGTGGTATCGGTGGTCCTGACGTTCATGCGGTTATCCATTGCGGGTTGAATCATGTTGCCTTGGGCGGCTCATGGCGAGCCGCGAATTGTCTTTGCTGCCGGCGAAGCTGGCGTTGCTGCCGGCGAACCTGGCGCACGCGCCCATAGCCGACCAGCCGCCTGGCCTGCTCGTCCCAGAGCCTGAAGCTCAGGGACTTCAGGCTGGAAAACAGCGTCATCGGCTTCACCTGCCGGAACAGCGGTTCGGCCTCGTGACATCGCTGCAGATTGTAGTTGGGAACGCGCGGGCTCAAGTGATGGATGTGATGAAAGCCGATATTGCCAGAGAACCACTGCAGAATCTTCGGCAGCTTGTAGAACGAGCTGCCCTGCAGCGCCGCCGTCGCGTAATCCCAATCATCGCCGCGCTCCCAGTAGGCCGCCTCGAATTGATGCTGCATGTAGAACAGCCACACGCCGCCTGCGCCGGCTACCGCCATGACCATGAGCTGGATCAGCACATAAGCCTTGATGCCGAGCAGAGCGCTCATGGCGACGACCATGCACAGCAGCGCCAGATTCATCCACCAGACGGACTCGCGTTCGCGCCGGTTTCTCTTGGCTGAAGGCAGCCGCTGGCCGAGCAGGAAGATGGTGAGCGGCGCCACCACAAACAATATGAACGGATTGCGCGCCAGCTGATAGGCGAAGCGTCGCCACCGCGACGACTCGAGGTATTCCTGCACCGTCATGGTCCAGATGTCGCCGGTGCCGCGATGATCCAGCTGGCCGGCCCTGCCGTGGTGGACCGCGTGTTCCCAGCGCCACTGATAGTAGGGAGTGAAGGTCAGCACGCCAGCGATGAAGCCGAGAGTGTCATTAGCCCAACGTGATTTGAAATACGAACCATGCCCGCAGTCGTGAAAGATAATGAAAATGCGCATCAACAGGCCGCCGGCCAGCACCGCCAGCGGCACCGTCAACCACCAGGACACCGCTGCGCTCAGATGCATCAGATACCACAGCAGCGCATACGGCACGAAGGTGTTGAGCAGTTGCCATACCGCGCGCCAGGTCGACGGCTGTTGGTATCTCTCGATCACCTGCTTCCATGACGCCTTCGTCACCGGAAAGATGATGGGCGGGACGACGATGGGCGTCGTGCCGATGGGCGTAGCAATGGAATCGGTGGCGATGACCGTGCTCCGAAAGCTGGCGTCGAGGGCAACGGCCGCTCAAAACGAGCTATGAGGCGGTCAACTGCGGGCGGCGGATGGCGGATAGGGCCAGGACAGCTACTTATCCTCCCGGCCCGCCTCCATTGTCAACGAAGCAATACAGACGTTGCGACCCACTAGTGAATCTGCGCAACGACGTGGAGTAAGAACGCCAGCGCCGGTTACGGCAGTGCCTGCAGCGCCGTGAAGGTGCCTGCCGCCGTGGCGCTTTGCAGCAGCACCCCCGGTTCGTTGGTGACGACGCCGTTGACCGTCGTATGCGTCGGTCCGGTGGCGATGACGATGTCGAGCAGCCCGTCGCCGTTGACATCGGCAATCGCGATCTGGTTGGCGTTCTGAACCGGATAATTGGTTGCCGCGAGGAAGGTACCCGGTGTGGTCGGATCCTGCAGCAGCACGGTGACGGCACTGCTGCCGCCGATGATGATGTCCGGCTTGCCATCACCGTTCACGTCCGTGACCACGATCGACTGCGCCGCGCTGCCTGCGGCCGTCGCGTAGCTCACCGCCGGCAGAAACTGGCCGTGAGCCGCCGGATTCTGCAGCAGCACCGAGACGGTCGGTGTCATGCCGCCGGCGGGACCCGGATCGGTGATCACGAGATCGTTGAGCCCATCTTGATTCACATCCGCGATCGCGATCAGGTTGACGCCGGCGAAAGCGGCATCGGCGGTCTCGGTGAACACCGCCACCGGCGCGGCATAGGTGGTCGTGCCGGCCGCTCCGGTATGGAACAGCACCTTGACCCCGACGTTGTCGGTCAGCGCCACGTCGGGAATGCCGTCACCGTTCAGATCGCCGACCGCCACCCAGTTGGCGCCGCCGCTATACAGCGCAATCGGACTGGCGAAGGTGCCGGGGGAGGTTTGTAGGAATAACGATACGTTAAAATCAGCCGAAACGAGGTCGGGCAGGTTGTCGCCATTCATATCGCCGATGGCGACCTGCGAGGCGCCGGGCGAAGACAGTACCAGCGGCGTGTTGAACGTCCCGGGGCTCTGCGCATCATTGAAGAACACCGACAGGGCGCCATCCTCATAGCTCGCCGAGACGATATCGGGCAGATGATCGCCGTTGATATCGGCGGTCGCGAGGTAGAGCGGGTTGTCGCCGGCGCTGGTGAGCACGGGTGCCGCGAAGGCGCCCGCGCCGGTGGAAAGATAGGCCTTCAGATTGCCGGGGTACGGCGCAGGACTGCCCTTGAGGATGCTCGTCTGTACGATCGAGGTGAAGCCGTTGTTATTGAAATTCCCCGCGACCACTCCATAGGAGACTTCATACGGCGGGTTGTTTGGCACCGGATAATAGCAATTGTCGCAATGGTCATCACCGCAGCTCGATACCGCGGCCACCACGGCGAGCAGCCCCCACAGCCGCAGCGCGCGCAGCGCCCGGCCCGGCAGGAGCGGCGAGCTGTTCAGATCGGTTATTTGTGACATGAAAGCTCTCCCCGGCACGATTGCCTCAGTAGCGTTGAAACCGATGAGCAACTATAACGATTCGCCCCCGCAGGCGTTGACCGCACTGCAGGCGCTGACCGTGTCGCGGCCGGGGCGCGCGCTCGGGCGCGGTGGCGGTGCCCGGCGACGGATTGCTGTCCCGCGACAGCGATAAACGCGCCGGCCTTGAGTATCATCATCCGATCATGCCTGAGGTCGATTTCGCGATCGCCGGTGCCGGCGCTCTGGGTTCCATTATCGGTGCTCACCTGGCGCGTTCGGGCCAGTCGGTAGTCATGCTCGTACGTGCCCGGCGCGCGCACCAGATCGCGCAGGATGGCTTGCGCATCCAGGGCCTGGCCGAGTTCTCGCAACCCGTGCCGGCGTTGACTGACCCGTCCGAATTGACCGACGCGTCGGTCCTGATCATTGCGACCAAGACCTACGCGACCGAAGCCGTGCTCGCATCGCTGGGCCGCGCCGACGTCGGCGTCGCATTCTCGATTCAGAATGGAATGATGAAGAACGAGCAGCTCACGGCCACCTTCGGCAAGGAACGCGTGCTCGGTTCCCTGGCCAATCTGAGCGGCGAGATGCTGGACTCGGGCGAAGTGCTCTTCACGCGTAACGCCAATCTGTTCGTCGGCGAGCTCGACGGCCGCGACAGCGCCCGCGCGCGCCGGATTGCGGCGACCATTGATGCGGCCGGCGTGCGGGCGAGCGCCGATCCGGACATTCTTAGTCTCGAGTGGTCGAAGTTCGCTTCCTGGGTGCCGATGATGGCGCTGTCCGTCATCACGCGCGCGTTGACCTGGAAATATGTCATCGATCCGGGAACGGCGCTGGTCGTGGTCCGCCTGGTGCGCGAAGTCGGCATGCTCGCCGCCGCCTGTGGCGTTCGCCTGTCCGATCGTACGACGCTGCCGGTCGCGGCGATCTGCCGCGAGTCGGACCAGGACGCGCTTGCGCTGCTTCGGATCTTCGGCCTCGACATGAAATCGAACGCGCCGGAGCATCGCATGTCGACACTGCAGGACCTGGAAGCCGGGCGGCCGCTGGAAGTCGAAGAGACGCTCGGGCACGCCATGCGCAAGGCGGCGCAGCTGAATCTCTCATTGCCGCTGCTGAGTTCCTTCTACGATCTGGTGGCTGGAATCGACCGGATTCGCGGATAGGAGAAGGCAGGTATTGTTCCTTTAGTGGAACAATATGGCCTTATTGCGGCTACCAAGACTCGCCCGCGTTACAGTAATCGGCCATGGACTGGTCGAGGCGCCGGTGGCGCATCGGCTCACAAATCGAGCGCGCCAGGGTTGCGATTGGCGCCGCGTGCCGCAACGCTGCTGCGAATTGTGACCTGGTTCTCGATTTTTCCGCCGTACCCGCATTCTTCGAATATTGATTAGACAAATTGTGGGGTTGCTGCCGACAGCATGACGAGAGCGTCGGCTAAGGTCGATGAGAATAGGTAACGTCGAGTCGCTAGTGAGCTCATCCAGGCGGACGCAGCAGCATTTCTCCTTTACGGATAGACGGTCGTCGGTCGCGGCGCGTTGCGCCGGCGGCCGCGCTGCGCTTGCGGGCACGGCCGTCCCGGCGGTCTCGCGTCGCCATGACCGCCGCAATAATTGAACAACAATGCAGCCTTTCCAGAGCTACCCGCGACGGTGTGTACTGATCATCGATGATGATCCGGCGTTTACGCTGCTGGCGA
>Ga0302326_10007415_pt1 | contig 24403 bp, 23 predicted proteins | sample Palsa_T0_3_FD_202264 | JGI IMG/M metagenome (GOLD analysis project Ga0302326, IMG submission 202264) | Peat permafrost microbial communities from Stordalen Mire near Abisko, Sweden - Palsa_T0_3 | ecosystem: Environmental > Terrestrial > Soil > Palsa > Peat permafrost | place: Sweden: Abisko... | reverse complement strand
AGATGCGCCACCACCGCGGCGTCCGCTTCCTCGCGCGCCTCCGAACGCGCCGCCGCACCGCGCCGCCGCGCCTGCTTCTCGATCTGCGCGCGCAGCTCGCGTTCCTGAATTGCCTCCAACGCCCGCGCCATATCCCGCTCGTGTTTTTCCAGCGCCTCCGCGAAGCGTTTTTCCAGTTCGGCGATGCGTTTTTTTTGCCGCGCAACCCACTCTTCGCGCAGCGCGCGTCGTTCGTCTTCCACTTGCCGCGTCTGCTCCGCCAGATCGCGGCGCATCTGTTCCAGCGCGTCGCGGCTGCGGTGCAGATAGGCGATCAGGTCCGCGGCCTCGCGCGCCTCAGGCGTGATCAACTCCTTGGCGCGTTCGATGATCGATTCCGGCAGACCCAGTCGCGCGGCGATGGCAATCCCGCTCGATCCCCCCGGCACGCCCACGCGCAGCCGGTAGGTCGGTGCCAGGCGCTCTTCGTCAAACTCCACCGAAGCGTTTACCACGCCCGGCGTTGTCGAGGCGTAAGCCTTCAGCCGGTCGTGGTGCGTGGTCGCCAGCACCAGGCACTTCCGCGCGCGCAACTCATCCAGCAGCGCCACCGCCAGCGCCGCGCCCTCCTCCGGCGCCGTGCCCGTGCCCATTTCATCCACCAGCGCCAGCGACCGCTCCGTCAGCGCCCCCAGCATCGATTTCAGGTTCAGCACGTGTGCCGAAAACGTGGAAAGATCGGCGGCGATGGACTGCTCGTCGCCGATATCCGCCAGCACCTTGTCGAACAGAGTCAGCCGCGCCGATTGCGCCGCCACGGGAATGCCCGACTGCGCCGCCAGCGCCGCCAGTCCCACGGTTTTCAGCGCCACCGTTTTGCCCCCGGTGTTGGGCCCGCTGATCACCAGCACCGTCTCCTCCTGGGTCTCCAGCGCGGGTACATCGCCCGGCGAAGTTGCATCTCCGGGAAAAGCCGCGCGGCCCAGCGACAGCGTCATCGGCACCACCGCGCGCCCCTGCCGCCGCAGCGTGTTTTCCAGCACCGGATGTCGCGCCGCCTCCAGCGAGAGCCCCGCGCCTTCGGTAAACACCGGCATGCATGCGTCGAAATCGCGCGCGAACCGCGCCCGCGCGAACAGCGAATCCAGTTCGGCAATCGCCGCCACGGCGTGCCCCAGCGCCGCAAGTTCCGCGGCCAGCCGCTCCGTCAATTCCCCCAGGATGCGCGCGATTTCCGCGATCTCGTCTTCCCCCAGTTGCACCAGCCGATTGTTCAGCGGAATGGTTTCCAGCGGCTCGACGAAAACGGTCTGCCCCGTGGCGCTCGCCGCGTGTACCACGCCCTGAACGGCACTCTGCTCCGAGGTGCGCACAGGGATCACAAAGCGCTCGTTGCGCCGCGTGATGTAATCCTCGCCCGCCGCCTCGCCCCCCGAGCGCCCGCGCCCGTGCAGAATACGTTCCAGCGTCTTCTGAATCGTCTCCCGCGTGCGCCCCATCCCCGCGCGAATCCGCCGCAGTTCCGGCGAGGCGTCGTCGCTGATCTCCCCGCCGGGCAGGATGGCGCGGCGGATGGCCGCGGCCAGAGAGCGAAAATCGCGCAGGGATCGCGCGCGCTCCGTGAGCAAAGGAAAAAGCGCAGGAAACTTGGCGTTTTTTTCGGGCGCGCTCCCGGAACTCCCGGAAAAGGTCTCGCGAAGCGCCGCCGCCGTGTCCAGCAGCGTCACTGCATCCAGCAGTTCGGGCGGCGTCAGCACCGCGCCCGGCACCGCCAGCCGCGCCATCCATCCTTGCGGGTCGGCCAGTGCGCCAAAGCCCAGCTCCTCGCCCGCGCGCAGGTACGCCACGGCCTCGGCGATCGCCGCGAACTCGCGCTCCAGCTCCGCGCGATCGGTGCGAAATCCCAGCGCGTCCACGGCGCGCCGCCCGGGCAGCGACGTGGTGCGCCCGCGCAGCAGATCGCGCAGCCGGTCGAATTCGAGAATCTCTTCGGCGGGACGAGACACGTTTTAAGAAAACCTCAGCGGAAATTCGCGAACGCCGACGCCAGTTGCTCGGCAGCCTCCGCCGGAGTGGCCGCCTGGTGCACCTGGCGCGCCTCGGCCTCGCTCCATCGCGAGCCGCGCTCCAGCTCCACCTCGCGCACGCGCTCCAGGATGGGCATCCAGAAATCGCCCAGCACCACAAACGGTTTTCTGGTCAGAAAACCTTTGTTCAGCATCTCCCACACCGCGGCCAGTTCTACCAGTGTGCCCGTGCCGCCCTTGCATGCCACGTAGCCGTCCCCTCGGCGGATCAGCTCGAACAGGCGTTCTTCCCAGGTATCCATGGAGCGCTCTTCGTCGATCCACGCATTGATCCGCGCGCGAAACACCTTTGCCGTGATGGCCAGCGTCCGTCCGCCAGCCTCTTTCGCTCCGCGCGACACCGCTTCCATCACCCCGCCATATCCGCCGCTGCACACAAGGAAACCGCGGCCGGCCAGCGCACGGCCCAGTTCCAGCGCCTGCTCATAGTCGGCGTCCCCCGCGCGCGGACGCGAGCTGCCAAACACGGTCACGATTTTGCCGTCGTCGCCCATGGCGAACGCCGATTGTACCTCGCCGCGCCTTCGTCCGCTGCGCGGCGCTTTCCTGGTGCTTATCGCCGTTTTTGCGGCACTGGCTCTCTGCACGGCATTGCGCTCCAGAGTCGCAGCCTAGGGCGTTGGGTGATTTTCCGGCCCGGAAAGATTCGCCGCCGGCCCCAACTCTTCCACCATGGCCTCGCAGATCGCATCCAGAACCCCGGTGGCTTCGCGGCTGGGAATGCCGTTGCCATTGCCAAACATCGAAAAAATCAGGTGCTCGCCATGCACCGTGGTGGCATACCCGGAAAGCCCCTCCACGTGATCCACCAGGCCGGTCTTGGCCTGCACGCGGCCCACCGCAGGCGTTCCCTTCATGCGGGTTTCCAGCGTGCCGTCTTCTCCGGCGCTGGGCAAGCTCGCGCGGAAATCCGCTCCCCACGGCTGCCGCCCCGCCCACGTCAGCAATTGCACCACCGCCTGCGGAGTCACCAGGTCGTTTCGCGACAAGCCCGACCCGTCGCTGAGCAATACGTCGTTTTTTTCGATGCCAATGCCTTGCCGGAATTTCTCGGCAAACGCGAGCGCTTCATCGAGCGTCAGCGCTCCGGTTTTTTCCTTCGCGGCCACGCGCAGCAAAAGCTCCGCATGCAGGTTGAGGCTCATTTTGTTGGTCAGCCGCACGTCTTCCAGCAGGGGCGGAGAGATGTGTTCGCCCAGCACCTGCTGCTCCGTCTCCGCGGGATCGCCAAAGTGCCGCGCCCGCGCGGTCCCTGCGATGCGCACCCCGCGCGTCTCCAGCAGATGCGCCAGCAGCACCGCGGCGTTTTCCGCCGGCTCCTGCACGGCCAACTCCAGAGGACGCCCCGGCGCGCCCAGCGGCAGGCTGCCGCCCAAATAGAAGATGCGCGATTCGGGCTCGCGCGAAAGCCAGATCTGCGGTTCCGGGACCGGTTTTGCGCTGGTCATGCCCTGGCTGCGCACCTGATAGATGCTGGGCTGCGGGTCCAGCGAAAACTCCAGCGGCGCGCCGGTGGTTTGTCCGGGCTGCACCTCCAGCGTCACGGTATTGTCATTCACGGCGATGGCCGATACCGCCGCGCCATAGCTCCATACCGAGTCGTCCACCGTCCAGCCGGCAGGGAAGCGCCCGCGGTCCAGATAACTGTCGTCGGCCACCACGTCGCCGGCAATCTCCTTCACTCCCCGCGCCGCCACCTGATCGGCCAGTTCCGCCAGGATTTTTTCCGGCGGCCCGGCGCGCTCCGCCTTCCCGCTAAACGGAAAAACCCGGTTTGACAGGTTTGCGTCTCCCGCGCCCACCAGCACCAGGTCGCCCTCCAGCCGGCCGTCGCGCAGTGCGCCTGCTCCCATCACCGTGGTATGAATGCGAAAATCGGGTCCCAATGCGCCAAGCGCCATGGCCGTGGTGAAAAGCTTGGCATTCGAGGCCGGCAAAAAGTAGTGCGTCGGATTGAGCGCGTAAACCACTTCACCGCTGTCGGCGTCGGTCACCAGCACGCCCCAGGTGCCCTGGTCTGCTCCCGCCTTGTCCAGTTCCGCCTGCACCCGCGCGCGAAATCCGGCAACGTCTTCCCGCGCGGACGCCGGCCCCGGCGTCGTGGCGGATTGCTGCGCCCTTGCCGAACCCCGCGCAAAGAAAAGCGCGAAGCCAAGCGTCAGCCACAGCGTTGCCCGCCGGAAATTGGGCGAAGACTTCAACGATCCGTGGCCTTGGCGTCTCATTCGTGCCGAAATTATAGACCACGCCGGAGCGAAACCCCTCGAAATGCAAAGCCCCCCAAAAATGAAGAAACGGGCTGCACTTGCAGCCCGCAACGAAGAAAGAACGGGCCGTACTTGCAGCCCGCCTAAAGCAAGCGAGGAATCTCTCCGGTCCGTTCACAGTGCCGACAACCTGTCCGTTCACAATGCCGACAAGACGACCACTACCCGTAGTTGTGTCCCCTTCCGCGGCGGACCATTCCGTCCCAGGCCCGCCTATTTGGATGATTGCGCGGCTTGTCCATACCACTTATGATTGCCAAGGCCACCCAGCCGGAAGCATGGGGGAAATCAGGAATGAAAAAAGTATTTGCAACACTCGTAGCGCTTGCACTCGTTGCCTTGCCGCTTGCCAATGCCCGCGCCGATACCAAGGAGCAGGAGCGCTTGGAGAATTGCGGCGACGTGATGGCGGACATCGTAAACATTCCCGACGGAATTCCGCAGGACCTGATCGACAAGGCGGAATGTGTCATCGTCATTCCTTCCGTGCTGAAGGCAGCCTTTGGCGTGGGCGGCTCCTACGGGCGCGGCGCCATGACCTGCCGCAGCGGCGAAAATTGGAGCGGACCCTGGGGCGCGCCGGTCATGATGGCGCTCGAGGGCGGCAGCTTCGGATTTCAACTTGGCGCCCAGGCCACCGACTTCATCATCCTGGTCATGAACCCGCGCGGAGCCACGTCCATCCTGAAAGATAAAGTGAAGCTCGGCGCCGACGCCTCTGCCGCCGCCGGACCCAAGGGGCGCACGGCCTCCGCCGATACCGACGTAACGTTGCGCGCCGAAATGCTCACGTATTCCCGGTCGCGCGGGCTATTCGCCGGAGTGTCCCTGGAAGGCTCGACCCTCCGCCCCGATGATGGCGCCAACGAAGAGCTGTACGGCAAGAAAATTGATCCCGCGGAGTTGGTGCGCAGCACGGACATGACGCCCCCGGCGGCCAAAAAAATGGACGACGTCCTCACCAAGCTGTCTCCGAGAAACCTTTCCGATCCCGCTTCTTTGCGGTGATCGCGGCTGTTGGCTGTGCGTGCGGCCCGCCTCCTGAAAAAATGCCGGGGGCGGCCGGCGCGGGCCCCCGTTGCCACAACGCCATACCATGGCCCAACGTCACGACTGTCCCATTTGCGGTAAACGCAAGCCCGAGCGATTCTGCCCGGCCAAAGGCGAGAAAATTTGCGCGGTGTGCTGTGGCACCGAGCGCGAAGTCACTCTCGATTGTCCCGCCGGTTGCTCTTACTTGATCGCCGCGCATCGCTACGAGCAGGAACATCGCAAGCCCCTCGCCGAAATCGAACTGCCGTTCCGCGACGTCCAGGTTTCCCGCGATCTGTTTCATAACCGCCAGGATCTGCTGTCGGGATTGAGCGTCACCCTGGCCACCTTCTCGCGCCAGTACAAGCTCACCGACGCCGACGTGCTCGCCGCCCTTTCCTCCCTCGCCGAAACCTATCGCACCCTGATCTCCGGCATCTTGTACGAGAATCCCCCCGCCGCGCCCGCGCCGCACGCCCTCTACGCCGCGCTCGGTCAATTTGTGCAGGATTTCAAGAAGCAGGAAACCGAACGCGCGGGATTTTCCACGCTGTCGGGCGCGGGTACTTACAGCCCGCCTAGTCTTAAGGACGCCGAGGTCTTTCAGTCCCTCGTGTTTCTGGCGCGCTTGTGCCGCACCCGCACCAACGGCCGCCCCCGCGCGCGCATCTTCGTCGAGCTTCTGCAGGAGCAATTTCCCGCGCCCGAAGCGCAACCCGAAGTTTCGCGAATCATCGCTCCCTGATCGCTAGCTATTTTCCGCCGCCCGAGGGTCCCGCCGCTCATGACCATCAGCGAGAAAAGTTGGTAGAATCTATAGTATGACGACCGTCAGTGCCGACGCTTCGTATCTGCCGGGCCTCACCAAATATGTCTCATTCGTTGACGAGGCTGGACACGCGAAGGACCCGAACCAAAAGTATCTGTGCCTAGCCGGCTTGATCGCGCCAGAGGCGGCTTTAAAGATATTTGATGCCGAGTGGAAGACCGCATGTGCCGCCGCGGGCCTCAAGAAACCATTTCATATGATGGATTTGGCCGCTCGCAGGCGAGAATTCGCCAGCTGGGAAGAAAACAAAAGAAGGCATATTCTGGGCGAGTTAGTCTCCATAGTCCGGCGCGCAGGAGCTATCCCAATCGGCAGCGTCGTCTCCGTTGATGCTTTTAACATCCTGTCTCCTGAGGTTAGACGGGGACTTAGAGATCCTTATTTCGTCGCGTTTCAGTCACTGACCTATCAAATCGCTGTGGCTGCTGGCCTGCATCTGAGTCCTGGCCCAGCCACCATGATCTATGCTCATCATCCAGAGCATTCAGATGGACGTGGCAACACCAAGCAATTGTGGGATGCAGTCCGCGAACACAACCATATAGTTGCAGTGTTCATGGAATCCTATCTTTCAGGAGAGCAGGCGGAATACCCTGGCCTTCAGGCAGCTGACCTGTGGGCATACGAGCTACATCATCATTTCGAGGTCATCCGGCCCGCAGGGCAAAGAGCACGTTGGCCGTTCATGCAGTTCGTGAAACTTGGACTGGACTACGGCTTTGCACATGACTTCATCAGCTACCACGACGAGAACGGATTGAGCGGCTTAGGGCAAATGTCGCGAGTACAGCGCTTGGGAGAAATAGACCTTTACAAGCCTGGCTTCGTCGGGCTTCATCCAAATGCAGCTAGGACGCTCGACATGGCCCTCCGCAAGTTCGCTGCAGAGATTTCTGGCAAGAGCATGCCGGCGAACGGTAATCTAGATTTGAAAGATCTCTCCTAATCGGCGGCGAGGCCCCCGGTTGCATTAACTCTTTTTGCCTCCGCAACCCGCGCCCGCCAAACCTAGATCGAGTTGTTGCGCCGGCGGCGCGCCGCGCGGAGCCCTTGGCACCGGCCGCGCCGCCAGCCCGTATTTGCGCCGGAGATTGCCGATGCGCTCGCCGATTTCGCGGCGATAGGCTTCCGGGGCATAGCCCGCGCGCGCATACCACTGATGGTAGCGGCGCGCCAGGCGCGGGAATTTCTTCTCCAGAAACGGCAGGAACTGTTTGCGCGACGACGGCATCAGAAACAGCACATTGGCTGCAAACCACTGCGCACCCGCCTCGCGCGCCAGAAATACCAGCCTTTCCAGGTCCTCTTCGCGGTCGGTGATTCCCGGCAGCACGGGCATGGCGAACACGCCGGCGTCGATCCCGCCCTCGCGCAACGCGCGCACCGCCTCGAACCGCAGGTCGGGACGCGGCGCGCGCGGTTCCAGCAGGCGCGCCAGGCGCGGCCGCGGCGTGGTGATGGTGAGGTTCACCGTCAGATCCGAGCGCGACGCAATGCGCTGCAGCAAATCCAGGTCCCGCGTCACGCGGTTGGATTTGGTGGTGATGGATACGCTGAGCCCGTCGTAGCGCGACATCTCTTCCAGAATTTCGCGCGTGACGCCAAATTCGCCCTCCGCCGGCTGGTAGGGATCGGTGGCCGTCCCGATGGCGATGTGCTCGCCGCGCGCCGCGATGCTGCGCAACTCCCGCGCCGCCAGTTTCCCCGCGTTCTGCTTCACGAAAATTTTCTTCTCGAACTCCCCGCCGTCCAGCTCCATGTATTCGTGGGTGTATCGAGCGTAGCAATACAGGCATCCGAATTCGCATCCGCGATAGGGATTGATCGTCCAGGGAAATGGCACGCGCTCGGAATCGCAACGATTCACGATCGAGCGCGCCGGCAACAGAAAATACTCCGCCCCGCGCTTGGCTTCGGCAAGGGGAGAGAGAGCGGCGAGGCGCGCGATGCCGACTCGTTCGCCGGCTTGCTCCGGTGGCGCCGGAGTTTGCCGGGCGGTGTCCCGGTGGCACGGGACGATGGGGAAAAGGGTGGGAGTGGGAAGAGTGGCCATCGTGATTTGCCTCGCCGCTAGGAAAGACTATATTCGCCTTTTGTTCGCCCAGTCAATGGGAATGTTTGCCGAAGGCAATTTTGCCGCCGACCCTGTTGACTCATGCGCCTGCACCGGAAAGCGGCATCCGGGACGATCCGTTTTGCGAGGATATACTGGGATCGCGGCCATGGATAAGGTTGGCATCCTCATTATCGATAACGACGCGGAGAGCTTCGCGGCCCTGCGTCAGGTGCTCGGCTCCGAGGAGTGGAATATCGGCGTCGCGCGCGACAGCGCCCAGGCCCTGCAGGAACTGGCCACCGGCAACTGGACGCTGGTGGTCGCCAATGTCGCCACTACCGGCGTTTCCGGCGCGCTATACGCCACGCTGCAGGAGCTGGCCTTTTCGCCGGCGGTGGAATCCGGCAAAACGCGCCTGCGCGTGCTCTTCGTGGTTCCGGAAAGCGATGCCGTCCGCATTCAGCCAGTGCTCGAGCGCGACCGCATGCCCTACACGCTGAAGCCGTTTCACTTCCACGATTTTCTCGAGAAGGTAAGCGACCTGCTGATGGAAACCGAGTCCATCGCGCGGCCCATTCGCCGCGTGCGCCAGGAGGTCAAAGCGCCGTCGGAACGCCCCATCGGATTTCACAGCACGGGCCAGGGCACCTCGGCCGCCAGGCGCGCCCGCGAAACCGGGATGTTCGCCAATCGCGAGGACTATCCCATGACCGAGGAAGACATCGCCGAATACGAGCGCCAGGAGGGCGAGGAAGCGGCGCGCAAGAAAAAGAAGAAGCAGCAGACGCAGCTCGGCTAGCGCCCTTCCTCACCCTTCGCAAACTTTTCTTTTTCATGTCCCGCACTCGATTCCACTTCACTGCGGGCGTGCGCCTCCCAACGGCGAATCCGGCCCTGGTCCGGCGTTTCCGCCAGCAGTTCGGCCATGGTTTTGTGCAGCAGGGGATGGCGCAGCGCGGGCGCCAGCTCCACCAGCGGCACCAGGACGAAACGCCGCGCGGCCATGCGCGGATGGGGCACCTGCAACTCCTCGCTGTGAATCACGCTGGTGCCGTAAAGCAAAATGTCCAGATCGAGAGTGCGCGGCCCGCGCGGCAGAATGCGGCGGCGGCCGAAGGCGTGCTCGATCTGGCGCACCGCGCGCAGCAAGGGCCGCGGCATCAGCTCCGTTTCGGCCTGCACCACGGCGTTCAAAAACCACTGCTGCGGCGGGGCGTCCACCGGTTCGGTTTCGTAGAGCGAAGATTGGCGCAGCACGTGAATTCCCGCGGCGTTCAGGGCCGCGATGCCGCCGGCGAGGGTGGCGGCGCGATCGCCGATGTTGGAGCCCAGGGAGATGTACACGGTTTTCATTTTTGGCGGAAACGCATGCCCATCGCGAATTAAAAAAGAGGATGTTGCGCGCGCGGGGGCTCAATGCCAAAGTGCTTGTAAGCCAGAGGCGTGGCCACGCGCCCGCGCTGCGTGCGGTCCAGCAGGCCCATCTGCATGAGGAACGGTTCGTAAATCTCCTCGATGGCGTCTTCCTCTTCGCTGAGGGATGCGGCGATGGTGTTGAGGCCCACGGGGCCGCCGGAAAATTTCTGAATGATGGTGAGCATCAGGTTGCGGTCCACTTCGTCGAGGCCGTGGGCGTCCACGCCCAGGCGGTCCAGCGCCTCGCGGGCCACCGCGCCGGTGACGCGGCCTTCGGCGCGCACCTGGGCGAAATCGCGCACGCGGCGCAGCAGGCGGTTGGCCACGCGCGGCGTGCCGCGGCTGCGGCGGGCCACTTCGGTGGCCCCGTCGTCGTCCAGCGCGATGCCCAGAATATTGGCGGAGCGGCGCAAAATTTCCAGCAGATCCTCCGGCTGGTAAAACTCCAGGCGATGCACGATGCCAAAGCGCGAGCGCAGCGGCGCGGTGATCAACCCGGCGCGCGTGGTGGCGCCCACCAGAGTGAAATGATTCAGTTGAAACGGGTGGATGCGCGCGCCGGGCCCCTGGCCGATGATCAGGTCGATGCGATAGTCCTCCATGGCGGGATAGAGGATCTCTTCAATGGCCGGCAACAGCCGGTGGATCTCGTCGAGAAAAAAAACTTCGCGCGCCTCCAGAGAAGTGAGCACCGCGGTGAGGTCGCCCTTGCGCTCGAGCATGGGCCCCGCGCTGGTTTTGATGCCCACGCCCAGCTCGTTGGCGATGATTTGCGCCAGGGAAGTTTTTCCGAGGCCGGGAGGGCCGTACAGCAAAACGTGGTCCAGGGCATCGCCGCGGCTGCGCGCGGCCTCGATGGCGATCAGGATGTTTTCCTTCACGCGCGACTGCCCGATGAAATCGCTCATGCGCGTGGGGCGCACACTGGCGTCCAAGCGCGCGTCTTCGTCGAGGGCGCGTCCGGAAACCACGCGTTGTGGTGGAGCGCTCATGCTGTGCGGCGCGCTCCTTTCTGGGACGGCGCGCTCAACTGCTGGAGCGTGGCGCGCAGGACGGCTTCAAAGTTTTCGTTTTCTCCGCCGGAGACCACGGCGGCCACGGCTTTTTCTGCCGCGCGGCGGTCGTAACCCAGATTGTCGAGGGCCGAGATCACGTCGGCCTCCAGTTGCGTGCGTCCCATGGCGTCGGCGATTTCCGGCGGCGGCGTTTCCACGGCGGAGAGCTTGTCGCGCAATTCCAGGACGATGCGCTCGGCGGTCTTGCGGCCCACGCCGGGGATCAGCGTCAGCTTGGGCAGGTCGCCGGCGCGAATCGCCGGCACCAGATCGTCGGTGCTCATGCCCGAAAGAATTTTCAGCGCCAGCGAAGGGCCCACGCCGGAGGCGGAAATCAGCAGCTCGAACAGGTGTTTCTCGCGCGCGGTGAGAAAACCGTAGAGAGCCAGCGCGTCTTCGCGCACGTGGGTATGAATGATCAGGGTGATGTCGCCGTGCAGCTCTCCCAGGGCGTAGAAAGTGGAAAGGGGAATGAAAACCACGTAGCCCACGCCGCCCACGTCCACCAGCACCTGGTTGGTGCGTTTTTCGGCAAGATGTCCGCGCAAGAGTCCGATCATGTGCGTGCGATTATACCGGCTTTCGCGAACGGCCCAAGCGCCCTTCAAATTAGGCGCGGTATTCGAACGACCCCTGGGATTTCCCAGTGGGGGTACCCCCCACCCGGGTGTTTTTGCGAAAGAGGCTGCAAGGCGATGAAAGCAGGGAGGTTGGATTCCTCTGGCGGAGCACAAGAGGCCGGAAGCGCATGAAAACAAAGGAGGGCTCTTTTGCAAAGAGAGGGAAGAGAGCGTTTGTGGTGGAAGTTCGACTAAGAGGGCGTGCTGCGAGCACTGCCCGACCGGTTTATTACGCGGGCTGTAAGTACAGCCCGCACCCGTGCAAAGCAGCGGTGACGCAGTGCGGGCGTCCGCGAAAGGATTCAGAACGGCGAAAAAAGTTGGTCGGCCGAGGAACATAGGCCACGTTAGCACAAGATGGCGATAATGTAAACATATTAATTACTTTAATGCAATCGTTTTACTTCTCCTCGGGAGTCATTCGAAACGGAGGTCGTTCGAAACGGGAGGGCGAACGTAGCACCTGGGTAGTGGGTCAGTTTGGTCGCACTGTGAACGGACCGGAGGGATTCCTCGTCGCTTGCTTTAGGCGGGCTGTAAGTACAGCCCGCACCCGAGTCTCTTCGGAATGACGCCGCGTTTTGTGTTTTGACGCGGAGCCAGGAACGCCTAGCTAAGCCGTTCGCATAAATCTTAAGTAGCCGGTCGCGCGATACTCCAGGCGCGTCCCAAACTCAAACTTACCCCAAAGGGCTTGCTGGCGTCGCAGGACGTGTCCGTCGTTTCCGCCACTACCGGCGCCTACGGGCAATCCGCCGGCGGCGTGGCGGAGGGAAACCCGGTTTGAGATGATATAGGCCGATGGCGACGGAGCAGAGCAAGCGGAGGAAAGTGCGTTGGGGCGTGCTGGGCGTGGCGTCCATCGCCGTGCGCAGGGCCATCCCCGGGATGCAGAAGGGACAGTGGAGCGAGGTGGCGGCGATTGCCTCGCGGGACGGCAAGAAGGCCGGGGAAGCGGCGCGCAAGCTGGGGATTGGAAAAGCATTCGGATCGTACGAGGAGCTGTTGTCCGACGCGGATATCGAGGCGGTGTATATCCCGCTGCCCAACTCTCTGCATGCGCAGTGGACGGTGAAGGCGGCGGAGGCAGGGAAGCACGTGTTGTGCGAGAAGCCGCTGTGCCCCACCGTCGCGCAAGCCCGAGCCGTGCTGGAGGCGCGCGAGCGCACCGGCGTGAAGATCGGCGAGGCTTTTATGGTGCGCACGCACCCGCGATGGCTGCGCGTGCGGGAACTGGTGCGCGCGGGGCGCATCGGGGAGTTGCGCTCGATCACCGGGGTTTTCAGCTATTTCAACCGCGATGCGGCCAACATCCGCAACATGCCGGAATACGGCGGCGGGGCGCTGCTGGACATCGGGTGCTATCCGGTGACGCTGGCGCGGTTTCTGTATGGCCAGGAGCCGGCGCGCGTGCTGGGGTTGCTGGAGCGCGATCCGGAATTCAAGATCGACCGGACGGATTCGGCGCTGCTGGATTTTCCGTCGGGGCAATGCTCGTTTGTGTGCAGCATGCAGCTCAACTACCGGCAGAGGATGGAGCTTCTGGGGACGCGCGGGCGCATGGAGATCGAGCTGCCGTTCACCCCGCCGACGGATGAGCCCACGAGCATTTTGATCGACGACGGATCGGGCTCGGCGGGCGGACGGGTGACCGAAGTTATCGGGAAGTGCGATCAGTTCACGGTGCAGGGCGACGCATTTTCGAGAGCCATCCGCGAGGGAGGCGAGGTGCCGGTTTCGGTGGAAGACGCCATCGGGAATATCGCGGCCCTGGAAGCGATCCAGCGCTCGGCGGAATCCGGCAAGTGGGAAACGCCGCGTGGAATTCTCTAAAGCGATTGGCAATCTTCCCCAGGGGCTGAAGCCCACAGAATTGGGACGATAATGTCGGAGCTGAAGCTCCGACCCCCTAAGGGCGGCAAACCTAATTCCTCGGAACGCAAATTGGGACGCTACCCAAGGTCGAGGATTTAGAAGCGGACCATGACTTCATTGGGGCCGGAGGGCAGGTCGAACTTCCCGCCGCGCTCCTGGTTGAGTTTCAAAGTCGCGGGGATGTCCAACTCGGACAAAGAGATTTTCCTTTGCCACGAACCGGTGGTCCAGTAATTGGCGGGCGTGAATAGGGTAGCGCCCTGGATCGTATATTTCGCAACTTCTTCCTGGTGGCCGTCACGGAACACGAGCACGGCGGGCGGCAATTTCGGAAGCGGTTGGGCCTCTTCATCGGAAGCTTTTAGAGAATCAGCGGGCGTCGATGGCCCTAAAGTGGGCACCTGGCTGCCGGTGGGAATCCGCACCCATTGACCGTTGCGATCTTCCAGCATCAGCGACTCCACCGGGGCCGCCGCGGGCGCAGAGGCCGGGGCGGGCGGGGCGACGACGTTGGGGACCGGTTGCTCGTCATAGGGCAGGAACTCGGAGTCATAGTCGGAGTCGGAGTAAAAGTAGGGAGCGGAGATCCATGCGGAGCCATTGAAAAACCGGCGCCGGGCCGGATAGGCGAATCCTCTTCCGCGCAATCCAATCGAAGCAGTTCCGCGCCCGCCGCGGGCTTGCGCATGCGCAGGCGGGGCCGCGAGCAGCGCTCCAAGCACAGGAAGGGCGATGGCCAGCCGGAAGATCGTAAGTCCGCGCCGTCGCGATGCCGAGGAGATCATGCCTGGATTCCCCTTTTCCACCACGCCTAACTATACACCCGACAATTATGAAGACTCAATGTTCCCGGCGGGGGAGTGGGTCGGTTTCCGGTAAGCCGGTGGTCTCAAGGGGTCGATGCAACACTGGCATTAATGTGCTATGGGCTGCCCTAACTGTGAAGTCGAAACATCTCTAGCACGACAAAGTGCCAGACGGCTCTAGCTCCCGGAGTAATTCGGCACCCCAAGCACCCGCAGCCGCCCGCTTCGCCTCAAGGTCCATCAGATCCCGAACAAACATCAAGTCGCAAAACTTCTCATAGGTCGCGGGCGGGAGGTCCCGATCCATGTAGCGCATGCCGAAATCCCACCGCGCTGGCGAGTGACGCATGCGAAGCAGCTCCGCTAGAGGCTTCAACGTCGCCGCCCAATAGGCCGCAAGCGCCTCCGCCTGGTGGCCGCGCCGAATAGCCTTATTGACGAAAATCTGACTTGCGATGAACCACTCCTGAAGTTCGCGGCGTCGCTCTTCTCGCTTATTTGCCACCGTGGTGAGATCGGAGGATCTCGGATGCAGCCACTCTCCCTTGTCGAAGAGCGGACGTACCCGCCCATGACGCTCCACGTCGAGATACCGATCGGGGGCGCTCACACGTAGCAGGCAGAGGTCAACCATGAGATACTCGCCGGCCGCCTTGAGCTGGTAGTAGCGCCCCGCTGCCATATCGTGGCAGGCCGTTATGGGAGACAGCTCGCGTAAAGACGCCGCCACGGTCGCATAGAGCTGCTCGAACGACGCGCTGTCATTCACCAGGAAGGACAGATCGATATCCGAGTAGCTATCGACCGCGCCAAAGGCAACACTTCCGCCTTCCCACCCGGCGAGGACGTCAGGAAGTGGCTCGAGGGCTCCGCAGACGACTCTCGAGATTTGTTCGCGAAGTAACAAGCCATTACCTCAGACTGGCCAAGTTTTGCGGGACCTGTGAGTGGACTATACCAACGTGGAGGGGTCGTTTCTACTCATTTGGGCGATCTAGGCCAGACGGCCATTTTCCGGAAAGATGGGTGGTCTCGCCGCCCGCGATGCCGTGCCGGCTCGAAATAGCCCTTCAAGCTCTAGCCATACGTCCGAACGGGACAGGGTCGCGCGACTGTCCCCCAACGGGTCTTCGGACCAGTAGCAACGCCACCAGCCAAGAGGAATGATGAATGCTGCACGAATGCGGAGGAACTCCGATGCAAAAGATTTCTTTGATTGTGTTGCTTGCCGCAGCGGTTTGCGTCTCCGGCTGCTACACCAAGGCCTATCGCGAAGCGCTTAAAACTCAGCAGACTCAGTCCGCACAAAACAATACGAACCAAGCGGCGGGCCAAACGGCGGGCCAAGTCGCGGGCCAAGCCAACAAGTAAGAAGTGAAAGTTCTCATCAGTGAGTACAGAATGCGTCCGGGCGGCCGGGAATGAGGTCCGCGCGGCGAGATTTACCAGGCGTCATAAGCGCTGGCTGATCGCCAGAATATTTCCCTCGGAGTCCTTGAACCAGGCGGTTTTCGCTCCGCCGCCGGTCACAATGCTATTTCTCATCGTCACACCCGGAAAGTCATACTCCTCGAATTTCACACCTCGCGTCTTTAGTTCGGCCACCTCGGCTTCCACGTCGTCGACCCGCCAAAACGCCTGGCTGGCCTTGGATGTTCCCGCGTTTTTCGTCGGGTACATGAACACTTCGGCACCACCGCACTCGTAGATTACGCCTCCGGCATATTCCTCCTTGGGCTTGAGGCCAACGATCTCCTCGTAGAATTTCCTCGCCCTGAGACGTCGGATGCGGGGATGTAAGCGCGAATCGGTGCAGCGCTCAACATGATTTGCTCCTTTCAGTCTATTCTTTCGATTCCAAAGACGGCAGCAGCGCGCCCGTATGTTCAACGGCGGGCGGGGCGACGACGAACTATACTCCCGACAATTATGAAGACTCAATGTTCCCGGCGGGGTGGGGCAGTTTCGGAGAAGCTGACCGCGTCCTCTCGCAATACCCGACAGGCAGCGGTATACTCGGCCGGCCTTTGCCGGCCGGAGAGCTTCGGCGATCGATCCGGGCCCACGCCCAGGCCGCACGAAGTACCGTCAGCGACTCTTCCCGTCAAATCGCGGCCATCAGGCTTGACTCAGATTGTTGGCAAGAAATGGAAGACTACTCGAAAGGGGAGAACGCGATGGTCCAAATCCGTGCTGCACGACAAGGTAGGGAACGGAGGAACGAGCCATGACCAGAATTCTATCTTTTGTGCTGCTGATCGTTGCGGTGGTGCTCGCCGGGTTGGGTAACCGGGCCGTTTCCGCCCAGGAGGACAAGTACACTCTACAGGTGCCGAACGGGCTCAGCTTCTCCGATTTTAGGGGATACGAAAACTGGCAGGTTGTCGCGGTTAGCCAGACCGACGATCTGCTTAAGGCGATGGTGGCCAATCCCACGATGATGGCCGCCTACCGTGCCGGCGTCCCCGGCAATGGCAAGCCTTTCCCGGACGGCTCCAAGATTGCAAAGATCGAGTGGAAACCAAAAAAGAGCACGGAATCCCCCTTTGCAGTCAGGATACCGGATAGCTTGCAAGACGTTTTCTTCATCGAGAAGGATGTGAGTCGCTTCCCGAAGACGAATGGATGGGCCTACGCCGCGTTTGACTATAACCCCGCGTCCGACAAGTTCACGCCCGATCCAACCGGTGTGGTCAATTGCGGGTTCGCGTGCCATACGATCGTGGCGAAAAAGGACTACATTTTCACAGCGTACGGGACGCGGTGAGCCGGCCCACAAGGCAAAAACCATATGCTTTGCGCACTCCCGGTGGATGGCACGCATGCGGATTCCAGCCGGTACGCGCCCAGGGTCGCTCGCTTCCATCGCCGGTCCAGCATGCGTCACCGGGCCGCCTCAACAAAATCCATATAAAATCCAGGGTAACAAGGGTATTTACAGTAACTGAGGAAGCGTTGCATCGGCCGCGCGCCTGAACACGAGCAACTTCGCGGTGAGCACCTGTACTGGGCGTTCGTTTTGGTTGATCGTAATGCTGCGGACGACCACAACTCCACGGTCTGGCTTTGTCCGCGAAGGCGATATCTCCGTGATCTCGCTTTCCACCCGCAGCGTGTCGCCGGGACGCACGGGCTCCGGCCAGGCGATCTCAGCGCCCAGGCCGATGAGTCCGCCCGCGAGGCGAAAGTCTCCGGTTACGAGAAGACGCATGGTTGCCGCCGCCGTGTGCCACCCGCTGGCGGCAAGCCCGTGGAAAACGCTATCCTGGGCAGCGGCTTCGTCGAGATGAAAGGGCTGCGGATCGAACTCGACCGCGAACGCTTTGATGCGATCCCGGTCGAAATTGTACAGACCGGATGTAAATCGTTGGCCCACGTGCAAGTCTTCCAGATATAAGGACCTGTTCATCGGCGCGGCTTAGGAGGCGTTTTTCTTGCGATATTCGATCGCGATACCGACCTCAGTGCGTCCTATCTTCTAAGATGATCCACTCCCGTGCCTTGGCCTGTTCACGCACTGGAAAAATCTGAACCACTCCGGGAATCACAAAACTGAAGGCTAGGATCGTGTACCGAATCCAATCGACGTCGGTAACTACGGCGATGCGCTCCCAGCGAAGGAGATGCTCCATGCCGACCTTGAAATCGTCCCACATGGCACCCGGCTCAATCCCGGAAAAGTTGGGGTCGATCTGATAATAAAGGCGAAGTTTGCCTTGTTGCTTGAGTGCTTCTTCTACAGCAGGGATCAGCACAGTTTCGTAATCGCGTTTCGTGACCTGTCCCTTGCAAGAGAAGGCGAGGACTTTACTGGGAAATCCCTTAAGTGCTTCAATCATTCGTTCCTTACCGAAATGTGGGGTCTGCGTCGCGCATCCTACACTTCTCCGGCCATGGGCACAATGAATTTGCTGCCAGAGAAGCCGTGGCACGGTTCGCAAAGTTTCCGGCGGCCAGCGCCCCCTAGAAACGGGGCGGTCGCAGTGGATCACGGCGGCGGCGGCGTGGCAGCCAGACGCTGGGAGGGGGAGAAGTACAGGTTGTCGCAGATGGAATCCGTCAGATGATTGGGAAGATGCGGACCGCGACGCCGACCTTGCCGTTTTCAAGCTGGTCGACTCGCACCACGGACGCGTGTTCTTCGCGCTGCTTCCCGTCATCCGGATTTCGCGTCACCAATACTTCCATTCCCGGGTAGTAATGATTCGCCGCGGCCTGGAAATACATGCCGCCTTGCGAAACATTCAAGGTGGCGCAAAGCTCTTCGGGGTTTCGCGGATCCGCCGGACGGATGCGCACTGTTTGCGAAAACTTCGCCCGCGAACTGCGCCGCACCACCAGGCTGGCCCGCGGAATGGCATTCGTGTAGGAAAGCACACCAGCCACAAACAGGCATCCCGTCAGCGCGTACAGGCCCGGCCCGGGAGTCATCTGGATGGAATTCATCATCAATGCCCGCATGGCCACAAATGGATTGCTGCGCGAACCAAAGGAATCGTTGCTGGTAAACACCGCGAGCCAGGAGCGCAGGCTGGCGTTCATTACCATCACGTCCACAATAGCGAAGACTCCAAAGCAACCGCCCACAAAGGCCAATGCCCCCGTCAATTTTCGGGTAAAAAACAGGTCCACGAAGGCCACGGCCGCGCAGGCCAAAGAAATGAGCACCAGCAAGGGCGCAAGCCACGCCATCCTCAAACTGCGGGGCGCTTCTTCCGCTTGGTGTACGGCCACCCCGCCCCCCTGGCTGGAGGACACCCGGTGCTCCTGGGAAGCTCCTTGTGCCGGGGCATTCCCAAGGGTGGACTGCAGACGGATCAATCTGTCATGCACCTCGTAGCCAGCGATCGACTGGTTGCCGGTGAAGGGACCATAGATGCTCACCAAAGGAGAAAAGAAAGTCGCCATGGCGGCACAGAGAACGAACCCGATTCCGATGCGCTCTAGATGAATGTTTGGGGTAGTCATGGCTGGTCTTTCACGAATCACCGGTCGCAGGGAAGTTCAAGTATGGCCGGAATTTCCATGGATCGGATCATCCTAAGAAAATCGCTGTCGCTATACGGTTAACCCTCAGCCTGGAATGCCTCCAAGATCTGACAGAGGAGGCGGACCTGACCTGGGCTGGGCTGCCTCCCTATTTTTTCAAAAGCGCAAACGAACTAGCTGAGCGGCGTACTGGCTACGGTTGCTACTCCCGCGGTGCTGGCACGGATTACGCCGGTTTGATCGGTGTAGAAATAGCGCCTTCCGGTAGTGCCCGGGCTAGTGGGCTGCGCGGCGATGGAATAATTCAAATAGTTGCCGTTGTTGTCCGTGGTGCCGGCAGACCAGGCGAAGCTGTAGCCGCTTTTGGTGCCGGTGGCCAGGACCGAATCGATCAAGTCCGCGGAGGTGGAAGTCGCCGCTGTGCCTGCGGCTACCGGTGCGAGCTTGGTCAACGAGGCCGGGTATCCCCCGTAGGTGACCGAATAGGTGATGGACGCAGTATTGAGCGTGCGCAAAGATCCCACGCAGGAGGCCTCATTGGCCGCTTCTTTGGACCGCAGCAAGTTGGGGATAGCGATGGCGGCAATAATCAAAATGATGGCAACAACAATCAGCAACTCGATCAGGGAAAAACCACGTTGTCCGTTCTTTCGCATAAAATCTCCGAGGACGATGCTTCTCAAATTTACCATCGTCCCGAGAGAATTAAAGATGCATGGCTATTACCGTGGACTCATGGGGGTAATAACGCATTAGCATACTTTGCTTAGCAAATCCTGGTATCCAGTTGATCTGTGGCCCTCTTGGAGTGCCTGAACATTGCGGCCGAAATGGAACAAAGGTAACGACCAAGCGGCGTGGACTGGCAAAAACTGTTAGAAAGGCCCGCAGTAGGACAACGAACCTCGCGCCGTAAAACGCACCCAGAGCTAGCGCGGCTCAGGCTTACTTCCCTTTTTCGAACGTCTGGACTGTTTCAATGCGGAATAGAGATTGGCGATGGAATAGGTGACTCCCGCGAACACGCGTTTGTCTGGCGTGCTCGGGCCGAGGCCCACGTCCATTCCCGTATCGACCACCAACCGTGGTGAGAATTGATAGGTGAGCGCCCAGAGAGTGGACGCAAATCCCGGGGTGTACGAGTTGAGCGGAGTGCTTCCGTAGAACTCGCCGGTGATCCATATGGGACCTCGAAGAGGGTGCGAAAACGAAAGGTCCAGCTGGACATCGCGGTCAAAACCGGGAGCGTTCTGGCGCCCAATCAGAAAATAGGTGGCGTTAAAGTCGAAGTGAGTTCCACGTACGTTCTTACTGGCAAGAAATATGAATCCATGATCCTGGCGACCCGATCCCAGCCCCCTCGCTTGGCTTGCCGAGGGGATTTTGACCTCATAACTCAACGCCAAGGCTGGCGCGTGGGCGGTTTCGCGATAAAAGCGGATTTGTGGCCCGAGCCAGTTGTCGCCGAAACCGCTCCGATGTCCCAGGGAATCCGATTGGGAAAGAAAATTGGTCGAAGCCCAGCGCAGCTCTACGTCGCAGAGCAATCCAAATTTCAACAAACTTACGATGTCTTGTTCCTGAACACCGCGCCCGGGCCACGAACCGTCCCAGCCATACTCCACCTCTAAAACTCCGTACTGCGTAATATCGGCGGGATTTGCGACCGTGGGCCGGTTGGGATTGGCCGCAAGGGTCGCGCTATAGCAACCCGTCTGGCGGCCCAAAAACTGGGCGTGGAGCCCGGACGTTGTCAGGAAGAGGGAAAAGACGGCAACCAAGGGGCGCAGAACTGCCATTCGCAGGTGGCTTATGGAACCGAGCTGTCGCTGAAAAGTGTCTCTGAGAACGGCTCATCCCCTGGGCGTTCCGCGAAATCCCGCAGCCATACTAGTCGCGGGGCGGCTCGTGGCTTTCCGCAAAGTTTAGGGGCTGACAATCCAAAATACCGATAGCGTCGCGCATCTCTCGACGGCCGGGGAAGTAGAGGCCGGGCGGCGATATGACTTCCGGGCGGATTTTGTGATTTAATTGCCGGGATGGAACAGGCGCAAATCAGCCCGCGGCCGGCGGTGGGGGCGATCGTGGTGGTGAGCGGCCTCGCCGTGTCGTTCCTGCTGTGGCTGCTGTACGTGCATCATGCTTCGGCGGAATTCGCGGGACGCTGGATGTTTTTCCCGGCGCTCAACGCGTTTCTGAACGGATTGTGCGCGATCGCGCTGTGCGTGGGATTGTATTTCATCAAGCATGGCAACCGCGAAGCGCATCGCAGGAGCATGTTGCTGGCCTTCGGGTTTTCCTCCGTTTTTCTGGTCAGTTACATCGTGAACCACGCGCTGCACGGCGACACGATTTTCCCCGGCCACGGCGCGGTGCGCACGCTGTACCTTTCCATTCTAGCCAGCCACGTGGTGCTTTCCATCGTCGCGCTGCCCATGGTGCTGACGACGTTTTTCTTCTCGCTGACGGGCCGGTTTGCGATGCACCGCCGCATCGCGCGCGTGACCTTCCCCATCTGGCTCTACGTTTCCATCACCGGCGTGGTGGTTTTTCTTTTCCTCAAGGCCTACGCGTACTAGACGCGGCCGCGGCTAAAAGCTGGAGGTCAGGCGCAGGGCAAAACTGCGCGAAGGACCGATGGCGTTGCCCGAGAAAAGGCCGCCGAAGTCGATCACGTCCAGAACGTTGGTGAGATTTTCTCCGTCCACCTGCAACTGCACCTTCATGCGATCGGAGCGATAGACGTCGGCGCCGGCGGAAGCGCCGACGAGCAGGGAGGGGTCGATGCGGCCGCGGCTGAAGTTGATGCGATCCAGGACTTGCTGGCCGTATTCGGCAAGCACCGTGGAGGGGTCGCCGTCGAACTCGAAGGGCAGTCCCGAGTCGTAGGCGAGGGTGGCGGCAATCCAGAAGCGCGGGGCCACCTGATAGCGCAGGCGGCCGCGAACGGTATTGCGCTGGTCCTGCGAATCCGGGAAATGGCCGGTGAGCTGCGTTTCGGCGCTGGCAGCGTCGTCGCCCAAAAAAAGGCCTCCGGTCACCGGAAACCACACCATGCCGACGGTATAGGAGTAGCTGGCGAAGCCGGAGAATTTGCCCCACGCCGGCAGGTCGATCTTGGCCTCTCCGCCATAAATAATGGATTTCTGGAAGGCGATGGGAAAGCTGATGGTCGTATTGTCGATCTGATCGTCGTCGGCGTAGTTGTCGACCAGCCGCCGAAAATAATTGGCGTCCACTTTGAAATGCTGGAACAGGGTTTTGGCCACTCCGGCTTCGTAATAATTTCCTTCCGAAGGTTGGACCGGCAGGCGGAGAAAGCTCGCCGGGTCCAGAGACTGCACGGCCGGGGAGCTGGAAAGCAGGATGTTCTCGAACGACGGCGTTTGAAAGACGCGGTCGTAGGAAAAATGCAACACCACCCCGGCCGATGGGAAATAACGGGAAACCGCCAGGCGCGGGTCCACCGCCTGGCGGTTGAGCAGCAACTGATAATGGTCCCAGCGAAGGCCGGCGTTGATCGTCCATTTGCCCAGGCGGATCAGATCCTGCACGAAGGCGGCTTGTTCCAGGTCCGGGCGGGCGCCGGTGAAGGCGAACGTTCCCGGCGTGCCGTCATCGAACTGCGTGGGATCGGTGATGATGTAACTGAAGTTCTCGTGCAGGAAAATATTGTCGGATTCCACGCCGGCCTTCCATTCCTGGCGTCCGCGGCTGAGGGTGACGCTGCCCTTGAAATACTCCTCGTCAAAGCGGTTGCGCTGGAAAACCAGCACGGGAGTGGCATAGGCGTTGGAATCGATGCCATTTTCGTTGTTCCGCGCCATCCCGTAAAAATCGGCCAGGACATGGGGTGAAAAGGTGTGCTGGTAGGAGAGAATCCCCATGGTCTCGAAATTGTCGCCGTTCTGAAGCTGCGATCCCAGCGGTTGCGATCCGTCAAAGGGATCGGGATGCGGGCTTTGCTGAACCTGTTCGTTGGGCAGTTCGTAGCGGGCCAGTTCGTGGCGCACAGTGAGGCTCAGGCGATCCTTGGGGGTAAGGGCGCGCGCGTAACGCAGGGAGAAATCGCCCGTGGTGCCGCGATTGGTATAGTTCTGCGGAACCACGGGATTCAGATAGTGGCTGGTGTCGTCGCCGCTGGCGCTGACGCTCAGAGTGTTCCTTCCCCAGGCGTACTGTTCCCGCGTGAAGGCGCCGGCGGTGTCAAAGCTGCCGCCGGAGAGCACCACCTGCCCGTGTAAACCCTGCTGGGTGTCCTGGACAGTGTTGACTTCGACCACTCCGCCCATCTTCCGGCCGTACTCGGCCGGGAAGCCGGCCGTATAGATGCTGATGGACTGGACGTCGTCGGCCTCGATCTCCGGGCCAAAGCTGGGAGAGCGGTTGTCCGTGAGGGGCACGCCGTCGACGACGAACTGGGTTTGATACTCCGACCCGCGAGGGTGCAGAACGGCGTTTCCTTCATAGAGCCATCCGGGCTGGGAGTTGACGAGATCCTGCAAGGAGCGGCCGGGCAGGGAACCGGGACGGCTCTGAATCTGCGCGGAACCGACCTGGCTGACCGAGCCTGCCTGGTCGGGATCGATCAGCGTGTCGGCCGCGCTGACGGTCAGGGATTGCGCGACCGAAGGGAGTTGCAGTTGCGCGGAATCGTCGGTGGGAATCGAGGAACGAATATCGAGTGTCTGGGATAGCGCGGCAAAGCCCTGCTGATGGATTTCCAGGCGATAGATGCCGAAGGGCAAATGCTGGGCGACGAGACCTCCCTGGTCATCCGTGCTGAGGGTGTTGCGATATTGATTGGCTTCGCTGACGATTTGGACCGGCGTTTTCACGCCGAGTCCGGAGGGATCGGTCACTTTGAGCCGCAGTTCGCCCTCATTGCTTTGTCCCGCCAGCGGCGAGGCGCACAGGAGGATCAGAGCCAGAAATTTCTTCACATGCGGCTTCCGGATTGACGGCGGGCGCGGGCGCGCAACGCTAAGCGGCGGAGCCGCGCAGGCGCCAGGCGAGCTCCGTAACACGGCGTCCGATTTCGTCGCGCACGCTGCGGTAGACGGCCAGATCGCATCCAAATGGATCCGTCACTTTCCATTGCTCCACGCGCGTGGGAGGGCGAACGAGATTCTCGATGGACCGCCCGGCCATATTGATCAGCAAATCGGCGCTGGCGACATCGTTGTCCTGCAGCGGCTTGGATTGCTGGCCGGTGCTGGATATGCCGATCTCGGCGAGCGCCGTTTGCGTGGGCCGGCTGATGTAGCCCAGGGGAGACAACCCGGCGCTGGAAGGCGCGATGGCGTCGGGCGCGAGGTGACGAGCCAGCGCCTCGGCCATGGGGCTGCGGCAGGAATTGCCGATGCAAACGAACAACACGCGCTTGGGCAGC
>Ga0302326_10007414_pt1 | contig 24404 bp, 17 predicted proteins | sample Palsa_T0_3_FD_202264 | JGI IMG/M metagenome (GOLD analysis project Ga0302326, IMG submission 202264) | Peat permafrost microbial communities from Stordalen Mire near Abisko, Sweden - Palsa_T0_3 | ecosystem: Environmental > Terrestrial > Soil > Palsa > Peat permafrost | place: Sweden: Abisko... | reverse complement strand
AGGCATCCGGGGCGTAGGATCGGTCGGACGAATGGGCCGCCAGCACAGAGTGAATCCGCGTCATCATGTCAACCGCGAATGGCTGCGGCCTGGTGTAAAGCAGAGGCACGCGAAAACCACGGGCGCAATCTTGCGCGGTGAAGCACTCGTAGAGAACCCGCTGACCGTCGGGCAGCAGAACGGTGATGGAATGATCCCCGGCCATGGCTGTGGGCTCCAGCAGCGATCCTGGCAGCAAAAAATCACCGGCGCGAAGAGGCTCGCTTTGGCCTTCCGCCAGCCATGTGCCCTTTACTTGCCAGGCGAGCCCATGGGGCGTTTCCCCGGGTTTCTGCGCCTGCGCCAACCAGGAGAGACAAAGCAGAACCGTCCCGGGAAAGAGGGCTTTGCTCTTAAGAGACCGGACAAAGAACATGGTTGATCCGAGATTGCCGGATTCAGAGGGGCAGCGCAATAGGCTGGGGATTGCGGAAAGGGGGAGCGTACCTTTCAAAACACGCCCTGTACCCAGAAGTAACGCAAAAATAGTTACCAATATGCATCCAAAATTACCACTTTGTAGTTCTGGCGCCCTCCGTCCTTCATGTACTGTTACTCACGTTGTACTTTAATTGACACGATTGTGTGAGTGACAGGTCAGCTTTGTAGCCTGTCGATTTTGACTAGCGTGCGAGGAATCTCGTCGCGCTGGTTTGGTTGTTTGGTCTGCCTCTGCCTCCTGCCTCCCCTCGGTTGGCGAACCCGCGCTTGATCCAGCTCCCTTGGGAAGGTGTCTCCACATGTCTGAACTAAGCTCTCTTCGTTCTGCCGCTACCCGGAAGTCCACGAATGTTTCAATGCTTATCCTCTTTGCCCTGGCGTTGTCATTCTCCGGAGCAGCAGCAAGCCTGATGGCTCAGACGCCGACGCCGGTGACGGTGTCAACCTGGCGTTACGACCTGACGCATGCGGGACAAAACACAAGTGAGACCGCGCTTACCCCGGCCAATGTGAACGTCAACTCGTTCGGCAAGCTTTTCTCCGTGAACGTCGACAGCACAACCTATGCCCAGCCCCTTTACGTGCCCGGGCTGACGATCCATGGGGCCGTACACAACGTCCTCTTTGTTGCCACTTCGAACGACTCGCTTTACGCCTTCGATGCGGATTCGAACGGCGGGGCAAATGCGAATCCCCTCTGGCAAGTGAGCATGTTGAGTGCCTCCCACGGCGCCGGAGCGGGAGCCACCGCAATCCCATGGGAAGACACCGCTTCGCCCGACGTCGCTCCGACCATCGGCATCACCGGAACACCTACCATCAATCCTGCCACCAACACGTTGTATTTGGTGGCCGCAACCAAGGAGAACGGCGCTTACTTCTCGCGGCTCCATGCCATAAACATTCTTACCGGCGCCGAGCAGGCGAACAGCCCGGTGGTGATCAGCGCCACGATCGCGGGAACAGGCAATGGCAGCTCCAGCGGCCAACTATCCTTCAGCCCTCTGTGGCAAAACCAGCGCAGCGCGCTGGATTACTACAACGGCTATGTCTATTTTGGCTATGGCGCGCACGGCGACAATGGCCCGTGGCATGGATGGCTCTTCGCGTACAACGCGACCACGCTGGCGCAGAGCGCGGTTATCTGCACTTCTCCCAATGGCTATGGCGCCGGAATATGGGAGGCAGGCGCAGGCTTGCCGATCGATAGTGACGTCGCCGGCGGCCGGCTGTTTTTGACCACCGGCAACGGCACGTTCACCACCTATCCGCCCTTCAACGCAAATACCGAGCTAGGTGAAGGCGTGACCAACTTCAGTCTGGCCAACGGCGGCCTCACCCCGACCGATGCATTTACATCGTTCAATGGAACGGTGCTGAATAATGGCGATCTTGACGAGGGCTCCGGAGGCCTGCTGATGGTGCCCGACCAGCAAGGATCATACCCGCACGAGCTGGTGCAGGCAGGCAAGGAAGGCCGCATTGTCGTGCTGAATCGCGATCATCTGGGCGGCTTTGCCGGCGCCAGCGCCCCCTACAACACCAACATTCCGCAGGATATTCCAAAGCAAATCAAGGGGATGTGGAGCACGCCCGCCTACTGGAACGGTAATGTGTACACCTGGGGCAACGGCGATGTGCCCAAGCTGTTTCAGATGAACAGCGGTGTTCTCTCCACCACACCGGTGAGTCAATCTACGATCACCTCCGCGTTTCCCGGCGCCTCCTTTTCCATCTCTTCCAATGGCACACAGGACGGCATCGCCTGGGCCACCAGGACAGACCAATTCAACACCCATGGTGCGGCCGTACTGTATGCATGGGAGGCAAACGACCTTGCCAGTACCATCTATGAGAGCGACACCAATTCCGCGCGGGATGCCGCCGGGCCTGCCAACAAGTTTTCCATCCCCATCGTTACCAATGGCAAGGTGTACATAGCTGAGAACACCCAGGTGGATGTCTACGGGTTGTTCAACAATGAGCCCACCGCGGCCGCACCCGCGATTAGCCCTGACGGCGGCACATTTGCCGGCAGCCAGAGTGTCACGCTTTCCGGCACGACTGCCTCTGCAACGATCTACTACACGCTGGACGGCACGGTTCCGACCCCGGCGTCGACGCTTTACACTGAGCCCATCACAGTTAGTGTCGACACCACGGTTCGTGCCATTGCCAGCGCGCCCGGGTACGTGCAGAGCGGGGTGAGCAGCGCTACGTTCACGCTTGCTGACCAGACGCCGGCGGTGAGCTTCCTGCCTGCCCCTGGGACCTATACCACCGCGCAGCAAGTAACTCTCTCGGATACAGATTCCACAGCAAAGATTTACTACACGACCAACGGGACGACGCCGACGGCATCCTCGAACCTGTATATGGGTCCAATTTCGGTCACAGCCTCGGAGACGATCACCGCGATCGCCCTCGATCCCGCCTTGCAGAACAGCAATCTCGCGACCGGCGCCTACGTAATTCAGGCAGCAGGATCATCCGTTAACTTCGGCAGCGGCTTCTCCTCCACCGTCGGCTTGACGCTGAATGGAAGCACCGTAGCCACCAACGACACCCGCTTGCAGTTGACCAACGGACAGCTGGCTGAGGCCGGGAGTATGTTCTGGAGTGAGCCCATATCGATCCAGCAGTTCACTACGGATTTCGAGTTCCAGCTATCGCTGGCCCAGGGCGACGGCTTCACCTTCGCGATTCAGAACGTAGGACCGACCGCGCTCGGAGGCGCCTATGGCGGGCTCGCCTACGCCGGCATTGGCAAGAGTGTCGCCGTCAAGTTCGACTTTTATAACAACGCCGGTGAGGGCAACGACTCGACGGGCGTGTTTACCGATGGAGCATTGCCGACAGTCCCTGCCGTCGACCTGACCCCGAGTGGCATCGAGTTGAACAGCGGTGATTCCATCCAGGCGCATATCACCTACGACGGTACGACGCTCACCCTGAATCTGCTTGACCTGGTGAACAACAAAACCTTCACCATGGCCAAGGTGATCAATATTCCGCAGATCGTTGGCGGAAATACAGCCTACGTCGGCTTTACCGGCAGTACGGGCGGGCTGACGTCGAGCCAGAAGATCCTGACCTGGACTTACACCGCGGTAGCGCAGGCGGTAACTGCCGCGCCGGTGTTTTCGCCGGCGGCGGGCACCTACACCACGGCGCAGAGTGTTGCCATCAGCAGCGCAACCAAGGGCGCGGTGATCTACTACACCACCAACGGAACGACGCCGACGACGGCATCCAGCGTTTACTCGGGTCCCATGACGGTGGGTACGGGTACAACCACGATCGAGGCGATGGCCGTCGCCAGCGGATCATCGCCCAGCGCGGTGGTGACAGCAAAATATCTTGTGGGTGGGACCACACCGGTCAACTTCCCCGATGGGTTCGCATCGTCCGCCGGCCTGGCGCTCAACCAGGCTGCGACCGTGACCGATGGCGCGCTGCAAATGACTTTATCGGGATCTGCGACTGACAAGGGGTCTGCCTGGTTTACCACGCCGGTGAACATCGGCTCATTCACTACGGACTTCCAGTTCCAACTGCTCAGCCCTTCGGCGGACGGGTTCACGTTCACCATTCAGAACCAGGGACTCACCGCGATTGGGAACGGAGGCAGTGGGCTCGGCTACGGAGCCTCTAAGACAGGTGCGACTGGCGGCATCTCCAAGAGTGTTGCGGTCAAATTCGATATTTACAGCAACCAGGGAGAGGGCGCCGACTCGACAGGTTTTTACACCGACGGTGCCGCGCCGACGATTCCGGCGATCGATATGACCGCTTCGGGTGTTGTGCTGAAGAGCGGCGACGTCTTTCAGGCGCATATCACCTATGACGGGACGAACCTGACGCTTGTCCTCACCGACACCGTAACCTCGAAATCCTTTACCTACACCTCGCCGGTCAACATTCCGTCGATCGTAGGGTCGGGAACTGCCTACGTGGGCTTCACCGGTGGCATTGGCGGGCTGAGCATGACAACCCACATACTCAATTGGACCCTGACCAACTAGGACGCACACTATGAGGGGGTGGGGCGGGTGGCCCAGGTCTCGCGTTTGAGACCTGGGAGTCATGCAAAGGGACCCGATCCCGGTCTCTCACGCAGGGGCTCAAAACCCCTGAAGTGGGTCCTTCCATGCCTTCGCCGGAGAAAAGAGCAGCACCTGAACTAGAACGCAGCCGCCCCGGCTTCGGCGACCGCGTGGTCCTGATCGCCGGAGCCACCGCTCACGCCGATGGATCCAACTACCTTGCCGCCGCGCTTCAGCGGAATACCGCCGGCGAAGATCATGATCTTGCCGTCATTCGAGGCATGGATTCCGAAAAACTGCCCGCCCGATTGCGAATGGGTGGCCAGGTCTTTGGTCGCAATGTCGAAAGCCCGCGAGGTGTAGGCTTTCTTGATGGAGATATCGATACTGCCGATCCAGGCGCCGTCCATGCGCACATGCGATACCAGGTTGCCGCCCTCGTCCGCCACGGCGATGTTCATCGGCTGACCGATTTCCTTCGATTTCTTTTCCGCGGCCGCGATAATGCGGCGTGCGTCTTCTAAAGTCATAATTGAGTCCTTTCGTCCTTATGCTGCGATCATACCGTGGGGATCGAGCACGAATTTCTTCGCCGCCCCTTTATCGAAGTCCTTGTAGCCTTGGACAGCCTGGTCCAGGGTCACAACGGTGACGTTGACGGCCTTGGCGATTTTGATCTTCTCATACAGGATCGCCATCATGAGTTGCCGGTTGTATTTCATGACCGGACATTGACCAGTGGTGAAGACATGGGATTTCGCCCATCCGAGGCCAATGCGGATGCTCAGGTTGCCCGTCTGGGCGCTCTTATCGGACGCTCCCGGATCCTCGGTCACGTACAACCCGGGGATGCCGAGGGCTCCTCCCGCCCGGCAAATCTGCATCAGCGAATTCAGCACCGTCGCCGGGATTTCCGTCTTGGCGTCGTGACCGTGACCGCGGGCTTCGAAGCCCACGCAATCCACCGCGCAATCCACTTCCGGCACCTTGAGGATTTGCGCAATCTGGTCGCCGACTGAGGCGTCCTTGGAAACATCCACGATTTCGCAACCGAAGCTTTTGGCTTGCGCCAACCGCTCCGGAACGAGGTCGCCCACAATCACCACCGCGGCGCCCAGCAGCTGACAGGCGGCCGCGCAGGCGAGACCCACCGGGCCGGCGCCGGCGACATAAACCGTGGCTCCCGGACCGACGCCGGCGCTGACGGCGCCATGATAGCCAGTCGGCAAAATGTCAGACAAGCAAGTCAGGTCGCGGATCTTTGCCATAGCCTGCGCTTTATCGGGAAATTTCAGCAGGTTAAAGTCTGCGTAAGGAACCATCACGTAGTCAGCCTGGCCGCCGACCCAGCCGCCCATGTCCACGTAACCATACGCTGCTCCAGGCCGCGCGGGATTCACATTCAAGCAAATGCCGGTGGCGCGTTCCTTGCAGTTCCGGCAGCGGCCGCAGGCAATGTTAAATGGAACCGAAACCAGATCTCCGACCTTGATGAACTCCACATCCCGGCCCGCCTCGATCACTTCGCCGGTGATCTCGTGTCCCAGGATCAGCCCCTTAGGCGCTGTGGTACGGCCTCGAACCATGTGCTGATCGCTGCCGCAAATGTTAGTGGAAACAATCTTGAGGATGACGCCGTGTTCGCATTTTCGGTTCCCGAGCGCTAATTTCGGAAAGTCAATGCTGTGAATCTCCACCGCCCCGGGGCCCATGTACGCTACTCCGCGGTTGTTTGCCATGCGTTGTATTCTCCTTGAGTTTCGTCGCCGAGCTGTACCTTTTGGCGAGAGTTTCCAGCGGCTGCGAATATACGCGGACTGCGCGTCAAGTTCAAGCCGCCCTAAGTTGTTCTGTCGTCTCCTGTAGGACTTTCGTGTTATTGAAGACGGACCTGACCCACCTTAGCCTTGGAGTCACTGTTTCGTCATTGCGGTTCCGGGGCTGCTTTGACAGCAGTCTTCCTGTCCACGACGCTGGGGCTCGCCAGTCGCCTGGTTCTACGGATTCGTGAGCTCCCATCTGCAGTCCTCCTGCAAAAAGGCCGGGGCCAAAACATGATTGCCGTCAATGCTCGATTTCGTTCCCACCGCCAGGCTGGAATGCAGCGGTATGCGGCTGAATTAGTCAGGCGCTTCGGTGATTCTGCGACCCTTGTCGTGCCGCATTCTCCACTTAGGGGTATCCAGGGCCACTTATGGGAACAAACGGTTCTTCCCATGCGGACTGGCAGACGGCTTCTGTGGAGCCCGAATAACACCGGGCCCCTCTCCGTTGAACATCAGGTCTGCACCATTCATGATCTTATTCCGCTTGACCACCCAGAGTGGTTTACGCCTCAATTTGTCAGGATGAACCGAGTACTCATCAAACTTCTTGCTCACAAGGTCAGGCACATTATCGCGATTTCCCAGCACACCAAGGCGAGAATCCTCGAACTGCTCGGTGTCCCGGACAACAAAGTAACGGTAGTGCCGAATGGTGTGGACCCTGCATTCGCAGCTGTCTCCAGTCAGGATACGGTAGCGCACTTAAGCCAGTTCAACCTGTCCGCCGGCCGCTACATCCTTTGCGTGGGATCCCTTGAGCCCCGCAAGAACCTTAGGCGATTGCTCGAGGCATGGGACCTGGTCAGGGAACGTCTTCCCGCCGATCTCGAGTTGGTTATTGCCGGAGGCGCGGGCAGCAAGAGCGTCTTTGCCGAGGAGCTGAGAGGGCCAGTTCCGGCTAAGGCCCGCTTCTTGGGTTACGTGCCTGAAGGCGCACTCCCTGCCCTTTACGCCGGCGCGGTTGCCTTCGTCTATCCCTCGCTCTCAGAAGGATTCGGATTGCCCCCGCTGGAGGCGATGGCGGCGGGCACGCCGGTGATTACTTCGGCCACCAGCGCCATTCCGGAAATAGCAGCAGGCGCAGCTTTGTTGATCGATCCCCGATCGCCTTCCGAGATAGGGTTTGCTATCCAAAGGCTGGTTGAGTCTCCCAGCCTGTGCGATGCAATGCGCAGGGCGGGCAAGGTAAGAGCCCAGCAGTTTTCCTGGGACAAGTGCGCAAACGCGACCCTGAAGTTATTAGAAAACTATGCTTAAGCAGCACCGCAGAATGAGAATTACCTATGTGATCACCCGTGCAGAGACGGGTGGATCGCAGATGCACGTTATCGATCTCCTGGAGGGCTTCCGATCTGAGGCCGATTTGGATGTGGTAACTGGAGAGGAGGGCCCGCTCACTGAATGCGCCCGCTCCCTGAGAATACCCGTCCGTGTACTGCCCGAGTTGGTACAACCCATCTCGCCATTCAACGACCTTCGCGCGGCGTCTAGACTTATCGGGCACCTTCGAACACGACGGCCCGACTTGGTGCACGCTCACACCTCGAAAGCCGGAATCCTGACCCGGCTCGCGGCTGCGGTTACGGATACACCGGCCGTCTTCACCGCACACACCTGGGCTTTTGCTGAAGGCACGTCTGCCCTGTGGAAACTGGTTGGATTGCCGTCCGAGCGTCTCGCCGCTCGATTTACCGCTTGCATAATCAACGTTTCGGAGGCAAACCGGCGTCTCGCGGCCGGCTCAGGAATTAGCCAGGCGAAGCTCACTCTTACGGTCCACAATGGCATACGCGATACCAGCTTCCGAGCCCACGCGCAAGAACCGGCAGCCTGCCCGCAAATCGTGACGGTAGGACGCTTCGTCAAACAAAAAGACCAGCAGCTTCTCGTCCAGGCGATGATGAAAATAAACCGGCCCTATAAGCTGGTATTCGTAGGGGAGGGCCCCACGCGAGCGGTTGTGGAAGGGGACGTCGCCCGCGCCGGATTACAGAGTCAAATGGTCTTCGCGGGCAACAGCCGGGAAGTCGAGCAGATATTGTCACAGTCTCATATCTTTGTGCTTCCCAGCCGCTGGGAGGGATTTCCGCTTACCATCCTGGAAGCGATGCGGGCAGGGCTCCCGGTGGTCGCTTCCGATGTCGGTGGTGTGCGCGAAGCGGTCATCGAGGGCCACACTGGCTTTCTCGCCCGCCCTGGAGATGTGCACGATCTCCAACGGCATATTGACCATCTACTGCAGGATAGCGCGCTTCGCGGGACCCTGGGCGACAGCGGGCGGCGGCGATTCCTGAAGATGTTTACCCAGGACAAGATGCTCGATAGTATTCGTGGTATCTATCACCAAATCTGGACTGGGAAACCGGTATTCGATGCGCTACGTTCGCAAAGCGAAATCCTGCAATCACAATCTCACATCGGCATGCAGTCGTAGCTAGCCGAGTTCTGGAAGACCCGTGCCATCTTAGAGGTTGAGTATGTAAGATGGGTCGACCTTTCCGGCCAGCAAGTGGGATAGAGCGATCATATTCCCCTTAAAACGATCGGCCCGATCGCTACGATCACTTGGGATGTTGATCAGCGTTCGGCGACAGTTCCTTGCGAGCTGAATCAACCAGTGCGCGAAGAGAACGTGAGTCAATCCAGGCTTGCCGTTCTTCCTCCAAAGATAGAACGGGTTAACGATCTGAGAATAGCCAAACTTGAGCCCTGACATCCTACCCGACGGGGTCGCCAAGTGACTCACACAGGTTCCGGCATTTACGATAATCCGGCCATATCGGAGGCAATTCGTAGAAAAATCAAGATCCTCAAGCCATCCATACAGCGGGAGGTTCTCATCAAATAGTACTTTGTCGAATATTCTCGTACGTACGAACAAGTTGCAACCGTATCCTTCTTCGCAATCGTAGTTGTCGTGCTTTCGAACATAGCTCACGGCCGCGAACCTTGCCAATTCACGGTCCAGGCCTGTGTCCCCTTGTGCCCCGTCAACCACCACGAAGCCCGTTGCCGCAACCGCGTCCTTGGCTTCCTGCAGAAGGCCTTCCATACTCTCGATAAAATTGGGGGCAATCTCCACATCGTCGTCTAGAAACAACGTGTATGGTGTTCTAACAGACCTGGCCGCTGCATTCCGCTGCACACTTAACGCCTGTCTGCTGCTCAGCACCACACGAACCGCCGAATGCGCCCTTATTCTCTCTGGTACATGCTCTTGATCGAACACAGATACGATGACCTCGCGGGGAGGCAATGACTGCCCGCGTAACAGAGAATCGATTGTCTCAGCCAGGACAACCGGTCTATTCGCGGAACAAATCACGACAGTAGTATTCAAGAAGCAAACCTCCTATTACTCCTCGCCTTTGTTTCACCAGTCCTTCCTTCCGGCCGATACGCGGACAAGTATTTGTCAACGACAAATTGTTCAGTAAATGGTTCCAGAGCAGTGGAAGCAGGTGAGGTGTTCCGTTTCCATCTGATTGGATCTCCCAGGGCGCTATTCATCACGCGGCCTAGTTCTTTCACATTACCCGGTGGAAAATATTCGACTACTTTGCTCAACCGTGCGATTTCAGGAAGGCCACCCGCCCGCGCGCAGATCAAGGGTTTTCCTGCGTGCAGGCTTTCGATACATACATACCCCAACGGCTCCTCCCACTGAGATGGGATCACAACTACATCGACGTTCGGATAGAACTCGGCCGCCGTCGTGAACCCGAGCCAGTCGATCCTTTCGTCGGTGTACTTTAGCCTGAGATAACTTACGTACGTATCCGTTCCTTTGCCGGCGATCTTGAGCCGCCATCCAGGTTGGCTCAGGTACTGGGTGGCTTGCAATACAATCTCGATGCCCTTCTCCGGCTCAATTCTGCCAATGAAGCCAAAGCTTAGTAAATCTGATGGTGCGCTTGTAAGCGCACTCCGCTTGAGATCCTCGCCGGTTGACTGAATGTTATGACTGACTCGTGAAGAAACATTGTGAAAGAATCCGAGACGCTTGTGCTTGTCGAGCGTAAATTGGCTGACGGAGACAATCTCATCTGGAAGCTGCGCCGCCGCCTTCCGGTTTACGGCGAAGAACCGGCAGCCGAGGCAACGGCCTTGGCAGGACTTGCCCCGGCGGTAGAGGGTGGTACGCGGACAAAGCAGGTAATAGTCATGCAGCGTATGGACCAACCGAATATTTCGACGTTTGACTGCCCGCCAAATGGCGACGGAGAAGCCGATTATATTGTTCGTGTGGACGATGTCCGGGGTTTCCAGATCGAGAATTCTCCCGACCCTGCGCTCGGCTTTCCAGTTCCACATCTCACGAAGATGCCAGGCAATACGCCTAAGCGGGTTGGGCTTAGTCCCCTGAGTAAAGGGCCAGTACACATTGTCCAACGGAAGATGGTAGACGCGCATTCCGTTCCGTTCCTCCGTCCTTTCTAAAGATCCAGGACATAGGGTTACCACGACCACGTTGTGACCCCTTCGGACCAGCGCCTCCGCTAGCATCGCAATGGCCTTTTCTGCGCCACCGAAAGCATAGGGAGGGTACATGCTGCCGATCAGGACAACTTTCACTTAGCGGTTACTCTCAATCCTTTCCTTTAGGATGGCTTGTCATAGCTGGACCGTCTTTCCCATTCTTCCGAGGAGTCCATCACGCACGCCCAACGCCATATGGAACACTTTTCTTCGTTTGTCATTTTCTGCCAGCAGTATCTTGAGGCAGTCTTTGAGGCTGCTGGTGAGTGCGCTCAGGAAAAACACAGGATATCTCGTGCAGTATTTTCTCATCATCCAAATCGTGTTCCGATCCCGGTAGTATCGGCGTTCCGCGCTGTAATTTGATGTCAGAAACAGGCGCGAGCCATTCAATCTACACTCGGTAAAATCCGCCGGAGCGTGCAGCAGGACAGCTTCAGTACATTCCTCAACCGAGTATCCCCTGCTTCGCAGACGAAGACAGTATTCGTAATCAACTCCGTCAATAAAGAAGGATTCCTCGAACGATCCTTCCTGGCTGAATATTGCAACCGGCATAAGGCTACCGGATGTCATCGCAACCTGCAGGCTTCCGTTGGCGGCGTAATTTGCGGGCAGAGGATGGCCCAGCCTGCTGTCGATGTACCGGGGGACCAGGAGCGCGGCGCGATCGCCTCGGCGGTTCGTGTCGTAGGCGCGACGCATGGTATCTATAAAGGCGGGCGGGGCGGTGCTGTCCTGATCGAACATGGCCACCCAGGTGTAGTCCTCCGACTGAGCCCATTTCACCCCAATGTTGAGTCCCGCCGCTATCCCCAGATTGTCCCCATTCTCGATGAGCGTAAACTCCATTTCTAGAGCGGCCAGGCGTAGACGGTTCAGCTTCTCTTCGGAGGAACCGTTATCCACCACCACCAACCCTTGCACTTGCGGCCGTATCGCGGCGAGATTATCCAGGACGGCGGCGTCAGGATGATACGTGACCACCACTGCACAAACAGATTTCTTTTCCATTTGCGATCTCCCGAAAATCATTAGCCCAGGTCTACGCTACCCAGACGGCCACGAAAAGCATCCACAGTCCCTAGAAGTATGTTTCTCAGCTTCTTCCATTTCTGTCTCTCTGCGAGAACAACCTGAACCGGAAGCATGAGAAGCGCTTTCGCAACACTGCGGCTCCACAATGGATGACTCTTCCAATTCCGCCGTACCATCACAATGCCGTTTCTTGTCATGTAATATCGCCGCATCGCATTGTGATGAGTTGCTTTAAACCTCATCACGCCCAAAAACGAATGCTCCCGAGGCGCGCCCGGGACGTGCATGAGAAATGACTCCTCACTCACCACAACGATGAATCCACGTTCCCTCACCCGAAATCCGAATTCATGGTCGACTTGGTCGATAAAGAACTCCTCCCGGAATCCGCCGCAAGCATCGAACACCGAGACAGGAATAAAGCTACCTGAGGTCATTACTTCAAGTGGAGCACCATCAGCAGCCATAAATCGCGACCTGGACACATCCTCGCCGTCTCTATTCCTAAATCGAGGAGTAACAATCCCTATTTCAGCTTGCTTCGGGTGACCCTCATAGGTCGATCGCATAGCGTTCATAAATTCCGGCGTCACCGTACTGTCCTGATCGAAGAGAACCACGCGTTCGAACCCATGCGATTTCGCCCACCGAACACCAATATTCAACGCCGCAGCGATACCCAGGTTCGCTCCATTTTCGATGAGGGTAAACTTCATCTCGCACATCGCAGCTCGAAAGGGCCCAAGCGACGCCGGCGATGAGCCGTTGTCGACCACCACAAGTCCTTCCACCTGAAGACGCACCTTCGACAGATTCTCCAGGGCAACCGCCGGCGGGTGGAAGGTAACGATCACGGCGCAGGTGTCATGGGTGTTCATGAATAGCTCTTGCTCTCCACTAAAACACCTACATCCTTTTGCAGGCCTCGTCTCCAGACCCACATCAGCATGAGCGAATTCAAAACAGCTAAAAGCCCGTCGGAAGCGACACTCGACCAGGCCGCGCCGATCCACCCATACGCTGGAATCCACCAGATGTTCAGCAGAAGATTTACCGCTGCCACCGCCAACTGTGTCCCCGTTCGTAGATTCTGGCGCCCAGACCCGGTCAGGGCGCTGCCTGTTGCCCGGTGAAGACCACGAAGAAGTGGAATCCAGCACAGCCATCGAAGGGCGACGAGGGCCCCGGAGAAATCCCGGCCGACGATGTGCGGAATCAAAGGAGCAAGCAGCAGCACGGCCACTGCGATGGCTGCGCCCATCAGCACGGAAACCGCTGCAGACTTTACAGCAAGCCGGAGAACCTTTGGCATTCCAGCGTGACCGAGTCGAAAAAAGCGGGGCAGCACCGCAGCATCCAAGGCAACGATGGGGGTAGTGGCAACGTCTATCACGCGATAGGCGAGCGTGTAAAAGCCGTTCTCCCGGTTCAGACCATAGTGGCTCAGCATCACCTTGTCTAAATCGTTGTACGCCGCCTGCGTGGTGCCGGCGAAGGAGAATCCTAAACCTTCCCTTGCCCTACTCAGAATAAGAGCGTGATCGACCGCCGCAGGCCCGATCTCCGCCCTCACCCAAGACCTTGCGAGGACCGCCGCGCTCCCCGAGGCGATCAGCACCCCGATCGACCACTGCAGCGCGGTTGCGTGGTGCAGCGTAACTCGCATAGCAAGAAGGACGAGCAATCGGGCTAAGCTCGATACCAGGCTCAAAATGGCCGTCCGTTGCATCTTCTCGAATGTCTGAAATACCAAACTGCCCAGACTGGCGACCTGGCTAAAAAAACAGTTGGCAAGCACCAGTGTGACAAATATCAAATGGTCGTGCGTCTTAGTGAGGGCTGGCCCGGCGAAGAAGAGCACCCCGGCGATCAGCACAGTAGCGGCCGCGGTAATGGCTACGGAGTTTCCCCAGTACACTGCTGCCCGGGCTCGGTCCACCATCACGTGGCGCATGAAGAGCATGCCGGCGCCTAACGTGCTGTAGGGGGTGATAAGATTCACGACGGCGAATGCCCCAGCAAAGACGCCGTATTCCCTGACGCCCAGAAGCCGCGCGAGTAAGACGAAGTATCCAGCCTGCAACAGAACGTTGGCGCCCTGGCCTAGCAACATCCAAGTAGCGTTCCGTGAAACCTGGTGCTGTCTCGCCTTCTGGAGCTTTTTGAGGACGCCTAACATTTAAAACATGCCTTCGGCGAAGCCGCTGGTAACGGGCTCAATGAACGAGCCCATATGGTCGGTTGCAGCCGGCATTCTATTCGCCCGGCTTTCTTGCCGCAGGAATTTCCGGTCGTAAATATAGAGAACCATTGCAAACTCTAGAAGTCTGACCAGGTCATTGGAGAAGACAAAATTAGGACCAAACCATGCGAGGACAGAAAAGCCCATCCACGGGTAAAGAACTATACCAAAGGTGTTGCATGCGTTGAATTGCGACCAGAGGAAGCCGGCAATTACTCCAATCACGCCTAGATATAAAGGCGCCCACCAGCCCAGATCGGAGTAAATATATCCGAATGTTCCGGCCCAAATATAAGCGGGGTTGAGGCCAGCCGCCATGGTGGAAGAAAATTCGGTCTGCCAGAGGCCGAGTGCATCTGGCCATCCGAACCGGTCGGCAAGATGAAAGAAATTGTTTATTACCTGATCTTGCTGTAGATAACGGCTCAGGTATACACCGCGGCCTTGGTAGGCATAATGCATGGTTCCAGCCAGCAAAGCTGCCATACGATTGTAAGAAACAATACTGTAGCCGAGCAAACCTGTAACGAGCACCCTAATAATAACGGCGCCACGCAAGAAGGAGACGAATAAAAATGCTCCTATTATCCCAGCCATAGACAGAACGCCCGTGAGCGCGAGCTTGAGTACTCTAACGCTACTTAAACGAGTTTTACGAAAAAGGTAAACCACGAGAGTTCCTAAGATGATAGGCATCAGGGTGGGCCGGTCAACTGTGGACATACATGTGGCGATGCCTACTCCCAGACCCAAAAGAAAGACTAGCCGGAATATTGTCTTTGCAGTTCCATCGATTTTGAGCTGGCTTGCACGAAAATAACTCCACCAGAGCACGCCGGTAAGTGCCGGTATAGCTCGCTCCCACCTTCCCGCCTGCAGTTGACCTACTTCGCGAGCCAGCTTAATCGCATCCCCCTGCTGGGTAGCGAGGAGCGCGACAAAGTTGATCTTTTGGCCCACTAAGATGAGGGCGATGGTGCACAATAACATTCCCGTGACGAGTGGCGTCAGAAGGTAGAGGAGGGGGTTGCGAGCGGATATCTGTGGCTCCGGGCCGCGAGGCACGGAGGCGCCCAGGAACCGGCTAAAGCGCGCGCCGAAAAGAAACGCCGCGACGCAAGCGGTGTAGAAAAGCAAGGTTTCCGGGTCCAGGTACATTAGATCGGGTTCGTGCACATAGTCCGTGTACAAACCCGGCGGAAAGAGCCATGCAAACAGGAAAACGAGATACGAGAGCACGGCCAATCCAAAAGGTGAAACAAGATGGTGAATGCTCAACCGTTTTAGATATCCGATCATTAGTGACCCATCCCATCAGCGTCAGTCGAGATCTGCGGCCGGATCGTGTTGGTGTTTGCTCTCATGCCGGTCTGCCCTCAGAATCGATAAATTGCTGCCGACGAGGTCGAGCCGACCAGACTGCCCGCGCCCACTGCCATATTCCGGGTGTAGCTGAAGGGAACGTAGACGATGTCGTCCGCTTGCAACTGCATATCCGGCTCCTTTCCTTTCTGCATCGCACTTAGGTTCAGGGACATTTCCTTATGGCTTCCATCCTCTTGTTTACGAATCAGCCGGGTATGGGAGGGGACTGCGTTGGGCGGTGTTCCTCCGGCAAGAGAGATCGCCTGGACCACAGATAACCTGGAGTCGTTGGTGACGATCGCGATGCCGCCTGGCCGGTTCACATCGCCGAGAATGTACACGACGTCGGCTTTGGGAACGACAATCGTATCTCCTGGAAAGACGGTGACGCTTGCATCGAGGGCGGTCTTCGCGGAGTTTGCGTCAACAAATTCCACTTGCTCCTTGCTGCCGTGCCGCTGGATCGTCACCTTTTTGTCTGCAAGATCGGTCAGTCCACCGGCTAATGCGAGAACATCGAGAATAGGCCGAGGCGTATTGATCGCATAGTTCCCTGGGGCATGCACCTGGCCCATGATAGTGACATTCTGCGTCGCTGCCTGTTCCAGGGTCACACTGACATGGGGTGTCAAGATGTAATGACCGCTCACCAGGACTCGACCTATCGCCATGGCCGCGTCCGATGGGGTGAGCCCCGCCACGCTCACACTTCCGCCGAGAATCAGGGGCAGCGTGCCGGTGTCGGTTACTCGCGCGTTTTGCTCCAGGTCGGCCGATTCCAGAACCTTGACATGCAGGAGATCTCCGGGCCCAATGGTGAGACTATCGGTTTGCGCGCAGCAGGAAGCTGCGCAGCAGAACAGCAACAGCAACTGTGTGTTAGCTCTCATCGTCTCTTCATCCCTGCTGGTATTGATATTTCTTGCCGCCGTAGTAGCCGTAGTAGCCGTAGTGTGCAGAGGAGCGGCGGGGTACAAAGTTCAGCAGAACGCCAATCGCCGGCCTGGCTGCATCCTTGCGATGAAGCAGCAAGAGCTTATATGCGCGCTCCAGGGCCACGCGTGTTGTGAGTCCAACGCGGGCCAGCAAAACAGTAGCGTCTGCCATCTCCTCGAGCAACTGCGCATCGGTCACGGGAAGAACCGGAGGGGAATCCAACACGATGAAATCGAATTCCGTTCTCCACTGCTCCAGCAGCGTGTGCATACGTTGCGAACCTATCAATTCAGCCGGGTAAGGTGGCGTTGGACCTGCGGGCAGAAGGTAGAGGTTCGGATTGTCGGGCACTGCAAGCAGGCCGTCGGCTGCTTCCCGGTCCGATAATAGTGTGCTCAAACCATCCGTTCCCTCCAGGCCTAAGCGCCTGCGGAGCACGGGCCGCCGCATGTCTGCTTCCACCAGCAGAACCCTCTTCTCGAACTGGGAGAGGGAAGCCGCCAGATTCAACGCAAGCGTCGACTTGCCCTCTTCCGGACTGGCACTCGATACCAGAAGAACCTGTGGGGGCATACCGCTGCGAGAGATCAGGAGGCCCGACCGGAGCCTGCGTATCGACTCTCCAAAAGCCGGGTCACCGTTGCGTGAGTCAAGCAGGATGGAACGAGGGCCGGCCTTGATTGCTTCGATCTGGGGCGCGATGCCGAGCAATGGAATGTGCAACGCCTCGATCTCTTCCGCACCTTGTATCTTGTTGTCGACCGCATCGACAAGCAGAGCCGTGCAGCAACCGATTAGCAGCCCAAGGCCTGCTCCTAAACCTAAATAGAGGGGAACCCGGGGCTTACTTGGTCTGGCGGGCACAGTCGCTTGATCGACAACTGTCACATTGGAGGAGTGGAGGCCCTCAAGGATACCTGCCTCCTTAAGCCTCTTGAGCAGGTCTTGATATAAAGCCTGGCTTTGGTCAGCTTCTTTGGACAGGATGGCGTATTCGATGCTCTTGTCATTTAATTTTTCTGCAGCACTGCGGTCGGTCTCGTACGCCGCTCGGGCGCCTTGCTCTGTTTTCGATGCGACCTTGAAGTCATTCTGAGCGCGCTCTGCGGTACGGCCAATCTCCTCCTGAAGAGATTGCTGCAAACCCTTCATCGAGGCCTGCTCCTGGATCAATTTCGGGTACGCAGGGCCGAACTGGGAGGAGTCCTGGTCAATCTGGGCCTGGAGCGCCGCTTGCTGACGCCGCAAATCCTGGATCAAAGTGAGGGAGCCCATGACGCCCTGACCGCTGGAACTTGCGATCGAAGTACCGCTCAACTGGGAGATCATCTCTGCATCCCCGGTTTTTACGACCTCGGCTATCGAGGCTTTGAGGACGCGGTTCATCTGCGCCTGGGAGAGTTGGGCCGTGGACTGCTGCAAACGATCGAGAACCGGACTATAGATAACCGGCTTGCCCTGCGGGTCCGTTCCGCCAACCCCGAAGATGCCGCTTCCCTGCTGCAAAGCCACGACTCTGGACTGAAGCTGCTCGCTTTGCTTGCGAAGATCGCCGAGTTGACCTTCGAGCCACTGAGAAACCTGGTTCGTGGCTATGAACTTGGTCTGGAAGGTGTAGTCGATCAATGCCTGGACCAGATGATTGACTACTGCAGCCGCGACCTTGGGGTCCCGGTTGGTGTAGTCAACTTCGAGCAGTCGTGTTCCGGCAGTGACCTTGACCTTGAGATTGCTCCCGAAGGCTCTGACCATATTTCCCCGCCTGCCTGGCGAATCCTCGAGGCTGGCATGCACGGGATCCGCGGGGCCTCCCGGACTTATCAGTCCCATTGCCCAACCTACCGGGCTGAAGTGCGGTTTGAAATCTTCGTTCCGTTCGAGGTCGAGATCTTTGATCACCTTGAGCGCAAGAGCTTCCGACTGCAGGATACTTGCCTGCGTCTGAAGATCGATATTTACGGAGAGAGAATCGGATGCCTCACCCGATGCGGCCCCCATCAGGCTATCCAGGCCCAGGCTGTCGGAAGAAGACTTCTGCAGTTGAATGACGCTGTGAGCTGTGTATCTCCGGGTCATAAAGACGCAAGCACACACGGATAGCAAGAAGACCAGTGACGCTGTCAACGCAATCGAGCGCTTCCTACGGTGGAAGATCCTGAGGAGATCGCGCAGTGTCGGGTCTTTATCGGGTAGAGTATTCAATTGGTCCCCACTCCCAAGGCTGAAATGCATTGGCTACTCATTGCTACCGGCCGGCCAAGAGTAGGACTTGGCTCCGGTAAGAGGAAGCCTCCAATAAGCTCCTTCGGCAACAGGTTTGAGCAGAGAACTGCTGCCACCGTCTGCCGTTACACTGGCCGGCATCACAAATCTGGAATCTTGCAGCAACACGGTAAAATCCCGCGAGCGTGGAAACGGACGCAGGACCCATTGCCCATGGTCCTCGCGAATGGAGATCATTCCGTCCGTCTGCACCGCGCCGAAACTCACCACCGTCCCGGGCGAACTCAGCCGGGGATCGTTGACTGGGGTGGCATTCGCAAACACCGAAGTCGATGTCTCTGCATAATCGCAGATCGTGGCGCCACACATTGCTGTATAGGCGAGCAAGCCGCTGGCCTTTGCCGCCCAGCCATACTGCGGAAGGACCATATTCTGCCACCGCAACGGTTCCCGGCTGGCGTTTGCGACGACAACCAGGCCATTGTCGTAGGTTACCCGGACGCGCGAAAATGCTGCGGACTTGGCCGCCACGCTGGGGGACTCCCAAGCATCGTTCACTTGATATTCAATCGAGGACACAGACGCAACGCCGTAACTCCTGGCTACCGGGGTTACCAAGTTACTCTCCAGCAAAGCGTGCGCTACATCGTCCCAATAGATGCCGCCTAGAAATGGTGCGTGACCAAACGCTATCTCCTGCATCCTGTAGGCGTCCATGGTGAGCGTATTGGAGACGGTCTCGCCAGGCGATACCCATCGCTCGTAATAACCCATGCCATGGTTGACCTGTAGCGGATGAATCCGCTCAAGATCGAAATCGACAAATAGAGGGGCCAGGGCGCCATGGTTCTCGGGAACATCTCCTGCTCCGAACTGGGCCTCCACTCCATCCAACAAGCCGCTGTAATACCAGTGATTCGCGCCTTCGCCGAACACCGGTCCCTGATGGGTCTTCCGCTCGTAGGACCACAATTCGGTATCGCCTGCCAACAAAGCTGCCAAGGTCCCTGCCCCCGCCGCTCGCGCATCCATGTCGACATGACTGGATGGAGAAATGCCGGAGTTGACATCCAAATAACCGGCCGTTGTACCGTAGCGTTGGTGGATCGCCGGCGATTGCGTGGCAGCGTTGGCTATCATCCAGGCTGGCTTGGTCCAATAGGACTGGACTCCGGTGGAGTGGTTCAGCCACGAAAGCATCCACTTTCCATCGATATTGAGAGCAATGGCGGAGCGATCGAATTTGGGATAGTTCGGGTAGTAGTCAACGTAGTTCTCGTGCAGGGCCATCAGGCAACCGTCCGCTTTTCCCGCGTTTACCGCGGCGGTCAGACCGGCGTCTCCACCCATTGCTTCATTTGCGGGGTAGTGCTGGGGTAACGCATTGTCGTATCCGGCGTGCTGCCAGGCGTGGATAATCCCAACGCAATCGGTAATTCCGTAATCACCTAACTCAACCAGTCCTTGCTCGATCTGCTTAAAGTCCGGAGTCCATATATCCAGCACCATCCGCCCTGACAGCTCCGCCATGTAGGGCGAGGGCGGATTTCCGGGCGCCGGCAGCCCTGCATCGACATCGGGCGAAAGAACCATTAACAACCGCTCATGGAAGATCGATAAAGTTGCATCGGTTCGCTCAAGATATTGCGCCAGCGTCCCATTCAGCTTGGTTGCATGCGTGGTATGCCAATCCCACCACGCGTTCACATACGCCGCCATTTCCGGCAGGTACCAAACCTTGCCGGTGTAGTACGGAACCGCCACGGGCTGCGCCTGCAACGCAGCTGACCATGGTCCCATATCAACAGAGGTAATCACGGGCTGGTCTGCATCCACCATCGCCTCGAAGGCCCCGGCGTTGGCCACGAGCGTCACCGTTACATGCACCAAGGCTTGGCCCGCCGCATACGTGATCTTCAACCGCCTGCCAGACTCGTCCCACTGCGCATCGCTGCAATCCAACACGCCGGCTTTACTGCGGATCGACGGGTTAAGAAGCGGAACGCTGCTGCCGTGACTCTGTCCGGTTACGGTTAAGGTCCCCAGGGAATTCTGGCTATGCGCAGTGGGAGCAATCCATGCGTAGGCGGGCGCTGTCATGGTAAGTTGCTCCGCGTTGCCGGAGAGCGTTGCTTCCACAGCAGAGGCGTACGGGCATTGCAAATTCGAAGCGGACAAGGCGGTCAGGACAAATAGCCTGGCGAATAACCCTCCACACTGCAAGAGTTCTCGAGGCACTGGCCTGTTGCCGGGAGACGCCAGCCTGGAAGATGCAGAAGGGATATCGATATGTAGTTTCCAATTCAAGTCGATCCCGTTTCTGTTTCTTCGACATTTGCTGTGTCTATTGCCGGCCACAGCGCAGGACCTAGAGCATTTTCGCAATTACCGTGGCCTCGTAAGAATCGCGAGGTGTGGTTTTCCTTGAGAGAAAACCACGACAAGGCCTATCGCTTCGGTGTACACCAATTGCGAACCTGCTCAACGCGCCAATAACCAACGTGTATATCGAACAACCCCACAGTAACATTACTGTTTCAGGATGAGACTACAACTTCAGTGGACTCATAGCTGTAGCGCGGTCGCGGGACAACCGCTCGGGTGGGGAAAACGCTAGACCGCGCCCTTTGACTGGCAGACCACCCTGGCGGTGCGCCAGAGGATCTGGATATCAAGGGCTAGATTCCATCTGCGGATATACACCTCGTCCAGGACGACACGCTGATGATAGGTGAGGTCTGACCGTCCAGAGACTTGCCATAACCCGGTCAGGCCCGGCCTGGCCGAAGCATAGAAGAAGTATGCATCGCGATATTGAGCTTTTTCGGCGGACACAATCGGCCTGGGCCCGACGAGGCTCATATCCCCGGCCAATACATTGAGGAACTGGGGTAATTCGTCGAGACTTGACCGGCGGAGGAGATTGCCGAGTTTTGTGACACGCGGATCCATTTTGAGCTTGCGTGACCGCGTCCATTCACGCGCCGCTTCGTCGTCAGCCTGGAGGTGGTTGTGCAGGATCTCGTCGCTATCGACGTACATCGATCGAAACTTCCACAGATCGAACTCACGTCCAAACCTGCCTATACGTTTCTGACGGTACAGAATAGGCCCCGGAGAGCTAATGCGGACAATCACAGCAACGATCAATAGTAGTGGCAAGAGGCACGGCAGGAACGAACAGACGATGAGGACATCCAGCAACCTCTTCACCCATCGATAATGTACGCCGTTCGTGCTCAACCTATGGACAGCAAGGGAGATCTGCTCCCACTCAGCTCCGTTCCACGCCCCGGCACTCTCCATAAGATCGGGCGGGCAGAGAACAGCCGCGCTCTTGCGGAGAAGAGCTGCGACGGACGTGTCTCCCTCCCTTGATCCTGGCGCGCTGAATGCATCGCCTGCGTACTCAGGGTGCGGCATGGAGCGATGCTCAACAATGGGAATCCCTGCCATCATCATCCTTCACGGTTCAACGAGTCATGAATTTCTTAACATCCGGAGGTGTTGCCAGGTATCCAGACTGCACCTTAGACATCGCCTGACAGTGACCGACGCTTAGTTGATCCGATAGACAATGCCCGCACTGGCAGTGAGCGGTGTCAGGGCCCAATTCTTCGTGTAAGTCTTGGCGTAGGAGAGCTCTCCCATGCGAACCACGAAACGATGATTCAGGCGAACGTCGAGTCCACCCAGTACCGACCATTGAGGACCGAAGCCGCCGAGCATTCTGGGTGGCGGATCACCTGTGTTTGGCGGATTGCTCCAGCGCCACGCGTTCGCCACGCCCCCGAGAACGGACACATAGGGAGTAACGTTAGCGAAATGCAGCACGAACCGAGGGCCTACAAGAGCCGCCTCTTCATGCTCGATACCACCCGACCTAAGGAGCGAACTTCGTGCCTCAAGGCCAACCAGGTGCCGGGTTTGCATGAAACCTCCGAGTGTGATTCCGTAGACCGCGAGGTCACCGTAGTAGCCGTAATCTGGTTTAACTGTGGTGAAGGTTCCAAATGCAGAAACATTCGCTACACTGAATGCCGGAATCACCTGGGCCGAGGCGGTGCAGGCCGCAGCCGAGAACAGGAGCGCCAGGGCGGTCCGCAGAAGAGAGCTCCGGCAAGAGTGGTTCGCAGTCATCATGTGTCGACCCGGCCTGGGTCGCCCGGTCGCAGAATCGCTGCCGGATTGATCGCTGCCTTCCCCACCTCGAAACCGTCAAGCCAAGCGATGGCTTGCAGCACGTGGTGATCCCTACCGACTCGGCGTGCGGGTCTAATCACTGGGTGCCCTGCGCGATACGAGATAGTTACTGGTGTCATGGGGGATGGTAATGAAAGTGACCTGTATCGCTTGTAGCGGATTGCTTCAGTTCGCCGATAGTCCACTTCCGTGGTAGATACGAATTGGTCGAAGCGAATGCTCGATTTAGACGCCTGCGGAACATACGTTGTAAACCCCTGAATACGTGGCTGTGCTCCCTTCAAGGTGCAAGAGGAGCAGCAGGGGCTGAAGCCTAATTCTCTTTCAGTCCTTTACGGCCCGACTAAAGTCGTGCCCTGATACAAAGCCAAAAACACAGCCCAAGCCCCCAGCTCCCGCAGACTGGGCTGACGTTCGGCCGTCGGCGCAATCGACTTTAGTGGCTTATTTTTAGGGAGTTATGGTGGGCGCTGCAGGATTCGAACCTGCGACTTCCCCCTCGGCTAGAAGACGGGCACGTTGCTCGGCCCCGAACGTATCGGGCCGGCCAGAGTCAACTCTAGCAACTCGGATCGACGGCGGATGAAAGGCAGGCCGGGGTTCTCCCCCCGGATTTCTTGTGGAATTTGGTGGCTTCGCTGAACTTCGTGCGCCTTTCTTCACGGAAAGGCGCACACGAGGTTCTCGCCCAGTGCACCGTGGCAGGAAATCCGGGTCCGGGAAATGGCTAAAAAGTACGCACTAACGCACTAATTCGCCTGGTGTGGGGATTCTTCGGGTTCGGCGGTCTCTAGCGTTCCAGGTTTACGGTTCCCTTAGGGCAATCACGTTTGTCTTGGTGTGGCGCTGGGGGTATGGGAACCGGGTGGTCCATGCCAGGCGTTGTTTTGGCTTGCGGGCGGGGAGGTTTCGCCGGCCACCGCCCACTGGATAAACATCGATTGTTAAGGATCAGCGTTGCCTTGAAGCGTTTTCACAAATACTGCGGTGCAGCGTGAGCCGGAATGCGCATGGGTTCTTTTCACTCAGGAGCCCACTCTAGAACACCCCATGCAGGGAACGTCCAGCAATCTCCGCACCGCCGGGCTGCATCATCCAGATCGCTATACGGGGATCACACTCCGCTCGCGGAGCTTTCTTGGCTTTGCCAGCTGAAGCATGAGGGGTTTTTCTATCGCCAAGTGAAATAGTGCGCCCGCAACGAGAGCTGCCGAAGCGGACGTGATAAATACGATCGAGTCTGGAGCGCGTACCAGTTTATTCAGGGTAAGCGTAACCTTGACTGCGGCCGACAGGGCGGGAAAATGGACCAGGTAAATAGAGTATGAGGCTTCCCCGAGGAATGTCAGTGCGCCGGGTACCCGGAGTCCCCAGTCCCGCTCTAAGACGGCGAGTCCCAGGACCATCAGTGCGGCGGCCAATCCGTAAAGGACATTAAGGGCATCCCTTAAAGGCAGAACCTGATGAAGATCGGCGAACCACACATTGGCAAACGCTATTGCACCAGCCACGGTTGCTATCAACGCGGCGGACCGTGGGACTTGCGCGGATTTGAACGCGAGGCAT
>Ga0302326_10007413_pt1 | contig 24405 bp, 11 predicted proteins | sample Palsa_T0_3_FD_202264 | JGI IMG/M metagenome (GOLD analysis project Ga0302326, IMG submission 202264) | Peat permafrost microbial communities from Stordalen Mire near Abisko, Sweden - Palsa_T0_3 | ecosystem: Environmental > Terrestrial > Soil > Palsa > Peat permafrost | place: Sweden: Abisko... | reverse complement strand
GGCGGATGTGGGTTTGCGCCTGTCGCTGCTGGCGCGGCACATCGCTTATGGAGAAAACGTCGTGTGCTCCGGGCCGCTCTACGATTCGATGAAGGTGGAAGGCGCCAGCATCCGGATCCGCTTTCGCCCGGACACCATCGGCGACGGACTTGTGATCGGCAGCTCGCCATGGAAAGACCCGAAAGCGAAGATCACCCCGTCCACCACGAAGTTGCAGGGCTTCCTGATCGCGGGCGAAGACCGGAAGTGGGTCGACGCGCTGGCAGTCATCGACGGGAACACCGTGGTGGTTTCGAGCAAGCAGGTGCCGAACCCGACAGCTGTACGCTACGCGTGGGCGCAGAGTCCGCTGGCCAACCTCTATAACAAGAACGGCCTTCCCGCCTCGCCCTTCCGCACCGACGATTGGAATCCCAAGAGTTCGATCGATCCCGCAAAGTAGCTAATGACTCAGGAGATTGACGGGGCGCACCGTGCGCAGACAAGTCAATGCGCCCCTCTCTGATTTATCCGTGTGATCCGTATAGCAAGATTGTCACATCTTCTTTTTTTAACAAGCACCTTCCTTCCTCCCTTCGTGCCTTGGGTTGGGCAGCCCTCACGGAATTTATCCGCGGTTCAACCTCTCCCTTCTCTACGTTACACTCCGGGCATCCGTTGTCACTTCTTCACCATGCTGTCGGCGACGCCACTACTGGTGTGACTGCTTTATCAAACAGAAGAAAGGGAACCGCAGATGAACGCAAATGAACGCAGATTGAATGAAATCACTGAGAAGATAATCGGTTGCGCATACGATGTTGCCAATGGGCTGGGAAGTGGGTTCCTGGAGAAAGTCTATGAGAACGCTTTGCGCATCGAGCTGCGTCATGCGGGCCTCGCGGTTTCGCAGCAGCATCCGATACCAGTCATGTGGCGCGGCGAGGTAGCAGGCGATTATTACGCGGACCTGTTGGTTGAGGGATGTGTCATCGTGGAACTCAAGGTGGTGAAGTCATTCGACGAGATCCACATGGCACAATGCATCAACTATCTCAAGGCGACCGGCCTTCACATTTGCCTCTTGATCAACTTCGGGAAACCGCAAGTGGACGTTAAACGCGTCGTACGAAGTCTCTGATAAATCTGCGTTCATCGGCGTTTATCAGCGGTTCAATCTCTTTCCCCGCGTTCATCCACGGTCAGATTCTCTTCTTTGGGTTGCGGGCGCAGCCGGCGCCGTCTAATCCGTGGTTCTCATGAATGATTCGGGTTAATTCAAGTAGACTGAAAATGATGAAATTTGCCTGGTTGTTTCTGCGCTGCAGACGTCCTCTACTGCTTCCGTTGTCGCTCATTTTTTCTCAAAGTTTTTCGGGACTTGAGGCAAAAGGCGCGGCGGATTACACCTCCCGAATCGGGACGACTGGCGCCGACGTGACGGTGAAAGACAACGGCGACGGCACCGTGACGATGGCCAACGGCATCGTCAGCATCCTCATCGAGACGGGGCAGAACCGGATCAACTCAATCCAGTACACCAGCAGCAACAGCGGCGTCTCGCGCACGATCGAGACCCTCCAGAAACACGACCATTTCCGCTGGGGCGGCTTCCCGCTGGGCGGTTCGACTTTCGTCTACTCACTGGCGGTCGATCCGGCGAGGAACGGCGGAAACTACGGCGACGTCAGACTGCTGAATACCTCCGACCACAAGGGCGTTTTCGAACTTCACTACTCGATGCTGCGAGGCTCGTCAGGGTTCTACGCGACCGCCACGCTGACGCACCGTGCGCAGGATGCGGCCGGCGCAGTAGGCGCCTGGGGCGCCCTGACGCGGGTGCCGGCGGGCTTTGATTGGGCAAGCCTCAACCCGATGCACAACTATTCGGTCGGCCCGATGCCAGCTTCGGCGCATGGTACAAACGTGCCGGACTCGGCGCATGAACTTACCGTCCTGAAAAGCGGCGGCCATGCGGGCGAGCTCGACGACAAGTTCATTTACGCCGAAGATCGCGCCAATCTCTCTGCCTGGGGCTGGAGCAGCGTGGGCCCGAGCGGCCTCAACGTGGGGGTCTGGCTGATGAACCCGATGGAATTCAGCAATGGCGGCCCGCTCAAGCGCGACGTGGCCGTGTCCATCGACCGCGGGTTGAACGAAGCCATCTCGACCGGCGAGGTCGGCATGGGAGGCGACAGCAATTTCGCCCAGGGCGAAGTGTGGTCGAAAACGTGCGGTCCATTTTTCTATTATGTGAACAGCATTCCGACCTCGGTCGCCGATCCCCGGCAGGCCTCGCAGCTCCTCTTTCACGATGCGCTCGCTCAGGCGGAGGCGGAGAAGACCGCGTGGCCCTACGCCTGGTTCAAGCTGGGCGGCTACGTTCCGGAATCTCGGCGCGGCACGGTCACGGGCAAACTGGTGATCGCCGATTCGGGCAATCCCCACGCTTCGGCCGACGGCGTTTGGGTCGGGCTTGAGCAACAGGCGCCCAGCCTGAAGCACGACTGCGATTTTCAGCACTATGCGAAGCCTTACCAATTCTGGGTAAAGACCGGCGCTGACGGTTCGTTCCGGATTCCGCACGTTATCGCCGGCTCCAACTACACGCTGTGGGCCTTCGGGCCTGGCGCGGCGGGCACTTTTCTTTCCCAGGAACAGACGGGCGGCCGCGCCCCGCTGGAGCTTGACGTACCGGACAAGCCCTTCGCCGTGACCGCGAAAGCGGGCGCCCCGACCGATCTTGGCATCGTCACTTGGACCCCGATGCGCGTGGGTCCCACCGTTTTTGAACTTGGCTACCCGGACCGCAAGGCCGACAAGTTCCGCCATGGCGAGGATTACTGGGTGCCCGAGCCCTCGCCAAAATTAGGCTATCCGACCCCGATCTGGGGCGGAGAGCGGGAATTCGTCTTGGACAACCCCACCGGCCTGACTTACACCGTCGGCGCAAGCCAGTGGGCGCGCGACTGGAGCTATATCATCCCCGCGCCGCCCGACGCGACGGGCGCTTGTCAGCCCGGCATGGGCACCATCATGTTCCATCTCGCGCCCGCGCCGGCCAGCGGCGCCCAGGCGTCGATCTATCTCGGCTGCGCGGGTGACGAAAGCGGCGGCATCGTCGTGGGCGTGAACGGAACGAATCTCGGAACCGCTTCCGGCGTCACCGCCAAACCCAACCCGGTAACCGCGGCAGGCTTCGATCCGCCGGCCGGCTACACCGACGATAGCGCCGAGCATTTCAGTGATCATGGGCCGTTCTTCGACGAGCGGATCAATTTCCCCGGCAGCCTTCTGCATGCGGGAGCGAACACCCTTGGCATCGAGGTGGCCGGCAAAAAGGGCATGCCGTATCTGATGCTCGACTACCTGCGGCTGGAATTGACCGGCTATGTGCCGCCCGCGCCCGCGGGTGTTTCCGCCCTCGCCGGCAACGGACGGAATCTGGTTACGTGGCCCGTCGTGGCAGGGGCGACCAGCTACAACATCCTGCGCACCACCACGCCGGGGTCGGGCTATGCGCCTCTTGCCGCCGACGTGACCGGTCCCGTGTCGGGGAGCGGACCGAGCCGAGCCGCGTATACCGACACCTCGGCGGCCAACGGCACGGCTTATTCCTATGTCGTCCAGTCGGTCAATCCCACGGGCACCAGCGCATCGTCGGCGCCGAGCCCGGCCGCCACCCCGGCAGCCACGGCTTCCGCCAACCCGCCTCCGATGCCCAACCGCCCGAACGTCGTCACTCCGGCCATCATTTGGTTTCGTTGCGCTGGACGGCCTCGCCCGACGCGGCCAGCTATGAGGTCTGGCGCACAACGCTTCATCAGGACGGGGTCGGCGGCACCTACCCGCTGCGCACGATCCTACTGGACGACGCGGTTTCCGGCACGACTTATACCGACGACACGCCGACCGACGGCCGGCTCTACGGCTACTATCTCCAGGCCATCAACGCCGCAGGGATTAGCGGGCCCTCGGCTGCGGTCATGGCCACGCCAGTGCCACCACCGCCCGCCGCCGCTCCGCATGGGCTGGCCGGCACATGGGTCAAGACCCGCAGTGGCAACGCCATCACGTTGCATTGGTCGCCCGTGCCTGGCGCGGTCGGCTACGTCATCTATCGCGCCAGCGGGACAGATGCCTCCTTTTCGTGGCCCGGGAATTTCCTGACGACGCTGGTGGAAACGACCTACACCGACAAGGGCGACACCGAAAAAAACGCCAAGGTCAAAGGGCTCGATAACAGCACCGCTTATTCCTACCGGGTGACGGCCGTGAATGCCGGTGGCGTGTCGCCTCCCGCGTCGGTGCGGGTGCCGGCGCATTCGTCAGGATGATTAACGATGAACATGACCCGGTTTCTCGCTTTCCTTCAGGCCGCAGTCGTGTCAGCCATGCTCCGCAGCGAAGGCCGGCCGGCAAAGCCGCAGTGCGGATCAACTAGCTGCGTCCCCGTTTCACTTCCTCCCTGAAAGTGAAAACTGACGGCGAGAGTTCCCCGCTCTGCCGACCGCTCCGGCGGCGAATTGCCGCGGCGAGCCGCACACGAGCTCGATCCCGCCGCCAAGGCGGCGGAACGGCAGTCCTGCAAATGACGCATTCGGCGCCAGTCGTTGGCGCGCCAGGAACTGGGGAGTCCGCGCATTTGCCGCATCAACTGATCTTCTTGCGAACCGTTCGTTGAATTCAGATTTGTTCATTTTGCATTGGAGTCTGGGTTAATCGTTCACATTTCTTGTCCAACGGGCGGGGCGTGGCCAAAGTTTTTGGCGACCACGGTTGCCCCCTTCCGTTAGCCTCCGGCTTTGCCGGGGTTCAACCCCGGCAGAGCCGGGGGCTAACGGAGTTGCCAAAAAATCCGGGCACCCAACGGGCGCGCTCGGCTACCAATTCCCCGTGGACTTCGAACACCAACTGACTTAAAACACCATCAACCGCGGACCTCCCACCGGTCCGCGAGAACGCAGCAAGATCACCATGCCTCGTTTCTTCCACTCCACCATCACGTTCACCGTCGTCGCTCTCTTCGTATCCAGCGCCTGTGCCGCGCCGCCCATCGCGTACCCGGATGCGCTGGCGGCAGCCGCGGTTTCAGAGAGCACAATCTCGGATATTCACGACCAGGCACTCGTTGTCGGCAATGGCGAGATGAACGCGATCATCTACTCCAGCGGAAACGATCTGCACCTGCGGATCAGCAAAAACGATTGCTGGGACATGCGGGTGGACACGCAGGACGATCCGCCGCTGCCCGTGGTCGATGTTGCCGCGGGCACGGCCACGGGCCACGGCGATGCCGGCAGTTGGAAGCATCCCTACCCGACGGCGCTGCCGGTCGCGGAGTTGGTGCTGGGAGCCGACGGCCAGACCGCGGTGACCGGCGCCACGCTGGATCTCGCCCGAGCCGTCGCCACGATCACGACCGCGGAGGAAACGGCCGAAGTGCGCGTGCTGGCGCAAAGCAACGTCATCCTGATCCACTCGAAGCGGCCCGTGTCCTTCATCGGCGACCAGGACCTCCTGCGAAGCAAAATCCCGCGCCCGAACAGTGTCCCGATCGAGACCTGGGTCAGCAAATCGGACGACGGCGAGCAGGGTGGTTGCCATTATCTCCACCAGAACATCCCGGGCGACGAGGACGCGAGCGGCATGGACCTCTACGTGGTCGCGGGCCGAAAGGGCGATCTGCAGGCGGTCGCTGTGACCACTTCGCGCGATTCGGCGCATCCGCTACCGGACGCGCTGGCCCTCGTCGCCGCCACGTTGAACGACGCCGGCGCCCGGCATGAAGCGGCGTGGCAGGATTTCTGGTCGAAGAGCGGGGTCGAACTCGGCGACAAGCAATTGCAAAACTGGTGGTACCACATGCTCTATTTCAATCGCACCTTTGCGCGTGCGAACGGCAATGTGGTAGGCCTGGCCGCCTGTTTCCCGAGCCTGGCTGGCTGGCATAATTCCCTGAAGCTGAACTATAACATTCAACAGACCTATCTGGGCGCCGCGCCGCTCAACCACCCGGAGATGGTGGAGCCGTTCATCGATGCGCTCAACCGCAACCTGCCGCGCGCACAGTGGTTCGCCCGGACGAGCTTCGTCGGCGCAGAAGGCGCGTTCTTCCACAGCGATCTGTGGCCCTTCGAGCCCGACCCAGCCCTGTGCAAGACACCGTACAAGCATCAGCAGACTTACATGCCTTATGGTTATTCGTGGGGCATGGACGGACAAACGGCCGTCGTGCTCTGGGATTACTATAAGTCCGCCCCCACACCGGCGCACCTCGAGCGCGTATATGCGTTGATCCGCGACTTCGGCACGTTCTACTGTTCGCTGTTGGAGAAATGCCCGCTCGTGGACGGCAAGCGCAAGATGGGCCCAAGCTACTTCCCGGAAATAGGTCGCTATGATGAGTTCAACGTTTGCTACGACATCAGCTTCGTAACTGCCGGCCTGCGGATTGCCCGGGAAGCCGCGACGTTGAAGAACGACACCGCGCTCCTCAAGCGCATTGACGCGGTCATCGACCAAGTCCCGACGTATGGCACGCAGGCCGACCCGGATCAAAACGGGCAAACCGTGATCGAACCGTGGCAGGGCGCGGTGTTCAAGGCAGGCGGGGATCGGCACGGCACGATGGTCCAGGGCATCTTCCCGGCGGGGATCATCAATTGGTTCTCCAGCCCCGAACTGAAAGGTCTGGCCATCCGCACCATCAACCGCGTGGAACGATTGACCACGCACGCCAATTCCAACGTCACCATGAACATCGCCCGCGCGCGACTCGGCCTGACCGACGAGGCCATCGCCAACGCGAAGATGTGCTTCTCCGCGAACAGCAAATTTTCGCACGAGCTGCCCAATGGCCTTTTCTACTGGGCCGGGCACGGCGTTTACATCTCGGAGCAGGTGGCCGTGGAGCGCTTTGTCAACGAGCTGCTGCTGCAAAGTGTCGCCGACATCATCCGCATCTTCCCCGCGTGGCCGGCGGCGACGGACGCTCGTTTCACCAACCTGCTCGCCTACGGCGGTTTTGAAGTTTCGGCCGAGCAAACCAGCGGGAAAATCGAGAACGTTCGGATCACCTCCACCGTCGGCGGCACGGTCAAAATGGTCAGCCCCTGGAGCCAGACTTTCCGTGTCGTGGCGCAAACCGACGGGCGTCCGGTTCTGGTCACAACCAGCAACGGCATCTCTTCTTTCGCCACTACTGCCGGTCAGACTTATCTTCTGAAGCGAGCGGAGTAAGCAACCATCGAAGGGCCTACCACCTCAGCTCAGTGGGCGGCATCAACGACTGGAATACTAATAGTCACGGCAGCAAAGTGATCGTCATCTTCTTCGACGGTGCCGCGCTGGACCGCGACCTCGCTGCGCATTCCTCAGAATGAAGGGGAATCAAGATCTCATTGAGCGCGGAGGAGGCGTACGGGGCCGAGCAATCCTGATGGCAGCAGCGGGTCGGAAGATTTATAGAAGGGTCCCGAAGTCCATGTTTTGCGCTCCGCTTCAGGCAGACCAGCGTCTGCGATGAGACGATTGGCCCAGAGATTTGCCACGCGAATTTCCAGTTTGTTCGTACCGGGAACCAGGGCCGAAGTGATATCGAGTGCGTACGGAGCTTTCCAGGCGGTGCCAAGATCTTTGTCATTGAGCCGGACCGATGCGATGACATCCACTTGCCCAAGGTCCAGGACGATCCGCTCGCCAGCGTGGACGCCGGGGAAGTCGAAGCTCTTTGTGTAGGCGCCAGTTCCTGAATAGTTGCGAATACCTGGATCACTTGCCTGGGTCCACGATTCTAACTTTGGAAACGTGGCTTGGTCTGGTGCTCCCCATCCGGGCGTAAACTGAACGTTCCACGGGCCCGTCAGATCCAACAGCGAGGGCATTTCTTCGACAAGCTTATTTTCGGCAGTGGGGAGCGGCTCGGATTGATCGCGGAATACAACAAAGGTGGAGGCGTGAGGCTCCAACGCAATAGGCACTTCCGTACGGTCACCCTTTGCATGGAAGGTCTCGAATGCCGATATCGCTCCGGTGGCTGGATCCCATCGCTGCGGGGAGCGGCTTTTGACTCGAAACGCAGCCGTGATCTTCCCAGGGGTATCCGAATGATTGGCGACGAAATAGATGTCGCTGTCATCCGTGCGGCGGTGGGCGAAGATCAGCTTTAGGTTCGCATCATTGGCAGTCACCTCAAAGTCTTGTGGCGTGGCGAGCGTGGCAAGCGCTTGGGCGGGAGTGACTCCCCAGAGCATCTGGCCGGCGCCTGTCCGATGCGAGCCGGAAGCTGCCAGGGGACCCTTGCCCCACAGCTCATCGGCGATTTGTTGTACTTCGGCGTCGCCCGCGGGACCATCGGCCAGCGAGGGAGACCCATCCGGCTTGATGTCGCCGAGCACCACGGCCCCGGCCTTCACCAGGTCGCGGATCTTCCCGGCCGCGCCGAGCGTCATCTTGTCCCCATTGGCCAGCACAAGCAGCGGATAGCTCACGCTGCCTGGCAGTTCGATGCGACCATCCTTGACGCTTGCGCGATCGATGATGACCTCATCACCGCAGACATCGTAGTCGTACCCTTCGGGCGGCACAGGGCGCATGCGCCAGGTTGCGATCTTCAGGGGCGTATCGTCGCCAAGATCGTAAAGCAGATCGGCGAGCGGGTGACCCTGACGCATCATGTCACAAGAACGAGCCAGCGTGCTCCAGAGGGGGGTGCTGTACTCCCACCAGGTATTATGCCGCTCATAGGGAACGAAGTTTTTATCTTCCCCAACGCCGGGCACGCGGTCGTCCCATGGCTGATGGACATCAGCGAGCACCACGATCCGATTGATCCCCAGCGCCAGTGCGCAGTCGGCGAATGGCTTCATCATTCCCGGATACGTGTTCGGCCTGCTGCCGGTGAAGGATTCTGACGCAGCGATGGGCAAGCCGTAGACGTGCGCGGCGCTCCCGGCCTCCTTGCAATCCATCGTGCCATCCGGCTGACCCATCCAGAACTCGCCCATAGGGATGTCGGTCCGTCCCTTTGCCTGGATGTTATCGCTGGGCAGGCAGGTCGCGATGCCCGGCGCCTGGGCCATGAAGGTCATTCCGTCGGCATGGGCTAGTTTTTGAAACGTGCCATAGTATTCATCGCTCATCAGATCGGCGATGGTTCGCCTGACATCGAAGAGGAACTTATCAGATTGGTTTGGACTTCCCACGATGTAACCCATCATTGCGGGAAGGTACTGGTGCATGGAGTAGCCGCGCCGCTTTTCAAACTGCGCCTCGAAATCGCCGGTCCAGTTTTGCGACCCATGCTCGGCACTGTCCATGTTGATCCCGGCGAGCTTCGCGCCCGGCACACGCTGGACTTCACGCAGGAGCACACCGTCGTAATTTTTGTATTGCACCGTCGTTGCAGCGGCGCTCAGCTTGTCGCACTCAAGCCCAAGGTTCTCAGGACGACCGTGCTTCGTGTGCCCGCCAGTGGGTGTGTGGCCCAAGCGAAGGATGGTCCAGATTCCCGGCGGAGCTGTCCATGTCAGCTTGCCGTTAGCATCGACGTCCTTGCTGATGTCGATCATCTTCGCAGAATCGATGATTTCATCGGCTGAATAAGCTGGCGTGCGATCGGGATAGGAAAAATCAGCCACGTTCCCTGATTTTTTCTCCCACTGATCGATGCGCGCCTCTCCGCGCAGGGCAACGTCTACGAGTTTGAGCGTGTCGGTCGTGACGTTGATCTTCATGCGGAAGTATCGGGCCGTGGCAGCAGGGAAGGCGACGGTTTGCTGGACCCAGGAATCCTGCTGATAGCCAGTGCCCGGCAGTGGGCACACCGGACGCCACTCCTTTGCGTCGTCACTCGCCTCAAGTTCACCGAGCGCGGGGATCGGTTTCACGCCCTGACCGAGAGCATCATCTGCCCACGACGTCGGCGTCTGTGAGGCAATCACAAGGGCCTTCATGTTGCATTTTGTGGCGTACGTGATGCTGCGGGCGGTGGCCGGCTTGCCATAGTCCATTTGAATGATCACCGGGCTTCCGTCAGCCGGGCGCTTGGCGACATCCCGCAGCCTCTGGTCGTCGACGTTGAAAACCGCTTTCAAGTCGACCCCCGCAGGGATGCTTGTGCATACGGGGGCGGGCATCGCGTCGGGACCACCGCCGCTGCGCGTGGGGAAAGCGAAGGTCGCCACGTCCTCGTAGAAACCGAGATTGGTGAAGGGCGTCGGCAGCGTGAGCGAGACCGGTTTTCCGCCATCGACTTGGGTCTCGCTGGCGACCAGGCGCTGCATTCCCAGCGCGGGAGTGATCCACGGTCCGCCGGCGACATAGCCGTCACCGGAATTTACTTCCAGTGTCATGCCCAGCCGGGTGCATTCGGCCACCGCAAACCGGAATCGTGCCAGCCATTGCGGCGAGAGACTTTTCAGCGCATCGGGCCGGTCCACGAATGTCTGCTCGTAAGTGACAACGCCGCCGAATCCCACCCGCTTCAGCGCTTCCAGATCCTGCGTGATGCCGTGATCGGTCGTGACGGTTTCGCCCCAAAACCACCATACTGCTGGCTTCGCACTGACCGGCGGCGCGAGGAAATCCTGCTGTAGGGCATCCTCGGCAAGTGCGCGTCCACAAATGATTGCCACAGTGGCCAGGCACATCGCGAGTTTGACGAATCGTCTCATAGCTCTGCCTCCATCGAGATGTTTTTCATCTTGCCGGATCAACTGCGGTGCTGTCGCCTTGACGGTTCTCAAATGGACTGTCGGTGCGGAAGGGAACGGCGGGCAATCCGGCCTTGTTACAAAAATTCGGCATCGCTTTTTCGTCCCAACCAAATCGCACCGCTTTCGGCTCGGGAACCTGCGGAGAGGTGATCACGATCGCATCGCCGGAGATTTCCGCTTTGGCGGGATAAAACTTTCCGTCAGCACCAGCAGTGGTAAACCAGTCCAGCGGTTTGCCGTCGCTGGAAACCAGTCCGCCATCGACATGGGTGAAATGCAGGACGGCTTTATATCCCTCATGCTCGGAATCTTCGCAATCGCCGCCTCCACAACGTCCAATCGAGTCTCGGGGGCCATGTCATAGCCGTGATCATTCCCGCCGATCCCCATCGGGTTGTCCGGCTGCGTCGTCGCACCGGCGGCGCAATACGACACCACCAGTGAGAACAGCGAAAGTGACAACAATTTTCGTGTTTTATAATTCATGATCGCGACGCCTGACGGACCTGATGCACCTCATAACTCTCAAGCGTAACTTGTCCGGGCTTGCTTCCTTCCATGTCAAAGATCACAAGCGAATTCTGCCCGTCGCGTATCCAGCACTCGGGCATATACATTGGGTACGGTTGCGGCGATGGGCCGAGGTTGTGACCGTTCAGCCAAACATGTCCCGCTTTCAAACCGGTGGTCAATAGACCAATGCTCTCCTGCCAACCGGCGGCTTTGTGATAATTGAAGCTGCACTTCCAGAACGTCGGCTGCTGCGCGGAAGTCGACTCCCCGGCCTGCCAGGGCTCATGGCTGAGGAAGTCATCCCAGTTGGTCACCCGACCGATGACCGCGGTTTCATGAAGATCATCCAAGCCGGGCTGAAAGTACCACATCGCATGACTGAGCGGCGAGTTGTGCCAGAGCGACATCACCAGGTTTCCGCTATCGCCCAACCTGCTTTGGACTTCGACGACGACAGTGTTCTTGCCGGAGACGAGAATGCTCGAGACATCCTGCTCCGACTCCTCGACCGGTTGCCCGTTGAGGTACAGAATTGTTTTGGCTGGTCCGAATGTCGGGGCCTGGAGGATGGAATCGGTCTGGCTCGCGCTGAGGGTGAAGTCGCCTCGGAACCATGAATTGCCTCTGGGCACCTTCATGGGCTGGGAATTCTCGACGGCATCGAGCGGTTGCCAGGAGGAGTCGTCGAAACCGGGCTTGGCAATCTCAGCGATATCCGCGTCGCGCTGGGGCTTGCCCCACTTTTTCCAGGTTACTTCAAGCGGTGTCGCCACTGTCTCTGTGGAGACTCCGCCCCAGACGCCTCGGGCGTTGCGCTTTCCCACTGGACCGTGGTAGGTGGTTTTAGGCCGTGCGCTCGCCTTGACCAGGATCGCGAGACAGTTGTCGCCGGCGTCTGCGTCGAGCCGCTCAAGCGTTCCCGGTCGCCCGTTCATGAATGCTGCGATGGCGCCCGATTGCCCGGCGAAGTGGAGCGAAATGGGGCCAGCCTTGTCCCGGTGCAGCACAGTGCGGTACCAGCCGTACCAGTTCTGGAACCCGTCATAGGTTTCCATGGGTTGCGGGCCCTGGGACGAAAGCCAGCCGGCGGTACTGAAATTGGCGGATCGCTCCGGCGCGCCGTCCCGCCATGACCAGTCAGCAAGTGCTGGAACTGCCGGTGCGGGAGCGGCCGGTTGCGCGATCGACGACTTGCCGGCGGCGGAGTAAATCGTGGCGTTCCCTCCTTCGGGCGGAAACTCGATGCCGCCGTCCTCGAGAACAAACGATGGTCCGACGTAAAGCTTGTCTGCGACAAACCAGGTGCGATTGGTCAGCTCGGTGTTCATAACCAGAAGTGTGGCCTGATGCCCGTCTCCCGAATCAAGTTTGATTTCCGTGACGGCATCGCCGGCCGGGTAGGTGAAGTCAAATTGGCTCGGGCTGCCGCTTGCGGTTTTGCGAGTAAGCGTCACTTCTCCGGAATCTCCCGCGGGGCCGTAGCAGACCCAGGCGTCGGTATCCCCAATAGTTTGGCGAAACAGAACGTTCGTGCAGATCGATTCGAAAGAGGCGTTGTTGGTCCACGGCAGGTTGACAACGATGGTGCGAGGCTCCAAAGCCCCGACCTGAAGTTTGCCGCGGTGAGGAAGAGTAAGATTGCCGACTTGAACGCGTGCTTCGATGACCCGGTTCGGATCGGCCTTGGGCGCATGATAGGCAGCGGCGTCAGAAGCGATGGCTGCCACCGGAGCCGCGCCGCCCTTCCGCTGAAAATGGTCCACGAAAACGATGCTGCCGCCCGCCGGGTTGGTGCGGGTCGTAACCCGCAGGTCGGATTGATCGGCTTTGGCCATCGATGGATCATCATGGCTGGCGGCCAGCAATGGCGTGAAGGTCTGAGCGAAATAGGCGGCGCGGCGTGCGTAAAAATAAAAGTTGCGGAGCTGCCCGGCTTCGCCGATGGGCGCCGAATAATCGTACGAGAGACCCGGCAGCTCACCGCTCCCGGAGTACCCGAAGTTTGTCCCGCCGTGGGCCATGTAGTAGTTGTACGGATCGTCCACGTCCGTGCCCCAGCCGCGGGAGTGCTCGTTCTCCAGCTGCATCATCACCACGTTGCCGCCGCGGCTGACCTGATGCCTGGCGACAATCGCCTCGATCTTATCCATGTGCGGATCGGAGAACGGCAGGCATGGCCCCATCTCGCGCTGGATCATGCCCGGCTTGATTGAGAGCCACGCCGGATAGCCTCCCTCCTCCCATTCGGCGCACGCATACGGGCCGACGCGAACCAGCGCATACATCCCCATTTCCTGGGCAAGGGAGAGCCATGCGTCGAGGTCGAGATTATCTGTAAGGTCCCACTGCCCCTCCTTCGGCTCCGAGGCGTTCCAGAAGACGTACGACTGAACGCAATTGAAGCCCATCATCTTCAGGCGCCAGATCCGGTCCCGCCACATCTCGCGCGGCACGCGGGCGTAGTGGATCGACCCGGAGCGGATGATCGTCGGCTTCCCATCGACGTAAAAGTAGCCGTCCTTCCAATGAATCGCCTGTTGAGCGCTCGGCTCGGGCGGGAAGATGTCATCCTTCGCCTCCGCGCAAGGCGCCGGAAGCAGGCTCAGGATGCAAAGGGCGAACAACGACAGGCAGCTAGCGAAATGGGTGGGCGCCGTCCCGATGCATCCCCGCCGAGGCGAGATACTCATAGTTTTTTGTTCCTCAACGCGGCTATTGGCCGGCCGCCCCCGTGCCCCCTCTCCCGGTACCCCGGGAGAGGGTTGGGGTGAGGGTGATTTAGAATCGCGATGCTCGTTGGTGCTCGAAATCACCCTCACCCCCGCCCTCTCCCGGAGTACCGGGAGAGGGAGTAAGCTCATCTCATCGGCCGGGCGTTTCCTGAAGTTCGCACTTGTCCCCATTGATCTCCACCACAATGACGCTTGCCATCACGTTGGGCGCATACTTCTGCGTTTGCACGATCCAGTCGTCTCCCTTAACAGTAATCGGAAGCTCGGTCTCCGGGTCACTGAGCAGGTAGGCCCTCTTGATTTGGTTCTTGAAGGCCGGGATTTTGAAGCCGTTGGACCAGTGGAACACGGTGAAGTAGAGCTTGCCGGGCTTCGTTGTGCAGCGCCAATCGAGGAACGGAAGATCGACCGTTCGTCCACCCCCCTCGACAACTTTGTGGTAGCCGGGAAAACCTTCGCCAAAGGGCGATCGGCCCGCGCCATACACCGCTTCACCGTTTACCTTCAGCCATCGGCCTGCCGTCAGCAAGTTTTGCTCAGCCACCACCGGAATCGTCCCCTGCGCCGTCGGGCCAACGTCCAGCAGATAGTTCCCGCCCTTGCTGGCCACGTCGAGCAGGAGTGCCAGCACCTGACTCGGTGATTTGTAATCGGAGTCGTTCTGATCGAATCCCCAATTGTGATTCAGCTCGCCGGGCGTTTCCCAGTCGCCGGTGACGCGGGCATTGGGAATTCCGTTGTCTCCCATCGCGGCATAATCGCCCGGCACGCCGAGCCGGCCATCGATCAGGCAGGCGGGCTGCGTCGCATGAACGATATCAGCGATCGGCTGCCCGCGCTGCGGCGTGATCATTGCCGGCGTATCGAAGAAAATCTCGCAGATCGGCCCATAGTTGGTCAGCAATTTCTTGACCTGCGGCTCCACCTTCGTCTGAAGATAATGATCGAACGCGCCGTCCTTGTCCTTCGCGCTGTCCCGCCCATAATCCCACGCGTTCCCTTCGCCGCCCGGCTCATGCCAATCCACCGATTGCGAATAATAAAAGCCCAGTTTGATCCCATGCTTCGCACAGGCCTTGGCAAGCTCGGCGCATGGATCCCGATGGAACGGGGTGGCATCGTAGATGTTGTACGGTGAAACCAGCGAGTGATACATCGCAAAACCATCGCCGTGCTTGGCGGTGATGACGATGTACTTCATCCCCGCATCCTGAGCCATTTGAACCCAGTGATCCGCGTCAAATTGCACCGGATCAAACTGCCGGGTCACCAGCTCGTACTCCTTCACGGGGATCGGCACGTGCGCCATGATCCACTCGCTGCTGGGTCGCACCACCTTCCCCTTCCATACGCCGGCGGGAATGGCATACAGCCCCCAATGGATGAACAAGCCGTATTTTGCCTCACGGAACCACGCCATCTTCCGGTCCTGAGCCGCCGACACCGGCGTCCCGGACGGCATCGTCGTCATCACCTCCGGCATTGATTGCGCGGGGCTGCTCGTGCAGCAAGCGAGCGTGAGGGCAACGATCATCGTCAACCAAAGAACAGACCCGAATGTCGTACGTTCGTATTTCATCGTGTTACCGCATCGTTGATTTCCAGGCGGAGATAGTCGTAAAGAACGCCGTCCGTCCATGCCCGAGCGTGCTTCGTGAGTTCAATGACGTTTTCGCCCGGCTTGAGCAGGGACGCATCGAATTTCACGTCGCGCTCGACTTCGATGCTGCGGATTCCGTCACGGTGCATGACGCCCATATTGGGTAACTCCCCGGTGCTGCCGATTGGTTTTCCATTCAACGCAACATCCACCGGGCCGCCGCGCGCGCCGCAGATGGCGAGCCGCAGAATTCCGGTCCCGCGGTAACTCTGGTCTACATCAAATCGAATTCGCCACGTGGTGTTTTGCCATCCGCCTCTGCCGTCGGGCCGGGGAGGCTGGGCATAATTCCAGTCGTGTCGGAAGTCACTCTTTCCGATCACGAAGTCCACGTCGTTGGGAAACTCCTGCGGATACGGGTTGTACAATCCCCATTGCCAGTAGTGATCACCGTGACGAAATTCCTCGGCGCTGCGGTTGGGAATGCCGATGTCCCAGAGCTGACGGCCGTACCGAATCGGCGTCCAGATCAACTCGCCGAGATCAGTCGTTTTCCCCTGTTCCACACGGACATCGGCGCGGCTGAAGTCGCCGAGAACACCATCGGTAAATGCATACAGGCTGTAGCTGCCGGGCCGCACATTGGGAATGGTGAAATGTCCGCTCGCGTCCGCAGGAGCCCAGTACTGATAGTTCTTGCCGTCAATCTGCCAATCGATCTGGGCCTGACGGCCGCGATCAAACGTTGCCGCATAAGGCGGCTGCGCCAGCCCGACCCAGGCGCCGGACGCGCTCGCCTGCGGATCCTGCGGATCGCGCACGACAAGCTGCCCGCCGGCACTCCCCCGCTCCTTCGCCCGCTCGTATCCGGGTGCATCGGCCCAGGCATAAGGCCATTGCTTTTGTTCCCGGGCCGCGCGGTCCAGTGCGTCTTTCCACATCGTTTCGCTGCTCTGGCCGTGATTACAATAAAAAAGAATCGGCCCGATGATCTTCGTCCAGTTGTCTGACGGATTGATGTTGATGTCTTCGCCGCCGTAATGATTGCTGTGCCAGACGAACAGGAGCGTCGGATCCGCCGGCAAAGACGGCTTGATGTCGATGTGGCCGGTCAGGTCCACCTTGATGGGCGGGGCGATGATGTATTCAATGCTGGGATTGACGATGAAGAGGCCAACATTTTTCGTGGTGCTGTTCCAGCCCCACGCGGGCGTCTTGGAGAACATCGCCGAGTAATCGTACTTGTGTTCCACCTCTCCCTTGTGGATCCCGGTGTTCATGAGCCGGGCCTCCCACAGGTTCAACTGCGTGCCCTTGACCCAATCCTCGCCCGTGATCATCTGCCGCTGTCGATTGCTGTCCACGCTCAGATAATCAAAGATTTTCGAATTCAATTTCAAGCAAAGCGTGCCGGCTTCGATGTTAAAGCCAGGATTTGGCGGCTCATGACGAATGATGGTCCACCCGTAGAGCCCCGAATCCCCGCGAAGCAGCGAGTAGCGGATTTCGATGTCCATTGGAACCGCCCCGGGCTGACCGTGGTAGGGAAATCGCAGAGCAACCTCTCCCATTTCGCCGCCGTTCTGTTTCGGATCCTGGCTGATGCGGAACTCCGATGGGCCCGGTTTCACCTCGGTTTTCGGCTGCCCGGAAGTCTCCCCGTAGCAGTTCCAGTACCCGCCGCCGCGGCTCAGCAGGTCAAGTCCGCAGAATTGCAGTGAAAGAAGATTGCCATTTGCCTTGTTGACCGTTGCCGAGATCACGCCATTCGCCAGTGTCGCCGTGCCGGCATCCTCGCGCACCACTACCGGCTGCCCTTGATCCGCCGCCCGCGAGCGCGCGGCCGTGCCAGTGAGAAACAGGACCGCCAGGATCAGAATTCGCCTTAGGTTCGTCTCGCTCATGCGCCTTCGGTGTGAAACGCTAAAGAACCTTCGCCAGCTCCGCTCGGCAAGGAAGATACCTATGCCGACCGCCCGACGTTTGTCACCGCTTATTGTACATTTGTCGCGCCGGCCCGAGATACCGAGCAGTTGAGCGGGATCTTTATCCTTTGGGTTGTGATTCGAAGACTGCGAGCGAGCTCGACGGTTAGACGGGGGAAGGGTTCCGACGCCGACCTTACGGCGCGACATATTCATTGTCCCCGCCTAAGCGCTGGAATTGTCGCAGGAGAACGATGTGGGCTACCGCGCCCAGTGCGGCGAGGACGCTGCCGACCAGGAAGACGTAACTGTAGTCGTGGCCCATTCTCTGGACGAATGCGCCCAGCATCGGCGGGACCAACATCAGGGCGATGGCGCTGCAGACGCCGGCGGCGGAGGCGAGTTCGGCAAACCTTAACGGGGGGAGCAGGCGTTGCGCCAGGGAGGCGGTTCCGGTGATGTAGCAACCGGAAATGACGGTGTGGCAGGCCAATGCGACGAAAAATGTGGGGACGGTCGAGCCGAAGAAGAATGCGATCACGGCGATTGCCGCGTACAGTATCGTGAAGAGGACTCCCAATCGAAGGGGGTGAAACTTGTCGGCCAGGATGCCCAGCGGGTAGGAGAGCAGCAGGGAGCCGAAATATCCGAGGGCCTGACATTTCCCAAAAAGCTTGTCACTCATGCCGACGCTGCGTGCGTGGAGAACCATGAAGCTGTTGACCGGCACGAACATCACAAGCCCGAAGGTAATGGTGGCGAAGAACCAGAGGTAATACGGTTTGCTGAAGCAATCCTGGATATACATCAGCAGCCAGCCGAGCATGCCGTACGCCTTGTCCGCTTCGGGAATCGGGGGCGGCGGCGGATATTCGCCCTCTTTTACTCCAAGACACATCAGCGTGATGCCCGCCCCGTAGAGCAGTCCCAGCACCGCGAAGAGCAATTGATAGTGGGCGTCAGCCTTGCCCATCAGCCAGAGGTTGAAAATGATCGCAACGGCCAGGCCGACGAGACGAAATAATCCGAAGAATCGACCGACGACGGCCGCGGGGACAACATCATTAATCAAGCCGCCGAACAGCGCGTTGGTGATGATGGTGGCGAGTTCCAGCACGGTCCAAAACAGAGCGAAACTGGCGATGCTGCAGATCGATTCCTTGGGAACGTGCGACCCGCCATGCAGGTGAATCCAATGCCCGAAATTTGGCGTTGCGGCCAGTCCCAGCATGGCCAGCACAATGAACGGAGTGGGGATGAGAATAAACGGAATGCGCCTTCCCCAGCGGCCCCGGTGGCGATCGGACTTGACGCCAATACTCGGCCCCAGCAACAGGCCGATGGCTGCGGGGATCGATCCGACCAGGAGGCCAACAAACCAGACAGGCGCGTCGAATCGCCGCAGCGTCAGTTGAGCGAGCGGGAAGATCGTGCGCTCCTTGACGTTCCAGGCGAAGTCGCCGCCGAGGAGCCAGCAGAAGAGAACCGCCAGCCCGGCTGCGCTATAGGTGAGCGAGCCGACGGACCAGCGCCGGGGGAGCGGGTTATGACAGGAAAATGGTGTGTTGGGGGTGATGCCGCCATCGGGTACGGAGGCTGCGACACCCACGGACGCAGCTACTAGAGATGCTGTGTTGACCGCTGAGGGCGATTTGTCGCCTGTGTCGGAGGATGGAGCGAGGGGTTGCAAAGGTTTCGCAACTCATTTAACTATCACAGAGCTGGACGCGAGTCGGTCCCGAGACATTCCGGGCGGGCGACGTGAAATGGCGGTACCCGCGCAAGGACTTCGATTGCGCCGGCACCGACCATGACACCAGACCCGACTCGTGGATCATCTTCCCCTCGGCTCCGCATTTCTCAAACAATTGAGCGATACCATGAATGGTATTGAGCGTGTCGGCATGAGCGAATTCGGTGGATTGGTGCACCAGCGGCGGGATGTCGTGGGGAACGACCGCCTCGGCAACCGAATTCACGACCACGATCGGCGCGCGGGCGATCTCCAGTGTCGCCAGCGCGCACTCGGGCGGTTGATGCCGGATCAGCCGGCAGAACCCTTCCAGCAATCGGTCGCGGGGATTGGGACTTAGCGGGATTGTCTCATTCCCTGCCGGGCTGCGCCATTCAATGCGCTGCTCCGGATAAATACTCGCACTCCCGGTGGTGCCGAGAATTTCGACCGTGGGATCGACAGTCTCGGAACAGGCATGCGTGAGCAATACCAGAAGTGAGATTCCCTGCTCGGTGCAGATGCGCACACTGCAGGTGTCGAAGTTTTCGATCGCATTGACGCGGTATAGTTCGGCCTCGATCTGGGCTGCCTCAGCGGTGCGATTCTCATCGGTGCCCAGCAGGTACATCGCCAACTGCAGGTAGTGTGACATCGCATTGGACAGTGGACTGTCGAGCACCCATTTGCGACCGACGCCCAGCCGGCCCGCCCAGTCATTGCGGGAATAGTAAGAAGTGGGGCGCGGCCAGCAGCCGGCCACGCGAGCGGCGCGGATTTCCCCAAGTTCACCGTCGAGGATCCGTCGCTTGATCTGGAGAATGGGGGGATCGGCCAGGTGCTGGTAACCGATGATGACGGGCAGACCGGCCTCGTCGCGGGCGGCAATCATCGCGTCAACTTCCTGCGTGGTCGCCGCCGCCGGCTTCTCGCACAGTACCGCTTTATCCGCAGCCAGCGCCTGAGTGACGAACTGCATGTGGAGATTGATCGGCAACGGAAGCCAGACCGCCTCGATCGGCTCGTCGAGCAGCTGATCGAATCGTTCGTACATGTGCACGCTTGAGCGGCGCAAAGTGTCTGCGCGCTCGGCATGCGATCGGAGCTTGGGGTCGCAAACGCCGATCAGCTTCGCAAGATCCGGCCGGCCGGCGATGGTTTGGGCAACGACCCACCCATAGCCGCCGAGGCCTGCACTTCCGAACATAACCGGTCGCAGTGTTTGCAACATCTTCAGCACACTTACGGTAACTTATCTAACATAGCTTTTGGCAAAGACGCAACAATCAAGTATTTGTCACCAACTCATGCGTTTTTGTCACATCCGTTCCCTGGCATCAAAATTATGGGACCAACCGGCGACAAGTTACGACGGCAGCAGCCAGACCTTTGTCACCGCTTTATGTGATGTTGTCACCGCAGCCAAGTTTGGGAGGCGGAGTTCGAGGCTGTCCCGGCGAACTCTCTCCCCTTGTTTTCCCCGCTGCAGCACACGGTACTGCCGAACTCAGGAACAGACAGCCTCCCAGCCGTCACGACTGAGCAGGGATCATCGCGTCTTCAATGTGACAAAACTCACATAGGACGTAACAAACGTTTTGTCGGTTCGGCGATATGATCGGAGTCATAGCCCAAACAAAATGAGCCAACGCCACAACGCCTCCATCGCCGCAAGTCTCGCCGCCCTCGCCCTCATTGCTACGACAGCCTTTGCCGGCAAGCAGGGAAGAATCGATCTCCAGACCATGGTCACGCCGCGCTATGCCGTGGAGCAGGATGCCTTCGTGCGGCACAACGGCGAGCGATATTGGAACCGACCACTCTATTGCAACCATATCTACGCAATCGTGCTGGCCGGCGACAAGCCGTGCACGATGGTTGGGAAACAGGCAGACATCTTCGGGAACCTGATGTTCGCGCTCGTCAGGAACGGCCGGGGAACCTGGTTACAGAATGCCTCCGACATCACCTCAAAATATCGCCCCGGCAGAATGGAATGGATAGTTGGGGATCATGCGTGGGGAGCAACAACCGTGCATTTGGAGATCGTGCCCACCGCACAAGGCGCCGGCATGGCTGCCCGCGTGCGCGTGGAGAATGCGGAGTCGGGCGACACCTTGGCATGGGCCAGCGGGGCCGCGACCTTGCAGAAGTCCAGCATCCTCTGGGTGTATGACCAAACCAGCCTCAAAAGCGGACTCGAGAAACGCGGATTCGTTCCCGACGACTGCAAAAACAACGTCGTAAAGGCGTACGGCGATCGATGGACCGTTCAGGCATCCGCCACAGACCGCTCGCCGATGGCCACCGGCCGATGCAGCGCGCCGACGCAGATTGCAATCGGCGATGCGGGTGGCTGGGAGAATCCTGCCGCGCTGTTGGCCAGTCATGGATCGGAGAAGCCGATCGCATGTGGGTCGGTTCCCGTCGCATCGGATCAGGACATCTATTGGAGCCTGCTGGGGCCCGATGTCGCCAACGGCGGATCGCCCGCCAGTGCGTTTGCCGCGGGAATGGCGCGAGAGGTAGCCATCGAAAACCGGGTGGTTGTCGATACGCCGGATCCCTGGCTCAATGCGGGCGTAGGTGCATCGTCCATTGTCGTGGATGCGTGTTATCGGGACGGCGTCTACACTCACTCCGGCATGCGGTGGGCGACGGCGCTGCTGGGGTGGCGCACGGTCTTTGGCGGGACAGTGTTCGGCTGGCATGACCTGGTCAAGGACGACGCCGCCCTGTTCATCAGCAAGCAGATTACCCAATCCGACTACACCACGGCCGTTGCGGATCCGAAAGCCAGGCTCAGCAGCCAGGCTCCGAACTCGCGGATGTTTGGAAAAGGTCGCATCGATCTCGACGATCCGCATCACTACGACATGCAAAGCCAGTTTTTCGATCAGATCGAACATGCCTGGCGCTGGACCGGCGATCCGGAACTGCAAAACCTGCTGAACCCATCGCTGGATCTGCACTGCCAATACATTAAAGACTGCTTCGATCCGGCCGGATTGGGCATCTATGAGAGCTATGCCAACACCTGGCCTACGGATGACCAGTATTACAACGGCGGCGGGACCTCAGAGGAAACCGCCTACGCCTACCGTGCCGAATTGACCGCGCTGCAGTTGGCAAAAGGAGCCGGCGACCAGCAGGGCATCCAGTTACACTCCGCCGCCGCCGACCGCATCCGCAAGGGCTTCTTCGATCTGCTCTGGATTCCCGACAAGGGCTACCCCGGCGCCTACCGCGAGCAGTACGGCCTCAAACGCCTGCACGAGAGCTGCTGGCTCTATGCCATCTTCTGCCCGATCGACGCGGGACTGCTGACAACCGAGCAATCGGCCGAGGCGCTGCAATATACGGAATGGGGGCTGGAGCGCATGCCGATGCCATATGGCGGTGAACAATGCTGGCCCTCCAACTGGGTACCGTCGATCTGGTCCGTGCGTGAGATGTGGTCGGGGGATGATTATCAGTTGGCGCTGGCCTATTTTCAGACCGGCCTGCCGGATGACGGCTGGAAGGTCTTCCGCGGGATGTTTGCCCAGCAGGAACTGTTTGGCCCCGTTCCCGGGGACATGGGGCACCCCGCCGGCGGCACCGACTTCAACGATTGCAACAGCATGTTTGCCCGGACGGTGGTCGAAGGGCTGTTCGGGTATACGCCGGATTATCCCAACGGAATCGTGAAGATCGCGCCGCAGTTCCCTAGCGATTGGGAGCACGCCTCGATCAAGACTCCGGACGTGTCGATTGCCTATCACACCAAAGGCACCGATTCCGGCTGCAAGATCACCCTGGCAAAACCATGCGCCATGAAAGTGCAGCTGCCCGTGTCCAGCACGGCTGTCGATTCGGTCACTGTGGATGGAAATCCCGTGAAATGGCAACTCCTCCCCGGTTTTGGCCGGAGCCTGGTCGAGGTGGAAATTCCTTCTGCCGGCACGGCCGATGTCGCGGTGACCACCCAAGATGCATTGAAGACCTTCCCAGCCATTCATCTTTCGGGAAGCGTCGGTGATCCGGTTACCCTCACAGCCGACAATGGAACCCTCGTCGATTTCCACGATCCCCAGGGCGTGCTGCAGAATGGCAAGATCAAAACGGGAACGATTACGGCGACCCTCGGCTCCAACGCGGGAGATCATGTTGTCTTTGGATTAGCCGCAGTCGGTGCTACGCAGCAGTGGCGCATGTTCAAAATTCACGTCACCGATGTCAAGGCGGACAATGAATTGGCCGCCAAAACCAACGTCGATGTGCCCGGCGGTGCCCATTTCGATCAGGTCGACATGCAGCCACAGCTGAATGGTGACATTCGCACCATCTATCAACAACAATACGTTTCCCCTCGCCCCAATACATGTTCGCTGCGTCTGGCAACCGACGGATATTCCACCTGGCAGATGTCTCTGGGCGCAGAGCTTCGTACGCCGAAAATCGGCCTGGACCTCGTCGAATCCCTCTCGGATGGCCATGGAAACATCCTCGCAGGGAAGGGCGTCCCCTTTCGGACGCCGGAACCCGGCAAAAACATCGCTTTCACCTCCCGCTGGGATAACTGGCCCAAGCAAGTCGATGTGCCAGTGAACAAAACGGGTAAGGCGGCCTGGTTTCTCCTCTGCGGCACCACCAATCCGATGGAGGTCCGCATTCCCAACGCCGAGCTGCGCATGACCTATGCTGATGGCGTGGTCGAAAAACTGGAGATCACGCCCCCCTTCAACTTCTGGACCCTTTGCCCATTCAGCGGCAACGACTACGACTACACTCGGGATGCTTTCGCCCTGCCGAAGACGCCGCCGACAACGGTGCAACTGGGACAGAACTGCCGCGCCATCCTGCTCGGCTGGCATCTGCGGCCTGGAGTGCCGCTCAAGAGCGTGACGCTGGAAACCTTGTCAGAGGAAGTTGTCGTTGGGCTCATGGGAGTGACGGTGATGGAATGAAACCACAATCGAACGACGAACGAACCCGCCGACAGTTTCTGCGCGATGCCACGCTGAGCGGCGTGGGCATCACCCTCTGCGGAGTCGGCCAACGCGGGATCGCGGCCGCCGCGTCTCAACCGGCCGCCGCCGCGGACTCCAGCACTCAACTGTCCCCCACGACCAACCCCGGTTCCTCCGTCACCCTCCGATGGCTGGGCGACGCCGCCCCGCTCACCACCTCCGGCGTGAGTTGGGGCGTTCCGTGGCCACGCGGC
>Ga0302326_10007412_pt1 | contig 24408 bp, 19 predicted proteins | sample Palsa_T0_3_FD_202264 | JGI IMG/M metagenome (GOLD analysis project Ga0302326, IMG submission 202264) | Peat permafrost microbial communities from Stordalen Mire near Abisko, Sweden - Palsa_T0_3 | ecosystem: Environmental > Terrestrial > Soil > Palsa > Peat permafrost | place: Sweden: Abisko... | reverse complement strand
TGAACTACGACCCTGCAGACTAACAAACACTGCTGGCAGCATCGCTGAGCGCAATCGACGAGCATGAGCCCATAACCGGCAACGGTTGACAGACCATGCGATTGCTACCGAAAGCGACCCCTTGCTATCACCGGACCCCCGCTGGTGGATGAGCCCTGGATGGACCGCGTCCACCCTCGGCCAGATCTGCCAAACGACGGCAACGTTCTCTCACGTTAACCCATCATACTTTCTCCAAGCGCGCGGTTTGAGAACAGGCCGAACGCTGATTCCTGCACTTTCCTGAAGTGCCTGGAGAATTATGCAGGCCCCATCCGATGCCCGCTCGATGTTGAAAAAAACGCCAACACCTCTAAGAAGCCGGGGAGCCTCCAATGAAATTTCGCATTTGCAAGAATCTGGCTATTAGCCGACTGTGGCTGTTTGCCGCCGCAATGGCGGTGGCGATTCAACCTCTATCTGCCCAAGCGCAGTCCTATAAGGTCCTTTACAGCTTTACCAAGGACTACACAACCGGGGAGGATCCGTCGTCATCCCTGGTCCGGGACCCTGAAGGTAATCTGTACGGAATCGCGCTCGGTGGGACCTTCGGCAGAGGAATCGTCTTCGAGTTGAGTAATACCGGGCAGGAAAGCGTGCTCTACAACTTCAAGGGATCAGATGGCGATGGCGATGTTCCCGATTCGATGTCATTCCGCGATGCAGCAGGTAGTGTTTTCGGCACCACATACCAAGGTGGAGCATACAGTTTCGGCACCGTGTTCAAAGTCGACACGCAGGGGCACGAAACCGTCGTCTACAATTTCTGTCCGGAAACTCCTTGTACAAAAGGGGCCTATCCTGGCGGAGTGATTCCTGGCAAAAACGGAAGTATTTATGGAATCACTTACGCCGGCGGAAATTACGCTTGCGCCCTTACCGCGTGCGGCACCGTGTTCAAGATAAATCATGCCGGCGATCTGACCCTTCTGCACGCCTTCGGGGGCGCAGACGGCCAGAATCCTAATCCCGGGCTGGTTCTCGATGCATCCGGAAACGTCTTTGGCACCACGCAGTGGGGTGGCGATACCGGGCGTGGCGTGGTGTTCAAAGTGACATCCGTCGGGCAGGAGAGTGTGGAATATAGCTTTACCGGTGCCGCGGACGGTGAGTACCCCAATGGAGGATTGGCCCAGGACGCGGAAGGAAATCTTTACGGGACTGCCTATCAGGGTGGAACTTACAACTACGGCACGATTTTCAAAATAACCGCGTCGGGCGAGTTTGCAGTTCTATACAGTTTCCCAGGCGGCGAGTCCGGTGCAAACCCGTACGCCGATCTGACCCTGGATCAACAAGGAAACATTTTCGGCGTAACCGCGACGGGCGGAGCTCACAACTTTGGAACTATTTTCAAGCTTGACACGAGCGGAAATGAAAAGGTACTGCATAGCTTCGGGCAAGAAAAGCAGGGAGTACATCCATCAGGCCTCATCCTCGACGCGAGCGGAAACTTGTGCGGTACGACATACCAAAGCGGCAAATACAATTACGGCTCTGTATTTGAAGTAGTGCCGTGAGCGCACTTTCTGCTTCTACGATTCCCGCTTCTACACTTGCTCCTTCTTTGAAAGAGAAGGATGGAAAGATGAATGGAACTGAGCAATTGGGAGCATCTTTCCTTTCAGCGCGCTGCCATAGTCCAGAGTGCACGCTCAGAGTGCAAGTTCAGAGTACAAATTCAGAGTGCAAGTCGAAGGGCGCCGTAAAGAGCCAATCAAAGATGCGGGCTTTGCCCTCTGACCTTTCGCTCGTATCCCGCAGGCGCGGTTTTCTGAGACAGCCTCAGCCTCTAGTCATCCAACAAAGGAGAACCACGTGTCAAAAACTTGGGAGCATTACCATCACGCCGCTCGTGACCACGAGAAGGCGGCATACCATTTCAATGAGGCGGCAAAATACAACCAGGCCGAGGAGCGCGAAAAAGCCGCGCACCACGCATACCTGGCTCACGGACACAGTCAACAGGCAGTTCATCACGCAGCCGAGGCCGCAAAACTTCACGCGGAGCAGCACAACAACCGGCCAGCACTCGTTGCCGCGGACGATACAAAGAAAAAAAGCGCCGCTTCGCTCAGGGATGAAACAACAGCCAAGACGGGGGGAAGAAGCTGACTAAAATGGATCTCCTCAGATATCGCTACGTTGCCCCACTGCTGTTGCTGACTGCGCTCACGGGCTGCACTCAACAACAAAGCTCGCCCGACCTGAAGGAACAAACCGCCCAAGCCACCGCCGAAGTAAAGCGCGATGCCCAGGAAGTAGTCGCCGGGATACGCGAAGGCTGGAGCCAGGACAAACCGCTCGATTTGAACATCGCGACAAAAGAGCAACTGCTGAGCCTGCCAGGCGTGACCGGAGCGCAAGCCGGCCGGGTGATTGCCGGGCGTCCCTACAACGAACCCCACGAAATGGTGACGCGCCACATCATGCCGAAAACAGAGTACGACAAAATTTCAGACCGGATCACCGCCAAGAAATAATGTCCACTCGTGCTGCGCAGTAGCGGGCGGGGCACGGCTCACGCGGCGACGGACGCTTCGTGAGAGCGCAGCTCGACCGCGCACCGTCCCAAAGCTCGCATCCGTAATCGGAGTTCCGGTCGGAGCCCGACTAACGAGCCGAACACTTTTTCGATCGGCCCGGTTTCTTCTCAACGTTGCCGGTTTTCCGGAGCGATGGCTGGTGCACTCTCACGCAACCGTCATCGTCCCATTTCACTTCCGCGTCATCCTCGTTCGATCGCTGAACAGTGCCGAATTCTCCACTCGGCTTGCCGAAGTCCCCTAAGCCTTCCACGCGATCTCCGCGAATCAATTCCTCGCCGCTCGCAGGGAGTTGCGCGAGCGGAGGTCTCCTGGCACGATCCGAATCCGGAGTCGCTCCGCGACGTGACAACGGCGGTTGAGAAACCTTAGGTAACCTGGGCATCGATTTGCGTGTGATACGGGACATATTTGACTGTTTCTTCCGGACGGTCCGAACACGAGGCCCTTGCCCGGAGCCCTGAGGACTGCCCCGGCCGCGAGTGCTTTCTCTTCGATAGATACAGCATAAGGCTTCGCAAGCATGCGCGACTGCTCCATACTGCTCAGTTCTAAAAATTAAGCTGGCTTTAGTTTATCGGCCATGTCCGCGGCCTGGCGGCCCGACAAGGACATCTGGGCAAGGCAACCCGGGCTGCGCCATTCTCATCGAAACCCCGCCTCATAGACGATAAGTCGCAGGCGAATAGCTCGCAATCGCAGGAGCTCGCAAGGCAAAGCTTGCAAGCCAAATAATGAAAGCTAAAGAATGTGCGGCCCAATGTTTAAACGCTATACCGTGGTTTTCTGTCTAAGTTTGACCTGTCTTATTCTTTCCAGTTGTGGCGGAGCGGCGAACAGCACCCCACCGCCTGTTTCCTTTCAGCTCAGCGTCCAGGCCACCGGTGCTGGCGGAGGAACGATCAGCAGCACTCCTGCTGGCATCACCTGCGGTCAATCCTGCAGCGCCAGCTTCGCCAGCGGGACCCAGATAACTCTCACCGAGTCCGCCGCCGCAAACTCAACCTTCGCTGGATGGTCCGGGGACTGTAGCGGCAGCAAGTCAACCTGCAGCGTGACGCTTAGCGCGAGCCAGCAGGTCACCGCTGGCTTTGCCGCAATTCAAAACGCAGTTGTGCTCACCGTGAGCGTGGCGGGAACCGGCGCGGGTACTGTTGCAAGCACTCCCTCCGGAATTGGTTGTGCTCCCACTTGCAGCGCCAGCTTTACTCCCGGAACTTCAGTAACACTCACCGAGACTCCCGCCGCAAACTCAACGTTCGCAAGTTGGGCCGGAGGCGGCTGCAGCGGAACCAATTCAACTTGCGGGCTCACTTTGAACACGAGTCAGCAAGTGACTGCAACCTTCAGCACCACCCCCAGCATCGCCTCGCTCACTCACATCATTTTCCTGGCGCAGGAGAATCGCTCGTTCGATCACTACTTTGGCGCAATGCGGGAATACTGGGCCCAGAACGGCTATCCCGACCAATCGTTCGACGGCCTGCCCCAGTTCAATCCGGCCACAGGCGCAGCGCCGCTTCTAGGGCCGGCTCCAGCCATCCCAGGGTGCGATCCCGCCCAGCCTCCGCCCATGGATTGCACTTTCGATACCAATAATATGATCACTTCGTACCACCTGATTACTCAGTGCATCGAAAATCCCAGCCCCTCCTGGAACGAGGCTCATGTGGATTGGGACTTCAACGACCAGGTGGGCGCGTCGCCTGCCACGATGAACGGCTTCGTCTGGACTGCCGGGCACGACGCCCGGGCTCTGCCCTTCTACGACGTCGACGGCCTCCGAGCCATGGGTTATTACGATGGCAGCGACCTTAACTACTACTATTTCATGGCGTCGAATTTCGCCACATCAGACCGCTGGTTCAACCCGGCACTCACTCGCACCCAACCAAACCGCGCCTATCTTGTCGCAGGCACCTCCCAGGGATATGCATATCCCAACTCTACCGACCCCCAAGACACAGCGCTGATGACCGCGCCGACCATCTATCAGGAACTCCAAACCGCCGGCATCACCTGGAAGATTTATGTCGATCCCGTGGGCAGCCCTTGCACCGGCCCTCCCTACGATCCCGCCTGCCTGCTCACCTTGAGCTCCTTACAGTTCTTTCAATGGGGCGAGACCATCCCGACTTTGTATCCGCAGAACATTGCTCCGATCTCGCAGTACTTCACCGACCTGGCGAACGGAACCTTGCCACAAGTCGCCCAGATCGAGCCAGCCTATGACGCCGGTTTCGACGAGCATCCCTCCAACACCGATGCCGAGCCGAACGATATCCAACGGGGCGCCAATTATGTCTCGTCGCTCATCAATGGCCTGATGACGAGTTCCTCCTGGAGCAATTCGGCCTTCATTTTCACCTACGACGAATTCGGAGGCCTCTACGACCACGTCTCTCCGCAGCCGGCCGTCAGCCCGGATGGCATCGCGCCCGTAGATTTGCTTCCCGAAGATGTTTGCACGGGAGTAACCGGGCCGACCTGCAACTTCGTCTATACCGGTTACCGCATACCGCTGATCGTGATCTCGCCTTACGCCAAGAAGAACTACGTTTCGCACAACGTAGCCGATCTCACCGCGATTCTCAAGTTCATCGAAACTCGCTTCAACGTGCCGGCTCTAACCGCGCGGGACGCTGCCCAAATCGATATGACCGAATTCTTCGATTTCACCAACCCGGTTTGGATGACTCCGCCAACCCCACCGGTCCAGGCAACGAACGGTGCGTGCTACGTGAATCAGTTGCCCTAAGAGGCGCAAGGCCGGTACGCGCCAGATCGCCGAAATACAGATCGACGCAACACAGATCGACGCAACACCGACCCACATGAAGACCAACGACAGCGATCACAGCCGCGAAGAACAATTTCCCGCGCCCTCCACTGCGTTCCAGAGTTGGCGCCGCAGCATCCTGCTGGTTGCCATATGCTGCGTCCTCGCTCTGGTAACCGCCGAAGTCGAAGCGCAAACCCCGTCAATCCCCGCTCCGCCCAGCGCTGCCGACGTCGCGCGAACGGGCCCCGCACCCGATGCCACGCCTCCGCCCCAGAGCACTGACGCGACCGCGCCGGAGCCGCCGGCCGGCCAAGCGCCGCCGGACGATAGCGCCCTTTTCGTGTTCAAAAAGCAAGTGCAGGAAGTGGTCCTGCACGCCACCGTCGTCGACGATCAGCGCCGCCTGGTGACCAATCTCGACCGCCCCGCATTCACCGCATTCGAAGACGGAGTGCCCCAGACAACCACCGCATTTCACCGCGACGACGTTCCCGTGGCCCTGGGAATCGTCATCGACAACTCCGGCTCCATGCGCGAAAAGCGCGAAAAAGTAAATCAGGCCGTCCTCAATCTGATTCGAGCCAGCAATCCCAGGGATGAAACTTTCGTCGTCAACTTCAGTCAGAATTCCTACCTCGACCAGGACTTCACCTCGAACATCGGCCTGCTCCAGCAAGCTCTGCAAAAAGCCTCCACGAAGGGCAGCACCGCGCTCTATGACGCCATCGTCGCTTCCGCAATCCATTTGAAGAACGATCACCGCGTGGAGAGAAAAATTCTGCTCGTCATCACCGACGGCCGCGACAACGCCAGCCAGCAAACCTTAGACGAGGCCATGCGCCACTTGCAGGGAGAGAACGGTCCCACGCTCTACGCCATCGGCCTGCTCGGCGACGAACTTCACCAGTCCGATAGCGGAGCCCTGAAGAGTCTCGCGGAAGTCACCGGCGGCGTCGCCTATTTCCCCAAAAGCCTCGACGAAGTCGAGGACATCGCCCGCACCGTAGCTCGCGACATTCACAGCCAATACACCATCGCCTACAAGCCCACCAACCACAGCCACGCCGCCAAATACCGCACCATCGAAGTAAAAGCCCAGGCCCGCGGCTACCACACCCTAACCGTCCGCACGAGAACGGGATACTACCCCGGCCAAGCCCTCCGCTGAGTTGTTGTCGGAAGAAAGAAGTAAAGAAGCCCGTGTGGACGCGGACGCGGGCGACTCGCCCGCGTCTTCTGACTTTAGCAAGTGCGGCGACTCTGCAGGCGTGGAGATTTTGCAAAGGGTGGAGACTTTGCAAGTGTGGAGCGGGCACTCTTGCCCGCTGCCTTTGACGTTGACTTTGACGACGCACAAAATCTGCGAGACAAGTCTGAAAGAATCTTAGAAAAAAAGCCGGGTGCCCGATCCTTTGCGTCCTTTGCAAAAGGTGGGATTCCCCGACTGTAAGCCTCTAGGGATTTTGACTCGGTACTTACCTCAACGTCAGGGTGCCCCAGGTCTCGCCGCTTTTGTGAGACCCTTCGGCTTCGCTCAGGGCAAGCTATGGGAGCCGGTGCACGGACCCTCCCACGACCAGAACACTGAATACTGGCGCCCTTGCCCGCCTCCGCGCCGCCACGACAGAGGCTGCCCCACCTTTCGCGGTTTTCGAAAGATGGGAACCCCAAACGCCGACGCCATAGGCTCTCGCGGCCTTTGCCCAGTAAAGGCGTCCCTGATGCCGAATTCTTGCACAGGCAACTGGTCTTTTGTGCAAGGGCCTTTGGCCCCGATCCCGAAAAGACTATTCTTGTTGGGTCCAAGAATAGACTCTTGGCATCGTGGAGGCGTGCTAAATGGCCAATGAGCAACAGCGCGTTCCTAATGGTGGCAACAGCCATCAACGGGCTGTTCAACGCGCGAAATGGGAAAAGCAAGCCACAGTATTGGCTCCGCTCATTGCCAAAAAACTGCCGCCTACTGAGACGAAGCCCTCACCTTGGTACCGCAGCACTCCACTTTGGGGCGCGTTTGGCATCGCTGGAACCCTCGTGTGTACGGTGACTCCAGCTGTTACCAAAGATGTGCGTTGGCTACTGTTCGGCGCCTTGCCATTCCTTAGCATAATTATTTGGGAAATGGTCGGCCCTCTTGTAGCCTCGAAGAAAAGACGCATTGCCTTTTCAGGTCTAATTTCTGCGGCGCTGGCGATTGGCCTTGTAGTGTGGTATGTGAAGTTGAAACCGGAGAATCCGAATGCGGGTAGCACCTCGCCACAATCGCCGCCGCAACTACCAACAGCGCAACCAAGGGTAGGTATAACATTCCAGAATTCACACTTCGGGGGAAGTGGCCCAGGTATGCCGGGAGCAGAAATTGATTCCGATCAGCATATAGGGTTCGTAGGTGGGTCGATATCCGACAATGGCGGTCCCGGCGTTCTAAATAGGGCCACGAATCCCCACATCAATTTCACCGGGACGAACATTGAACACAACAAAGGCGGGGGGCTGGTAAACGACCCGAGAGGAGTGGGAGCGCAAAAGCAAGACTCGCGCAAACCACGCAAAACTAAGCAGCAGCCGTGAGCTTCTTGTACTCGGCAGATATCATAGGTCGCTGGGCTTTAAGCCAGTTTTCTTGGCGATGCGCGCCAATATCACGGAACCTAGTTCATCGCCATCATTAAAAGACCAAGTGTAGTTGGGGAAATTCGGATGGCTAAGTTTTTTGTGGGAGCCGACTTGACGAAGAAACGTCCAACCAATTTTGAGAAGCGCCTTGTATACGAGGCGGGCCTTAGTGCTTGGCCACTGGCTCACGCGATATTGCGCTCCACGCTGATGGAGTTGGGAGGTTCGTCTTTGGAGTGCTCTACGTCGTCCGCCACTGAGCGAAGCGCGATGGCATATGCTTTGTTGACTGCTTCTTCTCTGGTCTTACCGTATGCCAATGCTCCGGGAACCTGCGAAATTTCTGCAATCCAGCGTCCGTCAGTCTCACGCTCGATCTCAATGATGAATCGCAAGTCTTGGCTCCTAGTGCCTTGCGGCAGTTTGCGATCGGAACTCATACACGTAAGGATGCCCGATAGCGGTCCGGGGGTTCACCTTACGAAGGTAATGTGGAATGACCCGTCAGCATATCCCAATCTGGGAAAATTGCAAGCCCGGCGATTCTGGCCTTTGTTGGCTCTTTGTATTCGAGGTTGTTTATCCAATTTGTCTAGGCCAGAACACAGGATCAATGCCAAGATCGCACATTTCGCGAATGAGTACGACAAGGTTATGACAGAGAATTTCGCAGAGCGTTTCGCTGACCATTGCCATTTCGGTCTTGCTCCGCAATGCCATCTCCGAACTTGCGTTTCATCATAGAGAACGTGGATTCGACGTTGGAGCGCTAGTGGCCGGTGGCCCATCCTTCGCGCCCTTGGCAACGGGCGGGCACTCCCGAGCCGCCCCCTACCAGATCCCCTTATCGCTCCCCGTAATCTTCTGTCCCACCGCGGCCGCCGTAGCCAGGCAGGGCAACAAGCTAAGCCGCACGCTGTTCCTCAACTCCCGATTCAGCAGCAGAGTCGTCAGTTGCGAGCCGTAGAGCTTGGCCGATTGCGGCATGATCGGGATACGCAGGAAACCTCTGTGGAAGCGAATCTCACTGCCGCCGAATCTTGCGGCAATGGTCACAAATGCCGGCAGTTCGAGACCTTTGTCGCGATAGCATTTCACATAGTCCGAAACAATCGCCAGATAAGTGCTCACGCCCTTCCAGATGCCGGCGGACTTCGCCGCAAAGCGCAGGTCTTCGTAGTCGATGGCGCCGGTCGCCGCCAGCGTGGCCGTGTCGACAATGTCGCACAGCCGGAAATAGAAATGCCGGTACATCCGTTGCAGCGAGGAGATCATCAGGCGGTCCGCGGCAATCGGCACGCGAAACGTGTGGCTTCCAAAATGCGCGAGCTGCGAACGTCCGGCTAGAGAGCTCGCGATTGCCACCTGTTCTCCAGTTTGCCCCAACCGGCCCATGTGAATCTCAACCGACTCGGGCAATCCAGGAATCTCGAAGTTCCACTTGCGGGCCAGGCGATCTCCCCAACTGCGCGACGAAACTTTTGCGTCGAAATGTTCCTTCATCAGGCGCAGCACATCCGCCGACGGCGCGTTGGTGTAGAGATCCAGGTCGCTGCCCAGGTCCGGCCAGTGATCCAGCGACTTGATCACTGCGATGTCGCGTCCCTCCGCTTCGAACGCGGCGCAAACCGCCGTCAGGAACGTCATCGCGTTCTCAATGCGCGCACCCTCCGCCGCGAGCGCGGTCGCCGCCCACTCTGTGCGGGTCTCGTCTTTCGCCTGGAACATGACTTGGAGAAAAGCTTTCAGCCCGCGCATCACCACGTGATGGGAACTGGCCAATGCCAGCATCTCGTCGAATTCTTCATGGCTGATTTCCGCAATGCCCAGTTCTGCAGCCGTGGGCAGAGTCGATCCGCCGCTTGTGCTCGGGGGCAACAGAAGGCGGGAAAGGAGAATCAGGGATTTACTTGAACCGAAGGGGGAAACGGTTAGAGGAGAAGCAGTCTTAGTGTTAATCGATGTGTTCATAGATGAGTTCGTTGAATGGCAAGAATTGACAGATTGGCAAGCATTGATCGACAGAGCATTGATCGACAGCGAATAGATTGACAAGAATTCATATTTGCTATTGCGGCGGTTGCGATGCTGTTGTTTGAGAGGTGGTGGATGGAGCCCCTGTTGATGGCTCCACGGCGGATGAGTCTGTGGTGTGCGGAACAATCGGCGGAACGCTCGACGGTGCAACTGACGACTGCGGCTCGTCCGGCGACGCCGTGGGTTCCACCACCGGCGTGTCGTCGCGGTGTTTCAATTCGATCGGACCGGCATGCCGCCGTCTTGCCTGGTTCTCCTGGATAATCCTGCCGTCCACTTTCTGGTCGCTATCGACGGCAACGGCGAGCAGGTGCTTCCCTTCGGCGGAACTTCGGCTCGCAAGCCCAACCCGGACCTTGGCGTCTTCAGCCTTCTCGGCCCTGGCATAGAAGAACTCCGCGGTCTCGAGGTCGCCGTCCATTTCCGAGAGATAACCGATGTTGTTGAGTGAAAATGCGCTGTATGGGTCAAGCGAATAAGACTTGAGGAAGTCCTTCCGCGCCGTCGGCCAATCGTTGCGATTGGTCGCCGAAACTCCGCGCACGGCGAGTAAGACCGCCTGCGCCTGGGAGCTGGCGGCTTTCTGCATGCGTTCTCTCAGCTTCTTCGCGCTATCGGCGGCCATGAGGCTGACCGGTTTGCCTCTCCACGCGCGGTTCAGCGTGACGATGACTGGTTCGGTGGAATGTGAATCAGAGGCAGCCGTGTAGTAGGTGAGCGCCTCGTCGTAATCTCCCCGCGCCTCTTTGGCAACGCCTATGTTGTTCAAGGTGAAGATGTTGCGCGGATCGAGAGCCAGCGCTTTCTGCAGCAAAACATCAGCTTCCGGGGCTCGTCCCGCGGCTAAAAGCCGAACCGCCTCAACATTCATGCGATTTATCTGCATCGGCTTGTCCTGCAGGGTGCCGAAAGCATCCCGCATCGGCTTTCCTTCCAGGCGTTTAGCGTTGGCGCGGTCAATCACCGCGTCGGTTGCCTGCTCTGACGACAGCGCGTAAAACTTCTGCGCCCGTTCCAACTGCCCCTGCAGTTCAGAAATGTAGCCCAAGTTGTTCAAAGTAAATGGGTCGCCAGGATCGTAGAGATAGGCCTTGTAAAACAGCGTTTCAGCTTTCTCGTACTGTGACTTGCGGATCGCATCAACCCCTTCACGATTGAGACGCTGCACCAGCGTGAGCTCGCTATGCCGGGGGAGGGTGAGTTTGAGATCTTTTGCCCGTGCATTCAGAGGGCCAAAGCTCACCAAGACGGCAATTATCGCCAGCAAAATCAGTGGTTTACGAAACATACTCAGTTCCCTGTTAGCTTGGTCTTGGATGCGCTGAGTGAGAATGCGTTGCCTTACGCCGAGTGCAACATTTTTGCCGCGGGAAGGCACCTCGGGACCACTGCTGGTCACTTTTAACCATCAAATACGCGGCGAAAATCCAGGCAGCGGGTAAAGGTGTCTTAAATGTGTCGTTTCTTAGCTTTAGTCATTCTCAGCAGCGTGGCGTTTGCGCAGTTGTCGTCGTCCGCACAGTCGAAACCAGCGCAGGATCAGGCTGCGCCTTCCACATCAGGATTGGTGGGGGCTCCAGCTGGAGCGTCCAGCCTGCCGCCCGCGCCAAAGGGAAAGAGCACTGTGATTGGGGGCGCAATTCGTGGAGTGGACCGGGTTCGGGACCAGCTTACGCTGGATGTTTTCGGGGGGCGGTCGCTGAAGGTGCTTTTTGACGAACGTACGCACATTTATCGGGATGGAGTAAAAGGCTCGATGGGCGATCTGCGCGCGGGCGACCATGTCTCGGTCGAGACAGTGCTGGACGGAACCACCGTGTTTGCGCGCAGCATCCACATGCTGTCGGAATTGCCGCGAGGCGACTCCCAAGGCCAGGTAACTGACTATAATTTCGCCGATCACGAATTAACCATGCTTGATGCGCAATCCCGCCAACTCGTCAAGTTTCGGGTGCCTGACGGCACGGCTTTTGTGCGCCAGGGTCAGGCCGCGACCTCTGCTGTGGAGCCTGGTCCGGGAGATCTGGTCACGGGAACTCTGATCTCCGTCAAATTTCAGTCCGATAATAAAGGTCACGGTGTGGCCAGCCAGGTCGCGATCCTGGCGACTCCGGGAACTGCGTTTGTGTTTGCGGGAAATGTTGCATCGCTAGATTTGCACTCGGGGCTGTTGGTGGTGGTCGATCCGCGGGACGACAAACGCTATGACGTATTCTTTGATTCTGCTCGATTCCCGGTGAGCCGCGATCTCCACGAAGGGGCGGATGTGATGGTGACTGCAGACTTTGACGGGGCTCGTTACGTGGCGAATGCGATCACGGTCAGGCCAAAAGCCATGGTTCCAGAGAGGTAGATTAAAAGGCAGGGACCAGACGGCAGGGATCAGGGGTCAGTTAGGCCTACGCCCGTGGAATCCCACCCTCTAGGTCTTATTTTGAACCGTAGACGTCTAGTTCGCCCTGGGGATTTGTCACCGTCGATAGATCATGTGCTGTGCCGATGTAGACTTTTCCGTTGGCTACGATCGGGGAGGTGAACTTGATTCCGTATCCTGGGGCATCTCCGGCATTGATTCCACTGTTGTAGAGCTCATTGGTCAGGTTGTTGGGATCATAGGCGCGCAGAGTTGCGGTGGTCGGGGCAGTGACGGTGGGGTTCTGGTTCTGGATCGGATCTCCGTGGTCGACAATCCACAAGACTCCGTCCGTGGTGCCGTTGGCAGAAATGAATGTCGTAGTGCCGTTGCTGCCCCTCTGCATGGGGGGTGAACTCACCAGGCTCGGCGTCAAGGTTGTTGAATATTCAAACTGAACGATCCCGACGGGGATGGTGGTTGCAGTCGGAGTGATTCCGACATAGACCGATCCGTTGAAGTAGGAGGCCGTAGAGAAGAACTCGTAGGAATTGACGTCCGTGGTCCATGTTCCCGCTCCAGGGTATCCGGCGACATCGGTACAACTTTGGGGATAGGGGTTGAAACCCTGATCGGTCAAGACGCCAGGTACGGTTTGCGTCGCTCCCGCGTCAAGGGCCTGCTCGTGGCCAAGAGTCGTGGTGTTCACCAGATAGAGCTTTCCGGTTTTTCCTGCCGCCAGGGCTTCGGTGCTTCCTGGAATCAGCAACAAACCGCCCGCAGCCAGGTCCGCGTCGTTGCAATTCATGTAGCGATAATCGTCGGGGGTGAAGTAGTCGGTAGGTACACCTGATGCCCCGAGTGTCGCTGGCGTCCCTAGAGTCCCGTCGTTCGGGAACTTCAGCACCGAATCGGCCCAAGCCGTCATCCCGTCCCATGGTCCGTTTCCGGTGGTGATGTATATATTGCCGTTCGCGTCGGCAGCCGGGCCGCCGCCGCCCATCCAGACCCCTCCGGCACTGGCGTACGGACCCTCGCCGTTCAGGTTGGGACTGGCATTGAAGACGCCGGTCTGGGCCAGGGACTGGGTACCATAAGCCAGCAGCCATCCACTGTGACAACCGCCGAAACCGATGTAGACCGTGGCGTTGGCCAGAAGCAAAGCCGCGCGCTGCACACAGGATGTTTTCAGAGTGTCCACGCCGTTTATCGAATCTGAATTCGTTCCCGGCACCGAAGCCTGAATGGTTACCGGTCCGCCAAACTTCTGCAAGCCGGTGGTGATATCGAGGGCATTCAGGCGGAAGGTGGATGCGCTGGTTGCAGTCACCGTTTGCGTCGAAACCACATACAAGGTATTCGACGTCGTATCGATCACGGGCGTTGAAGTGATGCCTTGAAACGGCTGAATGGGACCATCGGTCATCGGCGTCTCGCCCGATTTAAGGAGCGAAGCCTTCCACAACGGCGTGCCGGCGCCATAATTGTCGGAATCAAAGGCGTACACGCTATCATTTTCGGTCGCCGCGAACACTACGTTGTGCAGGCCACCGGCGATGGTCAGTTGCGACACCAGCAGCGGCTGCCCGTATTCGTAACCGTCCAGCAGATAAGAGAAGAGCTTGCCAAAAGTTGCAGGAACGACGTTGGCCGGCGTCAACGATGCCTCGGTCGGGTTCAACCCGGTACGTTGAGCGTCGAAGTGCCACATTACGACATTCGTTCCAGCCATTACGGTAAGCGACGCATTCCCGCTGATGCCGGTTAATGAAGCGGTGATCATCGTGGAATCTGCACTTGCTCCGGTCGCCAGGCCGGTCGAATTTATGGTCGCGACCGCGGGGGTCGTGACCGCCCAAGTGGCGGAGGAACTTACATTGGCCGTGGAGCCATCGCCGTAGGTCGCCGTGGCGGTGAACTGCTGGGTGGTGCCCACTACAACGCTGGCGGTCGCTGGCAATACCGAGATCGAGGTGAGAGCGGCGGTGGTCGCGGTTATGGTCAGTGATTCAGACCCGCTGATCCCGCTTAGCGAGGCAGTCACTATGGTTGAGCCCACGGCAACTCCGGTTGCGAGGCCGCTCGAATTTATGGTCGCGAACGCTGGCGTCGCAGTGGTCCAGGCGGCGGTGGAACTTATATTGGCCGTCGACCCGTCGCTGTAAGTGGCAGTGGCGGTGAACTGCCGCGTTGCGCCAACGGCAACGCTGGGAGCGGACGAGGTTACCGAGACCGACGCGAGAGTCTTGACCGGGGGCGGCGTGCTCGCGACCCCTCCGCATCCTGTGCTTGCGATCACCAGCGGAAGGACAAAAAGGCAGGCGAGAATAGAAAATAGCGAACCACGACGAATGGCCAAGTGTATTAATCTCCCCAATATTAACTTCCCCAAGAAGAGCAACTAAGCGAAGGGCCCGGAATATAGCGCCCACAATCGTCGCGAGAGAGAACAGGGCAACGCAACGAGATCCTCCACTCGTCGTGCTGCCCGCGCGGAGACGTGCTTTAGTTGCGCGATCCTAATCGGGGGTTGCCCCGAACCTGCAAGGGATCCATGCGACTTGCCGCCGCTCGAATTCTTCGTGAAAGGGTCTATGCACTTCCGATTGATTCTTAAGGCGTTTACCGTTGACCCTACCGGGAACCCTGTATTACTGTTTGGCTAACATCAGTGAAATTTAAGAATCAGAACGTCGCTGATCGATGAGATCGAAGATCGTTGATCGTTGATCGTTGAGTTCGATCGGATCGAGCAAGTTCAGTGAGACCACAGGGGCAACGTCCCGTTCGCGTCGGGGCTAGTCCGTTCATTAGGTAGTGCCACACCTTGTGATTCCACAAGGACGCGTTCCATACCAGATTACCGGGAGACTTGGGAATGAAAACTTTCTATTGCTGCATCGCCATGTTTTTGATGATGGCGACATCCGCGCTCGCGAGCGTCACCGTGAGCAGCCCAAGTAACGGGGCCACGGTTGGCTCGCCGGTGGCTTACGTGGCGACCGCGACGACCAGCACCTGCTCGGCGGGCGTAGCTTCCATGGGGATTTATGTGGACAGCCAGCTGGTCTACGTCGTGAACGGGGCGAGCATGAATACGACCTGGGCGCTCGGCCCAGGGACTTACAACACGGTTGTGGAAGAGTGGGACCACTGTGGCGGCGCAACCTACACGACGCTGGGGATCACGGTCGCCAGCCAAACTGGGGTATTTGTGACCTCGCCCGCGAACAACAGCAGCGTGGTCTCGCCGGTGAATTATGTGGCGTCAGCGACCACGACTACCTGCTCGGCGGGCGTAGCGTCCACGGGAATCTATGTAGACGGCACACTCACCTACGTCGCGCAGGGGGCGAGCCTGAACACCCAGCTTTCCTTGAGCAAAGGCTCGCACAAAACCGTAGTGGAAGAATGGGACAAGTGTGGCGGAGCCGCTTACTCGACCGTGAATGTCACGGTAACGGGCGGCGCGGCGAAACTTTCGAATCTCCAGGCCAACAAAGGGTGGGATAGCTGGGGTCAGCTTCCGCCGGCTTATGTGGACTGTTCACCCTGTTCAGGGCTCGACTGGTCAACGGACTACGGAATCACATCGCCGTCAAAAAGCGGAGACGCAACCCAATTCAATACCAGCGGGACAACTGCTTATGGAGTAGTGCTCTGGTACAACCCGGTGATTGGCCAATTCTCAACCCAGGGACTGCCCGACACGGGGCATACGCTTCTGCCAACTCTGCATAACTTTACTTATGACACCGACTTTTATGTGACAAATCCCTCCGTGACTCAGGCTTTGGAATTCGATGTCAGCATGTATATGGATTCCATCGGAATGTTCTGGGGCACGCAGTGCAACCATTTAGGGGACGGGGACTGGGATTACTTGAACAACGTGACACAAAAATGGGTGTCGACCGGCGTTGCCTGTAATCTCGTCAAGGGCTGGAACCACCTTACCCTTCAGGTGCAGCGGGAATCGGGCAATTCGCTTCTGTACCAGTCGATCACGTTCAACGGTTCGACGGCCACGATCAACGCGACGTCTGCGCCTTTCGCGGTGCCCTCCAGCTGGTATGGGATCACGGTGAACTACCAGATGGATGGAAACTATAAGCAGACGTCCAACACCACGTACCTGGACAATTTGAGTCTGACTTACTGGTAGAGGGAGCAAGCGAAGAGGCGGCCGGGAGCGGGACTTGAACAGAATCATAAGGATAAATTCGATGAAGCCGCTGATTGCGTTTATCTTGTTTTCCACTGCCGTGTGCTCGGCGCAATTTCGGGCGACAACCAACATGCAGCAGAGCCCGTTTACGACTTGTGTCTACCCGGCCTGTAATCCGGGGGGAGAGAACACGCCAACCAGTACGGTGAATGAGCTGCTGACAACGAAGGGATTTGACGGCGACCTTCTGCTGGGGGTCAGCGGCCCGGAATATTCCAACGCCCTGTTCTATCAGAAAGTTGGCGCGACCACGGGTGATTACCTGGTGGCGGAGTGGAACGTCTACCTTCCCAGCCAAACGGCGGATTATGCACAGGCGCTGGAGTATGACACTTTTGCCTTCAACGCTCCCTACGAATTCATGTGGGGATCGGAATGTGTCAACCATGGGTACTGGCAGGTGTGGGATCAGCTCCATGGGCAATGGATCAACACCACGCGGACATGCAAGCTGGCGGCGGGCTGGCATCGCATTCAGTGGTTTTATCATCGCGTGGACGGCGACACGAGTTGCGGCGGCTATCCTTGCGAGTATTACGACATGCTGAACGTGGATGGAGACTACACCCAGCTCAATCTAGCGTATCCGTCCGGCCCACTCCCCGCAGGCTGGAACGATAACAGCGGCCTCCAGATTCAGCTCGACATCAGCGCCAGCGGCAAAGCGTTGAAGGAATACCTGGGCGACGTGAGTTTGATTGGATTGGGAAAGTAGCGGCGCAGCGGTATATAGCGGCAGATCGCTTCGTCCCGTTCGGCGCAGGATGATTCACAGAGGGAACGGACGAACGTCTCGCGAACCTGTTCTGTGCGCCGGTGAAGAGTCGAGTTGGAGGGAAACGCCCGGCTCTCCAGGAGCGGGATTTTCCGCCTCTTTGCTGTGGAGGCCTTGAGCGGATAGCTTCTTCATTACATCTTGCAGTATTTGCTGCGCGGCATCCTGGATTGGTTGCGGAGCGATGATCGTCATCCCTGCGAGTTTGCTCAGAGCCAGATAAGACGCACGGCTGCTGTGGAGAAAATCCAGCGGGTATTCGGGTTTGCGGGCGCGAGCCTGGACGGGATCCGCGTCCAGCAGGTAGCCGATATCCGGGTGCGGGGCGAGCCACAGCAGCAGCTGAACATAGGCTCGCGTGATGGGATTGCGCACGGACAGGTTCGCGACTTCATCGTAAACGTAGCGGTCGAAGATTACGACATCGGCATCCGCTTTAAGCGTTCTCGCTACCACCCTGCGGAGGGAGAGGGCATCGACGAAGTAAAGGCAGAAGCGCACCGGCGTCATATACCAGGACTGGACGTTTTTGTCTTGCCGGTTTACGGGCCTGTCGGGAGTTCCAACCCCCTTTTCTCCCTGGAACAGAGTGTGGCCGCTCACTTCGCGGATGCGCGTGAGCCGCGCAACATCGTTCCAGAAAGTAACCAACAAAACGCGAAGGCCAGCTTCACTCAGGCGTGCCTGAAGAGATTCGATCTGGGTACTTTTGCCGGCACCGTCGATGCCGGAGAAGCTTACCGACGTGGGAGTTCGGGTTGCTGTGGTTTTATGACTCATGTCCGGGGAGCGTTTTCCTGATATTTTTTGCGGCTGGGTTAGTGACTGCCCGCTGGGCGGCTGGGACTGGCAGCGGATAGAGCGACCACTGCTCCGACAGCAGCACCGGCGCCGGCGATGGCGGCAACTTTGATCAGGATGGAACGCGCTCGTCTCTGTTTTGCCGGCGCAATCGCCGATCCGGCTGGCTTGGAAGCTGCAACGCCGGTGGTCTTAATGAACTCTGCGGCCGCCGTGCCTACAGGCTCCTGCGGGACGTCTTGCTGTTGGTTTGGGGAGGGCTGTGAAGCGTTCAATATTTGGTTGCCGTCGGCGGTTTGCGAGCGCACTGTGTCTGGACTGTCGGGAAGCGCCTGAGGCTGGAATGGTTCATAGTTGGACTTCCTGGCGCCGCTATCGGAAGCTTGCACGGGAGCCTGGGCTTGGGCCGTCGAGACGTTCGCCTGCCGGCTGGAACTTGTCTCCTGCTGCTGTGCGGCTGCGGCCGCAAGTGGCGCAACCAGTAAAAGTAAAAGCACAAGGCAGCCAGCAATCTGTCGCGTCAGCCAACGCCCAGAGGTCTTGACGGTTTCCTCCGAATCCGGAGAATTTTCGTGTGCGTCGGACTGACCGGCTTCGATGCTGCGATTCCGCACTCTGGGCGCGAGCGGCGACGACGCGTGCCCAAACGCATGCGGGACTGGCAGTATCGGAAACTGGTGGAAGCTGTTCACCGCGTCCGCGGTGTTGTCAAAAGCTTCGAAAAGACGCCCCACCCTGGTAAGTTCCAGAACCGCCGCAGCGCCTGGAGGGATCGACGCAAGCTTGACGTCGCCATTGCGCTTCATGGCCTCTTCCAGGACACGCAGCAAGACATGGATTCCGGCGCTATCGAGTTGCCGTAGTTTGGAGCAGTCGAGTACGACTCGAGGACGGTCGGACTGCAAGTGAGGCTCAACTTCGCGAAAAAAGCTCCGGCCTTGCTTAATGCTCAACTTCTCCGGCAACTGTTTCACCGACACATATCTTGCACTGGTCATAATTCAGGAGCTCGATTCAGGAGCCCGAGCTCCAACAACCTTTTTGCTTCCGGATTGCTCCCGGCCTGGTGACAAAAAATGGCTTGATCCGGCAAATTCAGGCTTATTTAACAATCTAAATTGACGACGGCGCGGGGTCTATCCTGTCCTGTCGGTAGAACGCAGAAGGGTTTGCGCTAGGGGCGAAATGCTGATTTCTGATCGTCTTTCGGCTCAATCAGGAGTTTTGCAGAAGGCGCGCCAAATCTGCCTCGGGATTGTGCACAACGTGGGTCAGCCGGTTGGTGCCATAGCGGAAGAGTGTCGCTACATTCGTTCGGTACCAGCAGCACTCCGTCATCCTCGGAGACAGTCCGCAGAAGAAGCGAAGCCTGGGCAGAGTTTGCGGGGATGCCAGGATTGTCGCGACCAGGCGGTGATTTCCGTCCAGGATGGTGACGGGCCGGCTTTCATCAAGACCGATCAGAAGTACAGCGCCCGGGTCGGTGTCGTGGCGGAACGAACCGCCCATGTCTGCAACCTTCGAGAGAAATGTCTTTTCGCCGGCGTTGCGGCCGCGGAAGGTACGCAGGCGTTCGACGATGGCTGTGACGGTAAAATTGCCGCGCGCAAGCTTGCGCCATAGTGCCCGCGGGAACACTCGAATTTGGCTCAGGTTTTCGGGCCGGACTTCTACCTCGAACCATTCCGTTTCCTCCGGCAGTTCTCTCCACAGGGGAGAGTGCCGGATAAACAGCAGAGCGCGGCGCTTGGCATTTTCGCCGGCATCTTCGAGGTTTGGAGTTCTCACCAGGCTTCGAAGAGAGTGCTGGTACTCGTCAAATGCAGAATTATTGAAATCGCTCTTGAGAAACTCGGCGATGACTTCTTCCTCGGAGACCGGGCGAATTAGTCTGAGTGCCGGCGAGGCCGCCATTTTTGGCGCAGTCTTCGCTCCGGTCAGCGAGTTAAGCAGGAATGGCACAGCGACGACGATGAGCAGAACCAGCATCAGCACCAGTTGTACCCAAATCACTTGCTGCAGAGACGAATGGTAGCGGCAAATGCCAGCGACGACCGCGCCACTGAAAGCCAACTGCACCCAGCTGGTGTTGGCGATCTTGTAGGACATTTCGTAGGCAATGATCACAACGCTGAGGCAGTAAACGACAGTGGTGACGGCGTACAAGGCCAGCAGATAGGGAAGGCCTTGTTTGCCGGCGATTTCGAACTGAGGGCCGAAAAATGTTGTCCAAATGCCGGCGGGGGCGAGGCGCAGGCCGAGAGCTAATGCGGAACCGATTCCCAGCACGAGCAGGAGCGATGTCAGAAGGATCCGGTGGCCTTTTCTTTCCTCGTGGCGAGTGCCCGCGACGAGAGGGAACATGCTGTTCACCACGGCAGAGGAAAAGGCGAAAATCACTCGACCTACCAGCGCTATGGCAGCGTAAAGGCCGGCTACGGTTGACGGAAAGAAGTGCTTTACTAACACGATGTCGCAGTTGTTAATGAGCACCTGGCCAGCAAAGAAGATGATTGCCTGCAGCGCTTCGCGGAACGCATCCGGGATGTGCAGTTCGTGGGAAGTCCCGGCTGCGAGTTTGGGCGCGGCAGCGAGATAGGCGACCGCGACGGCGGCGGCGTTGGCTGCGATGACTCCCGGAACGCCGAAACCCAGTGCGATGGCGAGGAGAGAACCGCCGAGGCGAACCAGTCCCTCAAGGACAAGATTGCTGCCGAGACGGTGGAAGCCGTAGGCACCCTGGATGTAGCCTCGGCGCGTCCCGAGGGGAACGTAAAACGCTACGCCAATCGCGAGCAAGACCACGAGAAAGGGAGTGGGCAGCTTGAGGTAGTCCGCGATTGCCTTTTGAAACAACAGCAATAACATCGCGATGGCAATGCCGCAGGCCCATGCGCTTTTGTGGAATCCTCGATAGACTGCGCTTTTTCCCTCCAGCGAGTTTTGTTGCGCGACAACTTTTGCGGAGACGATTTGAAACGAAAGCGTGACCGCCGATATCAGAATGAGGAGAGTGTAAACAGCCGTCGCGTGGCCAAAGGCGGTAGGGCCGAGGAACCGGGCGACTGCAATGTTGTAGGCGAAATTGATCCCGGTGGCGAGGCCAGAAGCTGAGAGCAATACGAAGCTTCCCGACAAAACGCGGGCCTGGAGAGTCTTCGATTCCGGGTTCGGACCATTCACAGCGTTCAGAGGGCTCCAGTACACTGACCGGCGAAAGCTAAAAAAGAAAACGAATCCCGCATCGAAACTTTGGGCGTTCTAATGCGAACGGACGGATTCTGCTCGCGAGGCAGCACTTCTGATGCGGAAATTGAGCATCAGGCTGCTTGCGGCTCGTGGTATATGCCTTGAATTGCGGGACTTGCTACAACCCAAACGGTTTGCATCGAGTCTAAGATCAGAATCTTCATAATCATAGGAACTTCATGATCAGTCGTTACTGGGTAATCTCCGCGTTGGTGTTTCTTATGCTGCCGCAAGCGTGCGCGCATCCTGGCTTGCGCCAGGAGCTGCGGCGGAATGTGCCGAGTGCGAAGACTGGAGAGCCGGCCCCACAAATTCTGGCAGTTTATGAGCCGTGGTTCGGGCATCCCAGGCACATTTCCGTGGGCTATTCCTCCCATGATCCGGTTGTGATCCATAAACAGATTGATGAGGCCAAGGCTTTGGGAATTTCCGGGTTCGTAGTGGACTGGTATGGGGATCGTGAGCCTTTTCTCGATCGCAGTTATGCCCTGATCCAGACGATCGCTGCCGAGAAGCACTTTCAGGTTGCGATGATGTACGACGAATCGGACGATGAAGAGGCCGAGGCGACGGACGACGCTTTTGCGGCCTTTAACAAGTTCAATGAAACCTATCTTTCGGCGGATGCGCCTGGGCGTGCGGCGTATCTCACGTATAACGGACGTCCTGTGATTTTTATTTTTCCAAAAGGCGGCCACACTGACTGGAATCGAGTGCGGGCGGCAACCGACAAATGGGCTCACCCTCCATTGCTTATCTACGAGGATCATCCAAGTCCGTTCGCAGCCGATTTCGACGGCTTTTATGCATGGATCAACCCCGGGAAAAAAGGTTGGGCAAAAGATGGCAGCAACTGGGGAGAAGATTATCTGGGCGATTTCTATCGCAAAATGCAGACGAAATATCCAGACAAGATCGCGGTGGGAGGCGCCTGGACCGGATTCGACGACAGCAAAGCTTCGTGGAGTCTGGACCGGCACATTTCTCAGCGCTGCGGGGAAACCTTTGCAGACACGATGAAGCTGTGGCGGCAGTATTACTCCGCTGATCGTCCGTTGCCCTTCGTGTTGGTGGAAACCTGGAACGATTACGAAGAGGGCACCGCAATTGAGCGTGGGCTGGCCAAGTGCGGACCCGGCTCGCAGTCGCGGGCCGGGCAGTAACCGCTAGGCAATGCGGAATGGTTTTCTCCTGTCTCCGGTTCGGCGGTTCATGGTTACTTCACCGGAGATCAGCCGCGGAGGGCCATAAACCTTGTTGATGATCGAGAGCGGCCGGCTGCGCACTTCGTCGTAGACGCGTCCGAGATATTCGCCGAGCACGCCCACGCACAGAAGCAGAAAACCTCCGACCAGAAAGATTGCGGCGGCCACGCCGTACCCCAAAGGATTTACTGCGCTCCTTGAAAAGACGGTGCACAGCGCGAGAATGACAGCGACTGAGATGGCGAATCCCGCCAACCCGAAACTTAGACGGAGAGGCTTGTAACTGAAACTAGTAATTGCGTCCATGGCATACTTGATCCGGCTCATGAACGTAAGTTTGCCCTCGCCACCGGCTCGATCCTGGCGGTCGTAGAGCACGACTCCGGTCTTGTAGCCCACCCAGGCGCGCAAGCCAGGCAGATAACGGCTGCCTTCGCGCAGGGAGTTAATGGAATCTACTGCTTGCCGATCGAGAAGACCGAAAATTCCGGCGTTGAGCGGGATGGGAAAGTCGGAGAGCGCTCCCAGCACGCGATAGAAGATCGGAAACAGCTTGGCCAGAATCTTGCGGCGCTCTTGCCGGCTTCTTCGCACAGCGGTTACGACTTGTGCCCCGCCGCGCCAGGCGGCCACCAGTTCCGGCACAACTTCTGGGGGATCCTGGAAATCGCCGTCCATTAAGACGACGGCATCGCCGTGCGCCGTTTGCAGGCCTGCGGAGATCGCTCCCATATGTCCCCAGTTACGCGAAAGGTCGGCCACCACTACATGGGTGTCTTTGGTTTGCAGTTCGGTTAACAGTTTCAGGGACGAGTCCCTGGAGCCGTCGTTTACGTACACGACCTCCCATGCTTCGCCAATGTCCTTCATGGCGTCGACAAGGGCTGTATGAAACTGATTTACGATTTCTTCTTCGTTATAAATTGGTACCACGACTGAGATCATCTATGAGGCTCCTTAGAGTATGTGCCTAAAGCAAAAGTGTTCGGTGTTCTTCGTCGACGTCTTTGCGCCGTTCTTAAGGTGTCCAGTCTTACAGTGTCCAGGTTAGTGCTGTACGAGTTCGAAATATGCGCGTCATTCGGGGTCCGCCTGGAAAACGCGCACCTTCCACCGCACTTCCGTGGGCGTCAAAACTGCAACGTAGCGGGCGCGGACATGCTGCGTGGTCAGAACTTTCTCGTGATCGATGATTTGCACGTCGTACTCAACCGTGTCGACCAGTTGAAGGGACAGACCTTCCGGCGAGTAGAAGACCAGTTGAATATCGTGTGCGCCGTCTCGATAACGCGTCTGGATCCCGAGCCTCGCTTGCTCACGAATTGTGTCTTCCAGCTTTTCTTTGGCCACGCCGACGAAATCCGCATCGAGAATGTCTCCCTGGTTCTGTTCGAATGCGCGGCTCAAACTGTTCCAGGCTTGCAGATAATCTCGGATCACTGCCCCCTTGGTCTGCTTCTCCAGAGTGCGCGGCCCCAGCGAATCCGTGGGCTCTACGCGCACTGCGGGTTGGTCTGAACCGAACACAAATATTGCGGCGAAGACCGAACCGGCGATGAGGATGGGGGCTTTCATTAATCCCTCCCCCAACGAATCTCATTCCCTAAGACAACTCCGGTTGCGACGGAGATTTTTGCGCCGTTGTAGGCGGGCATCTCTGCCCGCGCCACTCCCTGTTTCAGAGGTGCGTCTACGGTGGATTCTTCACCGTTGTAAGTTTCTGTGAAGGTGACGATGGTTCCATCGGGCACGACGTTGCCACTACAGTCGCGCACTG
>Ga0302326_10007411_pt1 | contig 24410 bp, 14 predicted proteins | sample Palsa_T0_3_FD_202264 | JGI IMG/M metagenome (GOLD analysis project Ga0302326, IMG submission 202264) | Peat permafrost microbial communities from Stordalen Mire near Abisko, Sweden - Palsa_T0_3 | ecosystem: Environmental > Terrestrial > Soil > Palsa > Peat permafrost | place: Sweden: Abisko... | reverse complement strand
GCGCCGCGACCCACGCCGCCCACGGCCCCCACCATGATCCGCTGGTCGGCTCCGCCTTGGTCAACCACTCGTCGGGGTCCGCCACGGTCGCCGGCGCGATGGTCACACTCATCTTCGGATTACCGGGGGGATTGACCAGACTCTGGATGTGCCCCGACGACGACAGGGCGAACCGGCTGTCCCCCCCGAGCAGCCGGGTCGTGGCGTAGCAGGCCTTCCAGGCGGTGAGGTGATCGTTGCGGGCGCCCACCACGAACGAATCGCACTCCACCTTGCTCAGATCGATGGGGTTCCCGTGTACGGACCAGCCGCCGGTGGCCAAGGTGTTGTGCATGAACAAATCCAGGAAGTCGGCGTGGAGGGCGGCGGGCAGCTGCGTGGGGTCGCTGTTCCAGGCCATGACGTCGAAGGTCGCCAGGTCTTCCCCCAACAGGTTGTTGTTGACCCAGTAGTTCCAGATCAGGTCGTTGGGACGCAACAGGGCGAAGAGGGCGTTGGCGTGGCTGCCCAGGAGCACGCCGCGCCGGTCGGTCGTTCGGCGGGTGTGATCCACGATGGTCCTCTCGCCCAGGAGGCCGATCATGGTCGGCACGGAAAAGTCGAGGAGGGTGACGGCGAACGTGGCGCAGCGGATGAGAGGGTCCTGCAGGGAGGCGAGGTGTCCCAGCAGGGCCGCGGTGGTGATCCCCCCGGCGCACAGCGACACGGTGTTGGCCTGGTCGCCGCCGGTGATCTCGGTGGCGGCGCGCACCGCCTCGTCCACGGCGTCGACGTAGGCGTTGAGCCCCCAGTCCCGGTGTTCCTTGGTCGGATTGCGCCAGCTGATGGTGAACATCTGGAGGCCCTGCGCCACACAGAACTCCACGAAGCTGCGTCCGGGCGCCAGGTCCATGAAGTAGTACTTATTGATCTGCGGGGGCACCATGATCAGCGGGATGGTGGAGACGGTGTCGGTCGTCGGCGTGTACTGCAGCAGCTCGCACACCTCGTTGCGGAAGACGACGGCGCCGGGGGTGACCGCCAGGTTGCGGCCGACCCCGAAGGCCGCCCGGTCTACGTAGCGGGGGAACCCGTGATTCGTCACGACGTCGCGCCTCATGTTGCCGAGCCCCCTGACGAGGCTCTTGCCGCCGGTCTCGAAGGCGCGTTCGACGACGGCGGGATTGAGGAGCGGGAAGTTGGTCGGCGCCAGGGCCGAGGTGACAACGGTGGCCGCCAGCTTGGCCCGCTCGTTGGTGCGCCAGTCGAAATGGGCGTCGTCGACCAGCTCCAGGGCCGTGCGGGTGCAGGCCAGATAGCTCTGGCACAGGCGGTGGAAGGCCGGGTTCTCCTTCCAGGCCCGGTTCTCGAAGCGCCAGTCCCTCGGTTCTGGGGCGATCGACGAGCGGCCGACGGCCACCTTGGAGATCTCGACACCGAGGCCGACCATCCGGCGGGGGAGCGTGCGGGTCGCCGTCCGGGCGCCGACCTGCACGAGGGCACCGGCGAAACCGAGCGGATCCACCCGGCGCAGGAAGCGTCGTGGCCCGAGAACCCGACCGGAACGCTCGGATGTCAACCGTCTTGCCATGGGCCACCTCTTTACTGCATCACCACCTCCGGGTACTGCCCCCTTCAATCCCGGGTCCTTGTCTCAGTCAAGCACAACGGCGCGTGAAATGTACTGGTGAACCACCAGGAAACGAACGATCGCAATTCGCCCCCCCGGTAAAGTCTGGCGGTGGCCGACAATGCGGAGACCGATCAGCCGTGGGACGCCTTCGGGACGTATCTACGCAGCCAGCGGCAGTTGGCGCAGTTGAGCCTGCGGCAACTGGCGGCGCTCACCAAGGTCTCCAACCCCTATCTGAGCCAGATCGAGCGGGGCCTCCACCGTCCGTCCATCAACATCATCAAGTCGCTGGCCGAGGCCCTCAACCTCTCCGTCAGCGACCTGCTGGCCCACGCCGCCGACATCGCGTCCGGCGAGGAACGGGCGACCACCACCCGCGCCGCCATCCTCAACGATCCCCACCTCAACGACACCCAGAAGAGCGCCCTCCTGGCCGTGTACCACTCCATGGTCGACGCCGTGTCCGACGAGGAGCCGGCTGCGAAGGACCCGAGTGCCGGGGCCGGGCAGGCCGAGGCGCCGTAGCTCGGGCAGGCCGAGGCGTCGTAGCCGAGGCGTCGTAGCTGAGGCGCCGTAGCTCGGGCGCCGTAGCCGCGCCGCCGTAGCCGCGCCGCCGTAGCCGCGCCGCCGTAGCCGAGGCCCCGTGGCTCAGGCGTTGAAGTTGAGCCGGAGCCCGGGGCAGTGCCACTCGGTGGCGTAGAGGCGACCGAGCCCGGCCGAAGTGATGAAAGCGGTGCGCATGTCGGGGCCGCCGAAGCACACGTTGGTGACGAACGGATCGTGCTCGGGAACCGTCACCTTGGCGACGACCCGACCCTCCGGCGAGATGGCGGTGATGCCCGACTCCTCCAGATCGGCGCCGCACACGTTGCCCTCGCTGTCGATGGCCAAGCCGTCCCAGTGGTGCCGCCCCTCGGTCGAGTACAGCACGGCGAAGGAGTCCGAGAGGGCCCCGACCCCGACGACGTCCCAGTAGACGATGCGGCCCGTATAGGTCTCCGAGGCGTACAGGCGATCCTGGCCGGGCGAGAGCCCGAGACCGTTGTTGAGCTGGAGACCCCCGGCCACCAGGTGGATGGAGGAGCCGTCCGCCAACCCGTAGTACACCAACCCGGCCGAGGTGTCGTTGAAGTAGAAGCCGCCCTGCACGTCGAACACGATGTCGTTGCCCGAGGTGATCGGGGTGTCCCCACAGTGGGTGTACACCGTCTCGAGGGTGCCGGTGGCCAGGTCGACCCGCTGGATGGAACCGCCGTGGTAGCCGGCGGCCTGATCGAAGGGCTGGCGGACGCCGTCGACCGTCTTGAAGGCCAGGCCGCCATCGTTGCTGATGTAGACGTGCCCGTCGGGCCCGATGGCCGCCCCGTTCGGCCCACCACCACAGCGGCTGACTACCGATACCGTGCGGTCGGGCGACACCCGGATCAGGTCGCCGCTCTCGATCTCGACGACCAGGACGGAGCCGTCGTCCATGGCGATGGGGCCCTCGGGGAATTGCAGACCGCTGGCCAGCTCGATCATCTCTCCGCCCCCCACACTGCCTCCGCCCCCCACACTGCCTCCGCCCCCCGCCTGCCCGGCGGCGGTACATGCGGGTCTCGAGGGTACCAGCCCGTATCAGCCCGTACCGGCCCGCATCGGCCCGTGCCGGCCCGCATCGGCCCACATCGGCCCGCTCGGGGGGACTTAGGCTGGTCCGCCATGGGCAAGAGCGCCGTCTTCGTCGATCTTGACCGCACGCTGCTCGGTCACGCCTCCGGCCAGGTCCTAAACCGGGCACTGATGGACGAGGGCGTGGTCCCGCAGGGGCGCTCGTTGCCCGGTGACCGGTTGCTCTACGCCGTCAACGACCGCCTGGGCGAGAACCTGCTCTCCATGGGCCTGGTGCGGGCGGCGGCCCGGGTGGCCAAGGGGTGGCGCCAGGACCAGGTGCAGGCGGCGGGCCGACGGGCCGTCGAGGAACTCACGGCGCTCGTGGCCCCCTTCGCGCCGCAGTATCTGGACGACTTCCGAGCCGACGGCCATCAGTTGGTGCTGACCACCACCACGCCGGTCGACATGATCGCCCCCTTCGCGCGGGCCATGGGCTTCGACGCCGTCATCGCCACCGCCTTAAAGACCCGGGACGGCCGCTACACGGGGCGTCTCTACGAGGGCTTCGTGTGGGGCACGGGCAAGCTGAAGGCGGTCCGGACCTGGGCCGACGGCGAAGGCATCGACCTGGGCGACTGCCACGCCTGCAGTGACAGCGTCTTCGACACCCCGCTGCTGGCCAGCGTCGGTTGGCCGCACGCCGTCAACCCGGACCTGCCGCTGACCGCCATCGCCACCCTCCGGCGCTGGCCCATTGAGCACTGGGACGCGCCACCGGGCATACCGAGCCTGTTGGGCCTGGAGCCCTACGACGTACTGCGTCCGTTCGTGCGGTCCGCCTGGTTCCCCTATGCCCGCTTTGACATCAGCGGCATCGAGCACATCCCCCGGAGTGGCCCCGTCCTGTTGGCCGCCAACCATCGGAGCTACTTCGACGTGGCGGCACTCGCCCTCCTAATCGCCCGGCTGGGCCGGCCAGCGCGGTTCATGGGCAAGAAGGAGATCTTCGACGCGCCGGTGGTCGGCTCCATCGCCCGGGCGCTGGGGGGGATCTCCGTGGAACGGGGTGGCCGATCGGACCAGGCATTGCGCGCCGCCGACGCGGCCTTGCGGGCGGGCGAGGTGGTGCTGGTGCTGCCGCAGGGGACCATCCCCCGTGGCCCGGCGTTCTTCGACCCCGAGCTGAGGGGGAGGACGGGGACGGCCCGTCTGGCCGCTTCCACCGGTGCGCCGGTCATCCCCATCGGGATCTGGGGCACCGACAAGGTGTGGCCGCGATCGGCCCGGACGCCCGACGTCACCTTGGTGTTCCGCCCACCCACGGTCACCGTCCGGGTGGGGGAGCCGCTCTCACTGCCGTTGACCGACGCCGAAGCCGACACGGCGACGATCATGGCGGCGATCGCCGCCCTGCTGCCCGAGGAGTCCACGACGCGACCGGCGCCCACGGCCGAGGAGCTGGCGCGCACGAAGCCCCCTTCGTGAGGTCTCGCCTGGCTGTCGCCACGACGCGTGTGGTCAACGCCGCCTCGCGCCGCCTCGGGCGGGGGCAGGGCACGGTGGCCGGCGGTCGCTCCGGGCTCAGGATCGACCCGCGGCTCCTCGAGCATCTGACCATCGGACGCGCCGTGGCGCTGGTGACAGGCACCAACGGCAAGACCACCACGACCCGCCTGCTCTCCGTGGCTCTCGGCCGCGACGGTGCCCGAGTGGTCTCCAATGAGACGGGCTCCAACATGCCCCCGGGCCACGTGGCCGCCCTGGCCGGCGACCGTAGGGCCGGACTGGCCGTGCTCGAGGTCGACGAGGTCTACCTGCCCCGTGTCCTGGCCGCCACCAGAGCCGCCGTCGTCGTGCTCCTCAACCTCTCGCGCGACCAGCTGGACCGCACCAACGAGGTTCGCATGGTGGCGGGGACGTGGCGGGCCGCGCTGGCGGCCGCACCGCACGCCACCGTTGTGGCCAACGCCGACGACCCACTCGTGGTCTGGGCGGCCGGCGCGGCGCTGCAGGTGCGCTGGGTCGGTGCCGGCCTCGGCTGGCGGCTCGATGCGGTGGGCTGCCCCGCGTGCCAGGGCCGCATCGCGTTCGACGCCGGGGGGTCCTGGGCCTGCGTGAGCGGCTGCGGCTTCGCCCGCCCCGAGCCCATGGCGACGTTGCGGGCCTCGGGCGACGGCGCTTCGTACCAGGCAGTCTGGTCCGACGGGGCGTGCCAGAAGATCGCGCTGGCCCTGCCCGGCCGCTTCAACTACGCCAACGCGTTGATGGCGGCGGTGGCTGCCGCCGCCCTGGGCGTCGACGCGGTGGACGGCCTGGCCGCCATGGCCGCCGTCGGCGATGTGGCGGGTCGCTTCACGCTCCGCGAGGTGGGGGGCGTGCGTGCCCGTCTGATGCTCGCCAAGAACCCCGCCGGGTGGAGCGAGCTCCTCGAGCTGGTGGGCGACGACGAGGGACCGATCGTGATCAGTATCAACGCGCGGACGGCGGACGGAGCCGACCCGAGCTGGCTGTGGGACGTGCCCTTCGAGCGTCTGGCGCCCCGCGTGGTGGTGGCGACCGGGGACCGGTGCCGCGACCTGTCCGTGCGGCTGCATTATGCGGGGGTGACCCACGTGACGGAGGTCGACCCGGTGGCGGCCGTGCGCACGGCGGCCGCGCAGGGCGCGTCCGCCGACGGGGCCCGCGACCGTGTCGACGGGGACTGCGTCCATGTCATCGGCAACTACACGGCGTTCCACGATCTCCTCGCCGCGGGCGTGCCCGCACCATGAGCGTCGCGCCATGAACCGGCCGCTGCGCATCTGCGTCGTCTACCCGGACCTGCTCGGCACCTACGGCGACGGCGGCAACGGGGTGATCCTGGCCCGGCGGGCGCAGTGGCGCGGCGACGAGGTCGAGCTGGTGCAGGCGCCGTCCGACGCCCCGTTGCCCGAGGCGGACCTCTACTGCCTGGGCGGGGGTGAGGACGGACCACAGGTGCGCGCCGCCCGTTCGCTCATCGACGATGGGACCCTGGCCCGGCGGACCGCCGGCGGCGCCGTCGTGCTGGCCGTCTGCGCCGGCTACCAGATCGTGGGCACGACGTTCCCCGGCGCCGACGGCGTGCCGCACGAGGGAGTCGGGCTCTTGGAGGTGGCCACCACCAAGGGAGCGGACGCCCGTGCCGTAGGAGAGGTCGTGGCCGAGGTGGTGGCCGAGTCCGGCCTGGCGTCGTTGCCCACCCTGACCGGGTTCGAGAACCATGGCGGGCGGACGGCGCTCGACGGCGCGGCTTCCGGTGCCGGTACCGGCGCCGGTGTCGGTGCGGCTGGCGTCGCCGGTGTCGGCCCGGCCGCGGCCGGTCTGGCCGGTCCGACCGACCCGACCGTGCCGCTCGCCCGGGTCATCGCCGGGGTCGGCAACGGGGACGGCTCGGGCCGCGAGGGTGCGGTGTGCGGCCGGGTGCTCGGCACCTATCTGCACGGGCCGCTGCTGGCCCGCAACCCGGCCCTGGCCGACCTCCTGCTGGCCTGGGCCCTCGGGCTCGAGGTCGGCGAGCTCCCGCCCCTCGACGACACGGCCGCCGAGGGGCTCCGTCGCGAGCGGATCGCCGCCATGGGCAGGCGGCGGCGTACGGGCCGGCCGCGGGGCAGCCGGGGGAGCCGGGGGAGCCGGTAGAACGAACGGGTCAGGGCCAGGTCGTGGCGCGCCCGCCCGGGGGTGGGGCGTCCAGCGCCCAGGCGCGCCGCCAGGCGGGAGCGTCCGGACCGCGGTGGGCGGCGGCCGCACCGGCCACGGGGTCGGCGGCGCTCACGTCGCGCCGGGCCCGCCACCAGTCGGTGCGCACCTCGCGGGCCAGGGTGGCCACCGCCGCCTCCAGGCGGTCGGCAAAGCGCCGGGTGTTCTCCCCCTCGTCGGGGGTCAACGGCGCGCCGAACAGCACCGAGATCGGTGAGCGGCGCAGCCGGCCCGCCCGACGTGATTCGGTGCCCGAGCCCCCCGGAGCGCGGCCCGGCTCGCCGGCCGTCTTGGGCAGGACCCGCCGGGTGCCGTGCAGGTACACCGGGATCACCGGTCGGCCGGTGCGGTGGGCCAGGTAGGCCGCACTCGCCGGATGGAAGGGCTGCGTCCACCCGTCGGGCGAGCGGCCACCCTCGGGGAAGATCACCAGGTTCCACCCCGCAGCGATGAGATCCGCCGCCGTGTCGGCCGAGCGTCGGTTGACCTTGGACCGATCTATGGGGATGGCGGCCAGAGAGAACGACCACAGCACCGACTTCCAGGTCCGGTCGAAGAAGTAGTCCGATGCCGCGGCGACGACGGTGCGGTGCCGGAACTCGACCGGCAGGTTGGTGAGCACCAGAGGGGTGTCGACGTGGCTGGCATGGTTGGCGGCGAAGATGACCGGGCCCTCCACGTGGCGCAGGTGTTCGAGGCCGCGCACCGTGGCCGGGGCCAGGACGCGGGCCACCGGACGGGCGACGTTGTCCATGATCATGGCGCGGGCCACGCGGACCGGGTACCGGCGGGACCACGCATGGTCGTACTCGAGCCCGATCTTGCGGTCCGGCGCCGGCCGCTCGACCGACGCCGGCCACGATGGCGCAGCCAGTGGGAAGCGCGCGGTGCGGGCCATCAGTGCACGTCCGCCATCATGATCGGCGGCGCGTGCAGGTGGGTCAGGGTGGGGGAGGGCCCGACCACGTCGGTGGCCATCTCCAGCGCGTCGTTCAACGACGAAGCCGGCGAGAACCCGAGCCGGCGCACGGCCTTGGGGTCGGCGCCGATAACGATGACCCGACCCAGGTGCTCCAACGCGTGGGCGCACCAGTACCACATGTAGAACGGGTGCACGCCGTGGTAAGCGTGGCCGGTGCGGTAGAGGTGGACGTACCACGGGTCGGTGGCGAACGACTCCTCGAACTGCTTGTGGATGGCGACCGGGTCGACGGTCTGGGTCAGCACCTGCTCGTAGAAGTCGATGTAGCTGGGGTGGTGCCCGGGATGGAACTCGGGACGGGTCGGATGGCGCAGGATCAGCACCCCGCCCTCGCGCACCAGGGGCTTGCCCCGGTAGAGGTTGAAGAAGTAACCCAGCCCGAGGCATGCCACCAGGATCGGGTTCATGATGGAGTTGACGTTGTAGGGGCAGATGTAGGGCAGTCCCATGGTCAAGATGTCGGTCTGCCCTGTGACGTCGACCCCCTGCTGCCGCCACACGTTCTCCGTCGTGACGGCGTGCACCGCCTCGACCTCGCCGGCCTGCACCGAGGTCATGGCATGGGGGGACTCAATGGAGTGGAAGATCTGACGGGCCACCCGGGGCGGCGCTCCCCTGAGCGACGCCGACGAGGCGGCGTAGGTGGCGCGGTCCCGCAGGTTCCACTCCCACTCCCGCTTCTGCAAGAAGGCGAACGACGACGGGAAGGTGTTGGTGTTGAGCGTGGTCTCTATCTGGAAGACCTTGACCCCGGCGTCGGCGATGTGCCGACCCATGCGCCAGTTGGAGGTATGCAGCTCCGAGGCGGGGGCGTCCATGAACGAGCGCGAGTGCTGCATCGTCTGGGGGTTGTGATGGTGGCGCAGGCTCTTGTAACTGGCCAGCCCGGTGGCCACGCTCTTGTGCCCCCCGTCCATGGCCACCAGGTTGATGTTGACGTAGACCAGCAGGTCCGAGGTGGCCGCCCGCTTGTTGATCTCCACGTCCTCGCCCCGTTCGGTCTGCCCGAGGTGGATGAGGTTGTCGGGGTCTTCGGCATCGTGCTGGGTGAGCAGGCCGTGAGGGGCGAAGGCGTCGTAAATCCGGTCACCGAGCGCGTGGCGGAGCTCGGCCTCGGTCATGCGTCGGTGCAGGGCGAGGGCGGCGATGAGCACCACGTCGTCGACTCCGGCGTCGGCGGCCAGGTCGAGCACCGTCTCTATGACTATCTGGCGGATGTCCGGCGCCTCCATGGGTGGCAGGGGGAGCGAGATGTCGTCGAAGCAGATCGTCAACTTCATGCCGGCATGGAGCAGCGCCGGCAGGGGATCGCGATCGCCGACCGGATGGAGCAGGGCGTGCCGGACGGCGGCGTAGGGGTCGTCGAGGGCCTTCATCGGCTCGGGTGCGTACACCACCCGGCTGCCTTCGGGGAGGGTCTCGAGCGTGAAGCCCTCACCGTTCCAGAAAAGCGTCGGGGGCGTGGACTTGTCCACCTCGAGGACGAATCCGGGTCGGCGGCTCATCGGGTGTGTCCTTTCGTGATGTCGAAGGCGATCTTCACCGAGCCGCGGCGTCCGGCGGCGCCGGCGTGGGCCACGGCCTCCTCGAAACGGGTGAGCGGGTAGGTGGCCGAGACGAGGCGGCCGGTCGACAGGGCGGCCACCACCTCGAAGGCGAGGGCGAACGTGGAAACCTCCTCCACCTGTGCGACGCTGGATCTCGCGCCACCCGTTCGGGCGCCGGCGGAACCGGCGGAACCGGCGGAGGTGGCAGAGGGGGCCGAGGCGGATCTTGCTGCGCTCGATCTCGGCGCGCGCACCTTGGGAACGGTCTCGGTGCCGTAGGCGTAGGCGCCGGCCAGGCGGATCTCGCGGTGCCAGAGCGGGGCCAGGTCGAGCGTCACACGGCCCGGCATGCCGACCAGGGCGACGGTGCCACGGGGCCGGACCATGGCGATCGACTGGGCGATCGACTCGGCGCTGCCCACGCAGTCGATGACCACATCGGCCCCTCCCGACAAGGTGGCCGTCGTACCCGGCGCCCCGCCGAAGGAGAGTGAGCGGCTCTGCCGGCGCACAGCGCGCGGCAGCTGATCGGGAGGGAGCGCCTGGGTGGCGCCGAGCTCACGGGCCAGCCGCTGCTGATGGCCGTACTTGGCGCCCACCAGCAGCGCCCGCGGGGCGGGGCAGCGCCCGCTGGCGACCAGGTGGGCCAGCGCGGCCGTCACGGTGAGCCCCACCGTGCCGGCGCCGAGCACCGCCACGAGGTCGCCCTCCGAGATGCCCGAGCGGAGCACGGCGTGCACGGCGCAGGCCACGGGCTCGGTGGTGACCGCGTCGGCGTCGCTCAGCCCCTCGGGGACGGCGAAAAGCTGGCTGGAGTGCGCCACCAGCCCGGTGGTGGACCACCCGCCTCCGGTGTCGGCGCAGTAGCCGGTCTGCAGCCCGGGCCGGATGTGCCCAAAGGCCAGGTGGCCACAGTTGCCCACGTGGCCGGCCGCGCACCACTCGCAGAGCGGGGTGATGTCGCGGGCGGCGCAGCCCAGCACCGGCTGGAGTACGACCCGGGTCCCGGCTGCCAGCGCGGCGCCGTCGGCGCCGACGGCGTCACCGGAGAGCGTCCCCACCACCTCGTGCCCCGGGACGAAGGGGAACGAGACGATGTCCTCGAAGTAGCGCGAGCTGCGCCCGTCCAGCGTGGCCAGGTCCGAGCCGCAGATGCCGGAGAGCACGGGGTCCACGTGGGCCCAGCCCTCACCGGGCAGGGAGGGGGCGTCGTGCTCGACCAGGCGCAGCGGTCCCAGCGCGGCGCCCCGTCCCGAGCCGAAGGTCGAGGCGATGCGGGCCGCGGCGAAGCGGGGCAGCGAGCGCTCGAAGAGGAGCGAGGTCATCGGTCCGCGCTCCTCGATCGGTCCCCGGTCATCGGGCGGTCACCGCCCTGGGCGACCTCACGTCGAAGGGCCCCAGTGGCAGGGGTCGGTGCGAGCCGCCCTTCGCCTTGGACCAGTGCTCGACGTGCCAGCCCCGCCGGCGGGCGATGGCGGCCAGGCGGGCCTCGGGGTTGACGGCCACCGGGAACCCGACCGCCTCGAGCATGGCCAGGTCGCTGGCCGAGTCGGCATAGGCCACCGACTCCTCGAGCGAGAGGTCGTGCGCCTGGGCGTAGTCCGCCAGCACCAGGGCCCGGGCCTCCCCGATGGGGGGCAGGTTGGTGAGGTGCCCGGTCAGAAGCCCGTTGCGCTCCTCCATCTGGGCGCAGACGATGTCGTCGAACAGCGGCCGCACGGGCTCAATGATGAAGTCGAGCGCACCGGTGATCAGCAGCGTGCGATGGCCGAGGGCGCGGTGGGCGCGGACCCGGGCGAAACCGTCGGGGAAGGAGCGCGTCAAGAGCTGGGTGTGGAAGAGCTCCCACGAGTCGGCGCGCAACTGGGCGATGGGAGCGTCGGCGAAGCGGCGGTAGAAGGACCGGAGGAAGTCGCCTCTGTCGCGCCGATCCAGGGCCAGCAGCGATGGGGCCTGGCGCAGCAGGTCGGCGACGAACCTGGCCCGGCGGTCGGCCGGGAGGTGGCGGCTGGCCAGCCAGGCGTAGGTGTCCACGACGTTCGACGCCATCAGGGTGTGCTCCAGATCGAACACGGCCAGGTGCCGGTCGGCCGAAAGGATGGCCCGCCGGGCCCGCTCGGGGCGCTTCTCGACCACCGAGCGGCCCGCCGTCGTGCGCACGCGGGCGTGCTCGACCACCGACGGCAGATGGACATGGTGGACGTAGTGGTCCCAGTCGATGACCCCGGGATCGAAGCAGAACGTCGAGTGGTCGTCCGCATCGAAGGTGTCCCACAGCGCCATGAGCCGGTCGACGCGGTAGCGGGCATCGGTCTCGCTGTAGGCGCCGTAGAGCTCGACGTAGCCAAGCGCCCGCTTGGCCAGGGCGTGGCGGTCCTCGATGCGCGCCGCCAGCTCGGCCTGCTTGCCCCGCACGGGCAGCGCCGTCAAGAGCCGCTCGAGGACGGTCATCGCCTGATCGGCCCGCCGCAGCTGGCGCTGGACCCGGCCACGCCCGGGGAAGGACCACTCGGGCACGCTGATCGGCTGCCCGCGGTCGTCGTACAGCGGGTTGCGGCTGAACCAGTCCTCCGCCAGGTCGACCAGGTGACCGTAGGCGAGAGGGTTCCGCACGCCCGAGGCCACGTGGTACACGGTCGGACCGCCCGGCTCCGGACCGCGGGCGGCCACGCCGAGGATGGCGGCCACCACCAGGTCCACCGGGATGACGTCGATGATGCCTTCGGGGACGCCGGGAAACTCGCGCAGCAGGCCCCGGGCGTAGGAGATGATGATCGGCTCGGCCATGCGGAAGCCGCGGATCCAGCCGGGCCGGGGCTCGGCCAGCGCGGACTCAATGATGGACGGCCGGACGAAGGTGATCGGAACCTTGCCGAGCCAGGTGGCCACGAGCGCCTGCTCGCCCATGGCCTTGGTGAACGGGTAGGCGTCGGGCCACCCCAGCGAGAGCGCCCGGGCCGTTCCTGCGTCGACCAGCTCCCGGCGCACCCACTCCTCCCGGATCTTCTCGGCGCGGGTGGCGAGCAGGTGATCTCCGGCCCCGCCGATCTCGGAGCGGGCCTCCTTGGTGAAGCCCTGCAGTCGGTCAGGACGGCGGGAGGCCGCCTGGAGGTCGTCACGCAGGCGGCGGGCGGCGGTGACCTCTTGTTCCCAGTCGATGTCCAGCGTGAACCGGTTCTCCGAGAGCAGCTCCTCCTTGGCCTCGCCCTGGTGGGTGCTGGCCACGTAGGCCGTCGACACGGAGATCAGGTGTGCGGCCGAATCGGTGGCGACCATGGCCTCGGCGACCCGGGCCGGACCGAGCAGGTTGACCTCGACGGCCTGGGTGAGGGGGGCGTCGAAGGAGACGGTGGCCGCCGAGTGGATGACGATGTCGCTGGCGGCCAAGGCGGCCCGGCCCTCGTCGTCCAGCCCGAGGCCATCCTGCCCGACGTCACCGGGCACCGCCCGAACCCGGCGGGCCACCTCCCCGGCGAAGCCGTCGCCGAGCTCGGTGCGGAGGCGGTCGAAGCAGTCGTTGCGGATCACCTCGCGGGCCAGTCGCGCCGCGGCATCAGCCCGTCGGCCGGGGCGAACGAGTACGGTGATCTCGGCGTCCTCCACGCAGCGCAAGATGCGTTCGACCAGCGCAGTGCCCAAGAATCCGGTGGCTCCGGTTATGAAGAAGCGCTTGGCACGGAGGTCCCGGGCGATGGGCACGGGAATTGTCTAGCATCCGATGCCGATGTTGTCTACCATTTGGTAAGTGGACACGACAGGCACTTCCGGGGGGCCCGTCCCGGGGCCGGGACGCGTCAGGGAGCCCGCTGTAGCGACGGGCGGTGGCCAGGCGCCTACGGGCCGGCGCCCGGCATCGACCAGCGATCGCATCCTCGACGCCGCCCTGGCCTCGTTCGCCACCCGCGGCTACGACGCCACCTCGCTGGACGCCCTGGCCAAGGGGCTCGAACTAACCAAGCAGAGCATCCTCTACTGGTTCCCCTCCAAGGACGCCGTGCTCGAGGCGGTGATCGCCCGTAGCGCGGCCGATCTGTCCGACGCGCTGGAGAGCGCGCTGCGGAGTGCCGGCGCCGGCTGGGTGCGCGTCGAAGCGGTGGTTCGCTCGGTCTTCAGGCTGGCGGCTCGACAGCCCGAGCTGCTCGGTCTGCTGCGGGAGGTATCGAGGTTGGGCCCCCCGGCGGCGACCCAGATGACCGTGGCCCTCGAGCCACTGGTGCGCCGTGCCTCGTCCTTTCTGGAGGCCGAGATGGACGCCGGCACCATGCGGCGGCACGATCCCCGCCTGCTGCTCTTGGCCATCTACTCCACGGTGATCGGCATGGTGACCGAGGTGGAAGTGCTGCGGGCGCTCGGCGAGGAGCCCACGGCCCGCTCGCTCGTGCGCCGACGCACCGACGTGCTGGCGCTGCTGCGCTCGGCGCTGGTCATCCCCGACGAGGGCCGCATGGGCTGAGCGGCGCGGTCTGAGCGGCGTGGGCTGAGCGGCGCGGGCTGAGCCTGACGGTCGGCCGGTCCTACTCGGCCGGCTTCGCCACCTTGCGGCGGGGTGCCGCCTTGGGTGTGTAGCGCTTATTGGCCGTCGGGGGCTTGCGGTCGGAGGAGGTCTTGGCCGCCGCGGCGGTTGCCTCCCGCTTGCGCTCACTGCGGCGAGGGCGGGTCGCGGCGACTCTTGCCGCCTTCTTGGCGTTCGGCGTGCCGAACTTCTGGATCCGGTACGCCCGCAGCATGAGCCAGCCGCCGCAGATGATGACCCCGAGGCCGAGCGGCGCGAAGACCAAGGTGAAGGCGAAGCCACAGAGGAAGAGGGAGAACGCCACCAGCGTCCGGCGCCGTCGGCGCACCCCCTCGAAACCGATGAGGCAGACGCCCACCACGATGGCTCCGAGCAGCAAATAGGTGTCCGAAATGGGCACGATGCGGATGTGGTCGACCCCGTGGATCTTCTGCGTCACCTTGCGGGTGGGGTGGTCCGCGGCCAGGTAGATCACGATGATGGAGCCGATGAGGGCGACCAGGGTCAACGCGCCCTTGGACCACTTGATTTCGGTCGGATCGAGGCCGGTCATGGCGGCACGGCGCTCGGACGGGCTCAGGATCCCTTCGGTCTCGGGAGCCGGCACAACCTTGTCGTCCTTGCCATTCGAAGCCGATGCCATGTCCCCCCGAGGGTACCTGGCCCATCTGCCCCGCCCAAATCACTGGGCTATCCTCAGACCTCCGGGGTCTGGCGTGCGTGCGTTGGCCGGCCCGTTTGACCCGGGCGCTTAGCTCAGCTGGTTAGAGCGCAGCCTTCACACGGCTGAGGTCGTGGGTTCGAGTCCCGCAGCGCCCACCAGGAATTAGCAATGAATCTCCAGTTCAGCGATGGTTTCTTCCATCGCCCGCAATGCACCTCACTGACCGTGAAACACCGTCTTGTGCCATTGCGTGTGGCACGGGTGTGGCACGATCGCCATGGAGGGTTCGAGTTGGTTCCGCGATCGGCGATGGTAGGCCGTCGGGTGCGTCCACCCGAGCCACGTTCGACCGGTGCGTGGGCTCAATCGGCATTGGCGGCGCATCCTCGACGGCCCGACCGCAGCTCTGGCTCGAGGTCGAGTCTGGTCCCGTGAGGCTCGTGAGGCTTCCGAAGAGTGGGCCACGGCGACGGGACGCACGAACGTGGACAAGGGCGATGAACCGAATCGTGATGGCCGCTGGCTGTTGGCGATCGAGTCACTGTCTCGCCGCAGCAATGACTCGGGCGAGCACCTCGCGCCGCGGGGCGCTACTGCGTTCGTAGCCGAGCTCTTTGATGGCGAGCGTGATTAGGTCCTCTTGTATGCGGAGCTTGCCGTCGGATTCAAGCCAACGGATGAAGCGGACGAGGTCGCGCGTCCGGTACTCCGTGATCGCGCGGCCGTCGGGCCAAAAAGGCCTGGGATCCGATCTCACGGACTCGTCCTCCTCGTCCGCATACGCCCCGGCGACAAAGGGCGGCGCAGCGGGCTCCGCAGACGAATGCTCAGGCACCCTCGTGCGAAGTGCTTCCTCGTAAGCGGCCAGCGCCCGTGCCACCTCCTTCTCGCGGTGCCGGAACCACTCCGAGGACCAGATTCGGTGGAAACGCCAACCGAGACGCTGAAGATGGTCCTGACGAAGTCGGTCGCGGTCCCGTGCCGTCGCAGAGGAGTGGTACATGACGCCGTCAGCCTCGATGGCGAGTACGTAGCGGCCAGGCTGGGTCGGGTGCTTGGCGGCAAAGTCGATCCAGTAGCCGGAGCAACCCACTTGGCACTCGAGGGCGAGGCCAGCCGCGCTGAGATGGTTGTACACGTCGGCTTCGAAGGGGTTGAGCGGATCGCGATCGCGCGTGCGTTCGCCAAGGTCGGCGCCACCGGACTCCGCATAGCGCAGATAGCCCCGCAACATCTTTGCGCCAGCAGCGTTGAGGCGCGCTGGGTCCATGTCGGCCGAGGAGAACGACGAGATCACTCCGATCCGCGAGCGTGCCCGGGTCACCGCCACGTTGAGACGCCTCTCGCCCCCACGCTGGTTAAGCGGACCGAAGCGGTAGAGCATCTTGCCGTCTGAGTTCTTGCCGTAGCCGACGGAGATCAAGATGGCGTCGCGCTCGTCACCTTGGACCCGCTCGAGGTTCTTCACGAAGAAACTCTCGTTTTCGTGCAAGGTCTTATCGAGAAAGGCGTCGAGCTCAGGGTCCCGCTGGCGGGCCCGGCGCAGTTCTTCGGCAATGCGTTCCATGTGCTTGATGCCCATGGTGATCACTCCGAGGCTCATCTGTGGGCGCTCGCGGACGTGCTCGGACACGGCCGCCACCACGGCCTTGACCTCGTCGGCCACCGAGTCTTCTTGGGCTACCCGCCCCGGCACGAAGGGGACGAGCTCGTGCGTGATGACGTCATTGGTCTCTGCTCCGGGGAACGTCGTGAGCGACCAGTCGTAGAGCTCCGGCTGGGCATTGGAGAAGGCGATCAGGCGCTCGTCCTTTGATCGGTAGTGCCAGTTGAGGCGTTTGGTGCCGATTGGGGGCGGGAGTAGCACCCCCATCATGTCGAGCAGCGATTCGATGTCGCTGGTCAGAGCGGTGGCATCCTCTTCGTTCTGTTCTTCGGCGTCGTCGACGGCCGAGCCCGAGGCGAAGAAGGTGGTCGGCGGGAGCTGGTGGGGATCACCGGCAACGACAGCCCGATCAGCCCTCATCAGGGCCCCGATCGCGCCTTCGGGGGTCACCTGGGAGGCCTCGTCGAAGATGACCACATCGAAGCAGCGCTCGGCGGGGAGCACCTGGGCCACCACCAGCGGGCTCATGGCCCAGCACGGCTTGAGCGCGGTAAGCACGTGAGGGGCCTCTTGGAAGAGCAGTCTGATGGGGTGATGCTTCTGTTTCTTGGCTGCTTCGTGGGCCACCAGCTTGGACTCGGTCGGATAGGCGTCGCGGGTGGCGGTCACGTGCTCGGCCACCACGCGCCGGATGCGTTGGGGAGTAGTTGCGATGTGGGCGTCGTCGGCCCGGCGATACTCCTCGACGGTTCGGCTGTGCGCCTCGCCGTCGAAGGTGCCCACCTCGGGGTCTGAGATGCTCACCGCATCGAGGATCGAGGAACGCCAGACGAAGCCCAGGCACGCCAGCGACTGATCGACCGTGAGATTGCGAGCACCGAGCTCGACCAGCAGCGGCCCAAGTCCAGCCTGCTCGAGGTCCGTCGAGAGACGGTGGAGTTCGGGGAGTTTGAACAGCGTGTCACGATCAGCGATGAAGACCCCCAGACGCGCCTTGAGGTCGTCGGGTTCGAGCTCCTCGAGTTCGCTCGAGCCCAGAGCGAGCCCGAGATGCGCCAGCTCGGCAAGTAGTTGGCCGTAGGTGCCCTCGGTTCCCTCGAGGTCAGAGGGCAGGCGTGGTACGCCGCCGTCGTTACAGACCGAGCGCCATGCTGCGAGCAAGGCGGCGGTCTCCGCCACACTCTGGTGGAGGGCGGCGCCCTTGAGACTGGGACCCTTCTCGCAGGCAGCGATCCCCTTCTTAGCGCTCTTGTAGGCGCCGTCGAACATCGAGTGCCACAGCTGCGCGAAGCCCCCATCGGTGGCCGGCGTCAACGCGGCCAAGGTGGCGTCGAGGTCCAGATCGAAGATCGTCGGTTCGAAGTGTGCGAGCACGCCCTCGGCCTCGTGCAACAGCTGCAGGGTGCGGGACCACTCGGCCACGGTGGCGGGTCGGGAGAGCCCGACAGAAGCGAGCGTGGCCTCGATGCGCTGCGTGGCCATTGGCAAGGTGTGGTTCGTGAAGGTGGTCATGGCATCCATGACCACGGAAGCCTGCTGCGGCGTAGTGATCGTTCCGGCATCGAGGGCACGGAGCCATGGGCTGTCTGTCGCGTGGATCCGGAGTCCACCCATGCCCACGTACGCCTCGAGATCGGCGGCGCGGGCCCGGAACGCCCACACGATGGCGGCGCCGGTGGAGGAGGGGATCGGCCGATCCCCCAGATCTGTGGACGGTCCGTCGTGATGAGCCCGCCACAGTCGAAGCTGCGCGCTGCTCTGGCCGGTTTCGCCGTGGTCGTGGTGGTGGGCCTCGCGACCCCGAGCGTGCTGGGAGCCGTCACGGCCGCCCTCTGGTCGCACAGCGCGATCTTCGACGTGCACGGCCCGGCCCGTTTCGGGCTCTTCCTTCTCGACGCCGTGGCGTGGGTGGCCTGGCTGCGCATCATCGTGGGACTCTGTCTCGACGTGGCCTCCGGGCTCCGCCAGCCCAACAACCCGCAGCCAAGGGGCGGCATGAGGGGTCATTTGGCCGGGTGGGTCCTCGGCTTCGCACTGCTTGCCCTCCCCGGATCGGCGATGGGCGCGGGAGGGGCCGGTGCGACCACCGCTGCGACGCGGATATCCGCAACCTTGCCTGCAACCGATGAGGCGGCGTCACTACCTTCTCCGAGCGCGCCGATTCCACCCGTGCCGTCCGCTCCTTCTGCAAATAGTCCGGTTATCACCCCGGTCACAGTGGCGAGCAATACCGCGTCGACCTACACCGTGGTGAGTGGGGACTGCCTCTCGACGATTGCCCTCCACTTCTACGGCGACGAGGGAGCGTGGAACGAAATTTGGGCCGCCAACGCGAACCGGATGATGGCTGACGGGATGCGTTTCGGGGATCCCAATCTGATCTATGCCGGCTGGATCCTCATCCTTCCCGGTTTTCCCGCCGCCAGCCCCACGGAGTACAATCGAACCGATCCGACGCCGCATTTGGCGACGCATCCTCCTGCGGCGCAGCTGGCTCCTGAGCCCCGCGCCGACTCGCCAGAAGCGAGTGGCCAAAGGGCCCGGGGTGGACTGGGGGCTCCGAAGTCGCCGGCGCCGGGGCACTCCCAAGGAGCGTTCGGCCCGACGACGAATGCAGTCTCGGCACCGTCCCGGCGGGGGCAGAGCGGTGTCAGCCCGCCAGGCGAGGCCGGCGCACTTCATGGCGCGAGCAATGGCACTGAGACGCAGGCGCCCGTCGTCGGTGACGCCGTCGCCGGTGCTCTGGTGCGCTGGGTACCCGAGTCCGCCGCCCTCGGGATTTCGGCCTTGGTGGCGGCCGCGTATCTGAGCCGCATCCGGCGCCGGCGCGCGCGGGCCCGGGCTGCCCGAGGCGACGACGAAGCCGTCGCCGACCCCGACCCGGCCGCCACGATGCTCGAAGCCCGGCTGGCCCCTTTCGCCGACGCGCCGGTGCTCGAGTGGCTGGAACTCGCCAATCGTCATCTCACCGCGGCCCTGCGCGCCGAGGGCAGGGCCGATCCGGCGCCGCGGATCAGAGTCGTCCGGACCGGGCCGGACGGGGTCGAACTGCTCTTGGACGAGGCTGTCGACTGGGCTCCGGGATCCTTCACGCTGGCCGACGACGGAAACAGCTGGCGGCTGCCCCCCGACGTCGATCGAAACACGCTCTGGCCGGCCGTGTCTGAGGAGCTGGCTTGGCTGCCCCTGTTGGTGCCGGTCGGCGACGATGCCGGCGGGACGTACCTGCTGCATCTCGAACCGGGCGACGTGGTGTCATTGGAAGGTGCCGATGCCCCGGCCATGCTGGCGGCCTGGGTGGAGGCCGCCAAGTCCTGGCCCTGGGCCGAGCAGGTGGGCTTGGCCCGTGACGCCGCGACGGCCGAAGCACTTGCGCCGCTGTTCGTTGGTCAGAGCAGTCTCGAGGAGCGGGCCACTGTGCTCTTTACGGGGGATCCCGGCGTGCTGTCGGCGTCGACGAGCGCGATCGTTGCCTCGGTGACCTCGGCCCCAAGCCGGGCCACGACGCGTTTCATGGTCAGCGCTGAGGGGGCCCTCATCGAGCCGTTCGGGATCATGGTGCGACCGTGTCGCCTCGACCGTGCCTCAGAGGGCGTGCTGGAGGCCATCGACGATCCGTGTCTGATCCGAGTGGTGGCTGAGGAAGATGAAGAGCCCAGTGCATCGACCGAGCAGGTGGGAGGTGAGACGGCCCTGGCGTCGTCAGACGAGCTGCTTGCCGCGGGGCCGATCGAAGTGCGGCTGCTCACCTTTACGCCACAGATCGTCGGCCTGGCCGAATCTTTGCCCACGAACATGGCCGTACGGATCACCGAGTTGGTGGCTTGGTTGGCCTTGCAGGGCACAAAGGGCACCACGTCGGCGTCGATGTTGGACCACGGCATCGTCGGCGCCACGTCCACCAAGACCCTCTACAACATGGTTTCCGCCGCCCGGGCGGCTCTAGGGACCGATGCCAGCGGCGCCTCGCGACTGATCGCCGACCGCAGCACTGGGATCTATCGCCTCGCAGATGAGGTGACCGTCGACGCACTGCGCTTCGTGCAGATGGCCGAGCGCGGGATCCACACCGAGAACCCGCACGCAGCAGCCGAGCTGTGCCGAGCGGCGCTTCACTTGATCGACGACACCCCGGTCGGTAACGGGAGCGGCCGCTATGGCTGGTGGTCGAGCACGTGGGAGGCCCGCATCGGGCGCCTGGCAACCAAGGCCGCCGGTCGCTTGGCCGAGTTGGCTCGGCACGGAGTCATCGATCTCGAGGTAGCCCGAACTGGAATCGAGCGGGCCCGGCTCGCCGCCGACGGGGAGGGGGAGATGCATCGTGTGGCCATGGTCCTCGAAGCGTGGGCCGACAACGACGAACAAGTCGAGCGCGAGTGGAGGTTGGCGTGCGCACAAGCCGAGAATCTTGAGCCCGGGTCCGCACCCAGTGCGGCGACCGAGAGCCTCCTCGTGGCGACCCGTAGGCGCCGGCTGAAAGAGGAGCGAGCGGCGGAGCGATCTGGCTGAGTCCCAGACACCGAAGCCGCGGCCTTGAGGACAAGGATGCAGGCGCCCGATCCGGCATTGGTCGATGACCAGGTGCAGGCAGCATCGACGTCTTTTGGGTGCCAGTTTGAGGCGTTGGTACGCGGAGCCTCCTGCATGTCGCTCATTGTGCTAGAAGACTTCGGCGGAGTAGAATTGCCATGGCACGACGTACGAATGGCCCAAACGAAGGGGTTTCCGATGGTCAACGCCCAGGCTCCTGGTTTACGTCGTTGTCTGGTTACCTTGACGAGCATCTTGCTTATGATGTCTCCAGTGGTTGCGGCGACGGGCGCAGGGGCATCCGACGCGAAGGCTGCCCCTATGGTCGTCGGCGACTTGTGTAGTTGTACTGGACCACAAGGGTCGAGCATCAGTCAGACGACTCAGACGCTTCAAGCGTGGGAGTCGTGGGTGAATGCTCATGGCGGTATCAAAAACCATCGGGTGACTATCTTGGTCAAGGACGACGAGAGCGATCCTGCGACTGCGACGTCCGCGGCTAAGGAGTTAATCGAACAGGATCACGTAATTGCGATCTTCGATAACAGCAACGAAGACGTACTCTGGGCCGGTCAGGCACGGATGGCTCACGTACCGATACTCGGCGGCGAGGATTCAGCCATTGCCGCGTCTAATCCAGACGTATTTCCACCCGGGGGTACGTTGGCTAAATCCGCGTTCGGGTCTGCGCAATTCGTGAAGAAAGCCGGGGTTAAGAAAATGGCGATCCTGTACTGTTCCGAGAGTGCAGCATGCCTTCAATCAAGCAACTTGACACGGGTAGATTACGGGAGAGTCGGAATTCGTGTGGTATATACGGATAGTATTGCGTTCAACGAACCGAACTACGCCGCCCAGTGCTTAGCGGCGCAACAGTCTGGTGCTACTGCCATGTTGGTAGCTGATGCGTCGGCGATAGTTTCGAAGGTCGCAACAGATTGCGCTGGGCAGGGATATCGCCCACTACAGATAAGTGGCGACGGAGCAGTGGCTATTTCTTGGCTGGCGGTCCCCGGCATGAATGGGAACATCGACCAGGAACCAAACATCCCTTGGTTCGTTCACGATGCGGCGACCAAAAGCATGTATGCGGCCTTGGCGAAGTATGCACCAGCGGTGTTGGACCAGCCGGATTTCGGAGAGAACGTCGTACAAGCCTGGTCAGCTGGCGCCGAGCTAGAAGCGGCCGCCGCCGCCAGCCGCTTGGGCGTTACGCCAACATCGAAGGAAATACTGTCTGGGCTCTATGCGATGACTGGAACTACTTTGGGAGGTCTCGCCCCTCACCTCAAATTTGTTTGGGGGAAGGTTGCGCAGAATGGTTGCTACTCGATGGTGATGATAGAAGGAGGTAAATTTGTGGATCCCTCTGGCCCCGGGTTTTCGTGCGTTAAGTAACTCCGCGAAGCAGATCGGTTGGGATCCTTAGCTACGGCGATGCCGGGTTCTTCGGATCAGCCGGCGGCACACACCTCGATCACCTCGTGGTCGGGATGGTCGCGACTCCTTAGGTTCTGCGAGGGTCGGTGAGGCGGACTGACACCGGCGAGAACGATCTGAGCGATGGGGTCCGATTGCGCCCCCCAAGTGAGAGCTGCGCATAGTTAAAAAGGCCTATGCCAACTGACCCGCCTCGTCGGGCAGCAGCCCGGCAATCTCGCGCCTCGAGGAGATGCCAAACTTTTGGAACACTTTGCGGAGGTGGTAGTCCACCGTGTTGGCACTGATGAAGAGCTGGCTGGCGATCTCCCGGCTGGTGCCGCGCTGAGCGGCCAGGCGGGCGATCTGCAGCTCCCTGGGCGTCAGGTCATGGGCCGTCTCCGCTCGTCGAGGGCGGGCCCGCTCACCCGTCGCAAGGAGTTCGACCCGAGCTCGTTCGGCGAATGCCCTGGCCCCCATGGTGTCAAACATCTCATAGGCCCGCCGGAGTTGCTCTCGAGCCTCGGTCCTTCGCCTTTGACGGCGGAGCCATTCCCCATAGAGAAGATGGGTCCGCGCCACCTCGGTGCGCCACGGCGTTTTCCCGAGGTGATCCAATGCCTCGTAATAGAGCGCCTCGGCACTCGAACCATCGGCCATCAAGGCACGACCACGTGCCAGCAAACCAAGGGCCCACGGAGTGCCCGAGGAGGTCGCTTGTTCGGCCAGGCACGCCAGCGCACCGGTGGCGGCCTCGCGGTCGTTGCACCGCATGGCCGCCTCGACCACGGTGGGTAGAGCCTGACAGCTATACCCCATCGCATCCTTATCCGCTACCGATTGCGCGGCGGCTAACGCTTTCTCGTATCGTCCTTCAGCCAGGTCGAATATCGAAAGAGACAGGTTCGCGTAGTGGATGGGCGCCGCCGCACGAAATGCAGTGCCGAATTCCACCAACTGGGCGGCCTTGGACCGGGCATGCTTGTCTCCTTGCCAGCTTAGCAGGTCTACATCGAACATGGCGTAGTGCTCGAGGTAATCACCAATCGCCAGGCTCACATCCTGAAGCTCGGAGTAGCGCTCCCGTGCCGCCATGAACCGGCCTGCCCGGACTTCGATGGCGGCCAACCCGATCAGCACTACCTGAAGAGCAGACAAAGCTCCCAACGAGCGCGCCGCATTCTCAAGCCGCTCCAGTGTGCTTCGAAGCCCCACGTCGTCCCACAGCTCATTGGCTAAGGGGGCACCGAGGGCAGTCCATCGGGTGAGTTCCTCGAAGGACATGGTTGCGTAAGCACGCAATGCTTCGCGCATCGCCGGCACTGCGTCGGCATAGGAGCCGGCGTAGCGCAGGGCCACCCCTTTGAGGAGCAGGTCCGCCGATGTGGTGGGCGTCGATTGGGCGCTGAGAGATTTCAGGGCGGTCTGGGCGATCTCAGCCCCGGACGTTCCCTCGGTGAACTGCAGCGATATCCCACACCCCATAAACGCTTCAATGAGTGAGTGATGGCTCAAGACTTGGTCGATAGGCCCGAACGCTCTGGCCGCCCCGAGTAGGAGGGATGGGGCCAGGCGGGATTGGCCCAGGGGATGCCGGAGCCAGCCATCGAGGCGTTGGGACTGTGCTTTCTCGACCGAACCCCCCAGGTGGGGTCGCGCCTGGTCCAGCAAGGACTCGGAGTAGCCGGCATTCCCGGCCAAGAATGCGGCGTGTGCCGCCAGAAGGAGTCGGCCCGCCTGTCGCTGGCGGTCGGGAGTGAGGCTCGCTGAGCGGACGAGGAACGACGACTCAGCGATATAGCCGCCGCGGGCACGGGCCTGGGCGGCGGATTGCTCGAGGGCCGCAGCGAGGTCCTCGTCGGGACCGACCGCTCCCAGCGCCATGTGCATTGCCCGTCGATCCGGATCCCGCTCGACATCCATGACGGCCGCCAGGGCGTGGTGGATGCGTCGTCGGTCCGCCGCGGTGGCGCCACCGTAGACGGCCGAGCGGACCAGAGGGTGACGGAACTCGACACGGGGGTCGAGTACCAAGAGGCCACTGTCCGAGGCAGGTGCAACTGCGGCGGCCGAGAGGCCGAGAACCTCCGCTGTTCGCCACAGTGTGTCGGGATCCCCGTTGGGGTCGGCCGCGGCGGCAAGGAGGATCGTCTGTGTCTCGTCCGGTAGTTGTCGGACCTGGCGCAAGAACCGCGCCTCGATCAACTCACCGATGGGCAGTGGATCG
>Ga0302326_10007409_pt1 | contig 24414 bp, 22 predicted proteins | sample Palsa_T0_3_FD_202264 | JGI IMG/M metagenome (GOLD analysis project Ga0302326, IMG submission 202264) | Peat permafrost microbial communities from Stordalen Mire near Abisko, Sweden - Palsa_T0_3 | ecosystem: Environmental > Terrestrial > Soil > Palsa > Peat permafrost | place: Sweden: Abisko... | reverse complement strand
GCGCGGCACCGGGCATCCCCGTCCGGAAAGGACGGGCGAGGCGCCCGTCGCCCCACAAATCACTTCAACACCACTGGCAACACCTGATCATAGGGTTGAATCGAGACGGTCAGCGATTTGCGTTGATCAAACATCGCTTTCGATACCTTGAATCCGACAATGATGGTTCCTTTCTGTTCGCCTCCGGCCAATAGCTTTGTTTCAGGTGCGAGCGCTGGCTCCGCACTCTCTTTCAAAGCCGGGAACGCCCGGTAATAGCGATCAAGATCTACCGGAGACGCGGCTTCATCCTCGAAAACTTTGTTATCCGCGGTGGTGAGCTGGGCTTTGAGAGTGTGAATCCATAGCGGTCGTTTCCCCGTATTTCGCAGCGTCACAGTGATCGCAGCCAGAATCATGTCTTGGCCGGGAACGTCGGCAGCAGTCACAAAGTCGATGGAGCCCGCTCCCTGCGGTTTTGGCCGTTCCGTGAACGCGAAGATTCCCACAATGATAGCGACCGCAGCGATGCAGATCAGAACAATGCCTGCGGGCGGAAGAGTACGCTTCGCGGTTCCGAATTCTTCACCGATGTGAAAACTGGTAACCGGCCGAGGCGGCGGCGACGCTACCTGCTCGGGCACGGAAACAGCCTTGAGATCCGGCATCGGATTGGACGTAGGATCGGGAGGTTGATCGGACTCAGGATTGGGGACTAGATCGGCCATGGCTTGATTGTAGAGGACAACTGAGTGCGCCATCGCTCACCGGTTACGGCCCTTGGCCGCAAGTACGCGATCGGACACTAGTTCACATTGGTGCGGTGTAGTGACTTTGGTTACCTTGCCTCGAGTGACGGATGCTGCGACGATGCGGAAGATTTCCTAATGGAGGTACTTGGCGGTGAATCGTACAACTCTCCTTACCGCGTTGACTTGCGCGTTGCTGGTGTTCAGCATGCTGGGCTGCGGAACTACCGACAAATTGCAGTCCATCCAGCTTTCAACTTCGAACACGACCGAGTCGGCTCCCGGCACTCAGGACCTGACTGGCGAGGGCGCGACGCTCCAGTTGTATACATGGGGCAACTACAGCAACGGGAAGAATCAGCTTCTGAGTGGGAACATTCAGTACCAGATTGGGATTACCCCGAATAGCGTTGACCAATACGGCAATCCGCTGCCTACCCCGCCAGCAGGGGTTGCGTTGAGCCCGTCGGGCCTGGTAACTGCTGTAACGCCTTTCATCTGTACTTGGCAAAATAGCGCGGCGCCTCCCTTGACCACTCCAGCTTGGGGAGTGAGCGGTTCGTATTCGGTAACGGTGACCACTCAGGGTTTGACTTCTCCGCCCGTATATGTGGCTGTCGCATCTGAAGCCGGTCTCGACAACAACGGTACCAATCCGACCGGCGAATGCGGTCCACCGCCGGCGACCAATTAAGCCGGTATTTTGATTTTGATTCCGCGAGGACGGCAGCCCGGCTGCTGTCCTCGTCTCCGTTTTGGGCCCGTTCTGCCCACCGACCCCCGCGAACTCTCTCGTAGTGTCCTTCTCATCCCATCTATTTGGCATGTTGCCGTCGCAGTAGCGCCGGCATCCTTGCCGGCCGTCCCAAGGGCGTCTATCGCCCTCGGCGCGGCCGACATCATGCCCGCGGAAAGCCGCCGAAACGGCGGCGCTACAAGCGCCGCGCGGAATTAGGACACCACTAATTTTCATGCCCGGTTTGAGCGTACTGCCCGCAACCCTTATAATCTTTGAGTTTGTGCTAGCGTAACTTGATCGGCTATGACTGTCATTCCCGCCTTTGAAATCGTGATCGGATGAACGTTCGCACTGGAATTGAGGTGTCGAGCCAATCTGATATCGGCTGCGTACGCAACAATAACGAAGATTCGTTTGGCTATTGGGAGGCCGAGGATGATCAGCTGTTCCTGCGCAAGGGACGGCTGGCCGTGGTAGCGGACGGAATGGGCGGTTACGAGGGTGGCCAGGAAGCAAGCCGGCTGGCGGTGGAGACATTGTTGGCCGCCTATCGTGATTTTGGCGGCGATAATCCGCAGCAGGCGCTGGTCGAGGCCCTGCAGGCCGCCCACGAGCAAATTCGGCGCTACAGCTTTGCGCATCCGGAGTTGCGGGGCATGGGAACCACCTGCACGGCGGTGGCGATCATCAGCGGTTCGCACGGCGCCGGTAGCGTCACTGATAATTATGGCGAGTTCTACTACGTTCACGTCGGCGACACTCGCCTCTACCTGATCCGCGACGGCCACATTACGCGAGTAACTCGCGACCACTCCTATGTTGAACGGCTGCTGGAGGCGGGAATGATCAGCCCGGAGGAAGCCGAACATCATCCGCAACGGAACATTCTCACGGCCGCCTTGGGCACGAACCCCGATCTCATCATGGATTCGCCCAGGCACCCCGAGCCTCTGCGACCCGAGGACGTGTTGCTGATCTGCAGCGACGGGTTGTGGGGACAGGTGCGCGACTCGGAGTTGCTCAGCATCGTGCAAAACAAGAGTGCGAAAAAAGCCGGCCGCGAGCTGATCGAGCTGGCTCGAGAACGGGGCGGACCGGATAACATCACGGTCGAGATTTTGCGCTTGCGCTGAAGGTGCCAGGTCCCAGTCTTAGGTCTTAGGAAAACCTGCCGCATCTTTTGGCTGTGGTTGGTCAGCCGACGATTAAGATTTTCCTAAGACCTGAGACCTGATTCTCTTGCTCCTCTTCTGGATTCTTTTCAATCTGTTCGTTCTGGGGATGCTCGCTGTCGACCTCGGAGTGCTGAACCGCCGCCCTCACCGCACCGGCCTTCGTGCCGCGCTAACCTGGTCGGGAGCTTGGATCATGCTGGCGGCAACCTTCGCGGTTGTTGAACTCTTCTGGCACGGTCGGGCTCAGGCCCTGCAGTTCGTTACCGGCTACGTCATCGAACTCTCGTTGAGCATCGACAATCTATTCCTGTTTCTGCTTATATTTCGCTATTTTAAAGTCGCCGACGAGCATCAGCACAAGGTGCTGCTGTGGGGAATTCTTGGCGCGCTCCTGATGCGGGGAGTCTTTATCTTCGCTGGAGTTGGCCTCATCCGCCGCTTCAGTTGGATCACCTACGCATTCGGCGCCTTGCTCGTCTATTCCGGGCTCAGGCTGCTGCGTCAGGGCAAAAAGGAAATCTATCCGGAGAAAAACTTTGTGCTACGCCTCTGCCGCCGGGCTCTGCCGGTCACGCAAGAATACGTGGACGGGAAGTTCCTGGTGCGCGGGGCCGGCAACCACATTTATGCCACTCCGTTACTCGTGGTGCTACTCGTAATCGAGACCAGCGACATTCTCTTCGCAGTGGATTCGATTCCCGCTGTGCTCGCTATCACCTTGAATGCCTTTATCGTATACACCTCGAATGTCTTTGCGATTCTCGGACTGCGTTCCATGTACTTCGCATTAGCGGGAATGATGGACCGCTTTTACTTCCTTCACTACGGGTTATCCATGGTGCTGATTCTCGTAGGAATCAAAATGCTCGGCTCGCACCACATCGACATTCCCACCGGCTGGACGCTCGGGAGCGTGCTTCTTATCTTGGGGGCTTCCATCGTTGTCTCGCTCTGGCATCCGCAAAAGACGCGAGAGAAATGAATAGCTCGCTTCCGAAGGTCAGGATCTTTCACCACAGGAGACACAAAGGACACCGCGAGCGCGGGTGCGGGTTACGTTATGATGAATGTTCATGATCAGGGTTCCCGTCGCCACGCCGTCGCGTTCTTACGAAGTGCTCATCGGACGCGGCCTGCTTGCCCGCGCTGGAGACTGCCTCGCCAGATTTTTTGAAAATAGACGAGCGTTTGTGGTCACTGTACCGCCGGTGCGCCGGCGCTGGGCAAATGTTCTTGTCAAATCGTTATCGGCCTCGGGAATCGATACCGATGTCCTCGAAATGCCTGATGGCGAGCGCTCAAAACGTCTTGCGACGCTCGAGAAGTTGGCGGAAAGACTGGTCAAGCAGGGCGCCGATCGCGGGGTAACGCTGATCGCGCTCGGCGGCGGCGTGGTCGGCGACGTGACCGGCTTTCTGGCCTCGATCTACATGCGAGGAGTAGATGTCATCCAGGCGCCCACAACAGTATTGGCACAGGTCGATGCCGCCATCGGCGGCAAGACCGGAGTCAATCTGGCCTCGGGGAAAAATTTGCTGGGTACCTTCCACCAGCCGCGTGCTGTGCTGATCGATCCCTCAGTTCTGGAGACGCTGCCTGCGCGCGAATACCAGGCTGGCCTTTACGAATCGTTGAAGTGCGGGATCATCGGAGATCCGGAACTGTTCAAGCTTTTTGAAGATCGGCGCCGCGAGATTCTGGACCGCGATCCGGTGGTGATTGAAAAAGTGATTGCTGATTCGGTGCGTCTCAAGGCCTCGGTGGTTAGCGCCGACGAGCGGGAAGGCGGTTTGCGGCAAGTCCTTAACCTGGGTCACACGATCGGACACGCACTCGAGGCTGAGACTCGCTACGCACAATTGCTGCACGGAGAGGCGGTCGCTTGGGGCATGATCGCGGCGACTCATATTGCGCTCTCCACCGGAAGACTCGACAGCGCAACGGCTGGCCGGATTTCGAGTTCTGTTCTCGGATTCGGCAGGCTGCCACGGATGCAGTGGAAGACTGCGAACATTTTGAAGAGGCTACGTTCCGACAAGAAAACCCGGCATGGGGTAGTTCACTTTGTCTTGCCGCGAGAAATCGGCAAAGTCGAGATCGCTGCGGATGTCCCAGAAGCGCTTGTCCGCAAAGCGATCGACGAAGTCAAGAAACTGGCGGGAAAATAGTGATGGGAGTGTGGTCTCGGTTCTGGTGTGGCGCCGGCGCCCCGCCCGGCCACGGCAAGCTTCACCAGAGCTAAAGAATGGATCCATCGATGAATCAGCCGACGATAGGCGCAGCTCCCGAAGGATCCCTGGACCGCGAGTCGGCGGCAGCGGCCGTCCGCGAGATGTTTACTGCAATCGCCCCGCGCTATGATCTGCTGAATCATGTTCTTTCTTTCAACATCGATCGTTTATGGTGGTGGCGAACGGCGAGAAAGTTCGACGCCATTTTGCAGCGTCAGGACGCGCGCGTGCTGGATATTTGTTGCGGCACAGGGGACATGACGTTCGCGTTAGGCCGGCGCGCTCGCTCCGCGGCAACGCGGATTCTCGGCGCCGATTTTTCTCACGCCATGCTGCAGCGAGCCGCGGCGAAGTCGGCAGAAAAGGCCTTCGACAAAGGAAAAGGTACGGCGGAGCAGTCCCTGCAATGGATCGAAGCGGATGCGTTGCAGTTGCCGTTTCCGAGTGGCCATTTCAACCTGGTAACGTCGGCATTCGGCTTTAGAAACCTGGCAGACTACGACGCGGGCCTGCGCGAGATTGCGCGTGTGCTCGCTCCCAACGGGGAGTGCGCCATCCTGGATTTCGGAGAGCCGCGTGGATTGATCGGCCAGTGCTACCGTGTCTACTTCAAAAAGATTCTCCCCACGATCGGAACCTTGATTTCGGGAGTGCGAGGCCCGTACGCGTACCTGCCGGCGTCGGTCGAGCGCTTTCCGGCGCCGGAGGAAATGCTTGGGCGCATGCGTCAAGCTGGTTTGCGCGATGTTTCTTGGAGTCCTTACACGTTTGGAATTGCAGGTTTGTACCGTGGAGTAAAATAAAACGTCTAAATCGCCGACGGCAAAGGCGCACCAGAGTTATTCTGAAACGAATCGGCGTACGCCTCGGCATTGGTTTTCTCAATCACCCGCTCGTATTCGCTCCCTAGAAATTTCTTCAACCGATCGGTGTTCATGATGTACTGGCCAGTCATGTAGGGCACCGCGTCCGGCGGAATCGCCGATATATTCCGGTCCCACAAGAACTGAAGAACCCGTCGCATAGCCCATGGTCCCGGGACGCGCAGCAATTTGGCTTGCGCCAGCTCGATACATTGCGAGAAGGTCAAAGGATCGCCGCGACCGGCAACATTCAAAATGGTCGGCCGCTGCGCTTCCGGTTCGCGCCGCACTATCCACGCGACCAAGCGAGCCATGTCGTCGACGTGAACGAACTGGATTTTGTTGTCAAGATACTTCTGGCCATAGGGCAACATGCAAGGCAGACGTTTTGCTGACTGACGCATACGCGCCGCTCGAGCACTCTTGCCATTGGGTGTTCCGCGGAATGCTCCCATCAAATAATTTTCGACGGTCGCCCCGGCCAGAATGTGCGGACGCAGAATAAAGACGCGGCACCCGCGCAGACCCGACGCGCGCTGCTGCACCACCAGGTCGCTTTCTTTCTTGTGGATCGCATAGGGCAAGGTGTGACCGCCGAGCGGTGCATCTTCGGCGACCGGACCCGGCAAGTCGGAACCGTAGGCCGAAACGCTGCTCAAAAAAATGAATTGCCGGATGGGCTTTTCAGGGTTTCGATTGGCTTCGCTGATCGCTTCCATCACGCGCGCCGTGCCAGCCACATTGATCCGCCACATCCGGTCGGCATCCAGAACCCCGGATCGCTGAGGGTCGATGACAAATGCCAGATGCACGACCGACGCCGGTTGCACCTCGCGCATCAACAGCAGCAACTCCCGGGTGGATTCTTCATTCCCCAAGTCAAGAGCTGCGAAGTGGTCGACGGGAAACTGAGCCGGGGGCCTGACGTCGACGCCGACCACTTTGTGATCCGAAAGTTGCGGCACCAGCCGCTGGCCAAGGTTGCCCGAAACGCCGGTGACGAGGATGGTTGACTTTGCCGTGTCCATTGCGTCTGGATTTTCTTAGTCTGGATCTTCTCAGTCCGGATCTGGAGCATGGTCTGCGGGCGGCCTTCCCTTAGGAGGCAGCGGCACCCCGGGGTTTCGGGTCGGACCGAAGTAGGCGTCGTTCAGGTCCACATCTTTCTGAAAACTCTGCATACTGTCGCGATAACGCTGGCTTGAAATCAGTTTGCGTATGTCGGGCGTCACCTTCTCCAGCGATAAAGCTTCCTTGCTGACCATGATGTAGATGTAATGGCCGCTGTTCGGATCAGAGATTACCTGTGAAACTTCGCCCGACTTTAAGTCCATCACCGCCTGATGGGTCGGAGGCAGGCTGCTGCGGCGCTGGTTCTCCAGTTTCGTGTTGACGGTATTTCCGTTAAGCCCGGCGGCTTCATATGCCTCTTTTTGCAGTTTGTCCGGATCTTCGCCCTTCGCCGCCCGCGCGCGTAGACTATCGGCGAGTTTCGTCATCTCTTCTTCGGCGGCCTTCTTTTGCTCTTCGGTTGGAGCCGGCGGCGGGCCAGACGCGGAATCGTTTTTTGCGCCAGCTTTGTCACCGGGCTTCGCGCTGGCGGCTGGTCCCGTCAGTTGCTTGGTGCGAGGGACGATAATCCGTTTGAAAGTGGCCTGCTCGTAAGAGGGCAGGTTCTTCTTGTAATATTCCTCAACATCTGCGTCACTAACCTTACCGGAGTCTGTCTGCAGCGCGCTGCTCAATTCCTGAGACAAAATCTGCAGGCGGGCAAAGTACATCTTCTCTTCAAAGGACGCCTGTTTGTCGAGACCGCGCTTCTCCGCCTCGGTGGCCATCTTTAAACCCATCGAATACCGGGTCGCGAGTTGGCGACGAAGCGGTGACGACATATTTGGTTGCAGCGCCTCGGCGAGTTTCTCAAACTGCGCGCGAGTGATCGTGGTTTGGCAGGCGGGGCCGGTCAGCTTGCTGTCGGAGCAAAAGCCCCGCAGAGTGATCACCGTATCATCGGGCCCAACTTTTACTTCTGGCGCTTTGTCGGGGGCGGTGACAGCGCCCGGCTCGGCCTGCACTCCTGCCGTAGGAGGCGCAGCAGGTGGTGCTGTTTGACCGTAAGCTACGCACGAAAGCAAGACCCACACCAGGACACACACGAGGTACTGGAAACGCATGAATCGGATCCTCCAGGAATAAATTTCGACGAATGCAATCGTAGCATGTCCCGCCGTAGGCCGGGCAGGTCGAGCTCAGGAGTTGGCGGCTGGCGAATCCAAAGCGATAATGAAGTCTATGCCAGAAATTCGGGCCCCCTTCAGTTCCGGATCGATGCGCCGCGAAAAACGAGCGGTCACCGGTAACTCAGTGCTGGCGGCTCTGGTTATTACCAGCCTGAAAGTCGTCGCAGGGATCGCCACCGGCTCGTTGGGAGTTTTGTCGGAGGCCGCACACTCCGCATTAGATCTCATAGCGGCCGTGGTCACATTTTTGTCCGTGCGGGTCTCCGACAAGCCGGCCGATGCCGATCACCAGTATGGACATGGTAAATTCGAGAATTTTTCGGCCTTCATCGAAACCGGCCTGTTGCTCCTGACCTGCGTTTGGATCATCTATGAGTCCGTCAAACGGCTGTTCTTTCACAGCGTCGAAATTGAACCCAGTGTCGTTGCGTTTGTGGTGATGTTTCTGTCCATTGCCGTTGACTTTTGGCGTTCTCGTGCTCTGGGACGCATTGCGGAAAAGTACGACAGTCAGGCCCTGGAAGCCGATGCGTTGCATTTTTCCACCGATATCTGGTCGAGCGGAGTCGTAATCCTGGGGCTGGCTTTGGTCTGGATTGGACGCAGTTATCAAGTGGATTGGCTGCGGCATGCGGATCCAGTCGCGGCCCTCTTCGTGGCGGGCGTGGTGATTTCCGTGAGTTGGCGTTTGGCGCGTAGAACCGTTGACGCGCTGCTCGACGCGGCGCCGGCCGGCGTGCGCAACCAGATCTTCGACCGTATCCGGAGCGTTGACGGTGTTCTCGAAGTCGAGCGCATCCGCTTCCGCAAAGCCGGGAACCGTTTTTTTGCGGACGTTTCCGTGGGACTGGAACGCAATTTCACCTTCCAGCGCTCGGAGCAGATTTCCGACGCGGTGACATCGCGCGTTCGCGAGATTTTGCCCGACGCCGATGTGATGGTGCATTCGGTACCGCGCGCGGGGCGCACGGAAAACATTTTCGACCGCATCCGCGCCGTTGCCACTCGCCACAACTTTAACGTACATGACATCAGCGTGCAGGATCTGAACGGCCAGTTGCATGTGGAACAGCATCTGGAACTCGATGAGCGGCTCAGCATGAAGCACGCGCACGATGAAGTTACGCGCCTGGAAACGGAAATGCGCGCCGAGGTTCCGGAGATAGCAACCATCCTCACGCACATTGAAAGTGAACCCGCGACCATTGAAACAGGCGAGGAGATTGTTCGCGAACCGGAATTGGAACAGCGGCTCAAGAACATTGTGAAGGAATTTCCCGACGTGATGGACGTGCATGAATTCCAGTTCAAGAGGGTACGGGCGCGGCTCTACGTTTCCTGCCATTGCACGTTGCCCGACGATATGCCGTTGTCGCGAGTGCACGACGTGCAAACGTCGCTTGAGATCCGCTTCAAACACGATGCGCCGGAACTGTTCCGTGTGCTGATACATCCCGAGCCGGTGACGGATAACCGGCGTTAGCCGAGGGAGTGGAGCGGGGAGCCTTTTTCGGCTAGCGGAGCGTGCCTGAGAACTCATTGTTGAGCACTCCGCTGGAAAAGGAAGTGCAAGATCCAGCCCTCGAAGGGGGCGCCCCACCTGAGCCAGCGCTGCAGCGTCGGGAAAAGTGGGAGAAACAAAACAAGTCCCGGAGGGCGACCCAGTGATCACGCACCCTCCGGAGGGGGAGATGGAGAGGCCGTATGATCGAAGCATCAGTCAACTGGACAGACAAGGAACGATACGTAGGTGCCGCAACTTCACGGCACTCGATCGTGATGGATAGCGCAACCGAGAACACGGCCAATACTCCAATGGAGTTGGTGCTTCTCGGTCTGTGCGGTTGCACGGCGTCGGATGTAGTGGGAATTCTTCGCAAGAAACGCGAAAAGTTTACCGGGCTCGAAGTGCGGGCGGCGGCCGAAAGAGCGGATCGTTATCCCGCCGTCTACACATCGATTCATTTGACCTACCTCGTTCACGGACAGGTGTCAGAAAAAGCTATGGCAGACGCGGTGCGTCTTTCTAAAGAAAAATATTGCTCCGTTTCCGCCATGCTGGAGAAGACGGCTAAGATTACCTACACCATCGAGCACCTTTCGTGAACGCCAGGCCTCGTCAGGCCAGCAAGCCTCATCCGCTGCGCGGTTACTTTTATATCGCGAGTGCGGCTCTTCTCTGGGCAATTTCCGCTAACTTAGGGCGCGCGGCATTCACCGGCCATCCGCTCCCCGGCGGCGTGTCGCTGGGCTCCTCGCTCGCTGGCTCCCTCAAAAAGATCGATCCGCTAATTCTGTCGCAGAGCCGGGCCACGTTATCGCTGGCCGTGTTGTTGCCGATCCTGCTGACGCGAAGAGGCGCGTCTTCCCTGCGCGTTCCGGGGAGGGATCTGGCGCGGTTTTTCCTGCTGGGAATTTTCGGAGTCGCTGCGTCGAACTATCTCTACTATCTCGCGATTCAACGGACCAATGTCGCGACCGCCATCATCCTGCAATACACCGCGCCGGTTTGGGTGCTGCTGTATATGGCGATCCGCGGAGTTCAGCGGCTCTCACTGCGGAGAGGCGGAGCCGTAGGACTAGCCGTAATCGGTTGCGCGTTTGCCGTCGGTTTTGTCGGTTCCGGCGGATTTCGCATGGAAGCGATAGGAGTTACCGCGGCGCTGCTGGCCGCATTTTCCTTCGCTTTTTATAACGTCGGCGGGCATAACATTCTGGCCCGCTACGACCGTTGGAGAGTCCTCCTGTGGGTGTTGGTGGCGGCTTCAACATTCTGGATCTTCGTGAATCCGCCATGGAAGATTGTGGCTGCTCACTATGACCACCAGCAATGGGGATTTATGCTGGTATTTTCGCTGCTCTCCGTCCTCGGGCCATTCTCCTGCTATTTCGCCGGGCTCCAGCACCTGGAGCCAACCCGCGCCATAGTGGCCAGTTGTCTGGAGCCGGTTTTCAGTATCTTGATTGCCGCGCTCGTGCTCGGAGAGTCGGTGCGGCCGTTGCAGACCGTTGGAATTATTTTGGTGCTGGTGGCGACGGTGCTGATCCAGTTGCCAGAACGCGCTGCTCGAAGCCAGGAGTTAGTGGTCGAGCCAATGGAGTAAATTCTCGAATTCTGTCATCCCGAGCGCAGCGAGGGACCCCACCCTCTTCAAGAATCTGTGCCCGGTAATGGGGTCCGTCGCGCTGCTCCGGATGCCGGAATTTCAGGTGCAATTGCGTTGTCTCACTCCAGCTTCCTGCCCTTAGTCTCGGGCAGCTGCGTCGCCATGATACTTGCCAAAAGAAACGCTGCTCCACACAGATCAAAGGCACCGCTCAGCCCCTTAGTCTGGCCGACCCAGCCAATTGCCCACGGTGCGACGCAACTCAGGGCCCGCGCACCGTTGTAAGTGAAACCCAAGGCACGCGCCCGTAACCGAGTAGGAAATATCTCACTCCCAATGAGTCCGGAGCCCGAGAAAAATCCCGTCCCAAAGAATGCAACCACCGTGCCCAGCAAGAGAAGCGCGACCTCGGAGCGTGCCGCGGAGTACAGCGGCACCAGAAGCGCCGCCAGAAAAAGATAAAGCATGAAAGACTTCCGGCGTCCGAAATGATCGGCAACCCATCCGAAGCTGATGTATCCGGGAAACATGCCAAACAGATTGAGTACGATGAGCAACGTAGCGGTGCGCATCACCCCAAAACCGCGCCCCCCTTGTGCGATGGGAAGTGAAAGATAAGGCGGAATCCAGGTGAACAGTCCCCACCAAGCAAATAGCCCGAAGAAGTTGAGTAAGAGGAGAACGATGGTGCTCTTACCATAAGGCGGCCGAAAGATGGCAAAGAAAGAATCACTCCCTTGGGTTCGGAGTCGATCCTTAGCGAAGTCGAAGGGTGCCCCCGGTGGTTCGAGCTCTTGAATTTGCCCTGACAGATGCCGCTGCTGTTCCCACATTTGGGATTCCGGCACGCGCCGCCGTATCCACAGCGTAACCATAGCCGGAAGAATTCCTACGAAGAACACCATCCTCCAGTTTGCATAGCGCAGAACGATGCCCGCCACCAGCGCGGCCAGCGCATATCCGATTGCCCATGAACTCTGCACCACGGCAATGGCTTTGGCGCGCAATTCATCGGGCCAGGTTTCTGCGACCAGGGTTGCGCCCGTGTTCCACTCGCCTCCCATGCCGAGTCCCAGGATGAATCGAAATACCGCCAACATGAGCACGGTGGTCGAAAGCCCGGAAGCGAATGAGCAGATTGAGTAAGTCAGAATGCTGAGCATCAGGGCGTGCTTGCGCCCAATGCGGTCGGCGACAAATCCAAAAAGCAAGCCGCCGATGCCGGAGGCCAGAAGAGTAAGAGTGTAAAGAAATCCAGCTGTCTTTTTCGACATGCCGAGATCGCGCATCACGTAGGTCAGGACGAGCGCGTAGAGCATGGCGTCAAAAGCGTCGAGCATCCAGCCGAGAGCGGCCGCCAGCAGGACGCGGCGCTGTCCGGGAGTTGCTTGCTTGAGGAGTTGGATCGGGCCCATAGCCATGCGGAAGGGATTGTAGCAGCGGAGGAGAGATGGGGTCAGGGTGCCCGCCCGATCGCGAAGCGAAGGGCGGGGATGTTCAGCGCCAACCTTCTGGCAGGCACGATATTACGATTTCAATGTGTGGAGCGAGGAAAAATGCGTGGAAAAACTACGCTACATTCATCGCAACCCAGTGAAGCGGGGATTGGTGGAGCGGCCGGGGGACTGTGTCTGGAGCAGCTTCCGCCACTATCTCACTTGGAGAAGAAGAAAAAGTCGAGATCGAGTCGGATGGGACGGCAAAGAAGCGCAAAAAGCTGGGGATTCTTCCGCCCGTTAGGCTTCGCAACTCAACTCGGAACCCGCCCTTCGCTTGGCGATAGGACGGGCCACCCTAGCGTTATTGTCCCAGACGCCGCAAATACTTCTCCGCCTTGCGCACATCCCGTCCGATTTGCTCTTTCAGCGCATCGACCGATGGGAACTTGATCTCATCGCGCAGACGATCGAGGAAATGAATTTCGACTTCCGTCTCCGCCGAGAGTTCGATGGGATGAAAATTCAGCAGGTGAGTTTCAATGGCAAACGAATCGGCTCCGAAGGTGGGGCGGTTTCCGACGTTCGTGACTGAGTCGAAGCACTCATTACCGAGGCGCGTACGAGTGATGTACACGCCATCCTTGGGCACGAGTTCTTCGTAATTCGCGAGATTGATGGTGGGTACGGTGTATTTCGCCCCGTAACCGCGTCCACGGCCGGCGGTCGACAGAATGCTGAAGGGACGTGCCAGTAAGTGTCGCGCCCGGCTCACGCGACCTTCAGAAAGCAATTTGCGGATATGACTGCTGGAGACCCTCTCGCCTCGCAGGCGCATCTCGGCGTAGTCGTGCACTTCAAACCCCATCTCGCGCCCGAGATCGCGCAGCACTTGGATGTTGCCCGCCGCCTTGTGTCCGAAGTGAAAGTTATAGCCTTCGTGAACTTCGCGGGCATGCAGACGCTTCTTCAGGATTTCATGGGCGAACTGGCGCGGCGTCATCAGCGAAAGATCGCGCGAGAAGGGAAGCAGCAGAACGGTGTCGACTCGAGCGGCTTCGAGGAGCCGTAGTTTTTCCGGAAATGGAGTCAGAAGTTTCAAATTCTGATCGGGACGCAGGATGCGTGCCGGGTGAGGCTCAAAGGTAACCACGACCGATTGCGCATGGGCGGCCTTCGCTCGGCACACGATTTCGTCGAGGACGGCGCGGTGAGCGCGGTGCACGCCGTCGAAATTACCGACGCTGACGATCGCGGGACCGAAGTCGCGGGGGATGTCGTCGAGTTTATCAAAGGTTTGCATCGAAAAATTGTTCACCGCCGAGACATCGACGAAAACTACAGATCCCTCGCTCGCTCGGGATGACAATTCATAGAGTGTTTTACCCGCAAAAGAGTTCTTGAACCGGCTTCAAATTTCAAATTCCAGCTTCATTCCATCAAACGCCAGATGCACGCCCGGCGGCAAGGTGGCGTCGGTCGCCTCATGCGGCAGATCGTGACAGATGTGCGTAAAAAACGTGCGCTTCGGCTTTATCTGTTCCCCAATTTTCAGCGATTGCTCGACCGTCGAATGCGTAGGATGCGGCTGATGGCGCAGCGCGTCCAGAAACAGGATGTCGAGCCCGCGCAGCTTTTCCAAGGTTTCGGCCGGAACTTCACTGTGATCGGTCAGATACGCGGCCGATCCGAAGCGGAAACCGAGGATCGGGACGTCGCCGTGTATCACCGTCAGCGGCTCGAAACGCGCGCCGAACAACTCGACGGGACCCTCGATCGGATACAGGTCAACCTGCGGCAAGCCGCCGAATTTATAAGCCGGCTCAAAAATGTAGCGGAACATCTTACGCAGGAAATCGCAGCCTTGGGGCGCAGCATAAAGCGGCAGCTTGCCTGGCCTGTGGCGAAAAGTCAGGGGACGAAGATCGTCGATCCCAAGAATGTGGTCAGCGTGGGTATGGGTGTAGAGGACGGCATCGAGCTGAGTAATATGTTCGCGCAGCGCTTGTTCGCGAAAGTCCGGCGTGCTGTCGATCATGACGTGAGCGCGGTTGTAGCTGATCATTACAGATGGACGAGTACGCCGGTCGCGCGGATCGGACGAATGGCAGACGGCGCAGTCGCAGCCGATGGTCGGCACCCCCATCGATGTGCCGCTGCCCAATACCGTCAAAGTCGCCTGCATCAGCCCTTCGCACCCGCCGCTGGGCCGGGCGCCTGCGGAGCACGCGCCAGAGCGTTCGTTACTTCCACATACGCCATACGAAGTTCATAGAGGCAGTTCTGAAGAAATCCCTGTTCCTTCGGCGTGAGATTGCCTTTGGTTTTGTCGGCAATCATGCCCAGCGTGTCGATGGTCTGGCGTGCGCCTATCACGTCAACTCCCGGCTGGCCACCCTCTTCGTGCATCAGGCCGAGCTGCATCATGGCAGTCATGTAAAGCGACGCCATGAAGCGCTCAAAACTCATTTCCAGTTCTTTCGCGGAATGCCCGCTCAATTCGACCCGCGTATCCAGATCCCGCGACGACTGTTTATAGGCATCGTGCTGCGCCTGCTGCTCAGAGGCCGAAGGAGGCTCGGGGACATCCGTTTCGCGCACTGCTGCCGACGTATTTGGAGCAAGCTGTGGCTTCTCTGAAACGGCAACGGTCGCAGCGGCGGGCGCCGCAACTGCGGTTGGCGCGGTCGTGACCGGAGGCGGCGCTGGTTCTTCGCCGGATTCGGATCGAAGTTCACCGTCAGAAGTAAACAGGCGCCGGTCGCTGACTTTAAATTCGCTCTCTTCTCTTCGTTTTTGAGCCATGGAATTGTACCTATTTTCTTTTTGTTGAAGTTGAGGTTCAAATGATCGGAAGCGATGCCACTTTCAGCGCAGCAGTTCCCGCACGCAAATCTTTCCTCCGAGCCTCGTGTCGCACGTAACCCAGCGCGACCGGACGGTCACCATCGGCAAGCGGCAGGATTGCACTGCTAGTGACGTCACCCACATTCTTTTCATCCGCCAAAATCGGCGTACCCGCTGCAGGCACCACGCCCTCAACCGCGAACGCAGTAAACAGTCGATGCACAGCGCCACGCGAGCGGATTCTCTCCACGATCTCCTGCCCCAGATAGCACCCTTTGGTGAAATTCAAGGCCCGAGTCTGCCCCGTCTCCTGGGGCAGATCACGCTCCCGTATGTCCACGCCATAACGCGGGATACCAAAGCCGATTCGCCTCAACTCGAGCGCTTCCGCCCCAACCGGCATGGCGCCTCCTGCAATCAAGGCGTCCCATGTTGACTTCACTTTGTCTGGAGTCAGCCAGATTTCGTAAGACGGGCCCGCGAGGTCCTCTCCTCTGACGAGAGTGCATTGCAGACAACCACACGCGCAATCGCACTTCGGCGAGCACACCTCCAACGGCGCGAGGTCAGGTGCATGGATTCCGCTTGTTTCGAGCACAGCCCGCGCCTGCGGACCCGCCACACCGATGCTGGTCGCAGTCGCGCTCACGTCCGCCAATTCCACATCGTCGGCGATGATGTATTTGTCGAAATGAGCGAGGATATTTTCGCGTTGCCGAATCTGGGTGTCGACCATCAACGAATCGCCAAGGTTATAAGCGTAGAGATCGCCTTGGATGCGTCCCTGTGCATTCAGCAAAAAAGCATAGACTCCGTGATTCGGGGAAAGGTCGCGCACGTTGTTTGTGACCATTCCGTTCAGCCAGCGAACGCGATCGCCCCCGGTTACCGCGATCTTGAGGCGATCAGCCAAGTCATAGACGCCACAGCCGGAGAGCAGCGCCTGGAATTCCGCACGCGTGTCGCCGAAGCTCGCGGCCGCGGGCACGGACTGATCAGAATTCCTGTACAAGGCAGTGCTCATAGGTTCCTATATTGATTATAGCGAACGCCAACCGGCGCAAAACGTCTGGCGATGTTTATCGGCGATTCTGTTATCTTCATTTCCGGTGAGCGCAAATAAAAGAATTGCCGTGATTGCCGGTGACGGGATCGGGAAAGAGGTTATCCCGCAGGCGATAAAAGTCATGCAGGCAGCGGGTGCTCGCGTCGACTTAACCCTGCTCGATTGGGGAGCAGACCGCTATCTGGCCGACAAAGTTACGGTGCCGGCGGACGGCTTCGGCAGGTTAGCGCGTGATTTCGATGCGATTCTAGTCGGAGCCTTTGGCGATCCGCGCGTGCCCTCCAACATTCATGCCCGGGAGATTTTGCTGGGCATGCGCTGCCAGATGGACCTCTACGCCAATGTTCGGCCCGTGCGATTGCTGCATGCGTCGCTCTGCCCGCTCAAAAACGTCGATCCCAACGACGTCGATTTCGTCGTGATTCGCGAAAACACTGAGGGTGTCTATGGCGATCTTGGAGGCGTATTCAAGAAAGGAACCGAGGACGAGGTTGCCATTCAGGAAGACGTCAACACGCGCAAGGGTGTCGAGCGCATTCTCCGCTATGCGTTTGAATACTGTGCCGGCACTAGGAAGCTGGACGGCTCGCCACGCCGGCGAGTGTTGATGTGCGACAAATCGAACGCCATGACCCACGCCGGCGGCCTGTGGCAGCGAATGTTCAAGGCAGTGGCCGCGGAGTATCCACAAATAGAGACACAGCACATGTACGTGGACGCGCTCTGCATGCAGATGGTGCGCGATCCACGGGGATTCGATGTGATCGTCACCAACAACATGTTCGGCGATATCATCACCGATCTCGCGGCGGGAATCCAGGGCGGCTTGGGCATGGCCGCGAGCGGCAATCTGCATCCGGGAAAAACGTCGATGTTCGAGCCGGTGCATGGTTCCGCGCCGCCGATTGCGGGAAAAAATATCGCCAATCCCTTGGGTGCGATTCTGACCTCGGCGATGATGCTTGGGCAGTTGGAAATGATCGGCGAAGCACGGAAGATCGAAACGGCGGTTCTCGAAGCCGTGGGGCAGAAGAAAACAACGGTGGACATCGGCGGAAGTTTAGGAACGAGCGAGACCGGTGAGTGGGTGGCGAATAGAGTCTTGCGCTTGTGATCGTGTGGTCGCGGGGCAATGCCCCGCAACGGAGCGCAGCTCCGCTGCCACACGATTGTGGATGGCAAGCAACTTACACTCGTTTTCCGGCCAGCAACGCCAGTTCCCGCCATTTCCAGTGGCAATCCACGTCAATGAATCCGATCTCGCGCAGCCATCCTAACTGGATATCCATGTCGAGCAGTTGGTTGGAAGGATCCTCTGTCTCCGGCGTCTTAGAGATCGCACGCAGAAATTCTTCGTGCAACGCTCGCGTGGGCGAAGCGACGTGTTCCAGGTTGCAGAAAACGCCGCCATTATTGAGGAGTTTGTAGATTTCAGAGTAGAGTGTGTGCTTTCGTTCGTGCACCAGATGATGGATCGCAAAGCAGGACACGACGGCATCGAATTTGCCCACCTCGGGCAGCGGGTCATCGAGATTATGGGCAACCACAACCACCGAAGAATCGCCGGCGAATCGCTTTCTCGCGGCATCAAGCATGGCAGGCGAGAAATCAATGGCAACGGCTTCGGCGTCCGGATGTTCACGCTTCGCGAGCGCCAGCAGCCGTCCGTCTCCCGTACCGAGATCGAGGATGCGACGCGTAGTCGCAGGAACGAACTCGAGCAGCGTCGATTCGCCTTCGGTGCGATGCGCGATGGAGTCGGCCCGTTCGAGATAGTCGAGCGCGTGATCGGTCCTGCTCCAGAGGTTAACGGCCATGCGACAGTATAAACTCGACTCTAATGGACAAAGTCAAGATGGTCGCTGAAAAACAACGGAAACGGTTTTGCGAATCGAGTCTGCTCATCCTGCTCGCAAGCACGCTGTTGGGTCAATCAGCGAGTGGCAGCGCGGCATCGCAGAATCAGACGCCGCAGGCGCAGAGTTCGCAGGCTCAAAGTTCGCAAGACCAGAGTTCCGCGGGCGAGGGCGCCCGCGCCACAGAATCCACCACACCGGAAACCATAATCTCGTCCAAGGAGGCTAAAGAGCTTTTTCGTTCGGTCGACGAAATCTTGCAGTTTGCCAGCCAGGACACGGACCTGCCCATTCTGCATAAAGTGAAGCGCCGGCTAACCAAGCGCGACGAGGTGCAAGCCTACATCGTGAAGAGCATGAAAGACGACAAGGATGCCAAGCGCCTGGAACGATCATCAGAGGTGCTCAAGAAGTTCGGTCTGCTTCCGCGGAACTTCGATCTGGGCCATTTTCTGGTGGTGATGCTGCGCGAACAGGTCGCGGGATACTACGATGTCAAAACCAAAACCGTGAATCTGCTGAACTGGGTCGATGCCGAGCAGCAGAAGCCTGTGCTGGCCCACGAACTGACGCACGCTCTCCAGGACCAGTCTTTCGATATCGACAAATGGATGAAAGCTGCGGAACCAAAAACTGATAAGAAAGAGGAGCCGAGCCCAGCCGATATCGAAACTGACGAGGAAAGCGGGGCCCGCCAGGCAGTCGTTGAAGGACAGGCGATGGTCGTGTTGTTGGATTATTCCCTTCAACCGACCGGAAAGACTGTGCTCGATTCGCCGCAGATAGTCGATGCGCTCAAACAAGGCATGCTGGTGGGGTCGGCCGACACTCCGGCGTTTCGCGAAGCCCCAATCTTTTTGAAGGAAGAGCTCACGTTCCCCTATCGCTATGGACTGGACTTCACCGCCGCGCTACTGCAGGCCGGCGGAAAGAAGTTGGCGTATGCCGGCGCGTTCAATTATCCGCCGAAGACGACGCGCGAAATCATGGAGCCTGAGACCTATCTCAATCACGAGAAACTGGAGCCGGTAAAGCTGATCGACATGAATAAGGACCTTAAGAGCTACGACGCTTTCGATATCGGCGCCATGGGGGAATTTGATGTGGATGTCTTGGTCGAGCAATATGCGGGAGCAAAAGAAGCTGCGGCCATCTATCCGGAGTGGCGTGGCGGATACTACTTTGCCGGAAAGCCGAAGTCAGACAAGTCTGCGCCCATAGCGCTCCTCTACATTTCCCGCTGGTCGAGCCCAGCCAGGGCGTCGGAGTTCGCGGCGGTGTACGCGAAATCGCTGGCGCAGCGCTATCAGAAGCGGCAGGCGCTCGGAGACGACCGCAAAGTTGCGGCCGATGCGCCACCGGTCGAGTCCTGGCGATCGTTGCGCGGGCGCCACGCCTGGCTGACCGAGGAGGGAGTTGTCATGATCGAAGTCCACGGCGACGCGGTACTGATCAGCGAAAGTCTCGATGAAGAGACGATCAAGCTGGTGGAGGCGGACTTCTGGCCCGAATCGCAGGCCGTGCCCGCCAAGCCGTGAGTTTCCTTCTTGTATAATCTGAGTTTCTGCAATCATTCCGAGCAACTTCGGCTCAGCCCCCATCAGGAGCGCAGGTGCAGCAGGCAGAGATAGGAATTATCGGCGGCAGCGGTCTGTACCACATGCCGGGCTTCAAAGACGCGCAAGAGGTGCGGCTGCAGACCCCGTTTGGAGACCCGTCGGATGCCTATATTCTCGGAACGCTCGAAAATCGCAAAGTGGCATTTCTCGCGCGCCATGCTCGCGGCCACACAATTCTGCCGAGCGAACTCAACTTTCGGGCAAACATACATGGCTTTAAGCAATTCGGAGCAGAGCGCATTGTTTCGGTTTCAGCGGTCGGGTCGTTGAAAGAAGAGCATAAGCCGCTGGATTTCGTGATCCCGAACCAGTTTTTCGATCGCACTCGGCATCGCATCGACACGTTCTTTGGCGATGGCATCGTGGCGCACGTTGGATTTGGCGATCCTGTTTGCGGCGAAATGGCCAAGGTCGTTCGCCATGCCTGCCAGGTGGCAGGTGTCCCAGCCAAGCTCGGCGGCACCTACATCTGCATGGAGGGTCCGCAGTTTTCGACCAAGGCCGAGTCGAACGTCTATCGCAGTTGGGGAGCGGACGTGATCGGCATGACCAACCTGCAGGAGGCCAAGCTCGCTCGCGAAGCCGAGATTTGTTACGTAACGATTGCCATGGTGACCGACTATGACTGCTGGCATCCGCATCACGATTCCGTAACGGTGGAGCAGATTATTTCCGTGCTGACAAAGAACGCCGAGAACGCCGCCAAGGTCGTGAAGGCAACGGTGGCAGCTATGCCGGCGCGTCGCGAGTGCAAGTGCGGACGAGCCCTGGCGCACGCCATTCTCACCGATCCGGCGAAGATTCCAGCGGCCACAAAAGAAAAACTGAAATTGATATTAGGAAACTATTGGAAGTAACAGCCATCGTCCATCGACTGATTTACGGAGACTCATGAGCATTCTAGTAGTTGGTTCAGTTGCCTTTGACACGATCGCCACGCCTTCTGGCCGAGTGAATGACATTCTCGGAGGAGCGGCGACGTACTTCTCGCTGGCCGCAAGTTACTTTACAGAAGTCCGCATGGTGGCGGTAGTGGGCGCAGACTTCAAGCCCGAACACGAAGCCGTGCTAAAGAACCGGGGAGTGGACACGCGCGGCATCGAGCGGACCGAGGGCAAGACCTTCCGCTGGGGTGGACAGTATCTCGACAACCTGAACGAGGCCAAAACCGAGTTCACGGAACTGAATGTATTCGAGAAATTTCAGCCTCGGATTCCCAAGGAGTATTCGGATACCCAGTTCCTTTTCCTCGCTAACATCCATCCCTCGCTGCAAACGACGGTGCGCCGGGAGATGAATGGGGTCCGTCTGACGGGCGGCGACACCATGAATTTCTGGATCAAGGGCACGCCCAAGGAATTGGCAGAAACGTTGAAGCTGGTCAACGTTCTGCTGATCAATGACACCGAGACCAAGATGCTGGCCAATGAAACAAATCTGTTGCGGGCGGCAAAAAAGGTCATCGCCATGGGGCCGAGCGCGCTGGTGGTCAAGCACGGTGAATACGGTGCGACCATATTTTTCCGCGAGGGGGCTTTCGGCCTTGGATCGCATCCTTTTCGCGCGCCAGCACTACCCATGGACGAGGTCAAAGATCCGACCGGAGCCGGCGATTCCTTTGCCGGAGGATTCATGGGGTACATAGCATCGCAGGGCGAGGTCAATCGCGAGGTGCTGAAGCGCGCCTTGTTCTACGGTGGAGTGATGGGATCTTTCGCGGTGGAACGCTTTGGCACCGAGCGCCTGCAGAATCTGACCCGTGAAGAGATTGATGCGCGCTTCCAGATTTTCCGCGAACTGACGCACCTGGAATAACAGCATTTCAGATTTGCTCTTACCGGCATAGGGTTCGAAGAAGAGGTCGTGTCAAGGTATGCCGTAAAGTGCCTGGTGATAAGAACGGAATGCCGGAAAACTCTGATTCGTATCTGGATATCGCTTTAGCGACACCGTAAGCCTTTCCAAAATCCGACACTGCTTTAGGGCCCGGGCGTGCAATGACCGCCAACGGGTTGTTAAGCCATGGCACAGCGCAAATTAAAGAAGGTCAGCCTAAAGCACGCCGACGTTCCCGACCTTGCCGTCGCGCGCGTGGCCGGTATAGCTTCGCTTGTATCTCTGTTTTCTTTTTTCTACTACTTTCAACACAGCGACCTTCTTCTCTATGGAGACGCCGTCGCCCATATTAATATTGCGCGCCGCGTCATCGATTCCCAAACTCCCGGCCTGCTGCAATTGGGCACAGTTTGGTTGCCCTTGCCTCATCTGTTGATGATTCCGTTCATATTTTGGAACGGGATGTGGCAAAACGGTGGCGGAGGTTCGATCCCTTCGATGATTGCCTACGTTTTCGGGGTCGTCGGAATATTTCGACTGGTACGCGGAATTCTGGTACGCGGAATTTCGGAGCCTCCCAACCAGCAGGGGCGGCAATCGGTGGGCGCTGCGGCTGCGGCATTCGCGTATGGAGCCAACCCAAACCTGATCTACATGCAGGCTACCGCAATGACGGAGTCGCTCTACATTGCTCTGTTTGTCTGGGCAGTCGTGTACTTTGCAGAGTTCGTTCGCGCTCTGCAGAAAGATGATTTGCAAGAAAACGCGACCAAAAATATAGATGGCGAGCGCGCGCGGCCGAAGTCAATGCCCACTTCTTTGATTTGGTGCGCGTGGTGTGTGGCAGGAGCCGAAATGACGCGTTACGACGGATGGTTCCTGGCGGGCGTGATGGGAGCGGCGGTCGTTGTCATAGCACTCTGGCGATGGCCAGACCGTACTTCTGATTGCCGGGTCTTGCGCTCTCTCTGCGTAAAGTTTCTGGTCGGCATCGCCGTAGTTCCACTCTTGTGGCTAGCCTACAACCGTGCTGTGTATGGCAACGCATTGGAATTTGCCAACGGCCCCTACTCGGCGAAGGCGATCGAGCAGCGCGTCGGAGCGCCGAATCCAGCCTTCCACAATGCCCGGGTCGCAGCGATCTATTTCTTGAAGTCGGCGCAGTTAAACCTGGCGGAAGGGAAGTGGGGTCGATTCTGGCTGGCGGCGGCGGTTGTGGCACTGGCAATAGGAGCGTGGAAACTTCGGGCGCAAGCGACCGCATTATTTTTGTTGTGGATTCCGCTCCCGTTCTATGCGCTATCGATTGCGTATGGCTCAGTGCCCCTTCACGTCTACACCTGGTGGCCGTTTGCTACTTTCAACCAGCGCTACGGGCTTCAGTTGCAGCCGATGTTTGCGGTTTCAGCCGGAGTGCTGGTCGCTTGGGTCTTTTCTTGGACCTCGCGCGAAGGCGTCCCCGGGCGGCATGCCGGGAAACTGGTAGCGCTGGTTTTTGCGCTTGTGATTGGCAGCTACGCATCGGTTTGGAAGGAGCCCCAGTGCTTGAAAGAAGCTCGCCGCAACTGGGAAATCCGAAATCCCATGAATTCCGCCGTGGAGCGGGTGGTTACGCGCCTGCCGCGACACTCGCGCTTCCTGATGGATCTCGGCGAGCACGTTGGCATTATGGAGCAGTTGGGCATCCCGTTGCGACAGGTAGTGAATAACGAAAATCATCGTCCGTGGAAGCGGCCTACCGATCCCGATGGGCTGTGGGAACGTGCCCTCGCCGATCCGGCGCGCTACGTTGATTTTGTGATTGCCTTCGACGGCGATTTGGTGGACCAAAGCTTGAACCGAACCGACCTAATAGAGTTGACGGTAATCCACGCCAGCGGACAAGCCCCTGCCCACATCTACGCCATCCGCAGTAACCTGAATCAGCGCCGTTAACTTCGTCTTGAAAGCAACACAGAAAGCTTGGGAGAGCGGTGATAGAATCCGCTCCGTGGCTGCCGGACCGCGGTTTACGGGCCGAGTGGCGGGAGCCGGTCTTCACATGAACCCAATCCATCAAACGATTCAACTGCTGCGAAATGAACTCGGAGTGGCGTTGAGTTCCACCCTGGTGCGGTTGCTGCTCGCGGCGATTCTCGGCGGAGCCATCGGGCTGGAGCGCCAGTTGCGGCACCGACCGGCAGGCCTGCGCACAAATATGTTTATCTGTTTCGGCTCAGCCATGTTCACCGTGCTCTCCCACCGGCTCGCGGGCGCGGAGTCGGACAGCGCCCGCATCGCGGCGCAGATCATTCCTGGGATCGGTTTCATCGGCGCGGGGTGCATCTTACACGCGAAAGCATCGGTGCAAGGGCTAACCACGGCGTCCACGTTGTTTGTGGTCGCGGGCATAGGCATGGCGGCCGGCGGCGGCCTTTATCTGACGGCCTTCTTCGCCACCGTCATCATTCTCATTTCGCTGGTGATGCTGGGAAGAATCGAATCCACATTTTCGCTGAAGCTATTGACCACCACTTACGAAATGACGGGTCGTAGTGTTGATAGGATGATAGGCGAAGTGAATCGCATTCTGGATTCGGAGCAACTCACCATGCACAGCCTGCACATCGCGCGCGCGGATCCAGATTTCCGGGTCGTGATCTCGGTGGACGGCGAACGCAACGAGCATAAC
>Ga0302326_10007408_pt1 | contig 24418 bp, 25 predicted proteins | sample Palsa_T0_3_FD_202264 | JGI IMG/M metagenome (GOLD analysis project Ga0302326, IMG submission 202264) | Peat permafrost microbial communities from Stordalen Mire near Abisko, Sweden - Palsa_T0_3 | ecosystem: Environmental > Terrestrial > Soil > Palsa > Peat permafrost | place: Sweden: Abisko... | reverse complement strand
CACACCGTTCCGATCTCAGCAGTTTTCGACAAAGGAGAGAAACATGGCAGCAGACACAGTAGAAAGCTCCATACGCATTGCCGGCGCCCTCGTCGGCGGCGGTCTTGCGCTCGGGGGAGGCGCCATCGGCGCCGCGGTAGGTGACGGTCTGGCCGGTTCGCAGACCATCGCCGCCATCGCCCGCCAGCCCGAGATCGAGGCCAAGGCCCGTCAGTACTTCTTCTTGACCGTGGGTCTGGTGGAGGCCATGTACTTCATCAACCTGCTGTTCATGGTGGTGTTCGTCTACGTCTTCGCCGCCAAGTCGGTCAAGTAGCAACCGTTGTCCCGCAGCGAACCGACGGCGACCGTCAACAGGCCGGAGAGACCCCGGAGAGGAGACCGGAGCGCGACATGACCACAGGTAGCATCTTCCTTCTCCCCAATGGGACATTCTTCGTCGAGCTGGTCATCTTCGTCGTGCTGGTCGTCATCATCTCGAAGAAGATCATCCCGCCGATCAACAAGGCTTTGGCGGAACGACACGAGCGGGTCCGCGCCTCGCTCGACGCCGCCGACCAGGCGCGCGCCGACGCCGTGGCGGCGGACGACGAGCGCCGGGCCGTGCTCGAAGAGGCACGCCAGACGGCGCGGGAGGTCGTGGCGGAGGCCAACCGGACCGCCGAGGCGGTCCGGGTCGACGCGCAGACCCGGGGCCAGGCGGAGTTCGACCGGATCGTAGGCGGGGCCGAGGCCGACGTGGCCGTGGCACGCCAGCGCGCCGTCGAGGATGCGGCCAACCGTTTGGGCGAGATCGCCATGGACGTCGTGGCGCGTGTCATCGGGCGGCCGGTCAGCGCCGAGGCCCACCGCGACCTCATTACCGAAGCCGTCAGCGCCTTGCAGGCCGATGCGACCGGCGGCGCGGCGGCAAGTTCGGGGGCCGGCCAGTGAGCTCCTTCATCATCGAGGTGGTCGTCGCCCTCATCCTGCTCTACATCATCTGGAAGAAGGTGATCCCGCCGATCGGCGCGCTCATGGCGAGACAACAAGAGCAGATTCGCGCCTCGCTCGAGGCGGCCGACCAGGCGCGCGCCGACGCCTTGGCCGCCGACGACGAGCGTCATGCCGCGCTCGAAGAGACACGGCGGACGGCCCAGGAGATCCTGGCGCAGGCCAACCGGACCGCCGAGGCGGTGCGCGTCGGCGCGCAGGCCCGGGGCGAGGCGGAGTTCGAGCGCATCGTCGGCAGCGCCCAGGCCGAAGTGGCCCTGGCGCGTCAGCGCGCCGTCGAGGAAGCGGCGAACCGCCTGGGCGAGATCGTCATGGACGTGGTCGAGCGCGTCATCGCACGAGAGGTCAATGCCGAGTCCCACCACGACCTCATTTCCGAAGCGGTCAGCGCGTTGAACGCCGACGTGACGGGCAGCGCGGCCGCCAGCTCCGGGGCCCGTCAGTGAACCCCACTCTCCAGGGCTACACATCTGCCATTCTCGAAGCCGCCGGCTCGACCGGCGGCGATGCGCTCCGCGTCCTGGCGAATGACCTCGAATCGATTGAGCAGCTGGTCTTGGCCAACGGGACCCTGAACGCCGCCTTGACCGACACAACTATGCGGCCGGCGGTCCGTCGGGCCGTGATGCTCGACCTCCTGTCCAAAAAGGTCTCCCAACCGGCGTGCCGATTGGCTGCCTTTGCCTGCGCCGCGGTGCGGGCGCCCGAAGTGCCGGCCGCTCTGGGCTGGGTAGCCACCCGGGCCCGCCACGCCGCCGAAGGCATGGAGTTCAACGAGGAGACGCTGAGCCTGCTGCAGTCCCGCCAGCGGGTGGGCGGCTATGCCACGGCGATCCACGAAGACCTGGCCACCTCCGAATTGGAAGAGCTCGAGGACAGCCTCTTCCGCTTCGCCCGCATTGTGCAGTCGACACCCGAACTGCGGGCCGCGCTGGTCGATCGCGACCTGGCGCCCTCGGCGCGCCAGGGTCTGGTCACCCAGTTGCTCGAGGGCAAGGTGCACCCGAGCGCCCTCCTGCTGATCCGCTACGTCGTGGTCGGCGGCCGGGCCCGCGACATCGTGGGCACGTTGGACTGGTTGGTCGAGCAGACCGCCAAGGCGCGCGGTTGGCGCATTGCCCGCGTGCGGTCGGCGGCAGCCATTGACGAAGCGCAACGGGGCGAGCTCTCCGACTCGCTGAGTGGTCTGGCCGGGGCGCCGGTAGAATTACAGGTCGTCATCGACGAGGCACTGCTGAGCGGCGCCGTCATACAGATCGGCGACCTGCAGGTGGACGCCAGTGCCCGCGGGCGGATCGACGCCTTGCGCGAACACCTCATGCCCGGCGGTTGGGAAGACAGCGGGTTCCACACCAGCGCCAGGCCGGCGAGCGGAACGACGATTCAGACAGAGGGAGCAGGTTGATGGCAGAACTGACGATCGACGCCAGCGAGATCACCGCGGCACTGAAGAAAAACGTGGAGGACTACACCCCGGCGGTCGGGACCGAGCAGATCGGCCGCATCGTCGAAGTCGGCGACGGCATCGCCCGCGTCTCGGGCCTACCCGGAGCGGCCGTGAACGAGTTGCTCGAGTTCGAAGACGGCACGCTCGGGCTCGCCCTCAACTTGGACGAGGACACCATTGGTGCCGTCGTCCTGGGTGAAGTGGACAGCCTCGAAGAAGAGCAGACCGTGAAGGCCACCGGCCGCATCCAGACCGTGCCGGTGGGCGACGCCCTCCTCGGCCGGGTGGTCAACGCCCTGGGTGAGCCGATCGACGGCAAGGGCCCGATCAACACAACCGAATCTCGCCGGATGGAGGTCCAGGCGCCGGGCATCGTGGGCCGCCAGCCGGTGAGTGAGCCGATGCAGACCGGTATCAAGGCCATCGACGCCATGACGCCGATCGGGCGCGGCCAGCGCGAGCTGATCATCGGTGACCGCAAGACCGGCAAGACGACGGTCGCGGTCGACACCATCCTCAACCAGGCCGGGCAGGGCGTGAAGTGCATCTACGTGGCCATCGGACAGAAGAACTCGTCGGTGGCCCAGACCGTGGCCACGCTCGAAACGCACCAGGCCCTGGAGTACACCGTCGTGGTGGTGGCCTCGGCGGGCGACCCGGCCCCGTTCAAGTACCTCGCCCCTTATGCCGGCTGCGCCATGGGCCAGCACTGGATGGAGAACGGCGAGCACGCGCTCATCGTCTACGACGACCTTTCCAAGCAGGCCGAGGCCTACCGCTCGGTGTCGCTGCTGCTGCGCCGTCCACCGGGCCGCGAGGCCTACCCGGGCGATGTGTTCTACCTGCACTCCCGGCTGCTCGAACGCGCGGCCAAGCTCTCCGACGCGCTGGGCGGCGGATCGCTCACCGCACTGCCGATCATCGAGACCAAGGCCGGGGACATTTCCGCCTACATCCCGACCAACGTGATCTCGATCACCGACGGCCAGGTCTTCTTGGAGTCGGACCTCTTCAACTCGGGTATCCGCCCCGCCATCAACGTCGGCAACTCGGTCAGCCGGGTGGGCAGCGCGGCGCAGGTCAAGGCCATGAAGCAGGTGTCGGGAACACTCAAGCTCGACCTGGCCCAGTTCCGTGAGCTCGAGGCGTTCGCCACCTTCGGCTCCGAGCTCGACAAGGTGTCCCAGGCCCAACTCGACCGGGGGTACCGCCTGACCGAGCTGCTCAAGCAGCCCCAGAACGCGCCGGTGCCGGTCGAAGAGCAGGTGCTGGTGATCTACGCCGGGACCAAGGGTTGGGCCGACACCGTGCCCGTGCCCGAGGTACAACGCTTCGCCACCGAGGTGGTCGAGTACTTCCAGGGCAATTACGCCGGCGTGCTCGAGACCATCCGCACCAAGGGAGCCCTACCGGACGGCGACGAGCTGGACAAGGGACTGGCCGCCTTCCTCGAGGGCTTCGACACCGGGAAGGTCGACTGACGCATGGCCGGAGGCCAAGAGCGCGTCCTGCGGCGAAGAATCCGCAGCGTGCAATCCACCAGGAAGATCACCAAGGCCATGGAGCTGATCGCCGCCTCGCGCATCGTGCGCGCCCAGGCGCGCATTGCGGCCAACCGGCCCTACCGCCTGGGCATGGAGAAGATCCTGCGGGTGACGGCGGCGGCTGACCCGGCCGCAGCCAAGCGGTTGCTGGGAACCCCCGAGTCCCCCACACGGGTGGGCGTACTGGCCATCGTGGGCGACCGCGGCCTGGCCGGCTCCTACAACTCCGGTGTGCTGCGCGCCACGGAGCGACTGGTGGCCGAGCACATCCGCAACGGCGCCCAGGTGACGGTATGGACCGTGGGGAAGAAGGCGCCCGGCTATTTCCGCTACCGGGGGATCGAGACGGAGCGCTCGTTCGCCGGTATGGCAGACCGCCCGGAGTTCGACGATGCCCGCGCCGTGGCCTCGGTGATCACCGCTCCCTTCGTGGCCGGCGAGATGGATCTGGTGCTGATGGTCTCGACCCGGTTCGTCTCGGCCGGCATCCAGCGGGTCGAGACGATGCAGATGTTGCCCCTCCCGCTGCCCGACGAGGGTGAGGACGAGGCGGCGGAGCCGCCGGCTCCCGGCACGGTCGGGTACACCGAGTTCGAGCCGGAGCCCGAGAAATTGTTGGCATCGCTGGCGCCCCGGGCAGCCGAATCCGAGATCTTCTCCGCCCTGCTCGAGGGCGCCGCGTCCTTCTTCACCGCCCAGCAACGTGCCATGGCGGCTGCCACCGAGAACGCCGACGAGCTCGTACGCACCCTGACGCGTGTGATGAACCGCGCCCGTCAGGACTCCATCACCACCGAGATCATGGAAATCGTTGGCGGCGCCGAGGCGCTCCGCCAGTCGAAGGGAGCTTGACCACAATGACCACCACCGCACGCCAGGACACGGTTCCGGCCGGCACCCTCGAAGACGGCCGTGTCGTCTCCATCGCCGGTCCCGTCATCGACGTGGAGTTCCCGCCGCACGCGCTGCCCGAGATCAACCACGCCGTGGAGTTCTCCATCGAGCTGGACGGCACCACCTCGCAGGTGACCGCCGAAGTGGCCCAGCAGATCGGCGACGGCCGGGTGCGCTGCATCTGCATGCAGCAGACGGACGGCCTGGTGCGCGGCGCCCCCGTGCGCAACCTGGGCCGGGGCATCACCGTCCCCGTCGGCAACGCGGTCCTCGGCCACGTCTTCAACGTGCTGGGTCAGCCCCTCGACACCGACTCGGTCGAGGGCGTCGACGACTACTGGGAGATCCACCGCAGTGCGCCGGCCTTCGACCAGCTGGAGCCGCGGGCCCAGATGTTCGAGACGGGGATCAAGGTCGTCGATCTGCTCGAGCCCTACGTGCAGGGTGGGAAGATCGGCCTCTTCGGCGGTGCGGGTGTGGGCAAGACCGTCATCATCCAAGAGATGATCCACCGCGTGGCGCAGCAACACGGTGGTGTGTCGGTCTTCGCCGGGGTCGGGGAGCGGACCCGCGAGGGCACCGACATGTGGCTCGAGATGCAGGAGTCCGGTGTCATCGACAAGGCCGCCCTGGTCTACGGCCAGATGGACGAGCCTCCCGGGGTCCGCCTGCGGGTGGCCCTGGCCGCCCTGACGATGGCCGAGTACTTCCGCGACGTGCAGAACCAGGACGTGCTGCTCTTCGTGGACAACATCTTCCGGTTCGTCCAGGCCGGGTCCGAGGTCTCCACCCTGCTCGGCCGCATGCCGTCGGCGGTCGGGTACCAGCCGACGCTGGCCGACGAAATGGGCGAGCTGCAAGAGCGCATCACCTCGACCAAGGGCAAGTCGATCACCTCCCTGCAGGCGGTGTACGTCCCGGCCGACGACTACACGGACCCGGCGCCGTTCACCACGTTCACCCACCTCGACGCCACCACGGAACTGTCGCGCCAGATCGCCGCGCTCGGCATCTACCCGGCGGTGGACCCCCTGGCCTCGACCTCGAACATCCTCGCTCCCGAGATCGTGGGCGAACGCCACTACGCCGTGGCCCGCCGCGTGCAGGAGGTGCTGCAGCGCTACAAGGAGCTCCAGGACATCATCGCCATCCTGGGCATGGACGAGCTGTCCGAGGAGGACCGGGTGACGGTGACCCGTGCCCGCAAGATCCAGCGCTTCCTCTCCCAACCGTTCTTCGTGGCCGAGGTCTTCACCGGTGTCCCGGGGATCTTCGTCCCCATCGACGAGACGGTGGAGTCGTTCGAGGCCCTGGTCAACGGCGAGCTGGACAACATCCCCGAGCAGGCCTTCCTCAACGTCGGCGGCGTGGAGTCCGTCCTGGCCAAGGCCAAGACCCTCCAGGCGGAGGCCGGCTAGTGGCGGACGATGTATTCGGCGTGGAAGTTGTCACGCCCGAGCAGTCCCTTGTCGCGGGCGGCGCCACCGCGGTTGTGCTGGCCACGTCGGAAGGCGACTTCACCGTGCTCGACGGGCACACCCCCCTGGTCGGCGACGTCGTCCCGGGCCTGATCAAGGTCGATCTGGCCGATGGAACGCAGCTCCGGCTGGCCGTGCATGGCGGTTTCGTGCAGGTCGACACCAGTCCGGGCGCGGCGGAGGGCCTGGCCGAGGGCGACGGGCCGCTGCCCGGTCTCTCGACGCGGGTCACGGTGCTGGCCGGCATCGCCGAGCTGTCCGAGGAGATCGATGTGCCCCGGGCCGAACGGGCCAGGGAGAGCGCGGCGCAGCGGGTGGCCGAGCTCACCTCGGGTCGGGGGAGCAGCACGGCGGACCAACCTGGCGGCACGGAGGCACCGGATGTGGCGTTGCGTGAGGCCGAAGAGGCGTTGGGTCGGGCCGAGCTCAGGCTGAGCGTCGCCGGCTCACACGAATGAAACCGAGCTGAACTCCGACAGCTTGGCCAACGCGTGATTGGCGTGGATGGTGCGCAGCGTCCCTGACTTCGACCGCATGACGAGAGACTGCGTGGTTGCCCCGAATTCGTGGAACCGCACGCCTTGGAGGAGCTCGCCGTCGGTGACGCCGGTGGCGGCGAAGAAACAGTTGTCGCCTTGGACCAGATCGTCGGTGGTGAGCACCGCGTCCAGGTCGTAGCCGGCGGCGATGGCGGCCGCGCGCTCCTCCTCGTCGCGGGCATACAGGCGCCCTTGAATTTCGCCGCCCATGCACTTGAGCGCCGCCGCGGCGAGCACGCCCTCGGGTGTGCCGCCGATGCCGAAGAGGATGTCGGTGCCCGCGCCCGGCCATCCGGTGGCGATGGCTCCGGCCACATCGCCGTCGGTGATCAGGCGGATGCGGGCCCCGGCCGCCCGCACCTCGGCGATGAGGGCTTCGTGTCGAGGCCGATCGAGGATGACGGCGGTCAGGTCGCGCACGGCGCGTCCGAGGGCGAGGGAGAGCGCGTGCAGGTTCTCGGTGGGCGAGCGCCGGATGTCGCAGGCGCCCTTGGCCCGCGGGCCGACGGCAAGCTTCTCCATGTAGACGCACGGCCCCGGGTCGAACATCGTCCCCCGCTCGGACACGGCGATGACGGCGAGCGCACCGCCGCGGCCCAGCGCGGTCGGTGTCGTCCCGTCGATGGGATCGACGGCGATGTCGGTCATGGGGGGTGACCCGTCCCCGATCCGCTCCCCGTTGAAGAGCATGGGGGCGTTGTCCTTCTCCCCTTCGCCGATCACCACGATGCCGTCCATCTGCACCGACGAGAGCACGACCCGCATGGCTTCCACGGCGGCCCCGTCGGCGCCCACCTTGTCGCCCCGGCCCATCCAGCGGCTGGCCGCCATGGCGGCCGCCTCGGTCGTGCGGACCAATTCCATGGCCAGGTTGCGGTCCGGGGCCTGGGGGTCGGTAGCCACGGCCCTGACCATAGTTGGTCGCCCGTTGCGAATGGGCCGTTGGCGGCGATCCCCAGGAGGGATACTTGAGGCCGTGGAAAAGATCGTGGTGCAACCCAACGGCCCACTCTCGGGGACCGTCCGTGCTGGTGGCGCCAAGAACTCGGCCCTCAAGCTCATGGTGGCGTGCCTCTTGACCGAGGGGCGCACGGTGCTCACCAACGTGCCCCTCATCGACGACGTGGGGTCGATGGCCGAGGTCCTGCGGGCCGTCGGGGCGAAGGTCGAGCGTCTCGAGAACGGTGAGGTTGCCGTCACCACCCCACCGGTCGGGGATCTGCGTCCGGTTGCGCCCTACGAGCTCGTCGAACGGATGCGCGCCTCGGTCGTGGTCCTCGGGCTCCTTCTGGCCCGGTGCGGCGAGGCGCACATGCCCCTGCCCGGGGGCGACGACTTCGGGGACCGGCCGATCGACTTCCACGTCAACGGGCTGACGGCCATGGGCGCCCGCTTCGAGCTCTCCCACGGCGAGATACGCGGCTACGTGGAAGGAGGTCGCCTCGTCGGCACCAAAGTGGTGCTGGAGTACCCCAGCCACACGGCGACGGACAACCTGCTCATGGCGGCTGTGCTGGCCAAGGGGACGACCGTGATCGAGAACGCAGCGAAGGAGCCCGAGGTCATCGACCTGGCCGCCCTGCTCTGCTCGATGGGAGCCGTGGTGCGGGGGGCAGGCACCTCACGGATCGAGGTCGAGGGGATCGACGAGTTGCATCCCACCCGCCACGCCGTGGTACCCGACCGCGTGGTCGCGGCCACCTATGTGGCCGCAGCCGGTATGACCGGGGGCGACGTGACGATCGCCGATGCCCGGCCCGATCACATGGAAATGCTCTTGCGCAAGGTCAACCAGATGGGTGTCGTCACGGCCATGGGCCCGGACGGACTGCGGGCCACGGCGACACACCGGCTCTCGGCGGCCGACGTGGCCACGCTTCCCTATCCCGGGGTGGCGACGGACTACAGCCCGCTCCTGGTGGCCATGCTGACCGGCGCCGACGGGGTGGGGATCCTGACCGAGAACCTCTTCTCGGGACGGTTCCGCTACGTCGAGGAGCTGCGTCGCATGGGGGCCGACATCAAGACCGAGGGGCACCATGCCGTGGTGCGCGGCGTGCCCCGGCTCTCCGGGGCCCGGGTACGAGCCCCCGACATCCGGGCCGGGGTCGCTCTCGTACTGGCCGGTCTGGTCGCCGAGGGGGAGACCACGGTTACCGGGGCCCACCACATCGGCCGGGGCTACGAGGACCTGGTTGGTGCATTGGGATCGCTCGGTGCAAATGTGTCGTCCCAATGAACAGGCGCCTGCCCACCGACCCCGCTTCGCTGCTGCAGCTGGCCCGCCGGAACGACCGCGTCGCCCTGGCCCGCCTCGTCTCGCTGGTCGAGCGGGGAGGCGAGCCCGGCCTCGCCGTCGCCCGCCTGTCGTACCGGTCCCCCCTGCCTTACACCGTGGGGCTGACCGGGGCACCCGGCGCGGGCAAGTCGACCCTCACCGATCACCTCATCACCCGCGCCCGGTCGGGATGGCCGGAGCCGGCGCCCGAAGCCATCGGCCAGGTGGGTGTGCTGGCCATCGACCCCACCTCTCCGTTCAGCGGCGGCGCGATCCTGGGCGACCGGATCCGCATGCAGCAGCACGCGCTCGATCCGACCGTCTTCATCCGCTCCATGGCCACGAGAGGGCATCTGGGGGGACTGGCTCTGGCCGTCCCCGACGCCGTGCGGGTGCTTGGTGCGGCGGGACTGCCGGTGGTCGTCGTCGAGACGGTGGGCGTCGGCCAGATGGAGGTCGAGATCGCCGCCGCGGCCGACACCACCATGGTCGTCGTCACCCCCGGATGGGGCGATTCCATGCAGGCCAACAAGGCGGGTCTCCTCGAGATCGCCGACCTGTTCGTGATTAACAAGGCGGACCGCCCTGGGGCGCGTGAGGCCAGACGGGACCTCGAACAGATGCTCGACCTCTCGTCCCTGGGCGCCTGGCGCCCGCCGATCGTCGACACGGTCGCTTCGACCGGCGAGGGGCTGGTGGAGCTCTGGGACCAGGTCGCCCGCCACCGGGCCTATCTGCGCCAGTCGGGCTTGCTCGAACGCAGGCGGGCCGACCGGATGGCTCACGAGCTGCGCCGGGTCCTCATGGCCCGCAGCGCGGCGACCATCGACGAACTGGCCTCGGGTGAGGAGTTCGCCAGCGCGGTCAAGGCGTTGGCTGCGGGTGAGCTCGACCCGTATCAAGCGGCCGATCGACTCATGGGGCGATGATCCGCCAATGCCTCGCCCCTCCGAAAGTACGGTGCACGGAATGTCCGCACCGTTCGTGACCCTCGAGCGCCGGCCGGACGGCGTCGCCCTGGTCCGCCTCGACCGACCCAAGGTGAACGCGCTCTCCGGAGCCGTACTCGGCCAGATCTTCGCCGTCGCCACCGCGCTGACCGAGGACCCGCCCGGGGCGGTCGTGCTGTGGGGAGGGCGGCGGATCTTCGCCGCCGGGGCCGACATCGTCGAGCGGGACGGCACCGCGGCCGACGGGGTGGGGGCGAACTTCACCAGCGCGCTCGGGGCGCTGGCCGGCGTGCCGCGCGCCACCATCGCCGCCATCAACGGGTACGCCCTGGGCGGAGGACTCGAGCTGGCCCTGGCTTGCGATTTCCGGGTGTGCGCCGAAGACTCCTCGCTCGGGCTCCCCGAGGTGTTGCTGGGGGTCCTGCCCGGGGGCGGCGGGACGCAGCGGCTGCCGCGCCTCGTCGGTCCTTCGCGAGCAAAGGAGCTCATCATGACGGGACGCCGCGTGGCGTCGGCAGAGGCGCTGGCCTTCGGGCTGGTCAATCGGGTCGTGGCCCCCGACGACGTCCTCGAGGCGTCGCTGGCCTGGGCCGCCGAGCTGGCCCGGGGTCCCCTGGTGGCGCACGGGCTGGCCAAGTGGGCCGTCGATCGGGGTCTCGAAGGAACGCTGGCCGAGGGGCTGGCCACCGAACAGGAAGCGTTCTCGGCCGTCGCCCGCACCGAGGACGCGGCGCGGGGCATCGCATCGTTCGCCGCCCACGGCCCCGGCCAGGCGACGTTCGTCGGCCGATGAGCGTGCCACCGATTCCGATCAGTGCCGGCGAGGGCCCGTTCGACCCTTCGGTCCGCTGGTTCCAACACGCTGTCTTCTACGAGGTGTTGATCCGCGGCTTCTTCGATTCCAACAACGACGGGACGGGCGACCTCAAGGGCCTGCGCGAGAAGCTGGACTACATCGAGTGGCTGGGAATCGACTGCATCTGGATGCTGCCGTTCTACCCGTCACCGTTCCGGGACAGCGGCTACGACATCAGTGACTTCTTCAACGTGCATCCCGACTACGGGAGCATCGGCGACCTGGTCGCCTTTTTGGAGGACGCCCACAGCCGGGGCATCCGCGTCATCGCGGATCTGGTCATGAACCACACGAGCGATCAGCATCCCTGGTTCGTCGAATCGCGTTCGAGCCGGGACAACGCCAAGGCCGACTGGTACGTCTGGAATGACGACGACCAACGCTGGCCCGACGCACGCGTGGTCTTCACGGACACCGAGCGCTCCAACTGGACCTGGGACGACAACCGCCAGCAGTACTACTGGCACCGCTTCTTCCACCATCAGCCCGACCTCAACTACGACAATCCCGAAGTCGCCGACACCATGATCGATCTGGTGCGCTTCTGGTTAGACCTCGGGTTCGACGGGTTCCGGCTCGACGCGGTGCCCTACCTGTACCAGCGTGACGGCACGGCCGGGGAACACCTCCCCGAGACGCACGCCTTCATCAAGCGCATCCGCAAGCAGTTGGAGGCGGACTACCCCGGTCGCATCCTCTTGGCCGAGGCGAACGGTTGGCCCAGCGACGTGGCCGACTACTTCGGCGACGGCGACGAATGCCACCTGTGTTTCCACTTCCCGCTCATGCCCCGATTGTTCATGGCCGTGCGGCGGGAGCAGCGCTACCCCATCACCGAGATCCTGGCCCAGACGCCGGTCATCAACGACGCGTGCCAGTGGGCCATCTTCCTGCGCAATCACGACGAGCTGACCCTCGAGATGGTCACCGACGAGGACCGGGACTACCTGATCGCCGAGTACGCCAAGGATCCCCGCATGAAGCGCCACATGGGGATCGGAAGGCGGCTGGCACCCCTCCTCGACAACGACCGCGGCATGACGGAGCTCCTCTACGCCCTGCTCCTTTCGCTCCCCGGCAGTCCCGTCATCTACTACGGGGACGAGCTGATGATGGGGGACAACATCTATCTCGGAGACCGCGACTCGGTGCGTACCCCGATGCAGTGGTCGCCCGACCGCAACGGCGGGTTCTCCAAGGCGGACTTCGCCCAGCTCTATCTCCCGCCGCTGATGGACCCCGTGTACGGGTTCAGCGCGGTGAACGTGGAGGCACAGCTGCGCAACCAGGGATCGTTCCTGCACTGGCTCCGGCGCATGCTGACGGAGCGTCGGGCTCTCCCGGTGATGGGCGTGGGCGAGATGGAAGTCCTGCCGTGCGCCAACCCCTCCGTGCTGGCCTACATGCGCTCGGGCGAAGTGGCCGACATCCTGACGACCACTCCGAGCTCGCACGCCAACCCCCACGCGATCATCGACGTCGAGCTCGACGGGCGCGACTGGGAGCGCACCCTGGTGATGGCGCGCACGGTCCCGGCAGGTAACGAAGGACCCGGGGACGAGGTGGTGCGGCGATTTCAAGCCGTGCTCTGCGTCCACAACCTCAGCCGCTTCGCGCAGCCGGCCGAGCTCTCCCTGGCCAAGTGGGCGGGGACCACCCCGCACGAGGTGCTCGGACGCGTCCCCTTCCCGAACGTGACGGAAGAGCCGTACACGATCACCCTTCCGCCCTACGGCTTTCTATGGTTCGATCTGGTGGACGAGGATCGGCGGTCGACGGAATGAACCTTGAGCGAGAGCAGACGTTACGCACCTTGATCGAGGTGTGGCTCTCGCACCGCCCGGTCGACGAATGGCACCAGAAGGCGCCGACCGAGATCTCCCTCCGCCGGGCGGAGGTACTCCTCCCGGGCCGGCCCGGGCTCCTCGACCTCGTGGCCGATGTGAATGGCCGGATGGCGCACCTCGTCGTCGGCATGCGCAGCGTGGGCGACGAGCCCCATTTCCTGCGGGCCGGCGATGATGTGTCGCTCGGCCTCCTCGAAGATGACGACGGTCTCGCCGTCTGCACCGATGCCCTGCGCGACGCCCAGCTGGCGCCGTTGGCTCTGGCTCTCCTCCGCCGCGCCGCGCCGCGTCCGGGCCCGGTGGCGGTGCTGCGCGACGACGAACACGCGACGGTGCTCGACTGCGGGGACCGGGGCGACCTCTGGGTCTTCCCGTGGCTATCGGACCGGCCCCATCCCGCCGTCGACTTCCTCGAGGCCCTCGATGGCGCCGGCTTCAACCATGTGGCGGCGCCGTTGGTCCGCTGGACCTGGGAGGGACGCGACCTCGGATTCGTCCAGGAGCCTCTGGCCGACCGTTCGGGGGGTTGGGCGCTGGCCATGACGTCGCTGCGAGACCTCTATTCCTCGGGCGGGCGTCCCGAGGCGGCGGGGGGTGATTTCGGTCCGGAGGCGCACGCCCTTGGCACCATGACGGCGCGCATGCACCTGGCGCTCGACCGGGCCTTCGACCGGCGCCCGGCCTCGGTTTCGGGCTGGGTGGACTCCGCCGAGGCCGCGATCGCCGATGCGGATCCCGAGCTGCTGGCTGTTCCCGGGATGGCCGACCTCACCAAGTCACTCCGCAGCGGAGACCTCCATCTGCCCGTGATCCGCACCCACGGTGACTTTCAGCTCAGTCGCACGTCGCGTACGGATCAGGGGTGGGTGGTGAGTGACTGCCTGCCCGGTGGCGTCGTCCCCGGCATGACCGCGCCGAACAGCCGCTCACCGTTGGCCGACCTGGCCGACCTGCTGTGGTCGCTCCACCAGGCGAGCCTGGAGGCGGCGATCGAACGCGATCCGGCGGGGAGGCTGGATCTGGCGCCGCTCGGTCAGGCCTGGGAGACGCGCAATCGGCGGGCCGTGCTCAACGGCTACCTGAACACGCCCGGCATCGCGGGGCTGACCGGGCCGGACCGCACCGTGGTGCGCAATCTGGTCGCCGTCTTCGAGCTCGTGCGCTCCCTGCGGACGACTTAACGGGCGAGGGCCGAGACCTTCAGTGTGTCGGCCGCTTCTTCGGGCGAGATCACGTTGATCGCCACGCCCGTCCCCAGCTCGAAGCCTGCCGTTGTCGTCGCCTTGGGCCAGATGTGCACGTGCCAGTGGTACGGCTCGCCGGCCCGGTACGGGGCCGAATGGAAGACGATGTTGTACGCCACGTCACCGACCGTTTCGGCCAGTTGGCCCAGGCAGCGCCGGATGGACTCGCCGACGGCGAGCAGGTCCTGGGTCGGGCTCTTGTGCAGGTGGGGGAAGTGGTCCCGTGGGATGACCAGCATTTCGTAGGGCACCGCACTCCAGAAGGGGCAGATCACCACCACACGGCTGTCGGCGTAGATCACCCGTTGCCCCGAGTCCTCCTCCGCCTCCATGGTGGTGCACAAGAGGCAGGAGCCGGCGAAGCGAGCGAACCGGGCCTGTTCCTCGGCCAACTCGCGCGGGATGAACGACATGCCCAGCAGCTGTCCGTGGGGGTGCTCCAGCGATGCCCCGGCCTCCCGTCCCGAATTCACGATCGCCTGGGTGTAGCGCAGGTTCGGTCGTTGGGAATGCTCCTCGAGGCGGTCCCGCAGGGCAGCCATGACCAAGCTCGTCTGCTCTTCGCTCAACATGCCCAAGGTGGCGTTGTGCTCGGGGGAGAAGATGAGGATCTCGTGGATCCCGCCCGCGCTGGCCTGCGTGAAGACGGGGCCCCGGTTGGCCACGACGAAGGGCTCGTCGCCCTCGAATGCCGGATAGAGATTGGGGACCACGCGCACGAGCCAATGTCCGGTGGGCCCGTACGTCTCGAGTGCCGGCGGCGTCGTCTCCTCGTTGCCGGCGCAGAACGGGCACGGGCGGGAGCCCTCCTCGACCCAGGGGGAGCGGGTGACGAAGGACTGGGGGCGCTCCGAGCGTCCCGGGCTCACGACCACCCAGCGGCCCGAAAGGGGATCAAGCCGTAGCTGGTTCATCTGTCCTCGTGCTGTGGCACTGCCCGTTCTCCACTCATCGGCGGTCGCCTTGACCTTTACAATCTCTCCTCTCTACGGTACAGGCTCAGGTACCGCTACAGGCTGCATGATCGCCCGGGGGACACCGTGGCCGGGCCGACTTGGGTGAAGATGTCCGTCGTGCACCACCAGCCGGACGGGCCGGCCTTCGACGTCGTGCTGCTCCTCCACGTGGGATGCGTGGTCGTGGCGATGGCCACCCTGGTGGCGGGCATCGCCACCGCAGCGAGACTGCGGGCCATCCTCCTCGCCTCCGCTCCGTTCCCCGAGCCGGTCAAGCGGTACTTCCGCCCGGGTGTGAATTGGGCCGGGCGCAGCCTCTACGGCATACCGCTCTTCGGATTCGGACTCTTGGCTCTCAGCAGTGGTGCGTACTCGCTGCGGGACGGCTGGGCCCTGGCGGGACTGATCATCATCGTCGCCGCGGTCCTCGTCGCCGAATACGCGCTCTGGCCGGCCGAACGAAGGCTCCAGGTGTCCCTGGTCCCGTTGGTGGGCGGCGACACGTCGGTGGGAGAAGCCGTCCTGCGCGATGCCACGACGATGGTGCTGTCGGCCGGCGTGGCCCTCCTCCTACTGGTCGGGGGCTCGGTACTCATGGTGGCGCAACCGTGAGCCTTCCCCCTACGTGGCGGGGTCGGCTCCGGTCGCGGCTGCGATGAGGGCGCGGGCGCGATCGAGCTGCCCATCGCGCACGAGACCGGGGAGCGGGCCGTCAAGGAGCGCAGCCCAGTCCACCGTCTCGGTACTGCGGCCCGTGTCGTGCATGACCTGGCGCGCCTGCGCCAACAGCTCGGCCAGATCGCCCAACCCTGGTCCGCTCTGCTCGGCCAGGCGCCGGCGCAACCACGAAGCCAGGGCCGGGCTGCGACCGGCGGTCGATACCGCCACGGTCACCGCTCCGTCGCGGTGCACCGACGGCAGGATCGCCGAGCAGTGCGCCACATCGTCGGCGCTGTTCACCCAGACCCCGGCCGCCTCGCCGTCGGCATACACGGTGCCGTCGACCGCCTCGAGACCGGTGGCCGCCACCACGAAGCGGTAGGCGCCGGCATCGCCGGCATACGGTCGGCGCTCGATGGTCAGCGGGCCGAGCTCGACCAGCTGAGCCAGCTCATCACAGACCTCGGGGGCGACGACGGTCACCACCGCCCCACACGCCAACAGGACCCGTGCCTTGCGGGCAGCAACCGGGCCACCGCCGACGACCAGGCAGGGTCGCCCCTCGAGGTTGAGCGAGACCGGGTAGTAGGTGGCCAGGAGTCGATCCGCTCAAGTGCGCAGGGAGGGACGGCCGACCATGCCCGCAGCCACCGTGGCGATCGTGAGCTCGTCGATGAGCACGAAGCTCCCGGTGATCCGGTCGACCTTGTAGGTGTCGAGGGCCAACGAGGACGCAGTGCGCAGCCGGACTACCCCGATGTCGTTCTCACGCAACTCCGTCGCCTCTAAGAGCTCGAGGGCGTTGACGTCGAAGGTGCCCTCGACACTCTCGACGACCACCGGGGTGACGCGCGTCGTGTGCTTGATCTTCAGCCGGTCGCCGGCTTTCAAGGGCCGCTCGTGGAACCAGCACACGGTGGCTTCGAAGTTGTCCGTCACCGTCGGCGGCTCCTCGAGCGAGGAGATGAGATCGCCACGCGAGATGTCGATCTCGTCGGCCAACTTCAACGAGATCGACAGGCCGACTTCGGCCCGGGGAAGGGGCCCATCGGCCGTCTCGATGGCGCGGATGGTGGTGTACTGCCCTTGGGGGAGCACGATGACCGGGTCCCCGGTGCGGAACGGACCGCCGTTGACCATTCCGGCGTAGCTGCGCCCACCGCCTGGTTGGCGCAGCACCCACTGCACGGGAAGTCGGCCGCCGTTGCCCTGTCGCAGGCCGTGCTGGGAGGCCCACCCCCCGGCCTGGGCGGACTCCAGTGCATCGAGCACGGTCGGGCCGTCGTACCACGGCGCGGCGTCGGAGCGATCGACAACGTTGTCACCGTTGAGGGCCGAGATGGGGATCACGGTGCACGACGCCAGCCCCAGGGTATGGGCCAGCGATCCCATTTCGTCGACGATGCCCTGGTAGGCCGATTTGTCCCAGTCGACCAGGTCCATCTTGTTGGCGCAGACCACGAGCTGATCGACGCCGAGAAGGGCGGCGATACAGATGTGCCGTCGAGACTGCTCCCGCAAGCCCGCGTTGACGTCCACCAGGACGAGGGCCAGATCGGCGGTGGACGCGCCGGTCGCCATGTTGCGGGTGTACTGGACGTGACCGGGACAGTCGGCGATGACGAATTTGCGATGTGGCGTGGCGGCGTAGCGGTAGGCCACATCGATGGTGATGCCCTGTTCGCGTTCGGCCCGAAGGCCGTCGGTGACAAAGGAGAGATCGACCTCGCCCAGCCCCCGTCGTTCCGACGCCGTGGAGATGGCATCGACCTGGTCGTCGAAAAGCTGACGGGTGTCGAAAAGGAGGCGACCGATCAGCGTGCTCTTCCCGTCGTCGACCGACCCGATTGTGGCGAAGCGCAACAGGTCCATGGTGTCGGCGCCGAGCTCCGGGCCGCCGGCCGGCGGCGAGCTGGGCATCTTGGTCATGGTCTTAGAAGTACCCCTCGCGCTTGCGGTCTTCCATCGCCGTCTCGGAGAACCGGTCGTCGCCTCTGGTGGCCCCCCGCTCGGAGATACGAGAAGCCGAAACCTCGTGGATGATGTCCTCCACCGTGCTCGCTTCCGAGCGCACGGCACCGGTCAGGGTGGCGTCGCCCACGGTGCGGTAGCGCACGGTGGCTTCCTCGATCACCTCGGCGCCCTGGGGCGAAACCCATTCGCTCACCGCGAGCAGCATGCCGTCGCGCTCGATCACCGAACGCGTGTGCGCGTAGTAGATGGAGGGGAGCTCGATCTTCTCCCGTCGTATGTACTGCCAGATGTCGAGCTCGGTGAAGTCCGAGAGTGGGAATGCACGCAGGTGCTCGCCGGGCCGCACGCTCCCTTGGTACAGCTGCCAGAGCTCGGGTCTCTGCCGCTTGGGGTCCCACTGGCCGAACGAATCACGGAACGACAGCACGCGCTCTTTCGCCCGCGCCTTGTCCTCGTCGCGGCGGGCCCCGCCGAAGGCGGCGTCGAAGCGGTTTTCGTTGATGGCGTCGAGCAGCGTGGTCGTCTGCAGCCGGTTGCGTGAGGCCACCGGTCCGGGATCGGCCACGCGGCCCTGGTCGATGGAGTCCTGCACCTTGGCCACGAGGAGCCGGGCGCCCAGGGCTTCCACCTGCGCGTCGCGGTAGTCGAGCACCTCGGGGAAGTTGTGCCCGGTGTCGACGTGGAGAACCGGGAACGGGATGCTGCCCGGCTTGAACGCCTTGGCCGCCAGGTGCAACAGCACGGCTGAGTCCTTGCCGCCACTGAAGAGCAGAACGGGACGCTCGGATTCCGCTGCCACCTCGCGAATGATGAAGATGGCCAGCGACTCCAAGAGGTCGAGGTGGCCCAAGGGGTGCCCATAGGGCCGGACCAGGGCGGTGACCGACGCGCCGGGCTGCCCTGGCCGTGCCGCGGGCGCCGCCGACAACGGGCGGGCCCGGGATGTGCTGAGGGTTGCTGCGGTGTCCATGGGACCCCTTCGAATGTTGACCAATTTAGTCATGTATACTTTGGTCTGGATTCCGCTGGGCGTCAAGGCGAGCGGCCGACACCACGTTAGAGAGCACCGCTTGGGGACCACTGAGGGAGACCTGTTCCCCAGCTTAGGAAGAAGGAAGAACTTCGTGAACAAGTCGACAGCGACCGACAGCAGGCTGAGCCTCGAAGAGCTGGCCATTTTGAACCGGCAATTCGAGACGGCGCCGGCCGGCAAGGTGATCGCGTGGGCCGTCGAGACTTTCGGCCAGTCCGTGGTCCTGGCCGCCTCCTTCGAAGACGTGGTGCTGATCGACCTGGCGACCAAGGCCGCCCCGGGTATCGAGGTGATCTTTCTCGACACGGAGGCCCATTTCCCCGAGACCTTGTCGTTCGTCGAGGAGATCCGTGCCCGCTACCACTTGAACCTCACCGTGACCAAGCCAGGACCAGAGGCGGCCGCGTATCCCTGTGGGAGCGACCAGTGCTGCCAGTTCCGCAAGGTGGCCCCGCTGCGCCAGGCGGTGCAGGGCAGCCGGGCCTGGCTCACCTCGCTCAAGCGGGTTGACGCCGCGTCCCGGGCCAATGCGCCGATCGTCGGCTGGGACGACGCCTTCGGCCTGGTGAAGGTGAATCCTCTGGCCACATGGACCAACGACGACATCGCCTCGTACCTGGCCGACCACGATCTGCCGGTACACCCCCTCGTCAGCCGGGGCTATCGGTCGATCGGCTGCGCCCCGACGACGCGTCCGGTCCAAGAGGGTGAGGATCCCCGCGCCGGTCGCTGGGCCGGTCTGGACAAGTCCGAGTGCGGGCTGCACGCTTAGACCTGATGCCGCGCGACCTGGACAACCCCTACGGGATGGAATTCCGCGGTCGCGACCGGCGGCTCCGCTTCATACGTCCGTACCGCAACATCGGTGAACTGAACTCGGTCGAGCAGCTCAAGCTCGCCCGACATCCCTTCGAGGTGGCCCAGGCGGTCATCGACACCTACTCCAAGCAGGGCGCGGCTTCGATCAACGCCGTGCCCGGCGAGCAGGAGCGACTCAAGTGGGTGGGCATATACCCCCAGCGGCAGGGTGGCGATGCCTTCATGATGCGCATCAAGGTCCCCGGCGGAGTCATGACGGCGGCGCAGGTGCGCGAGGTCGGGGTGGCGGCCGACGCCTACGCCGAGGGCCCCGATGACAGCCCCGTGTTCGGCAACCGCTATGCCGACCTGACCACGCGCCAGGACATCCAGCTCCACTGGATCCGCATTGCGGACGTGCCCCGTATCTGGCAGCGCTTCTGGGACGTCGGGCTCACCACCGTGCAGGCGTGCGGCGATTCGGCCCGCAACGTGTGCTCGTGTCCCGTCTCGGGCATCGACGCCCAGGAGGTGGTGGACGCACTCCCGGTGGCCCAGGCCATTTCGGCGTACTTCACCGGGAACCGGGAGTACGCCAACCTGCCGCGCAAGTTCAAGATCGCCGTGACCGGATGTCTCGAGGACTGTGCCCGCGTCGAGATCAACGACATCGGTCTGTGGCCGGCGGAACAGAGTGATGGCTCCATCGGGTTCAACGTGCTCATCGGTGGGGGACTCTCCGACGGCGAGCGGATGGCCTCGGACATCGACGTCTTCATCCGCCCCGACCAGGCGGTGGAACTGTGCCGGGGGGTGGCCCAGGTGTTCGGCGAGCTCGGTAACCGCGAAAACCGGGGACTGGCCCGTATGCGGTACCTGGCGCAAGAGCTGGGTCCCGAGGGATTCCGGGCCGCCCTTGACGAGCGGACGAAGTTCGCCTTGGATCCGGCGGGCCGAGAGCTCACGGACCGGTTCCGGGGCGACCACGTGGGGGTGCATCCCCAGAAGCAGGCCGGGCTGTTCTATGTCGGCTGCTCGGTCCCCGTCGGCCGGATGCACGGCATCGATCTCATCGAGGTGGCACGGCTCGCCGAGACCTACGGCGACGGCGGTGTGCGCATCGGCACTGACCAGAACTTCATCCTTTCGGGCATTCCCGAAGAGAGGTTGAACGACCTGCTGGCCGAGCCGCTCATCACGAAGTACTCACCCTTCCCCGGTCCCTTCGAGCGGGGCGTTGTGGCCTGCACGGGGTCGGAGTTCTGCCGTTTTGCCGTCGTCGAGACCAAGGAACGAGCGGTCAAGTGGGCGCGCCGGCTCGACGCCCAGCTGAGCGAGCAAGGGGCCGACGGTGGTGGCGCCGGCGATGCGGGCGTGATCCGCATGCACTTTTCCGGTTGCTCCGCCTCGTGTGCCCAGCCCCAGATTGCCGACATCGGATTCCGGGGGGACATTGCCCACGTGGACGAGCACATCGAAGAGGCGGTCGACATCGGATTGGGCGGATCGCTCGGCCCGGATGCCGCCTTCATCGACTGGGTGACCGGGGCCCTGCCCGTCGATCAGGTCCCCGACGCCCTCCTGCGTGTGGTCGGTCGCTATCAGACCGAGCGCCGCGCCGCGGAGCCCTTCCATCTGTGGGCTCGACGCATCCCCTCGGGCGAGTTGGCGGCGACCATCGCCGGATCACCTGCCGCGGTGAGCTCGTGAAGCGCTATCGCGTCCGCGAGGAGATGAACGGCATAACGGAGCCACCGGGAAAGGTGTGGTTCTGGGAACTCGAAGCTGGCGTGATCCATGCCGATCGCTGTATCGAGTGCGGAACGTGCATCGCGGTCTGCCCCTCGAACTCCATCGGGATCGACGAGGACACCAATCTGCCCGAGCTGGTGAAAATGTGCACCGGGTGCTCGTTGTGTTGGGACTTCTGCCCGCGCGGTGGCCTGCGCTACGAGGCGCTGTGGCCCCCGTCCACCACGGCGCCGGATGAGGAGGCCGAGGTCCTGCCGGCGCAAGTCCGCTCCGACGCCTCCGACACGTACTGGAAGATCACCGGAGGTCCACCCGCGGACGGGTTGGGCGCCGTGGTGGAGAGCTTTGCCGTTCGCGCCTCGTCCAAGTTGGAAGACGTGCAGGACGGAGGTGCGGTCAGCGCACTGCTGATCGGATTGCTGGCGGCGGGAGAGATCGACGGCGCGTTGGTATCCAAGCCGAGCAGCGATCCCGACGAGCAGTGGAAGGGCATCGCGACGATCGCCACCACGGCGGACGAGATTCGCGCCGCGTCGGGCAGCTTCTACAACCAGACCATGGCCCTGGCCGAGCTCGACCTCTCGCGGTACAAGCTTCCGGCCAAGCCCCGCATCGCGGTGGTGGGGACGCCGTGCGAAGTGCAGGGGCTGCGCGCCATGCAGGCCCGGCGCTGGCCCACCGGCGCCCACCGCGTGGACGCGGTGGTGTTGAGCATTGCCCTCATGTGCACGAAGAACTTCGACTACGAGGCGCTCACGCTCAGGGAGTTGCGCGACAAGCGCGGCGTTGATCTCGACCGCGTGTCGAAGATGGACGTCATCCGTGGCCGCATGATCGTCGAGTACCGCGACGGCGAGGTGGCGGTGGACGAGCCGGTGAAGGACTTTCACGGCGCCGCCCTGAAGGGTTGCGACGAGTGCGCCGACTTCCTCGGTCGCTCGGCGGACATCGCCGTCGGCAGCGTGGGATCCATGGACGGGTGGACGAGCGTGCTGATCCGTACCGAGCGCGGCCGGCTGGCCTTCCAGGCCGCGCGATCGAAGCTGGATGTGCGCGGGTTGGACAACCCGGCGGCGCTCCTCCGGCTGGACGAGCTGGACAAGAAGATCGCCAACCGGACCTTGCAGCGCAAGCTGGATCCGGACGCCCCGCTGTTCATCGACTTCGAAGAGCACGTGCGCTCCTACGAGGGAACCGACCGCCGGCCCGTGTTCATACGCCATTGACGGTGACCGCCGCTCCCGCACTGCACGTGCCCGATGAGCCCACGGCGCGCGCCGACGCCTGGCTGGCCGCGGTGATCGATGGCACCGATCTGACCGACGTACTGCGGGCCGAGGACGGCCTGATCCCCTGGCTGTGGTCGCGGTGGAACACGGTGGGCAAGTCGGGCCTGACCTACGACGATTTCTCACAAATCGTCGTGGGATACCGCCGCGAGATCTGGCTCTGGTTGGCCGGCGAGAGGATCTGGAGCCAGTGTTGCTCGGGCCTCCTCGGACGGGTCGGCCGGCGGATCGTGCAGGTAGACCCGCCGAGCGATTGACTCCGGCGACCCCCCGGGGTCCGGTCATCGATTTGGGCGGGGTCGGCGTCCGCCGGGAGGGGACGGTCGTCCTGGACGACGTCGACTGGTCGGTGCAGCCGGGAGAGCGCTGGGTGATTCTCGGGCCGAACGGATCAGGCAAGACGACCCTTCTGACGCTGGCCGGCGCACGCCTATGGCCTTCGTCGGGCACGGTCGAGATACTCGGCGCCCGCTTGGGCCGGGTCGATGTCCGGACGTTGCGCCCCCGGATCTCCTTGGTCAGCGGGTCGGTGACCCGGCAACTACGCGCCGATCTCTTGGCGCGCGACGTCGTGGTCAGTGGTCGCCATGGCGCGCTCGAGACGTGGTGGCACGCCTATTCGGACGCCGACTGGGCGCGCGCTGACCGCCTGCTCGAAGAGGCTGGTTTCGCCGCGATCGGGTGCCGCCCGTTTGGCGTCATCTCAGAGGGTGAACGCCAGCATGTCCTCCTGGCCCGTGCGTTGATGCGCGAGCCGGAATTGCTCCTGCTCGATGAGCCGGCGGCCGGGCTCGACCTCGGGGCGCGGGAACGTCTCGTCTCCCGGCTGGGTGTCCTGGCCGCAGATCCCGGCAGTCCCACCACCGTCCTCGTCACACATCATTGCGAGGAGATACCGCGCGCCTTCACCCATGCCGGTCTGATGCGCCGGGGAAAGCTCATAGCATCCGGACCGTTGGATGAGGTACTGACATCGGCACGGGTCTCGGCTTGCTTCGATGTGGCGGTCACCGTCGGGCACCGGGACGGACGATGGTGGAGTCGCGCCGAGTAGGGCGCGCACACCGGGATTCGCCACCATCCACCAACTGGAAAGGGCATTTCACTAGGGTCTTCGGTCGGAGCGAAGGTGCCGATTGTGATCCTGCTGGTCCTACTAGCTGTGATGTGGCTTGTCGTCCTGGCCCCAAGTGCCTGGCGACGCTATTCCGAGCGTCGAGGTGTCGGCTCGGTCGATCACTTCCATCACCAACTCGAGCTGCTCGAGCAGGCCGGCCCGAAATTGGTCACACCGGCCTACCGATTGCGCGGCACGCGGTCACGGATCGACGGCAATGACGCCCAGCACGCCTCCCACGCCACATCCTCAGGACCGACGCTCGTGTTGTTGCGCGCCGTAGGCGACGGCGAGTCTGCCGACATCGCCGACGAAGACGGCGCACAGTACGAGCGGGTCGGTGTGATCGAGCGACCCCAACCGGTCGTGAGTCCCGCGCAGACCCAGGCCGGACTGGCGGCCTACCGTCGCCAGCAAGGCCGTCGACGGTGCACCTTGCTCCTCCGGATCCTTACGGCAACGGTCATAACCACCGGACTCCTCGGCCTGCTCCCGTCACTGCGATTGGCCTGGATCTTCACCGCAGTCACCGGGATCAGCGCGCTCGCTCTCGTCGGCCTCATCGCTCACGCCCGCGAGCTCGAAGGTCAACGCCGACCGCGTCCACGAGCCCAGGTGCACGATGCCGCCCAGGGCGACCCGTTCACGGGCGCCGGCCAGGCTGGTCATCCGGGCGGATGGGACGAGGAGGACGAGGAGGACGAGGACGATCTGCCGCAACGGCATGCCGCCGGAGGCAGCTGAGGGGCCTTGCGGGACGCAAGCCGGG
>Ga0302326_10007407_pt1 | contig 24421 bp, 18 predicted proteins | sample Palsa_T0_3_FD_202264 | JGI IMG/M metagenome (GOLD analysis project Ga0302326, IMG submission 202264) | Peat permafrost microbial communities from Stordalen Mire near Abisko, Sweden - Palsa_T0_3 | ecosystem: Environmental > Terrestrial > Soil > Palsa > Peat permafrost | place: Sweden: Abisko... | reverse complement strand
GAATGATAATGAAATTAATGATTTTATTGAATGGACAAAAGATACTGATGTACAGGTCCGTTTTATAGAATTCATGCCTTTTGAAGGCAACAGATGGACAAGCAACAAGGTCTTCACCTGGAAAGAGATGCTGGAATTGATTGAAAAAAAATACACGGTTCTCCGCCTTCAAGATGACCTACATGATACTGCGAAAAAATACAAGGTAGACGGCCATCGGGGAACATTTGCAATCATTAGTACTATGAGCTCTCCTTTTTGTAGCGGATGCAACAGAATGCGATTAACGGCAGACGGCAAAATGAAGAATTGTCTATTCTCTCAACATGAAACGGATTTACTCACTGCATTTAGAAATGGAGAGGATATTGTGCCGCTAATTCTCAAGAGTATTCAATCCAAAGAGAAGGAGTTGGGAGGGCAATTTACAAAAGACTTCGAAATGATCCATTCGGAGAATCTTCATAATAGAACCATGATTGCCATAGGAGGTTGACAATTTTCCATTAAAAAAATGGATATTATCCTTTTTTGACCAAAAAAAAAGATATGGATAAACCGAGTTCCAGGATGATGTTTAATAAAAATAATAAGATATAACGTGGCATGAAATTTATCAAAGAAAAACATCCTTTGGTCATGCGCTGGACGCATTGGGTTAATTTTCCAATTTTAGCGATTATGATCTGGAGCGGTATGCTTATTTACTGGGCAAACGACGTCTATTCGGTTACTATATTCGGTCATATTTTTGTCCGCTTCTTTCCCGATTGGTTTTTCAGGCTCTTGCATATCCCGTATCGTTTAGCAGAAGGGATGGCCTTCCATTTTTTATTCATGTGGTTCTTTACCCTGAACGGAATCTTTTACATTTCGTACACCATTTTATCCGGCGAGTGGCGAGAGTTGGTTCCCCAAAGAAAGTCCTTTAAAGAGGCTTGGGTGGTTTTATTGCATGACCTCCATATCCGGAAAACCATTCCTCCACAGAACAAATATAATGCGGCTCAGCGTATTGCTTATACGGCAATAATTGTCATGGGGTTTGGGTCTTTTATAACCGGATTAGCAATATATAAGCCTGTCCAATTCTTCTGGTTATGCTGGCTTTGCGGAGGCTATAGTTTTGCAAGGATCCTGCACTTCTCTTTAACTTTAGGATATGTACTTTTCTTTGTGATTCACGTGGTGCAGGTGACTCTTGCTGGATGGAACAATTTCAGGTCTGTCATTTCCGGTTTTGAAGTGTTGGAGATACCTCCTCCCGTGGTATTAAAGATGACCCCTGAAGAGACGAATACATCAGAAGTCCAAGACGATATCGCCGGTCAAGGAATAGATAATGAAAAAGATACTCCAGCAGATACAGAATGAAAATGCCAATAAAAAAAGAGAAAAATAAATTACTTACAGTTGACCAAAGGATAAAAAGAAGAAATTTCATATCCTTCGTCACCTTTTTTTTTATGGGCGGCCTTGGATTAGGTTTATGGAAATGGCTTTACCAATCTCCTGAGGAAACACCTGGTATCACTGCGGGAACGCGCAGACCGCTAAGACGTGCTTTGAACAAGACAGAGCTCTTCTTTAGGAATTTTTTTAGCAATAACCATTTGGTTCGTACCTATCCAAAGTCTATGGCAGCTAGAAGGGTAAGGGTTAACGCACATATTGGTATCGAAAATGAGGGTTTCAAGCCTGAAGAGTGGCAACTTGCTGTTGTGAGAGGCCACAGGGATATCCTTAAAATATCATTGGAAGAGATTAAGAGTCTTCAGAAAACTGCGATTGTATATGATTTTAAATGTGTTGAAGGATGGGATCAGATTCAGCATTGGGCTGGCGTCAAATTCGTAGATTTCATAACCCACTTTAATTTGCAAGAACAGGCCTTGATGCAATATGTAGGTTTGGAAACTCCGAATGGAAAGTATTATGTTGGCTTAGATATGGAGAGCGCTTTACATCCGCAGACCCTATTGGCTTATGAAATGAATGATCAGCCCTTAGCACCTGAACACGGTGCCCCGCTCAGACTAATCGTACCAGTTAAGTATGGCATAAAGAACCTGAAGCGTATTGGGACTATCACCTTCAGCAATCAGCGTCCACGTGATTACTGGGCTGAACAGGGATATGACTATTATTCGGGCTTATAGATAAAAAATATCAACCTCAATTTTTTTTTTGGCGGACCTATGATGGACAAGAAATTGATCTGCTGGAATTGGATAGTGTGCAACATCTACAGGCATTCGAGTGCAAATGGCAAAATCGGAAAGTAAAGGTTCCTCTGGCATTTGCAAAAGCCTATCCCGAAGCAGGTTTCGCTGCGATTCATCAGGATAATTACTTGGAATGGATTATCAAATAAAAATCAAATACATTGATAAATTAGTCGGGTACACTTTTACTGCGGGTAAGAAGCGAAAAAAGGCATATCAAATTCGACCACTTTCTACCTTCAAAAATGACCCACTGATGGCCCACGAAAAATATTGCTAATTGAGTATGAATATGTTGCAAATCCAGTCCCTGGCACTTAGACCGGATATAAACCGTTGATAACCAACGGTTTTATTTTTTTGGCGTGTGATTTTCTTCCCCTTTTTTACCCTTTCTACCCACTTTGGTGACACACCCTTGACACACGAACTCTGTGGGTTTAACACACCAAAAAAAAATTCTCACGGGAGTTACGATTAATAAAAGAAATGGGCGTGGAAAAGGCGAAGGAAAGGTTTTCTATTCTTTGTCATGGGGAAGGGAACTTGGTCAAAGGGTAGCTACCGGAATATTTACCTGGACTAATCCCAAGGATCAGGTACAGAAAAACCAAAATAAAGAAGCACTCGCCATTTTAGAAAACAAAAGGTCCCAAATAATCCTAGACAGGCAATCCATTGCAGCCAATTATATTCCGGCGCATAAATACAAGCCAAACTTCCTAGACTATTACAAGGAATTTACTAAAACAAAAAAATATGAGGGCAGCCCACACCTTGAAGGAAGCTTTACACGGTTTAAGGCTTTTTTGGAAAAGTCCTTTCTTGCTCCAATTGATATAACAGAAAACCTTTGTCAGAGGTTTCGGAAATATTTGGTTGATCATTTAAATGGGGATACACCTCACTCTGATCGCGTAAAACAGGTAAACTCCGTTTCGCTCAAAGGCTGGGAATAGATCCTAGCAAAGGTCAATAATGGCAAGTGGACAGCAATAAATATATAGCTGCGCATATAATGTGAGGTGTGTCTTTCTTAAAATTACCGCCTTAATCCAAAAATAAAAAAAAGAACTCTGCAAATGTCCAGGAATTCTCATTTACAACCATATACCAAATCAGGAGAACCGAAGGCTGTTTCAAAGCAGCCGTTGCTTAGAAGCCGCTTTTTGAAGTTAATTATTTCATCACTAGCGTTGCGTTGTTATTGTTCTATAATCCGTCAAACCTTTGCCTGCATTACATTTCAGAAGATATAATGATGGCGACGATTTGAATTTTCTGGGAAATTTATTTTGATCACAGAAATTTAATTATCAGCATTTTATGAATATTCAAAAAGGTCATTTAAGCAACAACGCAACGCTAATGTTATTTCATATTACTTTAATACAGACCAACATCCAATTTCCTCTAACTAGTCAATTCTTCTAAAATGTCCACACATAGGGTAATTAAGTGATAGAGTATATAATGATTTTGGAAAGCTCTTATTTATAAATCCCTTAAAACCTGACTTATGAAAAGGATATATTTTCTCGCGTTTGCGACAGCAATCATTTATTTTGGATGCAGCAAAAAAAATGTTCAATCTTCTTCTGCACGACCAACAAGGCCTAAAACTCTTGTAGCCAATGCCGGTCGAGATACAAGTATTTGTATGCCTTATGATGGAACCGGTAATATTTACCAAGTCATTCTTGATGGCAGGGGCTCTCATGATAGCTCCGGCAATATTGTTTCATACGTCTGGTCACAAGTCCTTGGCCCCTCTCCCCAGGCAAATTCTCCGATTGTTGTTGGCAGTAAAGCTTTAACCGAAGTAGATATTTCAGATCCAGGTGTTAATGGAGGTATTTATATATATCAGCTGGAGGTTAAGGATGATCAAGGCCAGGTTGATGTTAATACAGTAACTATAACCGTTAATAGGAATTTTGATTACGAATATGATGGATTATCCTGGGATTCTTCTGTGGGTGCACTAACAACGATTAATGAAAGATTGAACCCGGGGCTGATTCAATCCTGGCCGGATTTTACAAATGCGGTAATCAACAATTCAAGTGCATACATCATTAACTACAATGGAGAATGTAGTGAAATAAGCAGTTGGCAAATGATCCCTTATGTTCCTTATGACTCAATTCAGCTGACCAATAATTTAATATTTTATACCTTGATTTCTGCGCCGGACCATGGTATTCTGTTTCCCGAAATATTTGCCAAGACAAATTCTGGGATTGACTTTAATCAAAAGGTTTCCGTTGGGTTTGATATCGAATACCCGGATGGTGGTGGTGATTGGGATTATTAATGCGATTCGATGAGATGAATTTTTTTTCTTGTTTAAATTATTATAACCAAGCTATCATAAAATATTTTCAATTCCTACGATGCCGTCTCACATTCTGACGGTAGATAAATCAAATTTGCGCGAATCTGTGAAATATCCTATATTACCCTTGATAGATTCTTGACTCCTGCGAAACCTGCATTTCCTACTCTTGAAATCCAGCTGCTTTTCCTCTTCTGCTTTTTTCTGGATGTCATTGTAAACCCTTAAAAAAAATCGACATGAAAAATTCTTCATGGGCCCTGAGTCTTTGGGCGTGCGCCGCCTGGATCCTGACCGCCTACTGCACTAGCAACACACCGAAGAAGATAACCGATATTCCGGTTACGACCAGTTCGGACTCTGCCAAGGCCGCTTTCGAGCAAGGTCTCAAGCTGTTGGATCAGAGCGACCTTTTGACCTCAAGGCCTTACTTCACCAAAGCGATTGAACTGGATCCCAAAATCTCCCCTGCCTATCTTTTTCGGATATCCTCGGACTTCACCCTGGACGAAAGATTGGCGGATTTGAAAAATGCCAAAGACGCCATTGATACATCTAAATCCAGCGAATGGGAGATCTTGTACACCCAGTTTTATTCTTCTTTTTTTAAGGCAGACTACAAATCCCGTCTGGAAATCGCCAAGAAGATTGCCACCGAATACCCAGATGCAGCGCGGGCTCAGGCCGACCTGGGCAGTACTTATTTGAACGGAAACGAATTCGGCAAGGCCAGGGAATGCTACCAAAAAGCGGTTGCCTTGGATTCCACCTGGCCGGGTGGTTACCTTGACCTTGTGAACTTATATGAATTTTACGATCCCAAAGATTTCAAATTGGCAGAGTCAAATGCTGAGAAGTTAGCTGCCCTGGCGCCTGCCAGCCAAGGAGCCCAGGTTACCCTGGGGGACTGCTACCGCGCGGAAAACGAATTGGACAAGGCCCGGGATGCATATACCAAATGCATTCAATTGGACTCAACATCCCGCGATGCTTATTACAAATTGGGCCATGTAAGTGCTTTCCTGGGAAAATATGAAGAGGCCAGGAAAAGTTACGCGCAAGCGGTCAAGTTCGACAAGACCCAATCCATTTACATTATCAGTTGTGCCAACACCTATCTCTATGTCGGGGATTATAAGATGGCCTTGCAATTCCTGAAGGACCAAATCGCGAAAATCGATTCCTCCGGCGAATCTCCTTCGGCTCGCGACGGCGATAAATATGACACCTATTCCGCCGGGGTCCAGATTTCATTCCATTGCAACCAACCGGAAGTGCTGAAGGAATTCTCGGATCGGCTTTCACGGATCGGCGAGACCTTGGGAAACCAAATAGGGACTCCGGGAGCCGAGGCTGCCTTTCGGGCCGAGACAAGGATCAATGAAGCATTGGTCGCCGTGCTGAAGGGGAAATATGACGAGGCTGCTGCCAAAGCGGCTTTGGCCAAAAAGTCACTGGATTCAATAACGGAGCCCAACCACCTCAGCACTTACTATTTCGTCCTGGGTCAGAACGCCATGCGGCAAAAGAAATATACCGATGCGATCGAAAATTTCGGGAAAACGGACCTTAGTTCCGTATATGACAAATATTGGTTGGCCCTAGCCAATGAAATGGCAGGCAACAAGGACAAAGCCAAATCTCTATATCAAGATATAGTCAACTATAATTTCGACGATACGAATTATGCCCTGTTCCGGAATGAGGTGAGAAAGAAGTTGAACATGTAGGTGCAAGGTCTCGATCAGCCTGCCCTGCCGGTTTGGATGAGTTTCTTGACGATCGACTTGACCTTGTTAATCGGTATGTCGTAGCCATATCCGGTGGTGACTCCCATCGGAGAAATAAGTGCGACATTAATTCCGATCAATTCGCCCTGCGCGTTGATCGGGACGCCGCTGTCCCCGACGATTATAGCGGAGTTTTGGCTATAGGATGGCAGCCTGGGGAAAGTCGATGCAGAAAGGATATTCCCGGAAGTTAAAATCCAGATACCCTTTAATAAGTCGCTGCCATTTTTAGGGCATTGTATGCATTTACTATACCTCCGCTTTTGCACAGTTCTGAAAATTGAACCTTTCCCTTTTGAGGTATAATAACTTCATGGTAAACCTTAACCACAGAGTTTAAAATAATCTCTTTAACTTGCAGTGCTGTCAATTTGGGATAATAAGATCGGATAAGAGCCGCTAGGCCGGCTACAACCGGAGAAGCCATACTTGTACCGCTCTTGAGTCCATATTTTGAACCTTTGATAGTTGAATATATATCTATTCCAGGTGCAAATACATCCACATTTACTTTTCCATAGCTAGAGAAATCAGCTTTTAAGGATTCACCATCCATCGATCCCGAAGCTCCAACTTCTATCCAAGTTGATGCTATACCGCTGCTATCACCATAAATTTTGTTGGGATAATTCAATTTCTTATCCCGGTCTTCATTATCATTTCCGGCACAATGAACTATCAATATATCCTTGTTTACTGCATACTTAACAGCATCATCAACTACTTTTTTATCCCACGAATATGTTTTATAGATACTCATGTTAATTATTTTGGCGCCGTTGTCAGCGGCATATCTTATCGCGTTTGCCAAATCCTTATCTCTTTCATCTCCAGCATCCGGTACCGTTCGCACCGGCAGGATCATTACATCATTGGCCACCCCTTTTATACCAATATTGTTGTCCCTTAACGCGGCGATAATTCCGGATACATGCGTTGCATGATCATGATGTGCGTCAGGACCAATTACATTACTGTTTCCATAAAAACGATCATTATCATCGTTAGGCCTATCCCCAACTATACTGCGCGGGTCATAATCTATGTTTAGTGTGTAATCAAGTTGATTTTGAGCAGATTTCAAATACTCCTCTTTGTGTTGTTGCCTGAACGCAGAGAAATCGCTGATGGTATCAACGGAAATAATATAATTAACAATGGCTTTTTGCACTTCATTCTTCGGTTTATAATTCTTAAAATCTTCAGGTTTAGGGTTCTTAATATTCATATCGGACAATAAAGTATCAATAATCAAATCACCGTGGTCATAGCTTTTCATATCTGCCTGCACACTTTTTATAGACCTATCCAATTTTCTTTTCATTTTTAGGTAATCATGAAATTTTACCAGTTCAGCAGCACTTAGTTTTGTTGTATCTGCATTTCTATATATTGGTTTTTCAAAGCGGATAAGGCGAACATATTCATAATTTTCATACTCAACGTCCCCTTTAGCCCCGCCAATAAAATTCCATCCATGCACGTCATCCACATAACCATTCCCATCATCATCAATATGATTTTCGGGAATTTCCCTCGGGTTCGTCCATATTACACCTTGCAAATCCTCATGATGAATGTCAATTCCGCCATCAATAACTGCAACTAATACAGTCACATGTTTTTTGCCTTTTAATAATTCAGTGTATGCTTTTTCAGTACTGATACCAAAAATGCTATCGGTTTTAAGGTCAAGATTTTGCCAGTTGTCATTCAGTCTCGCAGTCTGGGCAGTTAAAGAGAACGGGGAGCAAATTGCTAGGAAAATCAACGTCTTATTTAAAATGGGAATTCTCATAATTTCAGTTTAAAGGAAGTTAAAGAGCAATAATGGCTAGGGGCATTTATAGATGAGGAATCCATTAATTGAAACCAATATAGAGTCAGTATATGTGTCCTGCTGCTTGAACCATATTTCCGACTTTTGTCCTTCTGTTCATTATATATATAAATCTAACTTTAAATTACTCTTACTGATGAATTAATCGATGAAACTTTATTTAAATAGACGAGCGGATAAGTCCATTTCGCAGGAGCTAAGGACATCTTGGTGGCATCTGGAGGTTAGTATATAGAGCCTGCGGTATTGTTTTTCACCCCTCCTGGTAAAATGGGAAGCATTGTTTCAAGAGAGGGTAATATAAAGCAGAGATTAATATCAAAGGCAATTTAAGAAAGCCTTTGAACAGCGGAAAGTCTGGATTAGGGGTATATTCTGGTTAATACAAGCAACACAAAAAATGCATGCTATTGTTTTTTCGTACATTTTATTTTAATAGAGTTCATTGTCAGACTTAAAGTAAATATATCTCGAAGCAAATGAATTAATGAAAGGCCTTATTCAGATTTAGCAAATCGTTTTTATTTAATAGCTGTTTTATTTTTTCGGCTGAAAATCCGGATGCCCGCATTGCCACAATATAAAGGCATATTGATCTGCAAAATTCGCATAGGTTACATTTTTGTCTTCAGTAAAATGTCCATTATCATAATTCACTTTCATTAAAACCGGCTTGCCTGATACAGATGCGTTTTGTAAAGCAGCAGCAAATTTGCCCGGCTCCCAGGCAGGTACCCTTGCATCATTCCAACCACCCACACAAATCACGGCTGGGTATTTCGTACCTTTTATAACATGTTGCATCCCATCCATCTCATACAATGCTTTGCATCCCGTACTGTCTTTTACCGTACCAAATTCTGGAATATTCCCAGGTCCGTTAGCGCTAAATTCCATCCGCATTGCATTTGCGCAACCTACATTACATATAGCTGCCGCAAATAAATCTGGACGTTTAGTTATAGCACGGCTTATCAATATGCCTCCTGCACTGGTTCCTGTGCCCGCAAGTTTTTGTGTTGAGGTGTAGCCCTTTGCGATTAGATATTCGGCGCAACTGATAAAATCATTCCAAGTATTTGGCTTGGTCGTTTTAAAGCCTGCTTTGTACCATGCTTCTCCCTTTTCACTGCCGCCACGTATATGTGAGACAGCAATCACTACACCCCGGACAGCCAATGAATTTCTTTGATCATCAAAATAAGGCACTGCGCTATAGCCATAAGCTCCATAGCCTTCCATCAGGCAAACATTTGAATTGTCTTTTCTTATCCCCTTTTTATAGATAATTGAAAGAGGGATCATGGTGCCGTCACTGCCTTTCACCTCCACCTCTTCGGTCTGAAGATCATTATAGGCTACAGGGTAAATTAATGGCATATTGAAATTGCTAGCTGCAAACGAATCTGTCTCAGCATCATAATTAAATTCAGTGAATGGTTTGATCCAGGAATTGATAACAACAATATAATTATTGCTTCGGGTATTGAAACAATGAACACCTATTGAACCAGAATAAGGAAGCTTTACATCGGAAGTGATTTTAGTTTTTAAATTATATTTTGACAAATGATAGTTAATGCCATCGCTGTAAACTATCATCAGGTAATCTTTTGAGTGAATTAAATCCTTAACTGTCCAGTCTGGCTTTTCCTGAGCTATCGTAATGGGGTTATTCCAATCCGGATGTTTCAGACTCGTTGCGACAACTTTATAGTTTTTTGCATTATTATACGTAATGGCATAAACGTCGTCGTTAATATACTCGAGGTGCACCAACTTATCAGAGGTTGTACATAATGGCTCCCATGAAATTTTTTTGGAATTGAATTGGCTGATGGGAGCATAAAATTGCATGAATTCAGCTTGCGTACTTCCAAGTCCCGAAAAAATATAATCTTTTGAGTCTTCTTCTAGAAATACATAAGGGTGCAAATTCTGGTCAATATTCAACTCTGGGTAACTGGCATTGCTAAAATAGTCAATGTCCTCTTTAGAGTCTGAACCAAGTACATGCAATTTTGTTTTTGAATTTAATCGGGAAGTTGGGTCTTTACTGTCTGCAGATTTCATCCAGCCATACAGAAACGATTTGTTGTCGAATGCCCAACTGTTAAAGAAAGCCGGATAAAGTGAATCTTTAAAAAATTGCTTTGAATCTACATCCAAAATCTTTATAACGGGTATTTCCTCACCTTGTTCTGCGTAAGCAATAGCTAATTTTTTGCCATCATGACTTGGTGTAATACCTTGTACTGAAAGCGTTTTACCTAGTATATATGCACTAGGATCAAATAAGAGTTGTTCAGGTCCGTTCATACCCTCTCTATAATAAATTTTCCCAACATTTTCTCCAGGCATTGTTTTGCGATAAAATATCCTGTCGTTATCATAAACTCGCGCGTTTATGAATGGGGGTAACAGCTTATCAAGTTGTTTCCATTCCGCAATCAGTTCATCCCGTCCGTTAAGTTTGTTTAAAATGGAGTCCGTATACACTGCTTGTTGCCTGAACCATGTCTCTACTACCGGTTGTTCTATATTCTCCAGCCAGCGGTAAGGGTCTTTATAGGTAACGCCAAAATAGGTATCACTGCTGTCAACCGTTTTGGTTGGAGGATAAACGTACTGAGCAAAAGTTTTGGAAAGGAAACAAATTGCAACAAATACAGGTACAACTTTTCTCATGGTCTTAATTTAAAAAGGCTTCCACCTTTAAATAAATATAGACCTAAATTAATTTTATAAATGAAATACTCGACCAAACTCAATTTAAATAGACTGAGGTGAAATTTAAACATGACCGGGGCATACCTCCTTGTCAAAATCAACCAGATACTACCTCGATCAACGACCGCCGAAGACCCACGAAAAATATTTCTAATTGAGTATGAATGGGTTGCAAATCCAGTCCCGGGCACTCTAAAACATTGATAATTAATTTATTACAAGGTTTTGTTTTTTATAATACAATCATTTCACATTCTTAGCAAAGCCTTAAAGCGTGGTTCGCTCCTAATAGAATCATAATCAGCATCATGTTCTATCCAATTTCTGTTTCCGTATCCCTTCCCGAAGGCAAATTCTAGAAGACTGAGCGCTTTTTCTTTGTTACCATCTTTTGCAAAGAGGCAAGCACTATTAAATAAGACTCCTGCATCCTCCGGGTATAATTCCAGCGCCCGATTTATACATGTTAGGGCTTCCTGTCTTTCACCTATTTCATAAAGAGCATGAGGAATTAGCGAAAGCGCTCTTCTGTCTGTCGGATTAAGTTCCAATAGTTTTCTTGCCCTGTTTACTCCATTTCTGTACATTTCCTGCGCTTCATCCTGCCCCATTATCCGCAAACAGAGGGCAAGCAGAATAACACTTTGAAAATCTTCCTGGCGAACCTCAGATGCTCTGAGAAACATCTCTGCTGACTTTTCAATCTGACCACGGGCAAAGCAAGCTCTTCCGTAAAGATAATATGCATCAAATGAGTTTGAATTCAAACTAATAGCGTCCTTAAATTCCTGCTCAGCTTCGTCATATTTTTCGCCGAGCGAGAGTGCGAATCCACGCGAAGAATGACTTTCAGCCATATTCGGCGCTAATGAGAGGGCCTTATGGCTATTTTGTTCAGCTGCATCAAGATCGGATCTTTTTGCACCTTCCCACTCAAAAAGCCAAGAATGCACGTCGGCAAGGCCTGCATACGCAAGGGCATAGTCAGAATCCAGTTCAATAGCTTTTTCAAACATGTATTTAGCTTCACTTATCAATAATTTATGAAAAAGCTGCCGCCCTTTAAGAAAATATTCATAAGCTTCAATAATTGTCTCAGGACGACGAATAACTTCTTCTTCTTGACTAGTCAAATAGCCCTTTAAAGCAGTTGCTACGTGGCGAGCAATATCTTCTTGGATCGAAAATATGTCTTCCAGGTCTCGATCATAGCGATTAGACCATAGATGGGAACCGTTGGAAATGTTTATTAGTTGAATACCAATCCTCAGGCGATTTCCTGCTTTACGGACGCTGCCTTCCAAGAGCGTCCTGACGTCAAGAGACTTTCCAATTTCTCTCACATCAATTGATTTCCCCCTGAACGAAAAGGCCGATGTTCGAGCCGCCACCCGCAATTTCCTTAATTGTACGAGTGCATTAATAATCTCCTCAGATATCCCATCACAGAAATATTCCTGTTCGGGGTCATTACTCATATTTACGAGAGGCAAGACAGCAATGCTGTTTTCTACTATCCCTTTAGACAGTTGGATAGAATCTGTATAGGAAAAATTTGCCGTATTTCGAGTGATTACTTCATATACACTGACCGGATCCTTTACATTTTTTAATATTTCCTGTCTCACAAATCTGGTTTCTATTTCTTTTTTATTGGAAACATAATTATGAACAGATTCTGAAATGAAAATGCTACCAGGGCTTGCGATAGCCTGAATCCTAGAAGCGATATTTACCCCATCGCCAAATACGTCTTCATTTTCAAATACAACTTCACCCACATGAATACCAATTCGTAACCTAAATTCATTTTCCCCATTACAGGAATTCTGGATTTCTCTGGCACATAGTACCGCTTCAGTGCCTGTTGCAAAACTTGCGAGTACCCCATCACCCAATTCTTTGATCCATTTGCCATTAAATTTTTCAATTATAGGTTTTTGCAACAGCCGATTTTTTTGTAATATTTCAAAGGCCTTCATTTCATCCTCCCCCATTAACGCAGTATATCCGACAATATCGGTGAACATAATGGCTGCCAATTGTCGAGTTTGAGGCATAGGCTTTTAAACTAAAAAGGAATAAGCCAAACTTTATGATTGATGCTTAAATTCGAATTTAGGAAAGAATAGGGAGTTTCTCAAATAGTGAGAACAACTGAACAAACTTGTTTGATAGTTTTTAGAAATCTATCTCAATATTTTGTCCGTAAAGAAGAGTAATTCCTGATCTTGCCAATTTTAGAATTCAAAAAGCTTTTTGGCACTCAAATATGTTCAAAGAGGAATTAGCGCCATTGTAAAAAAGCTTGGTCAAATTCGACCAGATCCTACCTGTTTAACCAAACGATAACCCAAATGCTTTTAAAACCTTCACAACAAATCTGATATTGTATTATTTATAAAACGGAGCGTAAAACCAATCCATCGATTTCGTGGATTGAATGTAAGCGACACAGACTATGTCTGTGTAGGGATTAATTAACCTCGTGAAAGAATGTATTTGCGTACTGTTTCAAGAGAAGCTTCTCCAATTGAACAGGCAAAATATCCATCCGACCAGAGAATTCGCTGATACCAATACTGCTTACGGAAATATTAGTTCAATGGTTTGGTAATGCTGGCATCAAAAGACACATTACCTGGAATTGGGCCAGATTGAGCTTCTCCATTTTGCTTCAGGATGTGAATGTGAACGTTGCTACGCTTGCCTTAATTTTGGGGCATGCTTCCAGGAAGTATGTTCATGACACGAATAGGCGCTATAGACCGAAAGACCAGTCAAAAGGACGTGGCCATCTGCCTGATCCAAGGATATTACCCGAATTTTCCGGGGATTCCGCTTTAATGTGTTTTTCTTTAGATCCTCTCGCGATTTCCTCTCAATTAGTTCCCAAATTTCCTCTCAAAATGAGCCGAAAAACAGGATATTTTGAGGGGAAGTGAAATAATACTACTATTCGTAACTTAGAAAAAATTCGCGACTATGGCGGCACTTACCCCACAGGAAAAGGCAGAAAGGACCTATAATTTTACCGCGGATTTTTTTGATGATCCCGCTCTGGGATTTTGGGACAGATGTGGCCGGAGAACGGTTGGGCTGGTGGGCCTTGAGCCGAGTATGCGGGTATTGGACGTGTGTTGCGGGACAGGAGCGTCGGCTTTACCGGCAGCAAAGGCGGTGGGTTATGGGGGAAAGGTTATCGGAATCGATCTCGCAGAGAATCTACTGGAGTTGGCGCAACAAAAGGCAATAGCGCTGCAATTGGGGAATATTGAATTTCTAAAGGCAGATATGACGGAGCTGCCGTTTGAGCTGGAGAGTTTTGACGTGGTAATCATCGCGTTCGGGATCTTTTTTGTTTCGGATATGGAAGGGCAGGTACGGAAGCTTTGGCGCCTGGTAAAACCTGGCGGTAAGCTGGCTGTCACCACTTGGGGACCGAGGCTCTTCGAGCCGGCCTATAAGGAGTGGAAGGCAGCGCTCGCCGTGCTGGCACCGGAATGGGTGACAGATTTTAACCCTTGGGACCGGATTTCCACAGCGGAGGCGGTACAACGGCTGATCGAAGAAGGATCGGCAGGTAGCGACAAAGGGATAGGAAGAGAAGTCCACGTAGTCGCCGAGGAGTGCGAGCACACACTAAGCACACCGGAGGATTTTTGGCGGATAGCACTTGGCAGCGGTTTGCGATGGTCGATAGAGCAATTGGGAGAATCGAAGGCGATTTTATTGAAAAAAATGTTGCTTCAGCGATTGACGGACCGAGAGGAAGGACCGGTGAGAAGTATCGAAACCAATGTGATCTATGGGATTGCAAGAAGGTCACCTGAATGACAGCTCAGGCGGAAGGCCGGCCAGTTTTCCTCAGGCCATATATAGAATTGGGGATTCTGGAGCTTGCCCGCCCGAGGGTGTGGAAGGAATGCATGATTAAGTTGACTACGAAATGCTTGAAGTAAGATAATGGACAATTATAAAAAAAGATCCCAAATTCTACCACCTTCTCCCTACAAGGATGACTCACCGTTGACCCACGAAATATATTTCAAATTGCATATGAATAGGTTGCATATCCACTCCCGAGCCCTAGACTAGACAAATCGAAATTTTCTTCTTTTTGTCCAGTTTCTTTTTCTCCGAAACCCTTTCTCACACTGTATATCAGCTTAAGTGCCTCATTAAACCTTGCGGTTCGATATTGGAATCCATGAAAAACAATCATTTCAGAATAAATCAAACCAACAATGCTACGCTTCTTTTTTACATCGCCTTTATCGTATAATTTATCGAGTTGTGATATTGCCGCTAAGGTATTTTTCGTCATTTGAGCAAAGGATAACTTGCACTTCAAATGCATTAAATCACTGTCGATAGATAAAAATGTGGGCGTCTTGGCAGATCAAATTATAGAATTACAAAATTATTACTCTTCTCATGATTATCCGGACAAAATTAGAAGAATAAAATTCTATGACCCTGAGTACAACCGCACCTAGTATTTTTGACCAACAACATGGAATTCAAAGCGACTGAGATCGCCCAGGTGTGCAAACACCAGTGGAAAATTGAACTGTTCTTTAAGTGGATAAAACAAAATTTAGAAACAAAAACATTTTGGGGCACCAGTGAAAACGCAGTGAGGGTTCAGATCTGAATTGCTACATCAGTTTATATATTCGTGGTCATTGATAAAAAACGACTTAAGCTCAAGCAATCACTTTATGAGATACTGCAAGTACTAAGCATCTCAGTCTTTGATAAAACGCCCATAGGTCAAAATTTTGCAAATCCAATGCAATAGAATTTCAAAGAGCTAAATACTATTCAATTGAATATCTTTAAGTAATATCGAAATGCTAATGATTTCATATAAATGTTATATTTATAGTATGCGTAACTGGCCGTCCATATTTTGTTTTGTGATGCTGTCGGTTTTTTGCGAAGCCCAAAACCCTCTTATTAATTTAGCTGATGGGATGCAATCGCGGTTCAGTGACAAACAACCCATCATTGACTACACCCTTACTGTTGATACTTCCGATCTCTCTACCCTGACCGTGCAAATAAAACTAGAGAACATCAGTGATACATTCCGGCTCGCAATGTATGCCCACCCGCTGGCCGATGATAAATATTGGCGATATATTGAAAATCTCACAGTAAATGCCGATGAAGGCAATACGGTTTCATTTCGTGAAGATAGTGCCTTGTGGAGATTTGTTACGCACAATCGCCATGCAACGGTAACTTATAAAATTCATTTACCACCATCCAGAAATCCACGATCTGCGTCAAAGCCTTTTTTAGCACGGTCGGGTGGATTGGTCGGAGACTTTCATAACTTCATGTATGTAGCTGGACAAACCCTGGCTCCCTGCCACATTCATTTTCAGTTGCCTTCGGGATGGCAAATTGCCACCGGTCTTGAGCCTACTGCTGACCCCTTGACTTATTATGCAGCTTCAGCTGGAATTTTATTGGATGCACCTGTTTTGATAGGGCATTTTAAAAAATGGCAAATCCAAGTGAATGGTGTTCCTCATACGGTAGCTTACTGGCCTTTGCCTGATGCTTCCGCATTTGATACATCCAAGCTTATGTCAAACATTCAGAAAATGATAACAGAGGCTTGCAGGCTTTTTGGCCGCCTTCCTTATCGGGAATATTTTTTTCTTTTGCAGGACGGAAGCTACGGAGCTTTGGAGCACAGCGGTTCAGTCACTGTCGGAATGCCATCTAAAGATCTTGCTCAAAATGTTTTTGATTATAATGGTGACATCGCTCATGAATATTTTCATGCATGGAATATGATGCGCATTGTTCCGGTCGAATACGCCCACATTGATTACAAGCCGCCAAGCTTCTCTAAATCGCTTTGGTGGAGCGAAGGGCTGACCATGTTTTATGCTGATCTCTTGCTTAGGCGGGCCGGCATCCCTTATGATACAACTTCAAGAACACAGCATCTTATCGAGTTGATCGAAAGATATTTTAATAATCCCGGCAACCATGCTTTCTCTGCCGAAAAAGTAAGCATGTCCGACGTTGCCCCTCCCGGTTACCTGGGCGATTACTACGGCAGCACACACCTGCAGGGCGAGTTGATCGGTAACCTTCTCGACATGATAATCAGGGACGCAACTGACGGAAAACAAAATATCGACGACCTGATGCGCAAGATGTTTGAAAACTTTAGCGGGGCAATTGGCTTTAGCGGTAAAGATGTTGAGCAAATGACAAGTAAGATCTGCCATTGCGATGTCCATTTGTTTTTCGAAAATTATATCAGGGGAGATAAAACGATCGACTTTGACAAATACCTTATGACCTTTGGCCTAAAAATGAACATCACAAAGAAATTGTTATTGAGAGTTGATAAAAAGCCTGCAACAGATTGGAGCGTATATGTATGGAACGATGCAGCCATTCATACCATTAAACTTGCGATCACTGATCCACAGGGCTGTTGGGGAAAAGCCGAGCTACATACAGGAGATGTGCTCCTGAAAATAAATGACTCCGCTATTGGCAGCACCAACGACTTTTATTCTTCGCTCAATAAATTGAAATCAGGCGATACTGTCAATATTGAAATAAAGAGAAAAGATAAAATAAGCAGCACAAAAGTTTATCTGGGCTCTCTAAATGTGACATTGGTGAACATCGAAAGTTTGCCAAAGCCTTCAGGCAAGCAGGAAAGGCTTTACTCTGAGTGGATGATGGGCAAATAGGCTGAGGAATGCTACATAGGAACCATCAGAAAAACACATCTGCAGGCATTCGAATGCAAATGGCAAAATCAGAAAGTTAAGGTTCCTGTTGCATTTGCAAAAGCCTATCCTGAAGCAGGGTTTTCTGCGATTCATCAGGATAATTACCTGGAATGGATAATCAAATAATTAAATACATTAATAACCGGGTCGGATACATTTTTTCTGTCTGCGAAAAAGCTGTGAAAAGAGGTATGCCAAATTTTACCACAATCTACCTTCAAAAGTGACCCTCTGTTGACCCTCCAAAAATATTACCCAACCTCCGAATTCTCTTGGATCAAACAATTGAAATTTAGTCAGGGGATAATTGAAACAAATCCATAAGAATGTTCAGGAATACATTACTGCAGTGAGATCACAAATCAAGGACAATTCTTAAGTTCTCTTTCACGGCTTCCTCAATTTCATTAGGAATTGAACCGATTTTCCTTATCAGTCTTTTATTGTCAATTGACCTGATCTGGTCAATCATGATGTCACAATTATCTTTTACTTTGGTAACTCCTTTTCGTAAATGGACACGAAGTATAACAACGTCAGGCTGAACATTGGTCGTTATCGGACAAACCAATGTGGAAGGGTGTTCTGAATTCAAGAGATCAGTCTGAACAATTAATACGGGTCGGATTTTTCCCGGTTCAGTTCCCATTTGCGGATTTAAATCAGCGATCCAAACCTGAAACTGTTTAATTTTCATTCTCCAGGTTTTCAAACTCTCGCAACACTTTCATTGACTCCTCCCTAACCAGACGTGATTCCGTCTTCAAATTCCTAGCTAAGAATTTTCTTTGTTGCAACAGGTTGTAAAACTGAACCGCATCATTAATATAACGGTTTCTGTTCTTTCTGACTTTGATCAGAATTCGCTCAGTTTCCTTAAAAATTGCCTCATCCATTTTTAGGCTTAGACTTTTCATACTCTAAAGGTAATAATAAGTATATACAAAAAGTAATACTTTTGACTGGAAAATTCACTCAGGCATCCCATGATGAATAGTTTAGCCTATTCAACCTGGCTCCGGATTTCCTACCATATTCCGGTGACACACCGATGACACGCCAAAAGTATTTCTAATTGAATATGAAGAGGTTGCAAATCCAATCCCGGGCACTTATAAAATGTTATTATTCAATTAGTTACAACGATTTTCTTTTTGACGACCTTACTTTTCGGCTGAAAATCAGGATACCTACATTGAGTTAATACAAAGATTTAGGTTGGCCCAATACTTTTTTCGTGACACAGCATTGACACCCCAAGACTACTTCTATTTAATATTAGTCCAGATATGACCCTCTAAACATTTATGGCTAATATCGACACATTCATCAATAAACGTGAATCTTTGTTTGAGCAAATAATTGAACATTGACTGTAATAATAGAAAGGAAGAAAACTAAGATTGGGAAGGCTCTTGCGTACACGCAGTTCATATGAAATCATTTCATAATGAAATTCGTCATTGATTGTTTTGGTTGAAAATCAGGATGTCCACATTGCCACAACACAAAAGCATACTGATTGGCAAAATTTGCGTAGGTCACACTCCTGTCTTCCGTAAAATGCCCGTTGTCATAATTCACCTTCATTAGAACGGGCCTGCCAGATATTGATGCATTTTGCAATGCGGCGGCAAATTTACCTGGCTGCCATGCGGCTACGCGTGCGTCATTCCAACCTCCAACACAAAGAACGGCGGGATATTTAGTGCCTTTTACGACATGCTGCACTCCATCCATTTCATACAATGCTTTGCATTCCATACTGTCATTTACGGTACCCAATTCAGGAATATTCGGCGGTCCATTGTTGGTAAATTCGTTCCGCATGGCATCGGCTACGCCTACATTGCAAATAGCAGCGGCAAACAAGTCAGGGCGCTCGGTGATGGCGCGGCTTATCAGGATGCCTCCTGCACTGGTCCCCATACCCGCAAATTTTTGAGGCGAAGAATAACCTTTTGCAGTCAGGTATTCGGCACAACTGATAAAATCCTTCCAGGTATTTGGCTTAGAGGTCTTAAAGCCGGCCTTATACCAGGCCTGGCCCTTTTCACCGCCGCCGCGAACATGGGCTATCGCAACAATCACATTACGGACCACCAGTGAATTATAAAAATCATCAAAATTCGGATAGGAGGTGATGCCATAGGCGCCATAGCCCGTCATCAGGCAAACATTCGTGCCGTCCTGTTTTATCCCTTTTTTATAAATAATGGAGAGCGGGATCATCACGCCGTCATGCCCTTTTACTTCCGCCTCTTCAACCTGCAGGTCATCGTAAGCCGCAGGATAAGTGGGTGGGTGGTTAAAACTGCTTTTTGTAAAAGCATCTGTCGCGGCATCATAATCAAATTCGGTATAGGGCTTGATCCAGGAAGTAATACCAAAAACGCAGTGATTTGATTTATCATCGAAACAGTCAATGCCTACTGAGCCGGAAAATGGCTGCTTTACCTTATCGGTCCTTTTGGTTATCAAATTGTGTTTTAGTACATAAGCATTAATCCCGTCGCTGTAGATCATCAACAGGTAGTCTTTGCATCGGGTGATGAACCTGAGTGCACTTCGCATATTTTCAGGAACAACTACATTGGCATTCACCCAGTCCGGGTGATCGAGGCTGGTTGAAACCAATTTAAAATTCGATGCTTCGCGGTGCGACAGCGCATAAACGATGTCGTTTACATAGATCAATTGTGTAAGACTGTCCGAAGCCTGGCATAATTCCTTCCATTGAATTTTTTTTGAATGGAATTGTTCGACAGGGGCATAGTATTGGATCTCCTCATTCTCCGAATTCTCCAGTTTTGCCAAGATGTACTTTCCTGCCCCCTCGTTAAACATAATCACGGGGCTTTCGTTCGCCTTCATTTTTAATTCAGGATAGCTTTGATTGCTAAAAAAATCTATATCGTCCTTCATGTCCGTTCCAAGCAGGTGAAGTTTTGTTTTTGCATACAACCAACTGTCCCGCTCCTTTATATCTTCGGATTTTGGTGTTAAATACAGAAAGGATTTGTCATCAAAGGACCAGCCGTCAGGACCGGTGTAAGCGGGATAGATCGAATCGGTCGAAAATTGTTTGGTATCTACGTTTAGGAACTTTAGAACAGGTACTTCCTTGCCATTTTCCATGTACGCAATGGCTAATATCTTGCCGTCATGGCTTGGTGCAAACCTACGCACTGACATTGTTTTGCCCGTTATATAGGTGGCCGGGTTAAAGAGCAATTGTTCCTTGCCTTCAATTCCTTCCCGATAGTAGAGTTTCCCGACATTTTCTCCCGGCAAAATTTTTCGATAGAATATTCTGCCGTTCTTAGATGCCCAATCCATCGTGTAGGTAGGCTGTGCCTTCTCGAGTTGCTTCCACTCCGCTATCAGTTGATCCCTTCCGCCAAGGTTATTCAGAATGGAGTCTGTATAAGCAGCCTGCAGTTTAAACCAGGTTTCTGCTTCCGGTTGTTTCGTGTATTCCAGCCAGCGGTAAGGGTCGTTGTAGGTTACACCAAAGTGGGAATCGCTACTGTCCACCGTTTTGCTAGGGGGATATACGTATTGGCCTATAGCCACGAAAGAGAAGCAAATAGCGATAAAAAAAGGGATAATTTTTCTCATGGTTTTAATTTAACAAGGCTTCAACCTATAAATAAATATAGACCTAAATAAATTTACTAAATGAACTACTCGACCAAGCTCCATTTAAATAGACTAAGGTGGAATTTCAGGACGAGACACCGGAATCTACATACTTAGGTCTGAATAATCAAAATGCTGGCAATAAGCACTGAAGTGTGAGGTAAAACATAGAAATATTAGAGCCAATCCTTTCATGATATTGTATCACCCGCCTGTAAACTGAACGGTTTAACAAAGGTAGTTTATTGGTTTTTAGTAATCAAAGGGAAACGGATTGATTATTGGATGAGGATAAACTCTAGATTTCTTCCTACTGAGCCTCCTACCTTCTTTTTGATTATTTTTGAAACTAATTAATGCTTTAAAACTTCGATTTTTAAAGGTAAATTTGTAAGAAATATATACAATTATGGAAGAAGTCATCTTCATGGTTGAAGAGAGCCTAGACGGTGGATATACAGCCAAGGGCTTGGGTGTGTCTATTTATACACAAGCAGATACCTTGGAAGGATTAAGGGAGGCAGTTGTAGAAGCTGTTCATTGTCATTTTGAAGAGGTTAAGAAGAGGATCATCCGATTACATTTTGTGAGAGAAGAGGTTATTGCGGCATGAGAATTCCCAGAGATATAAGTGGACAGGACTTAATCAAATACCTTAAACCCTTTGGCTATATAGTTACACTGCAAACAGGCAGCCATATACGGTTAACCACAGAACAAAACGGGCAGCATCATATTACGATTCCCAATCATGATCCATTAAAAGTAGGCACACTATCAGCTATTATTACAGATATTGCTGAGCATTTTAATAAGACAAAAGACCAGCTTCTTCATGAACTTTTTGGATAGGTCTTTTGTTGATCACTTTTTGTTTAGTGAATGAGATTGGTTGAATTTCCATTTGGAGGTGAAAATTCGGTTAACTGAATTTTCTTACGAGCCTTAAAATATTGATTATCACCTAATTACCTACAGGGTACAATTCCGTCCTTCTCCGCCAAAACACAAATCAAAAAAAGTTGAGAGCCTTCAAATCGTTGATTTTTAGGCTTTAATTTAATTAGCCTCCCCCCGTTTGGGGGATTCATTTTGAATTATTTTCGATTTAAATTTGCGAACCATGAAACGGTTTATATTTTTTATCATCCCGATTGCTTCAGCCTTTTGCATGATCATCGCATCCTGCACAAAGAATCATCAATACGAATACATTTCATACGCAGTTGTGACTACGTTCGCAAGTGAAGGACCCGGAGTTTATAACCCTTCAGGTGCCACTACTTCTTCTTTTAATGTACCTTCTGGAGTAGCTGTAGATGGCGCGGGAAATGTATATGTGGCGGATACTGAAAATGAACTGATCAGAAAGATTAGCCCCACTGGGGTCGTTTCCAACCTTGCTGGAAGCGGTCAGGTAGGTTCAGCCAATGGAACGGGCATGACCGCTTCTTTTAGTGAACCTCTTGGAGTAGCTGTCGATGGCGCAGGAAATGTATATGTGGCCGATGCAGGAAATAACCTGATCAGAGAGATCAGCCCTACAGGGGTCGTAACTACCCTGGCTGGAAACGGTCAACAAGGTTCAACCAATGGCATGGGCACTGCCGCTTCTTTTAATTTCCCAAGCGGAGTGGCTGTAGATGGTGCGGGAAATATATATGTTGCTGATTTTGGAAATTGTCTTGTCCGAAAAATAAACTCTTTAGGGGAAGTGACTACCCTGGCTGGAAACGACCAAGTAGGTTCAACCAATGGCACGGGCGCGGCCGCTTCTTTTAATCTACCTATGGATGTAGCTTTAGATGGAGCTGGAAATGTATATGTTACTGATTATGGAAATAATCTTATTCGAAAAATCAGCCCCTCAGGGGTAGTGACGACCCTGGCTGGAAGTGGTCAGAAAGGCTCATTCAATGCCAGTGGCACGGCTGCTTCTTTTAATAATCCTTATGGAATAGCTGTAGACAATGTGGGAAATATATATGTTGCGGATAAAGGTAATAACCTGATCCGGGAGATCAGCCCTGCGGGGGAAGTTAGTACTCTGGCCGGAATCAGCGGGCAATCTGGCTCAGCCAATGGTCCGGGGGCCGCTGCTACTTTTAATCAACCTGATGACATAGCCGTAGATGGTGCGCACAATATTTACGTAGCGGATGGTGCTAATAACCTGGTCCGAAAGATCACCCAATAAAAATCCTTAAGGTTTCGAGGATCATTTACGAGATTCATTAATACACATTATGATAGGAAATTTTGGATATATGGTTGAATATCCTAAAATGAGCGGATATTTCTGTAGCCGCCTATAGTTCGTCCAGCTTTATTTTCAAACTACTTTGCCAACCAAGATATACAGTTCAATACTTGCAGTCATTTTACTTTTTTTTCCCCATTCTAATCTTGTAAAGTCTTGATGCTAATTCTTTAGGTGAGGAAAATGTTGCAAACAATATTATATATAAAAAAATGGGAACTACAATAGATACAAAACAAAGAAAAAACACAATCAATGTATAAAATATGCCATAACGATAAATCAGTTTGAAGTAATAAAAAGATTTACGTTGTTCCTCTTCTATTAGATGATGATTATAGGCATAAGTACAAATACAATCGGCAGCAATTGCTATCAAAATATAATTGAAGCCAAAAATCGCCAACGCCATACGGCTTTCTTTTTCAAGGTATTCAGCTAAAATAGCTGTGGGAAAAGGCGTAAGCGTAACGACGAATAATAAAAAGCCATTTACCCACATAAATTTGGTGTCAACTTTCTTAATGTATTCAAACGCAACATGATGATTTATCCAGCAGACCAGTATTGTTACAAATCCAATCAAAAATGCAAGAAAGGATTGCCAATGGCCAAGACATGTCTTTAACAACCCATCATTCGATTTAGTATGTAAAATTTGTATCAGCTCCAATACTAAAATTGTAATAGCAATGTATCCCTTCGGTGAACTCCCTATCTAAGATATTGCAAAAAAAATTATACTGGAGGTTGCCAGTTATGTGGTAGCAGTTCGTGAATGCGGTTAATGGGATGAGTTGCGATATTGGATAACACAGTT
>Ga0302326_10007405_pt1 | contig 24428 bp, 22 predicted proteins | sample Palsa_T0_3_FD_202264 | JGI IMG/M metagenome (GOLD analysis project Ga0302326, IMG submission 202264) | Peat permafrost microbial communities from Stordalen Mire near Abisko, Sweden - Palsa_T0_3 | ecosystem: Environmental > Terrestrial > Soil > Palsa > Peat permafrost | place: Sweden: Abisko... | reverse complement strand
GAAGCGGCCGTGATGCTCCACCACCTTGTCGAAGATGTTCTCCATCACGTGGGAGTCGATCAGGTGGCCTTGCGCTTCGACGACTTCCTGTAGATGCATAAAAGATTTATTGTAGACTGTGGGGCGCACTTTCCGCTGTGCTAGTCCCAAAATGGAGGTTCACATGCGTTACCGGCAATACTGTTTACTGGCGCTGGCGGCCGCTGCGCCGGCATTGGCTCAGCCCAGCGTCGATCAGATCCTGGCCACTTACCAGCAGGCTCTGGGCGGACAAGCCGCCTACGAGAAAGTTACCACGCGCGCCATGAAGGGCACCGTGGAGATCCCGGACGACAACGTGACCGGCACCGCGCAGATCGTGGCCAAGGCGCCCGGCAGCTTCCGCCTGACCATGGACATTCCTGGCTACGGCGCGGTCGAGACAGTGCTCGATGGCGACAACGGCTGGGAGAAGAATCCCGATTCGGGCACGCATGCCATGAGCAAAACGGATCTGGCGATTGCGCAGCGCGACCATCGTTTCTACCGCGAGGTACGCCTGAAGGACCTGTATCCCAAGATGGAGACAGGCGGCGTGTTCAAATTGGAAGGGCGCTCCCTTTACGTGATAGAGGCCACGCCCGCCGCCGGTCCCGCCGAGAAGCTCTACTTCGATGCGGAAACCGGCCTGCTAGTGAAGCGCGACTTCGAGCGTGTGACGCTGGAGGATGGCATCGTGCAGTATGAGGTGCTGCTGCGGGATTACCGCGACGTGGACGGACTGAAAATGCCCTTCACTATTGAGCAGCGGGCGCCGGATAATACCATGATCTTCAAGTTCGCCGAGATCAAGAACAACGCGCCCCTCGCGGACACCGCCTTCGCCAAGCCGGAAAAATAGGACCCATGCCCAACTTTACGCACCGCGTGCGGGTGGCGTTCCCCGATACGGACGCTTCCGGCCGGATTCATTTCACGGCTATGCTGCGCTATTTCGAGTCCGCCGAAATCGAGTTTCTGCGCGCGCTGGGGTTCAGCTATCGCGATGCGCCGCATATAGGATTTCCGCGCGTGCGCGTGGAGTGCGAGTACCGTTCGGCCGTGGGCTTCGACGACCAGTTAGACATCGCCGTGTCGGTGAAGCGGGTGGGCACGTCGTCGTATACGCTGGAATTCGCTGCGTTGAAGGACGGGACCGTAGCCGCTAACGGATCGATTGTAGTGGTATGCGTGGGACTGCCGGGCCGCGCGCAGGCGCTGCCGGCGGTGCTAAAAGAAGCGCTGAACGCCGCGAGCCGCACGCAGTAAGGGTCTCGCCAACCAGACATATAACCTTCCTTTCACATCCATGTAACAAGGCGGGCGCTATATGGTAGGCATGGCGAACTCTCCGAGCCTTGTCCCCATCGACCTGAGCGCGTTGTTCGACGATCCGCTCAAGCGCTTCCTGGCGCCTGTCGAGCCTGCCATTCAGAAATTCCTGCTGTTGGACCGGCTGGTTGGCATGCTGCAATCCGCCTGCCGCGAAACACAGGGCCATGCCGACAATGCCGTGTTCGAGCGATTTCTCGCCATGTTGGATGTGACCTACCGCGTGACGCCCGAGGATCTGGCCCGCATTCCGGCCGCGGGCTCCGTGGTGGTCACCGCCAATCATCCGTTCGGATTCCTGGAAGCCGCCATCATGGCCGTGGTGATCCGCCGCGTTCGCCCGGATTTCAAGATCGTCGCCAACTCGCTGCTGGCCTCGGTACCCGAACTGCAGCCCGATTTCATCTTCGTCAATCCCTACGCCAGCGGCGCTTCGGTCCGCGAAAACCGCCGGCCCATACGCGAATGCCTGGCGTGGTTGCGGCGCGGCGGCGTGCTGGCGTTGTTCCCCGCCGGAGATGTCGCGCACCTGAACTGGAGAGACGGCGGCGTTGTAGATCCCCCCTGGAATCCCGCCGTGGCGCATCTCATTCGTTTGGCGGACTGTCCCGCTTTGCCGCTTTATGTCAAGGGATCCAACGGCCTGGGATTTCAACTGATCGGCGCGCTGCACCCGCGCTTGCGGACCGCCGACCTGCCCCGCCAGACGCTCAACAAGCGGGGCCGGAACATCGAGGTGTGCATTGGCCGCCCGGTCGCGGCCAAGACCCTGAAATCGTTGGGAGGCGCGCAGGAAGCCATCGAATACCTCCGCTTCCGGACCTTCCTGTTGGCGGGCCGCGTCAACGCGCCGCGGGACAACGGTCTGGTGCGCTTTCCGATAAGCTTCCCCAAGAAGGGACCGAGACCCTTATCCGCTGAAACGTCCCGCGATCTGATCGTCGAAGAGACCAGCCGCCTGGCGCCCGTTTGCGAGAACGAACAATTTGCGGTCTACCTGGCTGAGGCGGCCGAGATTCCCAACGTCTTGCGCGAAATCGGCCGCCTGCGCGAGTTGACCTTTCGCGGCGCCGGCGAAGGCACCGGCGAGCCGCTCGACCTGGACCACTTCGACCCCCACTACCTGCATCTGTACCTATGGAGCAAGGCGGCGCGCGAGGTGGCGGGCGCTTACCGGCTGGGCCCCACGGCGGAGTTGCTGCCGCGCTTCGGCGTGCGGGGGTTGTACTCCAGCACCCTGTTCCACCTCAACCCGGAGTTATTCGCGCGCATCGGCCCGGCGCTCGAGATGGGCCGCTCTTTCGTGCGCCCGGAATATCAGAAACAGTATGCGCCGCTGCTGCTGTTATGGAAGGGCATCAGATGTTATGTCGCGGCGCACCCGGAGTGCGCGGTCTTGTTTGGAGCCGTCAGCATCAGCAACGATTACAATCCGGTTTCGCGCAGTTTGCTGGTAGGTTACCTCCAGACGCAGAAGGAATCCGGTCTCGCACGCCTCATCAGGCCCCGGCATCCCTATCGCCCGCACGATCGCTTTCTGCATGGCGCGCACGGGCACGCGCAGGATGTCAGCCGTTTTTCGCGGGACGTCGAGGAACTCTCTGCGCCCATCGCCGATCTGGAGCGCGACGGCAAGGGCGTGCCGGTGTTGATCAGGCAATATATGAAGGCCGGCGGGCGCGTGCTCGGATTCAACATCGACCCGCGATTTTCGAACGCGCTCGACGTGCTGATGATGGCGGACCTGCGCCGCGCCCCGCAGCCGATCCTGGAACGCTACATGGGCCGGGACGCCGCCGCCGCATTTCTGGGCCGCGCCCGCCAGGTTGCCGGGCCGCGCGCATCGGTAAGCGTTATATCCTCCGTCCGCATATAATTTCACCCGCCGTTCATCGTTCTGCAACATGCCGGGACTTACCATTAAGTAAGAACATTTCTTTGTCGAAATGTTTGGAACGCCCAGAGGAGGCCATGTGAAGAAGACTTCGCTGCATTTTCTGTGGAAAGACCGGAGCGCGCCGCACCGTTACCCGTCCGCTGTTTCGCTGCACGGGCACACGCTGCATTCCTGGGAAAACCTGCGTTTCCTGCACTCGTTCAAACTCCCTTTACCTTTGATTCCCGCCGTGCTGCGCGTCGCGGGCTGGCAACACCGCCGCGCCACCGGGCGGGACCTGGCGCTGGCGCGGGTGCTTTGGACGCCGCCGCTCGCGCCGGATGAGGCCTATCGCCTGGAAGCCCTTCAAATCGGGAATCTGGGCCTGCAACCCATCGTCTCGCTCACCGATCACGACGATATCGAGAGCGGTTTAACCCTGCGGCGGACTCCCGTGGCGCCCGCCGCGCCTGTTTCCTTCGAATGGACGGTCCCTTTCGGCCGGACCTTCTTTCATCTGGGCGTGCACAATCTGCCGCCCGCGCAGGCCCGCGCCATGGCGGCCGACCTGCACCGTTACACGGCGTACCCGGAACCGGCGCGTCTGGCGGAATTGCTCGACATGCTGCATGCGTGCGAAGACCTGCTGGTGGTGCTGAACCATCCGCTTTGGGACGAAGCCGCTATCGGCGCATGCGATCATCGCCAGGCGTTGGCTGCCCTGCTTTCCGGCTATTGCAGATGGATTCACGCCATCGAGCTGAACGGCTTGCGATCCTGGGACGAGAACACCGTAGCGCTGGAACTGGCGCGCGCCTGGCAACTGCCGGCCATCTCCGGCGGCGACCGGCACGGCCTGGAGCCCAATGCCAATCTGAATTTGACGCACGCCGCCAGTTTTGCCGATTTCGTGGCCGAGATCCGGTGCGAGCGGCTCAGCTCCATCCTATTCATGCCCCAGTATCGGGAAAGGCTCGGGATGCGCTGGTTCGAAACCGTGAAGGATATCGTGCGCTGCCATCCCGGTACCGAGCGCCCCCGCTGGGTGGATCGCTTCTTCTATGAATGCGAAGACGGCGTGACGCGCCCCATAGCCGAATTGTGGCCGAATGAGGGCCCCGCGTTATTGCGCTCGGTGTTCGCCATGCTGCGCCTGTCGGAATCGCATAGCCTCCGCGCGGCCCTGCGCTTCATGGTCCCGGACCCCGCCGAAATGCTGCCCTGACATCGGGTTGGCCCCTCACCGTACCCCTGCTAGTACTGCATGACTGGTGAAAGGTACACTTCTGGCGGATAATAGGAGCTACCAGGGAGAACCACGTGGCGAAAGAGATAATCCGGGGCGACCGTCGCTTACAGCGGCGCTACCCCCTCAAGTTGGATTTGGAATTCAAAATCATGGACGGCGACAAGGTCCTGTCGAGCGGCGCCGGCAAGACGGAAAACCTCAGCAGCGGAGGGGTTTTGTTTCATCCCGCCGGGTCTGTGCCAGGCGGTTCTCAAGTGGAGTTGTTGGTCCGTTGGCCCGCGGTTCTGGTGAATGAGCCGGCTCTCGACTTGCACATTTTCGGGAATCTCGTGCGTAACGACCCGCAGGGTATCGCCATGCACACGAGCCGGTATCATTTCGAAAAGCTGGAGAACCCGCAGGAAGCTTTCGCACAGCTCTTCACCGAAGCCGTGATTCAGTAAGCCTTGGTAGGACAAGCTTCAGCCTGTCAATCAAACTCCGGGCTTGACATTCGCCTGTGTTGCAGGACAATGACACTTGGCGCCGTCATGCCCATTCGAGCCGAATACCGGAAGTATTACGATGCGCGGTGGCGCAAGTTCCGGCTGACCATGCTGGAAGCGGCAGGCCACGTGTGCCAGGTTTGCCACCAGCCACATCGGCTGCTGAACGTCGTCCACCTCTCGCACGACCCGGCGGACCGCACGCGCCTCACGGTGCTCTGCCCCAGATGCCATTCCAGGCATAATGCGGCCCAGCGCATCGCCATCACTCGCCGTACGCGCGCGCGCCAGCGCGGCCAACTGTGGCTGTCCGACGAGTTGGAAGTGGCGCCTGTGCCGGTGCGGTTATGGCCCATGCGCCTGCGCCAGATGGATCTCTTCTGACCGCGGCGGCCGCACCCCCTGCGGGCCGCCTCCCGACTCGAGAGGCGCGTTCAACCATCGGCGCGCCTCGGTGGCGCGCGGGGCGCTACAATCCCCTCTTTATGGATACGTTTAACCGAAGAGGTTTTCTCAAGGCCGGTGCGGCGGGAATGGGCGGCGCCGCGGCCCTCTGGCAGGCGGCCGCCGCGGCTCAAACCCCGCCCCCGCGCGCTTCCCTCCGCCGCATCCTCCCGATGAACCGCAACTGGCTTTATGGTGGAAGCGCCGCCCCGGGCTGTTCCGCCCCGGATTTCGACGATAGCAAATTCCAGCGCGTCACCGTCCCGCACTCGAACAAAATCTTCCCCTGGCACAGTTTCGACGAGAAGGATTTCCAGTTCGTGTCCATTTATCGCCGCCACTTCAAGATGGCGCCGCGCCCCGGACACCGCGTCTTCGTGGATTTTGCGGGCGTCATGACCGCTGCCACCGTCACCATCAACGGCCATAAGCTCGGCGAATATCGCGGCGGCTACACGCCGTTCTCCTTCGAGCTGACACCGCACCTCAAGCCCGACACGCCCAACGTCCTGGCCGTCGAGGTGGATTCTACCGAGCGGCCCGATATTCCGCCCTTCGGCCAGAACATCGACTACCTGACCTTCGGCGGCATCTACCGTGAAGTCGCGCTGCGCATCGTGCCGCCGGTGTTCATCGAAAACCTGTTCGCCAAGCCGTTGGACGTCTTAGGCGACGCCCGGCGTGTGGAAGTAAAGTGCCTGCTCAACGGAGAGGCCGGGGCAGGGCTCACCGTGAAAGTGGAGTTGCGAGACGGCGCACGCGTGCTGTCTGCGGTAGAAGGGCCGGCGTCCAGCCAGCCCCTGACGCTTTCCGGCCTCGGCTCGATCGATCTTTGGGACCTCGATCGCCCCAAGCTTTATACCGTCGCCGCGCGCCTCTATCAGGGTGGCGCGGCCATAGACGAGTACTCCACGCGCATCGGCTTCCGCGAAGCGCGCTTCACCGCGCAAGGCTTCCTGTTGAATGGAAAACATATTAAGCTGCGCGGCCTCAACCGGCATCAGACTTTTCCCTATGTCGGCGGAGCCATGCCCGCGCGCGTGCAGCGCCGCGACGCGCTCATCCTCAAGCGCGATCTGAAATGCAACATCGTGCGCACGTCGCACTATCCGCAATCGCCGCACTTCCTGGACGCGTGCGACGAGGCCGGCCTGCTGGTCTTCGAGGAAATCCCCGGCTGGCAGCACATCGGCGACCAGGCCTGGCAGGATCTGGCGGTGAGCAACGTCGAGGAGATGATCCGCCGCGACTGGAACCATCCGTCCATCGTGCTGTGGGGCGTGCGCATCAACGAGTCGCAGGATAACCACGATTTCTACACGCGCACCAACGCGCTGGCCCACGAGCTGGATACTTCCCGCCAGACCGGCGGCGTGCGCTACCTTTACAACTCCGAACTGCTCGAAGACGTGATGACCATGAACGATTTCGGCTTTCCGCTGAGGCAGCCGAACCACCCCCTGTATCTCAATACCGAGTTCAACGGCCACATGTTCCCCACCAAGCGCAGCGATAACGTGGACCGCGTGATGGAGCACGCCATGCGCCACGCCCGCGTGCACAACCAACTGGCCTCGGACGATCGCTACGCCGGCGGCATCGGCTGGTGCGCCTTCGACTACAACACGCACGCCAATTTCGGCTCCGGCGACAAAATCTGCTACCACGGCGTGACGGACATCTTCCGCATAGCGAAACCCGCCGGCCAGTTCTACCGCTCGCAGTGCGATCCCAAAGAAGAGATCGTGCTCGAGCCGTGCTTCAACTGGTCGCAGGGCGACCAATCCGAAGGCGGGGGCGTCCGGCATGCCGCGATCGTTTCCAACTGCGATCACCTGAAGATTTATGTGAAGGGCGATCTGAAAGCGGAGGTCGAACCCGATCGCGAGCGCTATGGGCACTTGCCGCATCCGCCCTTCGTGATCGACATATCCGGCGAGCGCCTCGAGGATTGGGGAGACCTGCGCATCGATGGCTATATCGACGGCACGAAAGTCATCTCGAAGACCCTGCCGGGTAACGATTACGATCGGCAGTTGCATGTCGAGCCGGACGATTCGGAACTGGTGGGCGACGGCATCGACGCCACGCGCGTGGTGTTGCGCGTCACCAATGAGTACGGCGGCGCGCGGCCGTTCTCCACGGGCGCGGTCGCCCTGCGTCTGGAAGGTCCCGGCGAGATCGTCGGCGAGAACCCGTTTTCGCTCGCCGGCGGAGTGGGCGCCGTGTGGGTGCGAAGCAAGGAGGCAGCGGGCACTATCCGGCTGCACGCGCGGCATCCGTATTTGGGGGAGAAGACTGTCGAGATCCGGGTGACTCCGACCGAGGCGGAACAAGTCTGAGGCGGCCATACCTCACAACGCATTGCCATGCGCGTTACTTCCGCAGCAGCGGCTGCAGGTACCGCATCACCGTGGCCGCCACCAGCCGGTTGCCGTCCGCGGTCGGATGCAGCCCGTCGCGCTGCATGCGGCTGGTCCCCGCCACCCCCTCCAGCAGGAACGGAATCAGCGCGACTTTGTCCTTTGCCGCCAGATCGCTATAGACGCGCTCGAATGTGGCAATATAATCCTGGCCGTAGTTGGGCGGCAGCGTCATACCGGCCAGCAGCACCTCCGCGCCGGAACCTTTCAGCTCCACGATAATCCGGTCCAGGTTCGACCGGGTGGTGGATACCGGCAGGCCGCGCAGCCCATCGTTGCCTCCGAATTCGACGATCGCCACCGCCGGCTTGAGCGCGGTCACCGTACTCAAGCGCTCGAGTGCATCGGTGGTGGTCTCGCCGCTGATTCCCGCATTGACTACCCGGTATCGCAGGCCGCGGCGATCCAATTCCTGCTGCAGGAAATCCGGATAGCTCTTGCCCGTATCGGCGCCGAACCCCGCCGTAAGGCTGTCGCCAAAGGCTATGATCGCGGGCCGGCTATCGGGAGCCGGATCTGCTTTGGCGCGTTGGGCGGGCGGCGTGGCCTCCCGCGCGCCACCGGGCGCCGGTTCAGGCGTGGGTCCCGGAGAACTGCCGCAGGCGCCCAGTACCATTAACGCGGCCAGCAAAATGACGATACGCATCTGAATGCCATAATAAAACGTAGACCCTCCGTCCATTACACAGCAATGATTCGGGCACACGGCCTCACCAAGACGATCGACACCGGCACGCATCGCGTGGACATTTTGAAGGGTATCGATCTGGAAATTCCGCGCGGCCAGTTCGCCGCCATCATGGGCCCGTCGGGCAGCGGCAAGAGCACCTTGCTGGGCCTGCTGGCCGGTCTGGACACCCCTACCGCCGGTACCATTTCGCTCGACGGGCAGGACATCACCGGCCTGAAGGAGGATGAACTGGCGCTGGTGCGCGGCCGCAAAATTGGTTTTGTGTTCCAGTCCTATCACCTGATCCCCACGCTGACCGCCGAAGAAAACGTCCTGCTGCCCATGGAACTGGCCGGCAATGGAAGCGGCGGCGCCCTCGCCCGGGCGCGCGAACTTCTGAATCGCGTGGGCCTGGCGGACCGGCGCGATCATTACCCCGTGCAGCTTTCCGGCGGCGAGCAGCAGCGCGTGGCCCTGGCGCGTGCCTTCATGGTGCGTCCGCCGATCCTGCTGGCCGATGAGCCGACCGGCAACCTGGATTCCGAAAACGGCCGCCTGGTGCTCGACTTGCTCGTGTCGCTCAACCGCCAGGAAGGCACCACGTTGGTCCTGGTGACGCACGACCAGGAATTGGCGAACGTTGCCGACCGCCGTATCCTGCTGCGCGATGGCCGCATCGTATGAGCGCTGATCCGCTGGCCGCTGGCTATCAACCGCCAGCCGCCCTCAAAATCGCCTGGCGCGACTTGCGCTCCTCCCCCGCCAAATTCCTATTCGTGATCCTGGCGGTAGCCGTCGGCGTGGGCGCGCTCACCGGTGTGCGCTCCTTCAGCCGCGCCTTTCACAATCTGCTGGTGCGCCAGGCGCGCACCTTGATGGCCGCTGACATCTCTCTGCGCGTGTTCGGCCAACCCACCCCGCAACAGACCGCAGCCATCGCCGGCCTGGAACAACGCGGCGTGCGCGACACATCCGTCACCGAGACCCTCACCATGGCCAATACGGCCGACGTGCCCGATCCCATGCTGGTCTCCGTGAAGGCCGTCGATCCAGCGGTCTATCCCTTCTATGGCGACGTCACGCTTGACCCGCCCGCCGCGCTGCGTGCCATCCTCGACAGCCGCTCGGTCGCGGTTTCCAACGATCTGCTCTTCCGCCTGAAAACCCGCGTGGGCGGCAGCGTACGACTCGGCGGCCAGGAGTTTCGCATCGCCGCGCTACTGGTATCGGAGCCCGACCGTTTGACCGGCAGCATCAACGTCGGCCCGCGCGTGATGATCAGCAACCAGGGCCTCGAACGTACCGGCCTGATCGGCCTCGGCAGCCGCGCCGCCGAGCGCTACCTGTTCCTGCTGCCGCCGCGCGGTCCGGACGTCCAGCAGGTGCGGAATACTTTGAAGCGCGCTTTTCCCGAGGGCCTGATAGCGGATTACCGCGAGACGCACCCCATCGTCACGCGCGGCCTCGAACGCTCCACCACCTTCCTCAGTCTCATCAGCCTGATCGCGCTGATTGTGGGGGCGCTGGGCGTGGCCACCGCCATGCACGCACACTTGCAGCAAAAAATGGATACCATCGCGGTTCTGAAATGCCTCGGCGCCCGCTCCGGGCAGATTCTGCGCATCTATCTTGCGCAGACGCTGGCGCTGGGCCTCGCGGGCGGCCTGCTGGGCTTGGCGTTCGGCATGCTGGTACAGCGCGCCTTTCCGGCTCTGATCGGACGCTTTTTTCCGGTTCCTCCGCACATGGGGCTGGACTTGGTCCCAGCAGCGCAAGGCCTCGCGATCGGCATCCTCACCACTTTGTTGTTCACTTTGCCCACCCTGTTGGGCATTCGCGAAATACGTCCCGCGGTCATTTTCCGGCGCGAGATGGCCGAAGCGCGGCCGGACTGGCTGCGGCGCTGGAGCCGTTCGCGCCAGGCGTTGTTGACCGCTGCCGCCATCCTGGTGGGTATCGGGCTGATCGCCGCGTGGCTCGCCGGAACCACCTTGCGCGATTCGCTGCGCATCGGCGCGTACTTCGCCGTCGGGCTGCTGGTGAGCCTCCTGGCGATCGCCGCGGTCGCCTGGCTCCTGCTGCGCGGTTTGCGCCTGCTGGTGCGCGGCCCGGGACGCGCGTTGCCCGCGCCCTTGCGGCAAGGCATCGCCAATCTATACCGCCCCGGCAATCACGCGCAAACCGTGTTGGTCACGCTGGGCACCGGCGTGATGTTCACGCTCACCGTCTACCTGGTGCAGCACGCCGTGCTCACCGACTTGAAGCAGAACGCGCCGCCCGGAATGGCCAACGTGTTTATGCTGGATATTCCCGGCGCGCAGCGGCAGGCGCTCACCGAGCTGCTCAAGCGCCAGAAGGGCGTCGAAACCGCGCCGGAGATTTTGTCCTCGGTGGCGTTGCGCCTCGCATCGATCGATGGCGTGCCCGTGGAAAAGATGCGCTTGCAGGAATGGGGGCGCCGGTTCCTGCGGACGCGTGCGGTCACCACCTTGCCTGCCCGCCCTCGTGAGACCGAGATTCTCAGCGGCGCATGGTGGAGCGGGCATGCGGCAATACCGCAAGTCTGCGCCTCCGAAGAGGCCGCCCGCATCCTGCATCTGAAAGCCGGCATGGCGCTCGACTGGACCGCCGGCGGACGCACGCTCCACTCCAACCTTGCCTGCATCGAGCGCACCGATTCCGTGCGCATGACCGCGCGCTTCGAATTCATCTTCAACCCCGGCAGTCTGGATACATTTCCGGCTATCTATTATGGCAGCGTGCGCGTGCAGCCGCGCGATGTGGCGGCCCTGCAGCGCGTCGTCTATGAGAAAATGCCGACCGTCACCGTAGTCAACATCGCGGACGTGCTCGAAATCGTGCAACAGGTGGTGGACCAGATCGCGCTGGTAGTGCGCTTCGTTTCGGCCTTCACCATTGTGGCGGGCGCGATCATTTTGGCGTCCAGCGTGGCGGGCACGCGCTTCGGGCGGGTGCGCGAAGTAGTGATCCTGAAAACCCTGGGCGCTACCCGGCGGCGCGTAGCCGGGATCTTCTCCATAGAGTTTCTGGTGCTGGGCGCGGCGGCGGGACTGCTCGGCAGCGCGCTGGCCACCGGTTTCACCGCACTCGTGGTCAAGCGCCTGCTGAAGGCGGACTTTCACTTCGATCCGGCTGCGGACCTGTGCTCCGTCGCCTTGACCGCTCTGGTGGCCGTCGCCGCGGGATGGCTGGCCAGTTATCGCATTTTAGGGCAGAAGCCGCTGGAGGTACTACGCGACGAATAGTGGGGCAGGCGCCCCACCAATACCTGCTCTCCCTGCCGGAGCGCGCGCTGCGCTCCCTGAGCGCCCTGAGTGCCGGCCTGCTGCGCGAATTGAGCGAGGTCGCGCTGCCCCGCGCCGTGCGCCGCACGCGGCTGTACACCGAACTGGTCGAAAACACGCTGCGCTTCCTGATCGAAAACGTCGGCCAGGTGGAAGGCGCCTACCCGCCGCATGGCCAGCTCGCGGATAACTTTGCCATGCGCCGGTTTGCGGGCAACGGCATCGAATTGATCGGCCTCCTTACCTTCAGCGCTTCGCCCGTATGGGTGCTGGCCGCGCTGGCCGATCTTTCCGGCACCGGGCGCCAACTGATCCGCGAGATCGCCCAGAGCCTGAAGGAAGAAGGGCTGCTCGCCCCCGGCGCCGATTACGAAACCATCGACCAATTGTTGGATGGTCTGGAAGGCGCGGCGGGCCGCTTGGCCCAGACCGCCAACACGCCGCCGCTCGACGTGCCAAGTCTGCGGCGTGAATGGTCCGATCTGCGGCGCGAGGCCGCCAAACTCCCCACGCCGCATCTGCCATCCGGCGGCGCGCTGCGGCGAAGCTGGGAAGAATTGAAAGCTACCGCCGCCGCGCAGGATCGCCCCGTGTTCCAGGTATCGACGCTGATGGCCTTATCCGCGGTGAGCCGCATTCCGGAAAACCTGCTCTGGCTCTCGCGTTGCGCCAAAGGAGCCGCCCGCCGCACCGGCCAGATCGTAGCCGGAGTCCTGCTCGATCACTACGGCGCCACCATGCACGAAATCCGCGCTACGGGATATGTGTCGTATTGGGTGCGCGAATTCCGGCCCTATTTGAAAGCCGCCGCCTCACAATTCTCGCCGCGCCGGGTCACATTGACCGAACGCATGCTCCGTGGCGCACGTTCTTAACGTGCCGTGTCTGCACGCCTGTTTGAGGGGGCAATCCCACGCCTGCATGTGCTTTTCATCACCAAAAATCCTCGGGCGGCGCCGCAGTATCCGATTTAACGCGGAATAAGCCTCTCCAGCTTGCCCGTACTCCGTCAGTTGGAGTATAGTCGTTATGACTGGCACCATCCCAAGGAGGGTTGCATGCGAAAGTTAGTACTGGGTTTCACGTTTGTCTCGGCGCTTGCCATGACCGCCATGGCGGCCGAGTGGAGTGGCTACATCTCCGACGCCGGCTGCACCACCAAGCAGGGCGCGGCTAAAGTCGCTGCCGACAGCCATGCAGGCTGCGCGAAAAGCTGCATCAAGCGGGGCGATAAGGCCGTTCTGGTCACTCCCGACGGCAAGGTGTTTCAAATCGCGAATCAGGACAAAGTGGTCGAACATGCCGGCGAAAAGGTCACGCTGGTTGGCGAGATTGACGCCGACAACATCACGGTCAGCGAAGTGAAGTAGAAAATCAGCGGGTGCTGGGTGGTGGGTAATAGGTGCCGGAACCTAAGACCCCGAGCCCAGGACCCGGTTTTATTTGCTATTGCAGCTTGCCTCTCCCAGCCACTTCCCAAACTTCTTCCAGCTCTCCGCCGCGGATTCCGTAAACCCGCTCGTGCAGATTCACGGCCACGCAGATGTGGTTCGGAATGATAGTCAGACGCTCTCCGATTTCAAACTTCCTGTCGCACTTGGTCACATCCACGTACCCGTGCTCCTCGTTCATCTTATGGAACACCGCCCCGGGCGCTTCCACCACATGGCCGAAGGTGGATTCGGCCGATCCTGCAAAGCGGTCCGACGAAAACGTCTTGGAGCCGCCGTCGACGATGATCTGGCCGGGCCGCGCTGTCGAAATCACCGTCACCAGCAGCGCCGCCGCGCACTCGTCCTCGGTGCAGGCGCCGCTCGCCACCGTGTTCCAGTCGTTGTAGACGTATGTCCCGGGGCGGATCTCGTTCAGGCCCTCCAACTCGTGCGAGTGGTAGAGCGATGGTGTGGATCCGCCGCTGACAATGCGCGCTTCGATGCCTTCCCGGCGGAAATCGGCGAGTATCCGCTGGATGACGCCGCCCAGCGCGGTCAGAGCTTCCCGGCCCGCCTCGCCGTTGGCCTTGATATGGCCCGGATAGAACGCGATGCCTTCGAACGACAGGCCGGCCAGGCGTTCGATGCCGCGTGCCAGGCCGAGCAGTTCCGCGCCCGGCGATACCCCCACGCGACCCATCCCCACATCGGTTTCCGCTAGCGCCCCGACTTTCACGCCCGCCGCTTGCGCCGCCTCGGAAAGCTGTCGCGCGGCGGCCAGGCTATCGAGCGAAACTGTCACGTGCGCGCGCCGCGCGACGGCCATCAGGCGTTCCAGTTTCGCGTGTCCGATCACCGGGTAGGCTACCAGCAGGTCGGCCGGCCCTGCTTCCGGCATCGCCGCCAGCATCACCTCCGCCTCGCCCACCTTCGCTACGGTCAGGCCCGCGGCCCCCAGATCCAATTGGCGCCGCCCGATGCGTGGCGATTTGTGCGTCTTGGTGTGCGGGCGCAGCCGCAGGCCGTGCTTCCGCGTGTAATCCGCGACGCGCCGCAGATTGCGCTCCATCACCTCCAGGTCCACCAGCAGGGCAGGCGTATCGATATCCGCGGTCCGCATCATTTCTTCTCTAGGCGGAACCGCATCGTGATCTTGTCGTCGGTAGCCGCGTAGCGCAGTTCCAGGTCCTTGGCCTTTTGCTTCTCCATCGGGAAGTACAGCAGCCCCGAAACAGGTTTATCGGTCTTTGTTTCGGGCAGCTCCTTCTGCTTCAACACGGCTAGCATGGGATCCTCTTTTTCGCTGGATCCTGTGCGCGTCTTGGCTTCGGCGCCTTCGGGCGCGCCTGCGCTGCCTACGCCATCGCCGCCCACCCTCCGCGGTTGCCCCATCGTACCGGGCATGCCGCCCCAGATGGGTCCGTCGTTATCGTGCATCCCCGTGGCGCCCGCACCGCCGGTCTGCCGGACAATCATGGCGCCCCGCCCCGCAATCTGGCTGGGCGCGAAAGGCCCGCTCTTCTCGCCATCTTTGTCGGTCTTCAGCACGAAATCGTCGCGGTTGACGGCCACCTCCTTGCCGAAGCGAGGCGTCACTTCGATCGCCACCACGATATAGTGCCCACCCAGGTCCGAACCGACCACTTCCTTCACCGCTTCGGGTTTCGCATACAGCGTGGCGGTGATCACCACCGATTCGTTTTCGCCGCGCGTTTCGGCCGGCGCGGTGCTGTCGTTCTTGCGGGCCGCCCCCTGGGATGCCATCCAAACCAGCGCCAGCGCGATTCCCGCGAATCGGGTCAGCATGATAAGACCCTCCGGAAGCATTATACCCGTTTCCCTCACACCCTATCATTCCAGTGGGCCAGTGGGGCAGGCGTCCACGCCTGGCGTCCACGCCTGCGGCGGGCCTCCGGAGCCGCCCGTGGCTTTCCCGCTCCTCCCTCGATCACCTTCCGAACCCCAAACCCTATCAAACAAAATTATTCCATCCCTCCTATCCATTACTCCAGTCGATCGTCTATGGGTATAGGAATATGGCGATCAAAGATCGGCAACCGCTGGCCGGGGAAATGCTCCAGGGAACGCTCGACCTGCTGATTCTACAAACCCTCGTCCTCGGCCCCGCGCACGGCCACACCGTCGCGCACGCCATCGAGCGCCGCTCCGAAGATGTCCTCCAGGTCGAACACGGTTCTCTCTATCCCGCGCTCCACCGGCTCCAGGTGCGCGGCTGGATCGCCTCCTTCTGGGGCACCTCCGAAAATAACCGCCGCGCGCGCTATTACCGCCTGACACCCGCCGGACGCAAACAATTGGCCGAGCAGACCAGCCATTGGGACCGCCTCGTGCGCGCGGTGAACCAGGTGCTGCGTCCCGTGGCGGAGTAGCCGGATATGGAATGGAGCCGGTTCGTTCGCCGCACGGAGTGGGACCGGGAGCGCGCCGAAGAAGTCGAGCAGTATATCGAGATCGAAACGGCCGACAACCTGGCGCGCGGCATGCCGCCTGCGGAAGCGCGCTCTGCAGCGCGCCGGAAACTCGGTAATCCTGCCCTGATTCGCGAGGAGATCTATCGCATGAACACCATCGGATTCATGGAAACGTTTTGGCGCGACATGCGCTACACGCTGCGCGTGCTGCGCAAGAGTCCCGGATACGCTTTGGTCGCCGTGCTTTCCCTGGCCCTCGGCATTGGCGCCAATACCTCCATCTTCTCGCTGGTGGACCAGGTGATGCTGCGCACGTTACCGGTCCGCGATCCGGCGCGTCTGGTGTTGCTGCACCGTGAAGACGGCCTGGCGGGCACCGCCGTCGAGGACAACAGCGAATCGGTCTTCTCGTATCCTATGTATCTGCGCTTGCGCGACGATGGCCGCGCATTCAGCGGCGTGATAGCCCGTGCTGGAACGGCGGTGACGATCCTGTATCAGGCGAATGCCGAATCCGCCGGCGCCGACTTGGTATCCGGCAATTTCTTCGGCGTGCTGGGCGTGCGGGCGGCCGCCGGAAGGCTGTTCACAACCGCCGACGATGACGCGCCCATGGCGCACCCCGTGGTCGTGTTGAGCCACGCCTATTGGGTCAAACGCTTCGCCGCCACCCCCGCCATCGTCAACCGGACCGTCCATCTGAATGGATTCCCGATGACCGTAATCGGCGTGTCCGCCGCGGGTTTCAACGGAATATCCCCCGGCAACATGCCGGATATTTACGTGCCCATTACGATGCTCGGCGCAGCCGTTCCGACTTGGAATGCCTTGGATAATCCGCGCTTCCGATGGTTGAACATCATGGCGCGCACGTCAGCGGGCATTCCCTTCGAAAAAACCCGGGCGGCAGCCGTCGCGGCTTACCGCGCGGCGCTCAACGCTGAGTTGGCGCGCCCCGGGGTCCATGCCAGCGACGCGAAGGCTTATCGCAACGCGCGCCTCGAACTCCGCGCCGCCGCGCAAGGCATCAACGAGCTTCGCAAGAACAACCAGGGAGCGCTGCTGGCACTCTCCGCCATGGTCGGTTTGGTGCTCCTGATTGCCTGCGCCAACGTGGCCAGCCTCACCATCGCGCGCGCCACGGCCCGGCAGCGCGAGTTGCGTATCCGGCTGGCAATCGGCGCGCGCCGCTGGGACTTGATCCGGCAGCTCCTGCTCGAAGGTCTGACGCTGGCCCTGGCCGGGGGCACCCTCGGTTTGCTGGTGGCGGATTGGACCACCCGCACTCTGCTCCGGATGCTCCCGCAAGATCTGGCGGGCGATTGGGTCACGGCCGGCCTGAACCCGTGGCTGCTCGCCTTTACGTTCGCCACGGCGCTGCTCAGCGGTTTGCTCTTCTCGCTTGTGCCGGCCATCCAGGCCACGCGTCCCGATCTCGCCGGGGCGCTACGATGCGGCGCAGCCACCGCCCCGCCTACCGGCACGGTGTGGCTCCGCAAGGTAGTGGTCACCGCGCAAGTGGCGCTCTCGCTGGTGCTGGTGGTGGCCGCCGGACTATTCGGCCGCACGCTTTTCAACATCGCCCGCATCGACCTGGGATTCCGGCCTCAGAATCTTCTCACTTTCAAAGTGGATGCCTCCCGCAGCCGCCCGAACCTGGCGGACTCTGTCGCATACTACGCCGATTTGAAACAGCGGATCTCGACCGTGCCCGGCGTCACGGGTGTTGGCGCGGCCAGCGGTGGACCGTTTTCCAATTCCAACCACTCCGCCAACATCACGCTCGAGGGATACCATCCGCCGAAACCGGAAGATGAGGTGGATGTCCAGGAGATTGCCGTAAATCCCGGCTTTTTCGCCGCGCTCGATATCCCCGTACGCGCCGGCCGCGAGTTCAGCGAGCGGGATGGCGCGGCGCCCAAGGCCGTGGTAGCCAACGAAGCGTTCGTCAAGCGTTACTGCAGCGGCCGCAATCCTCTTGGGTTGCATCTGATGTTTGGCGGCAGCAACCACCCCGTACTCGACCGCGAAATTGTGGGCGTCGTGGGCGACAGCCGCGGCACTTCGCGAGATCCGGCCCGCGAGGCTCTGTACTTTCCTCTCAGCCAGTGGGACAAACCCTCCAGCCTGATGTTCTACGTACGTAGCGCGGGCGATGCCGGTTTGCTCGGGCCGTCCATCCGCGCGGTGGCGCGCTCGGCCGACGCCAACGTGCCGCTCTGGGAAATGTCCCCGATCACCCTCCTCATAGGAGATTCGATCTACGTCGAGCGGCTGCTGGCAATGCTCTCGGTGGCGTTCGGCGCGCTGGCCACGCTGCTGGCCGCATTAGGGCTGTACGGCATCGTGGCCTTCACCGTCGCGCGGCGCACCGCCGAAATCGGCTTGCGCATGGCGTTGGGCGCGCTACCCGGCGACATGCTGCGCATGGTCGTGCTGGAGGCCGCGCGCCTGGCGCTGGCGGGCATCGTCATTGGGTCGGCGGCCGCGCTGGCTCTCAGCCGCCTGGTCGAATCGCAACTGTTCGGAGTGAAAGCCGCCGACCCCGTGATTCTCACCTGCGCGGCGGCGCTGTTGGCCCTGGTTGCCCTGGGCGCCGCGCTGGCGCCGGGGCTGCGCGCAGCGCGTATCGATCCCATGTCGGCACTCAAGTACGAATAGCGGCGCTGCCCGGATTACACTGGGCTTTCATGCTCGTACAAAGCTCCCTGTGCCTGATGGCCGGTATGGTGCGCGATCGCGCCATTTCGCCCGTTGAATTGGTCGAGTCCCACCTCGCCCGCATCGCTGCGCAGAATCCCCGCATCAACGCCTTCGTCACCGTGCTTGGGGATGAAGCCCGTGCCGCCGCCCGGCTCGCTGAAGACGCCGTTATGCACAGCGAGTCGCTGGGCCTGCTGCACGGCGTTCCGGTGACCGTCAAGGATAGCTTCGACATAGCCGGCCTGCCCACGCTGTGCGGCAGCCGTTTTCGCCTGGGTCACAAAGCCGCGCAGGACGCCGCCGCCGTAGCCCGCCTGCGCGCCGCCGGTGCGATCGTCCTGGGCAAAACCAACACGCCCGAATTTCTCTCCAACTACGAAACGGACAACTTCATCACCGGGCGCACCAACAATCCGTGGGACCTGGAGCGCACGCCCGGAGGATCCAGCGGCGGCGAGGCGGCCGCCATTGCTTCGTTCTGCTCGGCTGGAGGCATCGGCAGCGACGGCGGAGGTTCCATCCGCATTCCGGCGCATTTCTGCGGCATAGCCGGACTGAAACCGACCCCCGGCCGCATCTCCGCAAACGGCCATTTTCCGGTGATGAACCATCCCGGCGGATTGCTCAGCGTAGCCGGTCCCCTGGCGCGCTCGGCCGAAGACCTCCGCCTGCTGTTCGCCGCGCTGGCCGGATACGACAGCCAGGATCCCTTCTCTGCGCCCGTGCCGTTGCAGCCGTCGCATATTGCCGGTTTGCGTGTCGGGGTCGTCGAGCAGTTCTACAGCGTGCCAGTCGATCCCGAGATCCGGCAAACGGTGCAGCAGGCGGCCCACACGCTCGCCGATCTCATGATCCCCACGGAGCCTTTTGCGCCGCAAGGTCTGGAGCGCGCGCCGAATCTGTGGTGGTTCTTCTTCGGCCAATTGCCGGCGAGGTTGACGCAGCAGACCATCCAGGGCCGCGAGGCCGACGCGCATTGGACCGCCACCGAATTCTTGAAAGAAGCTTTGGAACAGCCTGCGCCCGGCGTGGAACAGCTCTTGCTGAACCTGGCCAAGCGCGACCGGATGCGCGCCGGCCTGCTGCGCCAGATGGAAAACTTCCCCGTGCTGCTGATGCCGCCCTGCGGGGTGACAGCGTTCCCGCACCGTTCGCGGCGCTGGAAAGTCGGAGACGAAGAGATCGGCCTGTTTCAAGCCATGATGCCGGCCACTCCATTCAATTTGCTGGGCCTGCCGGCTGTAGTAATCCCGTTCGGGAGGTCCGCCGGCGGGCTGCCCATCGGCGTGCAGCTTGTCGGCCGGCCTTATGAAGAGGAACTCCTGCTGGAGTTGGCCGTCCGCCTCGAAAACGCGCGCGGGCCGTTTGCGCCGGCCGGCGCCAGGCTCACTGCACCGTGATCCCCCGCGCCTCCAGCAAATCCGCTGTCCGCAATAGCAGATTCATCAGGTTCCGCCGGTAGCCCACCGCATTCTGCACCACGCTCGACTCGGCCGTTACCAGCGCCCCCTGCGCCTGCAGCACAAAGAAGATGGTGCTGTTGCCCAATTCGTATTTCTTCTGCTCCGCTTCCATGTACTTCCAGGGGTGAGGTTGGACTTCGTGGATAAGAATGCGCAACTGGCTGCAGAATATATGCGCGGCATTCTGGCGGGGCGAAGAAGCTGCAAGCCGCGCGGGGCTAAGGAGCTTACCAATAGCTAGCTCTTGACTGGGGAGCGGTCCGGTTGTAACGATTTCTGCATTCATTTCACTATCCCAAAGAAGGCAATGAAATCCGCGACTGGTTGTTTTCTTTGTCTGTTAACTCACAGTCTCTCCTTCGCGCAGGTCACGCCTGCGACGGTCAGAGTCACTCCACAATGGATTCCAACCGGCGCGATGCGGAGCCTACCGGTGCAATTGGTCGTGGCAATCGATACCAACAAGCAGATCGACGCCGCCAAGTTGGTAATTGCGATGCCTCAAGGCTTGTCTATAAGCGACCAAGGCAAACCAAAGGCCGGGAGCGCTGCCAGCGTGTCCGTCGATCTAGGCTCTATCGCCAGTTCCGTTTCGCGAAGCTTTTCGGTCACGCCGGACCCGCACCAACTGCAGAAAGCGGAGTACCGTATTCAACTGTCGCTCGATTACGCCGAGGGTGGCGTGTCGAGGTCGGTCGTCCAGTTTTACCCGATAACCGCCGCGCCCACCATCTCCGTGGCGATATACCTGTTCTTCGGGCTGTCCGGCATCTTCCTGGGCTATTGGATAAGAATTTTCGTAAAGATTTTGTCCTCCACGACCCCGCCGCAGCCCGCACCAGTTGCCACAGGCAATCCGCCACAGAACCCCGGCAATATTACGGCCTGGGTGATGCGTCACTACTACGCCGTAGATATGAGTGTTACCGAGATCATCGGCTTCATGGTGCTGATTGCCATGATCAAGGACGGCAATCCCCCCGACAACGGCAGCTATTGGTACAGCTCCCTGGCAACCGGATTGGGACTGGGTACGCTTACCAACAGCGACCTATTCACTCGTTTAAGGTAACCGTATGGCAAATCCTGTAATCAGTATTCTGCGCGCGGGCGATACCACGAAATCCGATCCTTTCACCATATGTATCGCGGCGAATCCCGCGCTCGAAGCCCCGTGGCAAACGGGCCAGTTCGTCATCGACCCGATCGTCTCAGACCCCGCGGCCTTCGACGCCTGCGCGGACTACATCAACCAATCGCTCTTCGGCGGACTGCCGAACCAGTTGGAGCCAGTGCTCTCGGATCCAGCAATCGCACCCTTGGTCCGCGTGACCTCCCTATTCGAATCGGGATTGCCGCTCGCCGATCCGAACTCGCTGGTGGCACAGGACCCCAGCAGCAATCTCTTGATTGCCCGGCGCGCGGTCTTTCGCGCCTTTCTGGCCGCGCGGAGCCTCAACGCGGACGTGGTCTACGCCGTGTCCAAGTCGGGAACGCACACCCGCGCGAGCGCCTGGTTCACTTCCGACGACGATGCGCAAGCCGGAGTCCCGTTCACTCTGGACGGGCAGGCGCTGACTCACCGCTACCAGTGCCTGATTCCGGGAACCATTGCAATCCACTCCGCTTCCACTTCGCTGACGGCGGTGCACGAGTTTCATCATGCAATTTCGAGCTACAGCAACGGCAGCATCGTGGATCTGTATGTAGACAGTAATTCCGCCTTGAACTGCAAGCGCGGCCGGCCCATTCCGTTCAACTTTGCGACATACAACGGAACCGCCATGGCTTCCGATATGACACGCGACCATCTCGGCTATCCGCCGGGGTGGCAGTCTTGCCATTGCGAGCTCATCGACCCGAACGTGCCCGCCATCATGGACAACTATTGGATGGCCGCTCCCCCAAGCGATCCGAATGCGTGCGAAAACGACCGCATCACGCGGCAGTTCGTCGCTGATCGCGTACGCGCTAAACTGAGTAGATAGAGGGACTGAATTATGGAACCTATGCGTCAGGAGACGAAGACGGCGATTCTGAATGCCAATCCCCAGGCGGAACCCGAGATCGACGAATATGAGCGCTTGTTGGCGGAACGCTTCACCATCGATCCGGATGCCCCCGCGACGCAACCCCTGGAAGCCACTGCGCGCGTGCATCAGAGCCGCGAGCAACGGTTGCAGGAGTTGCACCGCAAGCTTTTTGCCGTCGTCCACCACCGCTGATCCTTCGCCGCTCACGGCGCCAGGCTCACTGTACCGTGATCCCCCGCGCCTCCAGCAGATCCCCCGTCCGCAACAGCAGATTCATCAGGTTCCGCCGGTAGCCCACCGAATTCTGCACCACGCTCGACTCGGCCGTTGCCAGCGCCCCCTGCGCCTGCAGCACAAAGAAGATCGTGCTGTTGCCCAACTCGTATTTCTTCTGCTCCGCTTCCATGTACTTCCGGGAGAAATCCTGCGCGACCACCGACAGCTTCATGGCGTCTTTGCTGGATTCCACCTGGCTCACCGCCGTCAGCACGTCCAGCCGCACCTGCTGCCGCACCGTGCGCACGTTCAGCGTGTCGCGCTTTTTCGTCACCAGCGCGTCCGCCATGTCCGCCGACGCCCGGTGATTCTTGATCGGCAGCGTCAGCGTCAGCCCGAAGGAATACATCGGATAGCCGAAGCCGAACATCTGGCTCAAGGCATCGCCGAAACCGCCCGGGATCGGAGGTCCCGTGGGCACCACGCCGGTGCTGCCGCTTGGGAGGTTGCTAATCGAAGGATAGAAGTTCCCGCCCAGCCCCTGCGTCGAGTAACCGCCGGTCAATTCCAGATCCGGGAGGAGCTCGTTCTTAGCCAGCTTGATTCCCAGATCGTCCGTGTCCAGATTCTGCAGGGCCGACTTCAGGTCCGGCCGCGCGGCCAAACCTTTCCGCACTTCCTTCTCCGCGTCGATCGGCGGCGCGTCAGCTTCCGGTCCCACGGTTTCGGTCAGTACGATGGGCAGCGTGCGAATCTTCGCATCCAGATCCGCCCCCATCTGCCGGCGTAGCGCGTCCTCGGTTTGCTTCAGTGAATACTGGGCCTGCGAAACACCGATCTTCGATGTGGCGTATTGTTGCTCCGGATTGTAAATGTCCAGCGGCGAGAGCGCGCCCAACTCCAACTCCCGTTGCGCGCGCTTCAGGGCCTGGTCCGCCAGGTCGCGGGCGCTCTCGGCCACGCGCAGGTTTTCACGCGCCAGTACCGCATCCCAGTAGGCGTTCTCGGCGTTGCTGACCAGTTGTAACAGGCTGGTCTTCAGATCGTACTCCGTCTTCCGCAAGTTACTGCTGGCCACCAAGATGGGAACCCGGTTGATGTACGTGCCCCGATTCTTGATCAGCGGTTGCGATATGTTCAACTGCAAGCTGGAAGTAAGGGTAGGATTGTAATAATAAAATCCGCTGTTGGTGGCGAGCTTCGAAGCGGCGAACTGGACGTTGTATTGCAAGCCGGTCGGCAGGGTCTGCGCGTATTCGAATAAAGCGGGCTGCATGACCTCGACCAGCGTGCTGGCGCCGGCACCAGACGTAAGTTGATCGCCCGATGGCGTGCGCTGCTCCGTACTGCTGAAGCTGGCGGTGGCCAGCGGATCGAACGCAGCGAACGCCCGCGTAATGGCGTTCTGCGCCAGGTCCACGGTCAGCCGCTGGATCGCGATATCCGTATTGTTGGCCATCACCAGTTCCAGGTACGAGCGCAGCGACAACTCCAGCTTGCCGTCCACCACATAGTCGTCCAGCCGCGCCGGGGGCTCTAGCTCTACCTTCGTCACCGGACTCGCGAAGGTCTCACGGAAGTATGCCGGCTTGGGAAACGAGGCCAGCTGCCCGAACGCAGATCTGGTAATTAGCATGCTAAACAGCAGGGAAAACAGCAAGCTCGACCGAATGCTGCCGAGGAAAGTGCGAGAGCTCATGTGATATCTATGATTGGACGCCGCGGACGCCCATTTCGCTCAGTTTTTTGTGTAGCCAGGCGTATGCGTGCGCGGACCCGAACTTTTTTTCGCCCCGCATGTCGATTTCACGCGTCCCGGTTCGTTATAAGGTTGCAACAAGCAAAACCCAGAAGAGCAATCCAGGAGAAACAATGAAACGACACCTTCTTGTTATCGCAACCGTATTGTTGACCGCCGCCGCAGTGCGGGCCGCCGGTCCGAAATCCGAAGATCCCCCCGGCCCGGCGGCTTACGCCCGGCTCAAAACCCTGGTGGGCGAGTGGGAAGCCGACACCCAAATGGGCAAGGCCCACCTCAGTTACGAACTCATCGCCGGCGGAACGTCCCTCGTCGAAAAGGAATCCGCTGAAAAAATGCCGGCCATGCTGACCGTTTACTACCTGGACGGCGACCGCCTGCTGTTGACCCACTACTGCATGGCGGGAAACCAGCCCCGCATGCAGGCGCGCGCCTTCGACCCCGAAACCGGAGAAGTGGCTTTCGAGTTCCTGGATGCCACCAATCTGACGCCGGGCGGCGGGCATATGCACAATGCCACGATTCGCATCGCCGATCGCGATCACCTCAACACCCAATGGGAGTTCTACGAAAACGGCCAACGGAAG
>Ga0302326_10007400_pt1 | contig 24443 bp, 19 predicted proteins | sample Palsa_T0_3_FD_202264 | JGI IMG/M metagenome (GOLD analysis project Ga0302326, IMG submission 202264) | Peat permafrost microbial communities from Stordalen Mire near Abisko, Sweden - Palsa_T0_3 | ecosystem: Environmental > Terrestrial > Soil > Palsa > Peat permafrost | place: Sweden: Abisko... | reverse complement strand
CAAGGCCCCTGTCGATTCCGGAATCGATCGAACTGGCCAAGCGTTTTCTGGGGCTGCCTTATTTATGGGGAGGCAGTTCGAGCTTTGGATTCGACTGCTCGGGCTTCACGCAAATGCTGATGCGAGCGCGTGACGTCAACATACCCCGCGACGCCGACCAGCAAGCCGCGTGGACCGGCTTGGTCGCGGTGGAGCGGAGCGAGATTCAGCCGGGGGATCTGCTGTTCTTTGGTTCCTCTCCGCGCCAGATCACGCACACCGGAATGTACATTGGCGACGGCCAATTCATTCACGACAGCACCCACGGACATCCCGTGGTGCAGATCAGCCGCCTCGATGAAGAACCGTGGACCCACCTTCTAGTAGCCTGCCGCAGAGTGAAGTAACTTCCAGGTGTTTTGCATCTCGTGCTTTGCATCTGCGCGGCACCGTGAACTTCCGTGGGGATGCGATACACTTACCAGCCGGAAGACCCATGGCCCAAACCCTGGATGCGCAAGATCTGGACGCGCTGCTCGCCCGCCTCGAAGCCGCTAAAACTCATTACGGACGAAGCGCCGGCACCGAAACCAGACGCGTGCTCGATCAACTCTCGCGGCGCGATTTTAGTGGAGCCAAATCTCTGATCCGCTTTCACGAGACACTGCTGTTTCTGCGCGCTTTTCCGCAGTCGGCGTCGCTGGTGACTCGCATCGAAACACTTCTGAACAGTTTTGACAAGCGGGTTGATAACCTTCGCGGAGAAGGTGTGGACATGGACACGTTCGATGACTTTGACACGTCTGGCATCTCTGGGACGACGATGCAGGACACGCTGAGCTTCGAAGCTGCGCGCTGGCTGGTTCGCCGCTTCCCGCGCAAGGTCGAGATTGCATGGGAGGATTGGGAGGAAGAGCGGGCGATGGGCGCGACCTGGCCGCGGTTTGTTCCGCTGCTGGAAGAGGACGCCGACGTGGAAGCCAACATCCCGTGGCGGCGGTGGCTGGATACGGCGAGAGGCCGCGAGCGCGATTGCGAATGGCTGATCCGGCGATTCGAACAACTTCCCGCTGATGAGCGTACGCGCGGCGAGCTCTACGACTCGTTGCGGGTCCCGTTGCGCTGGCAGCTCAAGAATTTGAAGTTCTCGCGCACGCGCAACTGGACGCGCCCGCGCCAGTTTTACTGTCACACCGAACCGCTGCTCGTGCGCAGCCAGGTCTCGCTGGCCGACGAACTCGCGCGGCCTCTTCCCCGGCTGGCAAAACTCTCGCTGCGCGAAGGCGAGGAGGTGATGCACATGATCCGGGAAGTGATGGTGGTTCGCTATCGCGAGCTCTACGGCACCACGCTGGGCGATCCGCGGTCGGTGGTGCGAGCCGAGGTGGGCAGGGGAGTGGTGATGTATTTCTGGAACCTGCCGGCGGCGCGCCGTCTGCCGCTGCGCGCCTATGTGGCGGGATTCACGCTGAAGAACGGTGTTCCCATTAACTACATCGAAGCCATCGGGCTGTGCGAATGGATCGAGGTGGGCTTCAATACTTTCTACACGTATCGTGGGGGCGAGACGGCGTGGATTTATGCGCAGGCGCTGCGCTGCCTGCACGCGTTTACCGGGGCGACAACGATTTCCGTCTATCCCTATCAGATTGGGCAGAACAACGACGAAGCTCTGGATTCCGGGGCTTTCTGGTTTTATCGCAAATTGGGGTTCCGCTCGAGCCGCGAAGATCTGGAGCAACTGGCCCGGCTGAAAGAGCGGAAGATCGCAATCAATCCGCAGTACCGCACTCCGAAGAGGACGCTAAAGCGGCTGGCGGAGGAGCATGTGTTCTATGAGTTGGCCGGCAACGGAGCTCTCGGGAACAAACGCGGCGCTTGGGACAATTTCTCAACGCGCAATATTGGCTTGCGGGTGAACCGGCGAATGGCGCGGGAATTCGGCGGCGAAAGCGAACGGATTCGCCGCGCGTCGGTCGCCAAGGTAAGCGGCGCATTGGGCGTGATCGTGTCGCGATGGAGTTCGGCGGAGCGGCAGTGTTTTGAAAACTGGTCGCTGGTGCTGGCGCCGATGCCGGGTTTGGAGCGGTGGTCGCCGAAGGAAAAGGAAGACGTGGTCAGGATCATTCGCGAGCAGGCGGGGGCGAACGAGATGCGCTACCTGCGGCTCACGCAGCGGCATGTGCGGTTGCGCGAGGAGCTGCTCCGGCTGGGGTCGCAACGATAAACACGGGGCGAAGTGAGCCCGGGCGGTGGATTTTGGGAAGCAGTCATGTACTCGATCCTTCTCTACGACGGCGTTTGCGGGCTGTGCAACCGGCTGGTGCAGTTTGTGCTGCGGCGGGATCGGGATGGTTGGTTTCGATTTGCATCGCTGCAGGGTGCGCTGGCGGGTCGGATTCTGGCGCGGCATGGGGCGGAAGCGAGGGATCTGGATACGGTTTATGTCGTGGTTGATTATGAGCAGGCTGATGAGCGGGTGCTGAGCCGGTCGGATGCTCTGATTTTTATTCTTCGGCAGTTGGGGGCAGCCGGACTGCACCGGGCCCGTCCGGGTCTGAGACCCGGACCCACACAACCAACACCAACACCTGGAACTTCTCTCTGGCGACTGGCGGGGGCTGCGCTGGAGCTCGTTCCCCGGCGGCTGCGCGACTGGGGGTACGGGGTGGTGGCGCGCCGGCGATATCAGATTTTCGGGCGCTACGATGCGTGCCCGTTGCCTACGGAGGAAACGCGTTCACGCTTCCTTGATTTCTGAGCGAGGATCTGTAGGCGGGACTTGTAGGCGAGCATGGGACGAACCGCGTCAACCAGCGGTTGCGGGATAACTGGACTAGTATTGGTAGCGGCAGTATTGGTTGGGGCGGCGAGAAGCGTGCGTCATCTGAGAAGATTCCAGTCCGGGGGGGAGCAACGCGAAATGAAAAACAAAAAAGTGGCCCATACCTATCGGATTGACGGCGGCAAGAAGTTTCGGCTGGCGGACTTTGATCCGGCGGATACGGGCCATTGGCGGTCGAAAGAGAACGCGGCCGAAGCCTTGCAGGAGGGGATTGTCCGGACGGCGGAACTGCAGGACAAGCTCTATGCCCAGAACAGCTGGGCGTTGCTGTTGATCTTTCAAGCCATGGACGCGGCGGGGAAGGACGGCATTATCAAGCATGTGATGTCGGGAATCAATCCGCAGGGCTGCCAGGTATATTCGTTCAAAACGCCGTCGGAACTGGAGCTGCAGCATGATTTTCTTTGGCGGACGACGCGCGATTTGCCGGAGCGCGGCAAGATAGGCATCTTCAACCGGTCGTATTATGAAGAGGTGCTGGTGGTGCGGGTGCACCCGGAAATTCTGAAGAGCCAGAAGACGCCGGCGGCGCTGGTGGGCAAGAAGATTTGGGATGAGCGGTTTGAAGATATCCGTAGCTTTGAGCGCCACATGGCGCGGAGCGGGACGGTCATTCGTAAGTTCTTTCTGCATGTTTCGAAGAAGGAGCAGAAGCGGCGATTTTTGGCGCGCCTGGACGAGCCGGAGAAGAACTGGAAGTTTTCGGCGGCCGATATTCACGAGCGCAAATACTGGGACGATTACCAAAAGGCGTACGAGGAGATGATCGGCAACACGGCCACCAAGCATGCTCCCTGGTACGTGGTGCCGGCGGACAATAAATGGTTTACGCGGCTGGTGGTGTCAACCGTCTTGATTGACACGCTGGAGTCGCTGGGGCTGGAGTATCCGAAGGTGGATGAGGCGAAGAAGAAAGAGCTGGAAGCGGCGAAGAAGCTTCTCATCGCGAAGAAGTGACCGCGGCCGGGTCGTGTGACCGAAAGTCACGGGGCGACAGCAGGGGTGCTCGGCCCTTTGCAGCCACCCTTTCCAGGATTACTATAGCGGATCGTCCACTTTTTCCCCGGAGACCACCATTGCCATGGGCCTCATCAGCTTTCACCGGAACGCTTCCTCCTCTTCTTCTCTCATCGCACGGCTGATTTTTGCAGTCACACTGTCGGTCTGGTTTGCGATTTCCGCAGGCGCGCAAGCCAAGCCAGAGCGGCAATCGAAAGCGGTGCAACCGCCGGCCACCACGCAGACGGCGCAGCCGGCTGCGGCTGCGAACGATGCCGCTGCGGGCGAGTCGTCGAAGCCGGAAGAAAAAGTCTTCAAGGGAATGAAGTACCGGCTGATCGGACCGTTCCGCGGCGGGCGGTCGCTGACGGCTGCGGGAATTCCTGGCGATCTGACGACTTACTATTTCGGCGCGACCGGCGGCGGGGTATGGAAGTCGACTGACGGTGCGCTGACCTGGTCACCGGTGTTTGACAAGGAAGGAACATCATCGATTGGCAGCATCGCGGTGGCAAATTCCAATCACAACGTTGTGTATGTAGGCACGGGTGAAGCCTGCATTCGCGGCGACATCTCGCATGGCGATGGAGTTTACAAGTCGCTGGATGGGGGCAAGACGTGGAAGAACACTGGATTGCGCGATTCGCGGGCTATCGGCAAAGTGATCGTGAACCCGACGAATCCTGACAGCGCGTTCGTCGCGGCGCTGGGCCATCCTTACGGGCCGAACACGGAGCGCGGAATTTTCCGCACCGTCGACGGCGGCAAAACCTGGGAGAAAGTTCTATACAAAGACGAAAACACAGGCGGGATTGACGTAGCTTTCGATCCACATAATCCCAATATTCTGTTCGCGGCGCTATGGCAGGCGCGCCGGACGTCGTGGAGCATGAAGAGCGGCGGACCCGGCAGCGGCCTCTACCGTTCGACCGACGGTGGTACGACCTGGAAACACCTTGAAGAGCACGGGCTACCCACGGGGCCATATGGAAGAATTGGCGTGGCCGTGGCCGCGAATTCCGACCGCGTATATGCGTTGATCGAAGCCCACAATCCGGATGGCGGACTCTATCGCTCGGACGATGGCGGCGAGTCGTGGCAACTGGTGAATCCGGACCACAGTCTGTGGCAGCGCCCTTGGTATTACATGCACGTGATCGCGGACCCGCGCGACGAGAACGTGCTCTACATCATGAATGTGGACTCTTACAAGTCGACCGACGGCGGACATTTATTCAACAAATTTCGAGTGCCCCACGGCGACAACCACGGGTTGTGGATCGATCCGCAGAATACGCGGCGCATGATCGCATCGAACGACGGCGGAGTTACCGTGACGCTCGACGGCGGCAAGAACTGGACGCGCGAAGACAACCAGCCCACGGCGCAGTTCTACCACGTCACCACGGATACGGCGACGCCGTATCGGGTTTACGGAGCGCAGCAGGACAGCGGAACGGTTGCGATCGTCAGCCGCAGCGATGATGGATCGATCGACAAAAGCGACTGGTACGACGTGGGCGGCGGCGAGGCCGGCTACATTGCGCCCGATCCGCGCGACCCGGATATTGTTTACGCGGCAGACTACCAAGGGAACATCACGCGCTATGACCGGCACATCGGGCAGGTGAAGGCCATTACCGAGCAGCCGGAACTTTCCGATGCGCATGGGGCCGCGAACCTGGAGCATCGCTTTCAGTGGACCGCGCCGGTCATGCTTTCTCCGCATGATCCGAACGCGCTGTATCACGCCGGAGAGCGGCTGTTTAAGACGACGGACGGGGGCGTGCACTGGCAGGCCATCAGTCCTGACCTGACGCGTAATGACAAGGAGAAGCAGAAAGTTTCTGGCGGCGACATAACGATCGACGACTCGGGCACGGAGTACTACGACACGATTTTTGCGCTGGCGGAGTCGCCGCTGAACAAAGGAACTCTCTGGGCGGGAACCGACGATGGCCTGGTTCAGCTGACGCAGGACGAAGGCAAAACCTGGACTAACGTCACGCCGAAGGATATGCCGGACTGGAGCCGCATCAGCCAGGTTGATCCGTCGACGTTCGATGCCGGGAGCGCCTACGTAGCCGTGGATCGCCACCAGTTCGACGACTTGCGTCCGTATATCTATAAGACGGGCGACTACGGCAAGACGTGGACGAAGCTGGGGCAGGGCATTCCGGATACGGCGTTCGTGCGGGTGGTGCGCGAAGATCCGAAGAAACGCGGGCTGCTGTATGCGGGAACGGAGACCGGAGTTTACGTTTCGTTCAACGATGGCGCGAGCTGGCGGCCGCTGCAGTTGAATCTGCCGACCACGCCGGTGCATGACCTGGTCATCAAGAACAACGATCTGGTGGTCGCGACCCACGGGCGCGCATTCTGGATTCTGGACGATGTTTCTCCGCTGCGGCAATACAGCGATGAGGTCGCGCAGAAAGACTTTTTCTTGTACGCGCCGGCGACGGCTTACCGGATTCAGGCGGGAGCCGGCGGGGAACAGCATCCCTCGAAGCGGACGGGGCAGAACCCTCCGGGCGGCGCGGTGATCTATTACTTCCTGAAAGATGCGCCGAAGCCGGAAACAGAAGCCAAAATCGAGATTCTAGACACTCCAGGAAAGGTCCTTCGCACCTACTCGAGCGCGGAGTTCGAGACTCCCGAAGAACCACGCGATCCAGACGACAAGAAACCTGAGAAGCAGCTCAAGCCGGAAGCGGGCTTGAATCGTTTCGTGTGGGACCTGCACTATGAAGAGGCGCATCACGTGCCGGGCTACTATCTGTGGGAATACGGCGCTGGAGCGCGGGGGCCGGTGGCGGTGCCGGGTCACTACCAGGTTCGACTGACGGTGGGCGGCCAGAGCCAGACGGCGTCGTTTGATTTGAAACTGGATCCGCGAGTGCAGGTGAGCCAGGCCGACCTGGAGGCTCAATTGAGTCTGCTGCTGCAGACGCGCGACGAGTTGAGCCGGGTTTACGATGCGGTGAATCAGATCCAGGACGTGCGCTCACAGTTGTCCGGACTGAAGCGGCGGCTGCCGGAAAACGCCAGCACGAAAACGATTGTGAACGCGGCGGACGATCTGGAGAAAAAGCTGGTCGCGGTGCGCGAGGATCTGATCAACCTGACCATCAGCGCCAATGAAGATTCGCTGGCGTATCCTCCACAGCTCGATGCGAAGCTGGCGTACCTGGCGATGGACGCGGGCACCGCCGACTCGGCTCCAACCGAGGCCGAGCAGAAGGAATTCGAGAAGCTGAAGCGGCAGAGCGGAGAACTGATCGGACGTTGGGAAGACCTGCAGCGCCGCGACCTGGCTGCGTTTCAGAAGCTGACGGCCGAAGGCAGCCTGTCAACGGTTGTGGTGCCACCGCCGGGACGGGCGACGGATGAAGAGGTTCCGGCGCACTAAGCCGGCTCGGCGAGCCCTGGCTTAGCTAACCCTTCGTTCCTACGGGGCCTTCGCGCGGGAGCGACGGGTCTTTCATTCTGCACGCCCCGCACACTCCGCCTATTACTTCCGTGCCACTTGCATGGCACCGTTGTGCCTTGTTCAGATTCACGCGCGTTGGTATTGTGCCGATAGAGATTCTAGTTTCCTCCCCTTGGGTTCCGTGAGTAGGTCCCGATTGGGGGAGGGTAGTTTATGCGAAAGATGCACCTGCTCTACGCGGCAATTGGCTTCGCGGTGGCCCGCTGGATTTTCAAGCGGCAAGCGGTGGTCGATCCAGTCACACGGTTCCGGTCGCAGGGTCTGCTGTAGAACGGTTTTTCCGGGCTTGGGCGCGCGCCCCGTTGCGCCTCCATTTCGTCAGCGCGCGCCCATTGCTTCCCGCCTCTCTGAAGTAACTGTTACCAAGGTTTGCCCCGATCTTCCCTGTCGTATTGGTCTCTCCATACAATGAGCTCAGGGTCCATCCTCTGCGAGGGGGATTGCTCTTGAGCTGCCATGTTGTGCCTTCCAAAAATGCGATCAAGGTTCGTGCTGCCGCTTCTGCTGGCGGCGCTGCTGCTGCCGGTTGGGCTGGTGGGGCAGCAAAGTTCAGCTGCGGGAAGCAACAACGAGCCGGTAAGCGATCTGACCGGATATTCGAACGACACGCCACTGGGCGACGTAGCTCGGAACCTGCGCAAGAAGGCGCCGCCGACGTCGCCGGGGGTGATTGACGACGACAACCTTTCGCAGGTCATGTCGCAGGCCGAGCGCCGGCACGATTCCGGTTCGGCGCTGAAATTCATGATGGCTGGAGAAGCCAAAGACTTTCGGGTCAGCGCGCCGGACGTGACTTGCAGCCTGGCGTTTACGGCAGGAGTGAAGTCGCTGCTGTCGAATCAGTATGGTCAGATGGTGCTTCCGGCGGGAGAAGTGCTCAAGCTCGAAGGGCCGGCCACGATCGAAGGCGACGCGTTGCTGGTTTCGGTTCACAACCGAACCGACTGGCACGTCAGCGAAGTCACCGTCGCCCTAACGGTGGTGAAGAGAAGCGCAAGCCGCGAGGCGACGATGTCGATGGGTGGAATGGAAAACGAAGTTCGCCCGGAAAAGGATCGCGATGTGATTGTGATTTACAAAATGCGCGCGGCGGCGCCGCCTGAGGTCACGACGGTGTTCAGTGCCCCGCTGAATCTGGAACTCGGGGCCGACGAAGAGTGGCACTGGGCCATGGTGCAGGCGAGGGGTTATCCACCAGAAAATTACGCCGGCAGCGCGCCGACGACGCAAGCCGGAACACTGGCGCCGCCCGAGCAGAAGTTTTCTGCGCCCCTGTCGCACGAGAGGGCGTCAACCGCTTCGCTGCCGCAGAGGCCGCAGTAAGGCACGAGCCGCAGCAGACTCCCACCTTTTTTTGCTTCGTATACCTCTCACTTCACAAATTTTCCATTCTGCCACTTCATACTCGATGCGAAAAGGCTTCTGCGCCTTGCGGTCCTGCCAGCCCTCCCGAGCCATCAGACGGCTGGCTTGCGCGAAACGCTCGGAGGGGAGGGGGGTGGGAGTCGGCCCGATCAACTCGTGCACGTGGATCTGTTGCCGTACCTGGGCACGGGCAAGCTCGACTTGCGCCGCCTGAAAGAAATCGCGCTGCAGGCCTCGGCGTGAGCTGGGCCATTTCAGTCTTGGCAACGTGACCAGCATGCTAGACTAACCGTAAATTCCTGCGACGAAGGGTACTCATGAAATTCGGCGTCATCATCTTTCCGGGTTCCAACTGCGATCACGATGCCTACTGGACGATTCAACACGTTGCGAAAAAGACGGCGACATTTCTGTGGCATGAATCGCACGACCTGGAAAACTGTGACGCCGTGATTGTGCCCGGGGGATTCGCTTACGGCGACTACCTGCGAACCGGCGCGATCGCGAAGTTTTCGCCCGTAATGGAGTCGGTACGCAAGTTCGCCGACGGCGGCGGGCTGGTGCTGGGTATCTGCAACGGCTTTCAGATCCTCTGTGAATCAGGACTGTTGCCCGGCGCTTTGATGCGCAACCTAGGCCTCAAGTACATTTGCAAGCCGGTGCAGGTACGGGTGGAAAATGTGGCCACGCCTTTCACCAACGCGTGCGCGGCGGGGGAAGTGTTGACCATCCCGATCGGCCACATGGAAGGGAACTACTTCTGCGATCCCGCAACGCTCCAGGAATTGCAGTTGGACAATCGGGTTGTCTTCCGCTACTGCGCACCCGGCGGCGAAATCAATGCGGCGGCGAATCCGAATGGCTCTCTGGACAATATCGCGGGCATTTGCAGCCCCGGGCGCAACGTGGTTGGCATGATGCCGCACCCCGAGCGCGCCGCTGAGCCGGAACTGGGCTGTTCCGACGGAATGAGAATCTTCGAGTCGATGGTGGGCGCCTTGGCGCCACGGTAGTTCGCCCAGGCGGCGGACACATTTCTCCGCACCAGCCAGCTTGAATCCTTAATCGAAGATTTTTCTTGGTTATCAACAGGCTTTAGGTATATGGTCGTTTCGACTTCCCCTGTAGGACGGGCCCCCAAAACCTAATTTGCCGTTTAGCACACGCGGGGAGGCGTGTCTCCAATGACACCGAAGCAGATTCTAGATTCTTTTTCTGAAACGTTAATGCGGGATGAGCGGATTCTCAGTACGCCGGAACGCGCGCTGGTGGCCACTCTGCTGCAGCATGCCAAGGCGGCCAGCAGCGAGAACCAGGAGACGCAGGCGGCGGTGAGGGCGGTCATTGCGTCTGCGGTTGGCGAGACCGTGGCGCAACGAGCGTTCGCCGTCCTGGGCGGAAGCATTGTGGAACGCATCCTGGAGGGCAGCGCGCTGCCGCAAAGTGACTCCGTCAGTGCGCGGACCAGGGACGCTTATGCCGAACCGCATCCCCCCTTTGTCCCGCAGCCCCCTGGGGAGTTGCAGCAAACCATGGACCCACGTCCTCCCCTGGCTCCTCAACCCCCTAACATCCCGCTGCGGATGATGGGAGAGCCGGATCCGCCGGGAGTTCGTAAACCCACGCCGGCGCCAACGCCGTCAATTCCGAAAGAGCCGGATCCCCCTGGCAAGCACAAGCCCTTGCGCTCGCCGATGCCGCCATCGCCGGAGCCGGATCCCCCAGGCGTTCGTAAACCCGTACCGGTTCCGTCGCCCGGAATCCCGAGGGAACCCGATCCGCCGAGTCACGGGGTTCGCACAGCTGTAGTTTCCGAAGCGCGGGTTGCCGTGGCAGAACGGCCTGCGGTGCTGCCCGCCAAGTGTGTGGTGCTGGACGAGTTCCTCGCTCCCTCGGAACTTTCCAGTCTCACGCGTTTCGTGCTGGAGCAGGAAGCCGCTTTCAGCATGAGCGAAGTGGTTTCTCCGCATGCAGAGGCGGATGGCGGCGTAGTGAACTACGACCACCGTCGGTCCCGCGTTCTGATGGACCTGGCGCAATACGAAGACATGATGCTGCAGCGCATCAAGTCGGTATTGCCTCAGGTTCTGGACCAGCTTGGGATGGAGGAATTTTCCATCACTGAGGTGGAAGCGCAGGTCACCGCCAGCAACGACGGGGACTTCTTCCATTTCCACAGCGATAACGGCAGCGAGCGCGTGGCTTCGCGCCACCTGACGTTTGTCTATTTCTTTCACCGCGAGCCGCGGCAGTTTGAGGGCGGCGAGCTGCGGATTCACGACGCGCGCCTGCAGGATGGCGTCTACGTCAGTGAAGACCGTTACCAGGCGATCGTGCCGCAACAGAACCAGATCGTCTTCTTCCCGTGCGAAATGTTGCACGAGATCACGCCGGTGAAGTGCGACTCGCAGCTCTTCGCCGACAGCCGCTTTACCCTGAACGGATGGCTGCGTAATTGAACGGCACAGCGAAGAACAGCACGGCGAACAATACGGCGTGGCAGGAGTGGATGACGGCCCTGATGGCGGGGCGGTCGCATGCCACGTCCGATGCCACGGACACACGGGAAGGAGCGTCGCGGCACACCTATGCCGCGACGCTTCCGGCCGATCGATTTTATTGTCTGTTGGATGAACTGCCGGCGCATTTGATCCCGCGGCGCGCTTTTAAGAAAGTGCTTCAAAGCGACCGGCGGGAAACTCTGTTCCTGAACCCCGAGTGCATCGTATGCGTGGGGGAGGAGCTGCCCGAAGAACTGGCAGCGCGAAGAGAACAATTATCTGCCTTTGCTCTGCAAGGAGCCGTGGCATGGGTGCGGAGCCGGACGACAGGAAACCTGCTTCCGTTTTGGCTCGGGCCGCAGTTGGAGCGAGTGCTGCGAGGTCTGCGTCCCAATGAGCCGGTGCCTTCGTCCGTGGCAAGGAGCGTTCGCCATGGGTTAGCGGCGGCAGGCATTCTGATTCCTGATGATCGGCAAGGTCAGACCCAGCAGCGGCGGCAACGCGAGGAGATGATCAGCAAAGCAGCGCTCTCGTTTCGCGAGAAGGGCTATGCGCCACTTGGCGACCTGATCCATCCTTTTCACATTGCCGCTTTGCGCCGTTACTATCGCTACCTGATCCGTACCGGAGCGATCACGCTGGGCGATGGTCAAAGCCCACTTCGCTATCGGGCGCACAACGAGCCGGTGGCGCGGTTCTTCCACCAGGACATCGCCTCCACGCTGAGCGCGGTGGCCGGCGAGCCGATCAAGCCGTCCTATGTTTATATGGCCTCGTATCTGGGCGGAGCCGAACTCAAGAAGCATACCGATCGGGCACAATGCGAGTTCAGCATGACTCTGTGCGTCGATTTTTCTCCCGAGCCTGCACTCGAAACTCCATGGCCGATCCGGCTGGATACTTCGGCGGGCACGGTCGCGGTGTATCAGGCTCTGGGCGATGGTCTGGCCTATCGCGGCACTCGAGTGCCGCATTATCGCAATGTTCTGGGCGCGGGGCGGACTTCGACTTCAATCTTCTTTCACTATGTTGCGGCAGATTTTTCCGGGCCGCTGGATTGACCATCGCTGGATTAGAGGATCTTCGCGTCAAGAAGGTGTTCGCATCGAACTTGATGAGCGTCGGCTGGCTTTAGTGCAGGCCGGAGACAAGATATAGAACGGACAAATTCTCGTTGTAGCTGTAAGCGAAGCGGGTTCCATCGCGGCTCACCACGACCGGAGTGACAATCACCACGCCCGCCGGAGCTCCGGGCCGCAGTTCCTGAGTCACAGTCTGTTTTCCCGTAGAGATATCAACCTTGTAGATTTTGCTGGGAAGTTCGCCGGTGCGATAGCCGTAAAGCTCGGACCCATCTTGCGACCACTGAACGGGATGGAAGCTGGCTTCCATTCCAGGGAGTGGGCGCGGCGCGCCGCCGGCGACGGGGTAGAGGGCCAAGGCGGAATCCTGTCCGATGCCCACCACGAATCGGCTGTCGGGTGACGAGGGACCGCACACGATTCCTTCCGGCGTAACGGCCTTGGGGCTTCCCCCAGCCAGGTCCAACATATAGCACCGGTTGGTGTGGCCCAGCTCATTGCCGTTGGTGATGAGCCTTTGGCCGTCTGAGAGGAAGCGGGCCCATCCGTTTTGAATGTGCTCGAGCCCGCTGATGTTGACGGTACGAGGCTGGCCCGGTCCGGTCGGCAGCAGCGTCATCTGATCCGGATTACCTGCAGAGACCGAGGTCGCCCACTTGCCGTCGGGAGAAAGTCCGCCCGCTCCGCCATCGCCCAAACGAGTCGGCAGGGTGCCGTCGATCTTACGCAGCATTACCTCGTAGCCTGGTCCGGCGGCTTCACTTGAATCCTCAAACAGCACGGACTGGCCGTCGGGGGTAATATCCTTGGCGACACTCCAGTCATGCCAGGAGAGTTCCTTATCCTGCGTACTGCCCAGAGTGCTGTAGGCCATTGCCAGGCGCTTGGAGTTCAAGGAAATCAGGACGCGGCCGTCGGAGGCTATGTCCTGCAGGATGATTCCCATAGGCAGGTCGAGCAGGGTCCGGATTTTCCGGGACAGGGTCACTGCCATGAGATTCAGGTTGGTGCCTTTCTCAATCGCAGTAAACCAGATTTCCTTGCCGTCAGGTCGCCAGGCAATGCCTTGCTCGGATTCCCACTCTCTGGTGAGGGTCTTGACGTGGCCCGCGAGATCGACCACGCGGACGGCTCCGCGGTTATCCCAGAGCTTCGGGTGATCCATGAAAGCGATCTGGTCGCCCGAGGGAGAGAAACGAATGTTGCTGATCCAGCCGCCGCTCTGGTAGAGCACGTTGCCGATGGGATATTCCAGGCGGCTGGGGCCTTCGACGTAATGGACGACGGCTAAGCCGCGCTGCGCGTCCCAGTCCGCCCAGCGTACGTCGCCCAGCAACTCTTTAGGAGAGCCTCCGGCCAGAGGCGCCCGCGCCAGCATGCCATCGACGGTTTCAAGTTGACCGTTGTGCGTGCCGTGCAGAACGACGGCGAGTTCGTTGCCGGGGGAAATGGCGAGCAAGCTGGCATCACTCAAAGCCAGCGGCTGAGTCAGAAGGGAATCGCCGACGGTCGTAAAAAGCTGTACCGGATTGCCGTTCCACGCGGCGCTATAGACGATGGACTTGCCGTCCCGCGCGAAACGCGCGGAATATACCGTGCCCGCTTCGGAGGTCAGGCGCTGGTAGGTGGGCGGCGCGGTGGGCGTGCGCAGCAACAGGACGGCCGCCAGAAGCACGGTCGCCGCCGCCAGTACCACGGCCAGCGTCCAGGGCAGAGCCGGCGTGGTTCGCGGGACGGGCTCGGGCGCGGGAACGACCCTTGCTACAACGTTAGATCCAGAAAGAGTCTGCAACGCGAAAACCAGATCCTTGGCGGACTGAAAACGATTCTCCGGTTCCTTTTCCAGGCAATGCTTCACGATGTCGCGATAGCCCGGCGGGATGGCTGCTTCTTCCAGACCGGCCTCGGGCGGTTCTTCGCGCAAGACGGCCGTCATGGTGTCGACTTCGGTTTCGCCCCGAAAGGCGCGGCATCCCGCCATCAACTCGTAGAGAATGGCTCCAAAGCTGAAGATGTCGCTGCGGTGGTCGACCGGCTTGCCGCGCAGTTGCTCGGGAGACATATAGGCAACGGTGCCGACCATGGCTCCGTGCTTGGTCACCGTGGTCATGCTCTCGAAGGCGCGATCGTCTGCGGACGGAGCCAACAACTTGGCCACACCGAAGTCCAGAATCTTGATGCGCCGGTCGTTGGTCAGAAACAGATTTTCCGGCTTGAGATCGCGATGCACGATGAGGCGGTCATGCGCGGCGGTCAGGCCCTGCGCAATCTGCAGGGCGAAATCCGCGGCCTCCCGCACCGGGATGGGCCCCTCGAACAAACGCTGGCGCAGGTTCCTGCCCTCGAGCAGTTCCGAGACGATGTACGGCGTTGTGCCTTCGAATCCAACGTCGTAGATGGCTAGAATGTTGGGATGGTTGAGCGCGGCCGCCGCCCGCGCCTCCTGTTCAAAGCGGCGCAGGTGGTCTGGGTTATCGCTGGAAGCCGGCCGGATCAGTTTGAGGGCGACATCGCGCCCCAGCCTTTCGTCGCGCGCGCGAAAAACTTCCCCCATTCCGCCGGCGCCGATCTTTTCGAGAACCCTGTAATGCCCCACGAGCTGGCCAGTCATAAGTGAGCACGCGCGTTGCATGGCATGTTAGGGGCGAAGGCGCACGGAGTCAAGACGCAGAAGGGGCTCCAGCTACCGAAATCGGTGCATCAGGAGCAGCAATCTGCGGTGCAAACCGGGCCTGTGTCCATGCTATAATTCCTGTTCGCCTGCATACGGACCGAGGCAGTCGTTATTGAGGCAATCGTTGTTGAGGCAATTCGTGATCTCCTCTGAAGGCGAATCCTGCGCCATCCATAGCTCTTTAACGAAAGACTTTTAACACGAGGTCGAACCATGTCCGGCCACTCAAAATGGGCCACAATCAAGCACAAGAAGGGCGCGCTCGACGCCAAGCGCGGCAAGATTTTCACCCGTCTGATCAAGGAAATCAGCATTGCCGCGAAGAACGGCGGCGGCGATCCTGACTCCAACCCGCGCCTGCGCGGAGCCATTCTCGCCGCCAAGAGCGAGAACATGCCCCAGGACAACATCAAACGGGCCATCCAGCGCGGCACCGGCGAGCTGCCCGGCGCCACCTACGAAGAGTTCTCGCTCGAGGGCTACGGACCGGGCGGAGCGGCCGTGCTGCTCGACATCAACACCGACAACCGCAACCGCACCGTCAGTGAAATCCGCCACGCCTTCGGCAAGAACGGCGGCAATATGGCGGCGGCTGGCGCGGTCGCCTATTTGTTTCACAAAAAGGGCGACATCCTCATTGCGAAGAGTGCTGCGAAAGAAGACGACCTGATGAACATCGTCCTCGAACACGGTGGTGAGGACCTGAATGACGACGGCGAGAACTGGGAAATTCTGACCGAAACTTCGACCTATGAAGCGGTTCTTGAAGCGGTGAAGAAGGCCGGCATTGAGCCCATATCGGCGAGCGTGGCCATGATTCCGCAGAATTACATCAAGCTGGAAGGTTCGGCCGCCAACACCATGATCCGCCTGATGGAGGCGCTCGAAGAACACGACGACGTGCAGAACGTGCACTCCAACTTCGACATTGATCAGAAAACGCTGGAAGAAGTTGCGGGATAGGGTTGTAAAAGCAGATAAATGAGTAAGGAAGAGCCGCCCGCATAAAGGGCGGCTTTTGTTTGTGGCTGAATCAATTTTCGCGCCAAGGCATTCGGGGGACCGAAGTTTTCAACATGTTCGTGCAAAACGCTGTGGAAAAGGGCTCGAGTACCTTCGTAAGTGATTCACCCATGAGGTGCTTCAACACTTTGCACTAGAGCGAGGGCTGGCACTTTCGTGGTATGACTCGCGGGCAAGTATTCCTGAAGGCAAGACTTTGAAAGCTCGACTCGACAAGATTCTTGTGGACCGTGGTCTGGCTGCCTCGCGCGAGCGGGCGCAGGCGCTGATTCTCGCGGGCAAAGTCCTGGTGGAAGAACAGAAGATCGAGAAAGCGGGCGCGCAGGTGGAAGCCGAGTGCGGAATCCGACTGCTCGGCGAAGATCTCAAGTATGTCAGCCGCGGCGGACTCAAGTTGGAGCGCGCCCTCGAACACTGGAACATCGCAGTGGCGGGCCTGATCTGTCTGGATGTGGGCGCTTCCACCGGAGGCTTTACCGATTGCCTGCTGCAGCGCGGCGCCGCCGGAGTGGTCGCGGTCGATACGGGTTACGGCCAGATGGACTTCCGGCTTCGCCAGGATGCGCGCGTACGGTTGCTGGAGAAGACGAACGCCCGTTACCTGACGCATGACGCCGTCGGCCGTGCCGTGGATCTCATCGTGATGGACGTTTCCTTCATCTCCGCGACCCTGGTGCTTCCAGCCGTGGTCGGCGCTGCCTTGCCGGAATCGCCGGAGGGGCGCAGGGGCCGACAAATCGTCGTGCTGGTGAAGCCGCAGTTCGAGGTGGGCAGGGAATTTATTGGCAAGGGAGGCATTGTGCGCGATGAAGCGGCACAGCTTGCTTCAGTGGAAAAAGTCAGAACGGTACTGCAAAACCTGGGCGCAGGGCACACTGATTCGATCGAATCGCCCATCCTCGGGGCTGAGGGCAATCGCGAGTTTCTGCTCTATGGGTTGTTCTAGTTCGCTGTGCGCCTCTGTGGTGAAGTCCGTGAATTTCTGTACAATCTCTCTTGCCTATGGTCAGTCCGCCAGCGTCCGCCGAGAAGACCGCCGCCATCATATCTCGGCCCGACCGTCCTGAAGTCGCGCAGATTCTTCCCGGGCTGTTCGCCTGGCTCGGTGCACACGGCTACCAAATCATCGTCGATCTGGAAACGGCGAAATACGCTGCGGGCCAGGAAGTAGTGCCGCGCGAACAAATGGCGTCGAAGGCGCTTGATCTGGTGGTTGTGCTGGGGGGCGATGGCACGCTGCTCTCGGCCGCGCGATTCACGGCCGCGGTGGATGTTCCACTGCTCGGCGTTAACCTGGGGTCGCTCGGATTTCTCACCGAAGTGCCGCTACCCTCGCTCTACTTGATGCTGGAGGCGATCGCGGAGGGACGCGCCGCGGTGGAACGGCGCTCGCTGATGCAGGTGCAGTTGTTGCGCGGAGACACGGTACGCGGCCGTTACCTGGTTTTTAATGACGCGGTGGTGAACAAGACCGCGCTCGCCCGCCTCAATACCTACGACCTCCACATTGACAAAGCATTTGTGGCCAGCTATCGCGCCGACGGCATGATCGTGGCGACGCCGACGGGCTCGACGGCGTACTCGCTCTCCGCCGGCGGACCGGTGCTGATGCCGACCGTGAGCGCATTGGTGGTTACGCCGGTTGCGCCGCATTCGCTGACGCATCGGGCGCTGGTCGTGCCGGATTCGGTGGAGATCGAAATCGTATTGCACAGCGAAGAGGAAGTCGCTTACCTGAGCCTGGACGGACAGCCCGGCCTTGATCTGCGCGACGGCGATCGCGTGCGCTGCAGCCGCTCTGAACATCACGTGAGCCTGTTCCGCAGCGGAACGGATTTCTTCCATTTGCTCCGCACCAAATTAAAATGGGGGGAGCGGCAGGTTTGAAGCACGGGCGGGAATACTCGCTATAGTTCCGCGCGCAGCAAGTCTGAAACCGTCTCGCGCCGCCGGATACCTTTCGCCGACTTGCCGGTTACCAGCACTTCGGCCGGCCGCGGCCGCGTGTTGTAGTTCGAGGCCAGCACCATGCCGTACGCGCCGGCATCCAGAATCGCGAGCCGGTCTCCTTCGGCGGCCGCGGGCAATTCGCGGTCGCGGGCGAAGAAATCTCCCGTTTCGCATACCGGGCCGACAATGTCGGTAGTTTCCAGCGTTGCCGCCGAATCCGCACGCCGCACGACCGGAATAATCTCGTGATAAGCGCCGTAAAGCGCGGGCCGGATCAGGTCGTTCATCGCTGCATCCACCACCAGAAAACGCTTGCCGTCATTTTCTTTGCGATAAATCACCGACGTGACCAACACGCCCGCCGGGCCCACGATCGAGCGTCCGGGCTCCAGCAGCAGGTGCACATCCAGACCGTGCAGAGGCGCAGCCAGCGCCCGCGCGTATGCCGCCGCACTGTCGGAAAACTCAAGCGTGTCCGGCTTGTCGTACGAGATGCCGAGCCCGCCGCCGGCGTCGATGAAGTCGATGCGGTGGCCATCCCGGCGCAGTTCACGCACCAGTTCCGCCACACGCGCCATGGCCTCACCAAACGGGGCAACGTCGGTGATCTGGGAGCCGATGTGAACACTCACCCCGCACACACAAAGATACTGTGCCCCAGTAGCCTTGGCGTAGAGAGCGCGCGCCTCGCGAATGGGCACGCCGAACTTGTGCTTGCGCAAGCCGGTTGAGATATAAGGATGCGTCTTTGCGGCGACATCGGGATTCACCCGCAGAGCGATCGGCGCCGTTTTGCGAGCGCGGTCGGCGCACTCTGCGAGCGCCGACAGTTCCGACTCGCTCTCCACGTTGAACAGCATGATGCCGGCTTTGACGGCCGCCGTCAGCTCTTCGCGGGTTTTCCCCACGCCGGAGAAAACGACTCGCTTCGCGGCCCTGCGGTCGGCGGCCAGCACGCGTTCGAGCTCTCCTGCTGAAACCACGTCGAACCCGCATCCCTTTCTAGCCAGCAGGCGGAGAATGCTCAGATTGGAATTCGCTTTTACGGAGTAGCAGATGGTGTGCGGCACGCCGCGAAATGCTGCATCGAACGCGTCATAGCGTTCACGGACCGTGGCCGCCGAGTACACATAGAGCGGCGTCCCGTACTCGCCGGCCAGCTTCTGCAGGGGTACGCCTTCGCAGAATAGTTCGAACTGGCCATCGGAGGCGCGCTGACTTGTCGCTCGCCGACTTGTCTTACGCTGATTTGTCCCACCTTGATTTGTCTCACAATAGACAAATCCGGGGCCACGCGCTGCCGGGCTCTGCCTTCGCGGAGTCATTTCTTTTTGTGGGGAGTGGGCACGCCGCCGTGCACGCGGATGGCGACGACCGTCTGGTCGTCAAAGGTTTCCACGCCGGCCGAGTGTTCCGCGGCTGCTTTGAAAAGAGAATCCACAACGCACTTCGCCGACTTGTCCGCGCATTCGGCAACAATCTTCTCGACTCGTCCGCGGCCGAACAGCTCTCCTTTACGGTTGCGCGCGTCGAGAATGCCGTCACTGAAGAACACGAACATGTCGCCGGGCTTCATGCGAAACTTGAATTCATCGTATTCGGCTTCGTCGAACAGGCCGAGCGGCAGTCCGGTCGCTTCGATGACTTCGTTCTTGCCGCCGTGCACAAAAATGGGGCGGGGAAGTCCGGAGTTCGCAACCGTCAGGGTGCGATGCTCATCGTCCCACACCGCATAGATAATGGAGACGAACTGCGCCTCGATGCGGCGTTCGGCCAGCGACAGGTTCACCGCGGAAAGCATTTCCGCCGATCCCGGCTCAATCGGAGCGTGCGAGCGAATGATTCCGCTCACCAGCGCGGCATAGATGGCCGCCGGTGCGCCTTTTCCGCTGACGTCGCCGATGGCAATCCCCAAACGCGACATCGAATAAGGAATGAAATCGTATAGGTCGCCGCCGATGGCTCGGGCGGGCACGAACTTTGCGGCCACATCCAGGTGGGCCAGCTTCGGACTGGTCTGGGGCAGAAGTCGCGTCTGTAATTCGCGCGCCAGCGCCAGGTCGCGCTCCAGGCGGCGCTCCTGCCGCTCGATCTCTTCATACAGGCGAGCGTTCTCGACCGCAATCGCAATTTGCGCAGCCAGCGTCGTCATGGTGCGTTGGTGATCTTCGGTAAAGAATCCGCGCCGCGTGTGCTCCAGGTCAAGCACGCCGATCACCTTGTCTTTGTAGATGAGCGGTACGGCCAGTTCCGAACGAGTTTCAGGATTAGCTTCGATATAACGGCAGTCTTTGCTGACGTCGGGGACGAGCACCGCCTGCTTGCTCTCGGCCGCGGCCCCCACCAGGCCGCGCCCCAGCGGGACGTCATGCTTCAGATGAATATTCTCGTGGAATCGCAGAGAGAAACGATGTTGCAGTTTCTCGCCGGCAGGATCCAGCAACAGAATGCTGAACATCTGGTAGTCGATCAGCCGCCGCACCAGTTCCGCGATGCGGCCCAGCAGTTCGTCCAGATTCAGAATCGACGTCAGTTCACGGGCGATTTCGTTGAGCAACAGCAAAATACGCGCCTGCTTGGTGGTGCGCGTGTAGAGCTGGGCATTTTCAATGCCCGCCGCCATGCGCGACGCCACCAGCGTCAGCACACTCACATGCTCTTCGGTGAAGTAACCAGGTTCGCGCGCTTCAATGTCAATGACTCCGATGACGCGATTCTTGGTAATCAGCGGGATTGCCAGTTCCGAGCGCACGTTGGGAACCGCTTCGATATAGCGCCGATCCTTGGTCACGTCGTCAATCAGAACCGCCTGGCGGGATTGAGCCGCCTGCCCGGTGACGCCCTCGCCGACCTTGATGCGGCTGCGTTCGGCAAATTCCGGAGGATATCCCACCTGAAAGCGGAAGCGAAGTTCCTGAGTTTTTTCGTTGAGCAGCAGGATCGCGAAAATTTCGTAATTAATGACTTTGCGGACGACCTCAGCGACCCGCCGCACGGTCGTATCCAGGTCGAGCGAAGTGGCCAAGACGTCGGCAACGTCGAGCAGCAGCGACTCGACCGGCAAGCGATCCGGTTTGGAGAGAACAGAACCCATTGTTGTTATGATAGCAGCCGCGCAATCGCGCGTTATTCTCGGGGTACCACGCAAATGTCGGCGAGGTTGCGGTACTTTTCGGCGTAATCCAATCCGTAGCCGACGACGAACTCATCGGGAATCTTGAATCCGACGTAGTCACCTTCCAGCGGAAGCTTGCGCCGCGAGGGCTTGTCGAGCAGCGACGCAACTTTCAGCGACCGGGGCTGGCGCGCCAGCAGCATTTTCTTTAAATAAGTCATGGTCAGGCCGGTATCCAGAATGTCTTCCACCAGGATGATGTTCTTGTCCTTGATGGTTTGATCCACATCTTTCAGCAACCGTACTTCGCCAGTTGAGTCCCATCCGCTTTTCAGTTCGTTGGCTGGGGTGGGCCGATTCCCGTAACTCGACACGCCGATGAAATCAAACGTAGAGTCGAGGTTCACTTGCCGCGTCAGATCGGCGAGAAAAATCGCCGCGCCCTTGAGCACGCCGACGAAGATGACGGACTGTCCGGCGAAGTCTTTTGTAATCTGCTGGCCGAGTTCGGCCACCCGCCTGGAAATGTCGTCCCGCGAAATCAGCACCTTGAGTTCTGACATGGCTTTTCAGTTTAAACTAGGTGGCGGATTAAGGAAAAGCACTCGGCACTCAGCACTCAGCACTCGGCATTCGGCCCTGACCCACTTCGAGAGGTTGCCGGTAATACCCATTGCTGGCTGAATGCTGAGTGCCTGGCGGGCAGCTAGGAGCTATATGAACTTGAAAGGTGTCAAACTCACGTGGCTGGGCCACTCGACATTCCGCATAGAGACTCCGGCGGGGAGGACCGTTATCATCGATCCCTGGATCATGGGCAATCCCATGTGCCCCGAAGCCGACAAGATAGTGAAGAAGGCGGACGTCCTGCTTTGCACCCACGGCCACGGCGATCATATCGGGGACGCGGTCGAAGTCGTCAAACAACATAACCCCGTCGTGGTGGGGATTTACGAGCTGTGCCTGTGGCTGGCGAAGAAGGGAGCAAAACAGATTTCTCCCATGAACAAAGGCGGTACGCAAACCGTCGGCGACATTAGAGTGACCATGGTGCACGCCGACCACTCCTGCGGCATCCAGGACGGCGACGAGATCGTCTACGGCGGTGAGGCCTGCGGTTACGTCGTGGAGTTCGAAAACGGCGTGAAGCTCTACCATGCGGGCGACACCAATGTGTTCGGCGACATGGCGATTATCCGTGAGCTATATGCGCCAGAGATCGTCATGCTGCCCGTGGGCGATCTCTTTACCATGGGACCGCGCGAAGCCGCTTATGCGGTCAATCTTCTGAAGCCGAAGACGGTAATCCCTATGCACTTCGGCACGTTCCCGGCGCTGACTGGAACTCCCGGCGCGTTGAGCAAACTTGTCCCCGGTGTTGAAGTTCTGGAGATGAAGCCGGGTGTGACGATTTGATAAAAAGCAGCGAACGGCGAAACGCCACCGTGTATTTCGAAAGGAAAAGCCTGTGACTGCGAGCAAGAAAAAAGATGACCGAGCCAGTTGGCGTCATTACAACTTCACCACCGCCGGGCCGGTGGATGACTATCTCTATTCCATGCTGCCTAAGCGGGATGAGGTGCTGGCCGAGATGGAAGACTATGCCACCGCGCACGATGTGCCGATCGTAGGCCCGGCTGTGGCGCGGGTTCTGCAGCAACTGGCCTTGATGATTCAGGCCCGCACGGTATTCGAACTGGGCTCGGCGATCGGTTATTCCACGATCTGGTGGGCGCGGGCGGTGGGCGAAAAAGGCCAAGCCGTCTATACCGATGGCGACGCGAAAAATGCCGAGCGCGCCCGCGGATACTTCAAGCGCGCGGGAGTCTCAAACCGCATCGTGCTGCATACCGGCGACGCGCTGGAATTCCTGTCCGAGCAAAAACAGGAATTCGACATTATCTTCAACGATGTTGACAAGGAAGACTACCCGCGCGTGCTGCGCCTGGTGGTGCCGCGCCTGCGCAAAGGCGGCCTTTTTATTACCGACAACGTGCTGTGGAGCGGCCGCGTCGCGGAAATAAATCCGGCCGATGCCCGCACCAAAGCGATTCTCGAATTCAACCGCAAGCTCTACGACACCAAGGAGTTCTACACCACTATTTTGCCCATCCGCGACGGTCTCGCGGTCGCCGTCAAGAAATAGCGTGGCCTGCCATTCCCCATGCAGGCCAGTCTTTTAACACACCCGTAACATTCTTTCACTATAGTTCCGCCTGTCGCATTGGGTTCAAAACTCCTGGCTGGTTAGCCGCAAAGGATCGCCATGGCCGCTCCGTCCACCGTACTCGAAGGCAAGATCTCGCGCTCGTCTCCCGGCAGGATCGGCATGATCATTTTCGGAATCGTGCTGGTCATTGGCTTTGCTTATGCCGGATCACATCTGCTGGGTGACCTGTCTACCATTCACAACGAATCTGTGCTGCCTTTCTTCCTGCTCGGGGTCGCGCTGCTGGTGGCGCTCGGATTTGAGTTCGTGAACGGATTCCACGACACGGCCAACGCGGTAGCCACGGTGATTTATACCCACTCGCTGGAGCCACACGTGGCCGTGGTCTGGTCGGGTTTCTGGAATTTTCTGGGCGTCATGGCATCGTCGGGGGCGGTTGCGTTCACCATCGTCTCGCTGCTGCCCGTGGAGTTAATTTTGCAGGTGGGCAGCAAGGCTGGATTCGCCATGGTGTTCGCGCTGCTGGTCGCCGCGATCATCTGGAATCTGGGCACCTGGTACTTCGGCCTGCCGGCCTCCAGTTCCCACACTCTGATCGGTTCGGTCATCGGCGTCGGTATCGCCAACCAGTTGATGTCCGGGAGAAGCGGCACTTCCGGAGTGGACTGGGGACAAGCTGCTAACATCGGCAAGTCGCTGCTGCTCTCGCCGGTCGTCGGTTTCGGCGTAGCCGCGCTGCTTTTGCTCGCGGCCAAGGCGCTCATCAAGGATCCGAAACTCTACACCGCTCCCGAAGGCGAAGCCCCGCCGCCGTTCTACATTCGTTGCCTGCTCATTCTGACCTGCACGGGCGTCAGTTTCTTCCACGGTTCCAACGACGGGCAGAAGGGCATGGGCCTGATCATGCTCATCCTGATCGGCACCGTGCCGACGGCCTATGCTCTGAACCACGCGGTAACGTTTCAGCAGTCGCAGGACTTCATCGCGGTTTCGCAGCAGGCCGCCGCCGTGCTCGACCACTACGTTGAACCGGACGCCGTCATCGGAGACGCACGCGACGAAGTTACCACTTATATCCGTACCAAGCAGTTCAACGCCAACACTATGCTGGCGATGCGTACCCTGGTCAATGACATTGGCAACGAAACCGCCATCTACAAGGAACTGAAGAACGTTCCCAATGACCGGGTGCGCAACTTCCGCAACGATCTTTATCTGGTCAGCGAGGTTCTGCGGCTCACCGCGAA